>Ga0181578_10002958_pt1 | contig 15656 bp, 9 predicted proteins | sample 071ome_21_FD_148659 | JGI IMG/M metagenome (GOLD analysis project Ga0181578, IMG submission 148659) | Coastal salt marsh microbial communities from the Groves Creek Marsh, Skidaway Island, Georgia - 071401CT metaG (spades assembly) | ecosystem: Environmental > Aquatic > Marine > Intertidal zone... | reverse complement strand
AGCGGATATGAACAAACCGCAGGTTGGGATTTCTTCCGTCTGGTGGCAAGGGAACCCGTGCAACAAACACTTGCTTTTGTTAGGGAACGAGGTGAAGAGAGGCGTCGAAGCAGCTTCGATGGTCGGATATCAGTTCAACACGATTGGCGTATCCGACGGGATTAGTATGGGTACGCCGGGGATGTCCATGTCGTTACAATCGAGAGACTTGATCGCGGATTCCATCGAGACGGTCATGGCCGGGCAATGGTACGACGCGAACGTGAGTTTACCGGGATGCGATAAGAACATGCCGGGGACTATTATGGCGATGGGGAGAATTAACCGACCGTCGTTGATGATTTATGGAGGTACGATTCGACCGGGCGTTTCGCAATTGGATGCGAGCAAGTCGCTGGACATCGTTTCGGCGTTTCAGAGTTACGGCCAGTTTGTTACGGATGCCATTACCGAAGACGAAAGAAAGGATATCGTGAGAAACTCGTGCCCAGGCGCTGGAGCGTGTGGCGGCATGTACACCGCGAACACCATGGCATCTGCTATCGAGGCTTTGGGGATGACGTTGCCGTATTCGAGTTCAATCCCGGCGGAAGATCCGTTGAAGATGGACGAGTGTTTCTTAGCCGGGAACGCGATTAGGCACTTGTTGGAGATTGATTTGAAACCGAGAGACATCATGACCCGAGCGGCTTTTGAGAATGCGATGACGATTGTTATTGCTCTCGGTGGTAGTACGAACGCGGTGTTGCACTTGATTGCCATGGCGCACGCGTGCGGGATTACTTTGACCTTGGACGATTTCCAAGCCGTGAGCGACAAGACGCCGTTCATTGCGGATTTGAAACCAAGTGGGAAGTACGTCATGGAAGATGTTCACAAAGTCGGTGGTACTCCGGCGGTGTTGAAGTATCTCATGGCGAATGGTTTGATTGATGGCTCGTGCATGACGGTAACGGGTAAAACGTTGGCAGAAAACTTAGAAGCCTGTCCAGATTTGAAGGAAGGGCAAGATGTGATCGTGCCGTTGGATAAACCGATTAAGAAGACTGGACATTTACAAACGTTATACGGAAACATCGCTCCGGAAGGTTCGGTGGCGAAAATCACCGGTAAGGAAGGTTTGTACTTCAAAGGTACCGCGATTTGCTTCGATTCCGAGGAGGAGATGCTCCAAGCGTTGGCTGAGAATTCTAAACAGTTTGTTGGTACAGTCATTGTCATTCGTTACGAAGGTCCGAAGGGTGGTCCAGGTATGCCGGAAATGCTGACCCCGACGTCTGCGATCATGGGCGCTGGCTTAGGTAATGACTGCGCGTTAATTACGGATGGGAGATTTTCAGGCGGGTCGCACGGTTTCGTCATCGGTCACGTCACGCCGGAGGCGCAAGAAGGCGGTCCGATCGGTTTGATTGAAAACGGGGACGAGATTGAAATCGACGCGGAAAAGAGAACGATGAATGCATTGAATGTCACGGAAGCGATGTTTGCTGAGAGAAGAGCCAAGTGGAAAGCGCCACCTTTGGAGGCGACGAGCGGTACGCTGTATAAGTATACCAAATTGGTGGCGAGCGCGTCGAAAGGTTGCATCACTGACCTTTAAACATATTTTTAATATCTAATACAGTAATATATTATCTATTGAAAGTGCTGCTACATTCTCTATTTATCATCTATCTATACTTTATATTTCATTAATCGCGCCGTTTATGTAGTGCTAATTTTCTTCATTCATGCGGCGCTGGTCTGTCATCTTCGTCAAACGACCACACCGAAAAGTGGTGGTTCAGCGATCGAACGCCGTGTAAACGCTTTCTAGTCCTGCTACTCAAGGCGCCTTTCTCATCCTTCTCTCTCTTAACGTAGAATATGCGTTTAATGCGCGAGTGTGTCAGCGCCATGGCGCACATCAAACACGGTTCGTGCGTCATGTAAATGTCGTACCCGGTGCACAGATACGGCTTGTCGGGGATACCGGTTGATTCAGCCATGACTTTTGCCGTCACAGATTTCCGGCGCTTCTTAGCCTCTGGAGACGTCAAATCTTCAATTTCTTCATGGCCATCAGCTTTTTCACATTTCGCAGTTTCGTTACTCTTATCGGTACCATCGCGCGCTTCTGGAAACAGTTGTAAATCCAATCTCGCGACTTTCTCTATGGCAATCATCGCGCAGTGTAGCGTAGGAAGACACCTCCTCAAAGCTCCACCATTTTCGTCATCACTTTCTCCATTCTTCGCGCACGCGACCACCTCGCCGGTTTTGGGATTCACAATTTCGCACCATCTCTCGTCGTCTTCCTCTTCTACTTTCGACATCAACGCTCTCGCCCTCTCCGTCGCCGTCCTCCTCGCCTCGTCGTCCAGCTTCGACTCGTTTGAGTTCACCTCGCCTTTCGCCGTGGCCAACAATACCGACGGCCACCACTCGTTCGCGCGTTCCAGCTCTTTCTTCGAGAGCACCTGTCGGTTCGGGACGAAACACGACACTAAATCTTCCGTCGTCGTATTCGTCGCCTCTAAAACTTTCCTCGCGTACTCTTTGTTTTCCTCTCCGGAGATACCTACGAAGAAGAACACGCTCTCCGAGTCTTCCGGGTTCGCTTTCACTCTCCGAACGTGTTTCGGCGGCGCGCCAAAATCATTTCCCTCGCCTTTCTCCTCGACATTTTCCTCCTGTGCACCAAATGCCGGTCGCGCGGATGATATCATCTCGCGCTCGTAACTCGACACTTGCTTCACCGCCATCGAACACGCGCGTTTGGGAATGCGGACGCAAAATGCGCTCGTTTTGGAAAGTGGGATTGGAATCGTTGGCGCGACGAAGAACGGAGGCGACGACGCTTCGTCTCCGCTTTTCAACAGAGACGGTGGCATTGTCTCTCACGTGGTCATCGTTATCATTATCGTCGTCGTCGTCTTTGTCGTCTTTGCGCGTGTTTAAAAGAGTGAGAGATAAAATTACGCGTATCGGTAAATAAGTTTTTCAGATAAAAAAAATTCCGCTAAGACACTTGACTTTGCCGCGAGTATCGCGCCGCGCACGGGAAGAAGATCTTCTCCGCGACTTCGGACCGTTAAAGTTCTTTACTTCTTCGGCTTGACTGCTTTGGTAAAATACATTACGGTGTAAATACCCGTCTTGCCGCCGTCGACTAAAGCGTCGGCGCCCTTCTTCAAAAACCCGCTCACGCCGACGCTTCCCTTCGGAGCGATTCTGATCATCTCCAAAAACAAGACCAAGTAGTGGGTAATCGCGCGTCCCCAAATGGTCGTTTTGAAGCTCCAGAAATCTCTGAACGGCGACCATCTTCTGTACGGGTCGATGGGTTCGTACCAGTTCACGTCGCTGGTTTTCACCAAATCTTCCTCTTCCTCCAACTTGAAGCCGGCTTTTTTCATGGCGTTCGAGACGTCTTTGCAGCTTCGCGCGGTCGGTAAACCGTTCCCTAACAAAATATCCTGTCTGATTTGTCTGTGCTTTTCGTTTTTCGGGTCGTACTCTTCGGTTAAACACCACTCGTAAGAGGCGAACACGCCCCCCGGTTTCAACACTCGAAAGATTTCCGCGTAGCACTTTTCCGCATCCGGCGCGTGACACGTCGCTTCGATTTGATACACCGCATCGTACGTATTATCCGGAACCGGAATATTCATGAAATCCGCCTTGATAAACCCGCAATTATCGTGTCTCCCGGTCGACTTGTTAATCTGTTCTCCTCTCGAAATTTGAAACGCGTTGTTATTCAATCCCGTCACGTCCGCCCCCGTAAACGCGGCAATCTCTCTCAACGGGCCACCAATCCCGCACCCGACGTCTAAAACCTTATCTCCTTTCTTCACGTTCAACTTAGAGGCCAAAAAATGCTCGTGTCGAATGATTGATTCTCTCAAGGTTTCCCATTTGTACCGGTGCGCGAAGTGGAACGACTCGCCCCAGCCATACTCGTAAAACGAGGTTGCTAAATCGTAGTACTTGTTCACGACGTCCGTGTAGTTTCCCGTGCGCTTAGAGTCGTCTTGCTCTTTGAAGTATTCCTGTTGCGTTGCGTTGAAGAGATGCGGAAGAAGATAAAGAAGAAGAAGAAGAAACGAGAAGAGCGATGACAGGTCAGTCTCTTTAGAACGCGCGCGTGAAAGTATATCTAATCAAAAATCATCGAGAGAGAGAGAGAGAAGAAATTTCCAAAAGAGCACACACACCTCGTAATCTTTCGTCACTTGTTCGCTCTCCTTGCGATCGACGTTCCCGCCCATGTGCTTGACGTTGAATTTCTTGTTTTTAGACGCCATGTGTTCTATTCGTTTTTCTTCTCCTTTGAACTCTTCTGACACCCGACACTCGTTTGCGTCGTGTGCGGCGTTTTTGAAGTATCTATCCTCGTGTGGATAATCAATCGGAGATCTCGTTTTTACCACAAAATATGTTTAGGGTGTGAAACCCTAACCCCAAACCCTAAACCCGGTAGGGGAAAAAGTCGTTATAGAAACACCCACAAAACACCCATCACGCACACGAACAACACCTTTCGTAACTTCTTCGGTCGCGCCTATGTTGGCGATCAAATAAAAAGGGAGAGAGAGAGGGAGAGAAGGAAAAAGAACAGAAGAGAGAGAGAGAGAGAGAGAGAATATATACACGTAAACAAATGACTGCTCCAGAAGAAGAAGAGGAAAGGCGAAAAGGGATTAGAGATTTCGTGAACGCGCGGAGGAATACGAATAACACGAATAACAAAACGCTGTGTCTGATCGTCGTGGACGTCCAAAACGACTTCATGCTTCCGTCTGGCGCGTTGTCCGTCGCTAACGCGGAGGAAATCATCGACGATGTGAACTATTTAGTCGACATCATGACCGCGGAGAAGGATTTGGTGATTTTCACGCAAGACTGGCACTGTCCGAAACACCACTCGTTCGCGAGCGAACATCGAGGGAAGAAACCGTTCGATGTCGTCGAAATTGACGACGACGAACAGAATACGACAACTAAAACAACGACTACGTTATGGCCGGACCATTGCGTGCAAAACACGAAAGGCGCGGAGTTCCACGAGAAAATTCGAGTCCCCGCTTCGGCGAAAGTCATTCGGAAAGGCTTCCGCAAACGCGTGGATTCGTACTCGGCGTTTGTGGAAAACGATAAACGCACGGAGACTGGGTTGGGCGAGTATATTCGCGGCGTGAATAAAGGATTAGAATTATCGTCGTCGTCGTCGTCGTACTCATCGAATAATAACGATAATAGTAATGGTGACGGTGCACCAACGCGCATAATCACGGATTGCATCGTCGTCGGCGTCGCTTTCGATTATTGCGTTCGCTTCACCGCGGAGGACGCGCGCGAACTCTTCGACACGGTGGTCGTTTTGGAAGATTTGACGCGAGCGGTTGGTCTCGGCGACTCGCGCGAGGAAGCGAGAGCGGCGATGGAAAAGAAAGGCGTCTCAATTGTAGCAACGGATACTTAGCTCGCGCACGCACTGACACACACAAACAGTTCCCTTTTTAGGGAAAAACTTCTTCATTCTTCTCTTCGTTCAAAACACACACACACACACGCTTTTTTCATAACATCGAGACACCACATCATCGCGCGGCGCAACAATATTAATAACAAGAATGGGTGGAACTGCAAACATCCGCCGAGAAGCCAAAGCGAATCGCGAAGCGGAACAAGCAGCCGCGAAAGCGGCAAAAGACAAGAAAGCCGCCGAAGATGCGAAATTCGCCGGCCACGAAAACCCGAAAACGAAAAGAGATAAAAAACGCGACGCGGAGATGGAGAGAGAGGACGAACAAGCGGCAAGGAAGGCGGAGAGCAGACGATTGGCGAAATTGGAGGAGGAAGAGATGGCGACATTCGGGCAGAAGAAAGCATCCGCGAATAAAAAACTGACAAAATTCGAAATCGAACAAAACAAAGCGATGGATGCCAAGGCGCGGTTGAAGGCGAAGTTTGCCGCGAAGAAAGAAGCGGAGTCGTACGTCGACGTCGACCAAATCGAAAATACAAACAGAGAACGCGCGGCTCTAGACGCGACAAATGCAGGGGGTACCATCGACAAGGCGGTCAAAGAGTTGACCGGATTGGACATCGCGAAGAAAACGCAACCGGTATCGATGAAGGCCGCCTACATGGCCTTCGAGGAGCGAGAGTTACCGGGATTGAAAGAGGATCGACCGGGGTTGAAAAAGAGTCAGTACGACGAGTTGTTGAGTAAAATGTGGAAGAAAGACCCGACGAATCCGGTGAACATCGCTAAAGAAGGCAGATAGAAAAGAGAAGATAGAGAGAGAGAGAGCGTCGATATGCAAAAAGTGTAATAAAAAAAAATATCCATTTGTCCGCAGTTTCCAAAACGCACACGAACACACATACAACACACACTTTCATCGAGAAGACCACGCGCGCCAGTTTGAGATTATATATAACTCGTCTTCTCATAAAAAGCGATGATGATGATTGCGTCCACGTCTTCTTCTTCTTCTTCTTCTTCTTCTTCTTTGTTGATATCGTCGTCGTCGACGCATCGTCAGCATCGTCGGCGAAATATTACTATCCAAAGACAAAAGCGTCGTCCGATGAGATGCGACGACGGGAGAAAGACCACGACGCGAGCAGCTCTGGGAGAAGGCATCTACGATCCTCCAAACTCGAAAGAGGAGGCGTTTTCGCAGTGTTCGACCGCGATCGAACGTCTCGTTTCCGATGGAAAGAAGAAGAAAAATTCGAGCAAAAAACGAGCGATGCGAAAACAAGTGGCCAAAAGAGGCCAATTTTTATGCGTGGAATTACCGGTGATGGACGCATCCGCGTCCTCGACGGCGGATATGGCGTTGTCTCTTTTAGGATTTGATGAGGAAGGCGCGAGCGTGGTGTACGCGGACGGAGAAGCGGCGAGGATAAGTAATGAAAAGAATGACAGAGTGGAAACGTTCTCGCTCGTGGAAGCGATGGAGAAAGAGGCGGATTTCACCGTCGCGAGCGAAAAGACCGGGGCGGTATATTTGGTCGGGTTTGGAGAAGATGAAGTTGAAGAGGCGGTGAAGTTGACGAAGAAAATTAACCCTGCGCGAGCGATTGTATTGGTAAACGCCGAGTGGATGCACGCCGGTGATGGAGGAGATATTTATAAATCGGAAATCATAGCGAGCGGGAAAGACGTGGATTCAATTTCAGAGACGGAGAAGTTCAAGAATCAATTCTCGGTGGTGTACTCGTATTTGCCGTTACAAATTGAGAATAAGGTGTTCGGCCAAAACGCCGGTGGCGCTGTGTTTAAGTGCGTCTTAGGTGGCGCGCCGAGCGGGACGCCGTGGAGAATCTTAATGACGGATAAAGATGGGAAATTTAGTCAAGTCGGCGCGATGCAACGAAGACCAGAAGGCGAGGACATTCAAAACACTTTTTACAACGCGTACGCGGCAACGAGTCAGGTTAATAAAGGCGTCGGAGCGGTAAAGAGTACGTTCGATAAGTTCAAAGAGAGTCTACCGAACCCGTTCGGCGGTGGTGGAAAGAAGTAGGGAATAACAAATTATAGGAAAACAAAAGCAAATGCGGCGTGAAGAAAACAACAATACTGGTTTGTTATGTACGGAAATGTTACGGTAGTACCTGGTGCTATATTCTTCATTAATGACTCTTAAAAAATTAGATTGACCTATATTTACATTCAAAGAAACCTTCGAAGCTTACGTAGAACTCTTCTTCGAGCAGTTATATACTCAAATCATACCAATGTGACGAACTTGCAGCAAGCTGCGAATCCTTCGCGAATGGAAGCTATTATTATCTCTTCATTATTATTATCTCTTCGAATAGCATTTCTTCGACATCTTCGTGTCGTTATTATAAATTATCGTAGTATTATTATCATATTAGTATTATCATGAACGCAACGCGAATCAGGTACCTACTTCGAGGTAACTGGCACGTTTGTGTGTTCATACAAAGTTTGTCATCTGTTAAAGCCAACCTGCTTTATATCATTATTGAGCCGCCGATGGTTCTTTCATCAAGCAGAGCGCGCCGTAGTACGTGGATGAGCAATATTGCGGTCCCCATACTGACTTCGTACCTGCATTGTACCACCAATGGGCGCACGTTTCTCCTTGTGCGCCACCATAAATGGTGTTGTCCTTACCCATGATAAAGTTGTTTTTACCGTCGGCGAGTTTAGTGTTCGCGCTGACCCAGGACCAATCGTCGAAGCTCGTGTCGCACGATTGATTCGAGCCGTCGCATCTCAAGTTCAACCACGTGCAATCGTGACCGCAGACAGCATCGACGGCAGCCGAGTACGCTTCGGACGTGGGTTCAACGAGGTGCATGTTGTTACCTTCGCAGAACTCTTCGGCTTGTTCCCACGTTTTGCCCTTTGATCCGTAGCAGAACTCGTAGCCTCCGCTCGTTTTGACCTCACCGCCTTCGCACTTCGGTTCCTCGTAGAGCGCTGCAGGAACTGGTTCAGGTACGACCACGTGATTCAATTCAGCCGGTTCCATGAGGCACATCGCGCCGTAGTACTTCGACGAACACCCTTGCGGTCCCCAGACGCCTCCCCAATTAGAAGAATACCACCAATGCGCGCACTTCTCTCCCGGGCTTCCGCCGTATATCGTCTTGGGATTAGACATTGTATCCCAATAAAATTTATTAGTGGTTTGGGTGAGAGGCGTGCTAGTTCCAAGCCACGCCCAGTCGTCGAATTTTTGGTCGCACGACGTGTCCGAGCCGTCGCACTTCAAATCCAACCACGTGCAATCCCAGCTCTTCTCTTTATTGCAAATCTCGTCGACGGCTGCGCTGTATTCGCCAAACTCCGGCGCGATCAAACGAGCGTTGTTCCCCGCGCAAAAAGCGTGCGCTTGGTCCCAAGTTTGTCCCGTGCGATCGAAACAGAATTTGTATTCTTTATTGCCTTGCTTGCTGGTGTAAACACCTCCGCCGTTGCACGTCGCTAACGCGGCGGTTGCGGTGGAGGTTTCTTCGACCGGGCACTGCGGATTCTTCACCGAGCACTCCTCGTCGCACGTTCCCCAGTTGTAGCTCAACGTCGCTCCGTCGAACACGCGATTGTAAAACACATTTCCCGCGTTTTGGTACGCTTGCGTGCACTGCATCTCGGCGAGCGGCGAAGGCGATTCCGCGACCGGGCAACGAACGTCTCCTTCGCTCCCGCAGCCGATATCCGCGCGTTGGTTGATATCAAAAGTTGAGTTCGTTTTGGAGTACAGATAAAACCCAAACTCTTCGCCGGCTGCCATGCCAGCCACCGAGCTCAGAGGAACTTCGAACGTGCCGCATTCGCTCCCGGGTTGCATCTCCAGAGCGTTCTCGAAACGAAAATCGTTGCTCATCGTTTTCGTCGCGATGCGAGCACCGACAACGTCGTGAAAGTTTTTCGTCGCGTCGTCGTTGAATGGTAAAAACTTTTGCAACGGCGAACACCCGGTGCCCAACTTGAGAACATTTTCTTCGACGGCGGCGGCGGCGCCGAGTTTGCTGCTGCTGCTGCGCAGCGACCCTCGCGTCGGAGCGGGCGGTTTAAGTCTCGCTCTTTCCTCCGCGTTATTACTTCCTCCCAAGAAGAAGAGCGAAGAAGACGCGCTCTCGCTTCGAGCGATGGCGAAAATGGACCCCGCGGCTCCTAACGCGACGACGCCACCAACTCTCAACCACGTCGATCTTCTCGACGAAGAAGAAGAGAAGGAAGAGGTTGCTTTCTCGTTTAAAAGCGGGGACGCTTCCTCTTGTTGTCGTTTGCTTTGGTTCATGACGTGTTTTGCGTTCGAGTAAATCGTGTAAAGTATCGCGCGCGCAACGTATATTGAAGAATTAATAATTAATAGTGTTGGGGCTTCTTCGTTTAGAATTTAGATTTACAACCACAACTTTTGTCTCTTTTTATTTATGTACTCGTACGTATACAGATTTGTTTTTTGTAAACGGCGCTTTCCTCGTCTTAATCAAGCAGTCTCGGCGAATTGCGTCAAATCAAACGTCAACACCTTCGAGCACGCCTCGCGTTGGTCTCTGGAAACGCCGACTAACGATTCCGCCTTGTCGTAAAAGTTATCCTTGAGGGAAATGACGATGGATTGCGTCCCGCCTTTGCCTAACGATTTCGAGCGAACGAACCTGGCCATTTTTTCGACGTTTGTTTTATCCAAGGCCGCGTCGACTTCGTCCAAGACGAAAAATGGCGACGCGCGATAGGAGTGAATCGCGAAGAGCAGCGCCAAAGCCGCGATGGTTTTCTCGCCTCCCGATAGCATCTCCATCTCGCGGTAACGCTTGGACGGAGGCATGGCGGTGAAGTTCACGCCACCCAAGAACGGCTCGTCGTAATTTTCGAGCGTTAAGAACGCTTGACCTCCCGTTGGATGCGCGGTACCTTTCGTCAACTCTTGGTACGTCTCCGATATTCTCTTCTCGACGTGTTCAAACGCGGCTCTGAATCGAGCCGTTCTCTCCTCCGTAATCTCTCGGAAGCTGATTTGACACGCGTTCATCTTTTGTCGCGCATTCTCAATCTCAATCGCTTGTTGTTTTTCCTTTTCGAGAATTTGATCGTACTGTTCGAGCGCTTTCATGTTTGGCTCGAGCTTTTCTAAAGTTGCCGCGCGTTCGTTGCACTCGTCGCGCATTTCTGCATCGAGGCGGTCTCTTTGCGCCTGATCGATGGCTAAGCGCAACTCGGGTTTCAAGTCCGAGTAGTCTACCGCGTAATTTTCGTCCGTATCGTACTCACTTCTCGGCGCATCCACGTCCATGGCGTCTTCGTCGTCCTCGTCGTCTCTGTCGTCGTCCTCGTCGTCCTCGTTTCCTTCTCCGTCGCCGCTTTTTCTCTTACGCGAACCTGAACTCTTCTTCTTCTTCTTTTTCGCGGCACCGGAATAGCCATCCGCGAGTTGCGCGGCTCGTGGGATTTCCAACAACTCCATGCTCGCGTTTTTCAAAACGTCCAACCTCGAACCTCTCAACGCGTCCAAGTGGTTATTCTTGGCATTGATCAATCTCGAAAATCGTTCGCGTTCGTCGTTGGCTTCCGCGTTGAGCTCTTTCAGAGATTGCAATTCGCGTTCGACGCTTCTCGCGTCGTCTTTCGCGCGTTTCAATTCTCCGTCCAGCTCTTTCAACTTTGTCTTCATCTCTGCCGTGCTTTGATTGAGTTTTTCCAATTCCGTTTCCAAAGTTGTGATTTCCTTTTCGCACTTTTCGATATCTTTCTCGTGGCGTTTGATGGCCGTGTCGTTGTCGCGTGATTTTTCGTAATCAAGCAACTCCACGACGCGTGCGCGTTGCGACGCAAACTCTGCTTTAGCTTCCGCTTGTTTCTTTCGCCTCGTTTCTCGTTCTTCTTCGTGCTCGCGTATGTTTTTGACGCCGACGCGTTTGGAAAACTCCGCATATATTTCGTCGCTAATGTCGTGGATTTTCCTATCCAACTCTACAACTTTCGCCTCGAACTCTTTGATAGATTTTTCGGTCGCCGCGCGTTCGGGAATTAACGGTTCCAACGCGTCGTCAATTGAAGTCAATTCGTCTTGAAAGCGATTCAATTTCGCCTCGACGTCTTTAAAATCTTCTTTTAAATTCGCCAAATCGCGTTCGTGTCTTTGCTTTTGAGAGTACACGGCGCTCTCCTCGTTGATGATTTGTTGGACCGATTTCAATTTTAACATTTCCGTTTCCAACTTTTCTTTCTCTTTACGCCACGTGTCGATATCCGCTCTCGTGAATCTATTCGCTTTATCCGTTAATCCTTGAGAGCTTCCACCGGTAAGTTTACCGGCTTTGTCGATGCTCGTACCGTCTAAAGAGACAACTTTCAATTGCGCGCCGGCGTTCTTCTTGTTCTTGTCGTACGCGAGTTTCTTAGCCTCGGCGTGCGTGTCGCAGACGACGCAGTCTCCTAACGAGTGCAACATCGCTCTGTGATACGCGTTGTCGTAGCTCACGACGTCGATGACTAATTTCGCGGTGCCGCCTAATTCGCGCAAGCGCTCGTTGTTCTCAGACATTGTCTTGATGTCTTTCAGCGGAATAAACTCCATCGCCGGGACGCGTTGGTCTTTTAAATACTGAATGCACTCCTTCGCGGATTCGCGATCGTCCACAACTACCGCGTCCGCACTTCGACCTAACGCCGTGATCACGGCTAACTCGTACTTTTTGTTGGACACTTTAATCAAGTCCGTGACTCTCCCGCGACACCCGGCGAAGAGCGATCTCATGGACGCGATAGCCTCCGTCGCTTTCATTTCGCGTTCGTTTTCTTTTCGCAGCGCCTTTGCGCTTCGCAACTTCTCAGCCAGAGCGTCGATTTGTGTTTGATAGTGTTCCGCTTTCGCTCTCGTCGATCGTTTCTCGTCCGCTAAAATCTTAATCTTGGCGTCTTGCGCTTTGAAATCAGACTCGGCCAGTTTCACTTTTTCGCCAACCTCTTTCAATCGAGCTTTTTGCGACTTTTCGTTTTCTTTCAAGAACGATTTGCGCTTCTCCAACTGCGCGATTTTACCTTCTAAACGCTCCAACGTGCCTTTGTCGACGTTCGCTCTGTTTTCTGCGGCGTCGCGTTCGCGTTTGAATTTAAACGTCTTCGAACCCGCTTCCGCGCGTTTTTGGTTAAACTCTTCGCGTTGCGCGTCGGTCAATTCTACTTTCGACCTCTTCTCCGCTTTCTTCAGCTGGTCCGCGTCGTACAATCTCTCCGCATCGTTCACTTCCTCCAACTGCTTCTCCAACTTTGCCACGTCTTGCGAGCGAGAATCTTTATCCTCTTTTGTCTTTTCCAAGTTTGTTTGCAGCAACTGCAATTTCTTCTTGTTTCTTTGCAAACTTTCGTTCGATTTGACCATTTTCGGCGTCGCTTTCGACAGCTCCTCTCTCAACTTGCTCATCTTCTTCTCTGCCACGAGTGCATTTTTTGCCAACTGTGCCTTTGTTTTCTTCTTCTCCTCTAATTCGACTTTATTCGCCTCGTTCTTTTCGTCGTGCGCGTCCCGACTTTTCACAATCTTCAATTTCTCCTCCTGCATAGTCTTGATCCCTTCGTCCAAATGAAACAATTTCATCATCGCTCGATCCGTCTTTAACTCCTTCAACTCTTCCACAAGCTTCATGTGCCTCTCCGCCTCGTCTTTTTGCTCTTTGATCTGTTTTCTCTGGCTCATCAGCGTCTTCTTCTTCCCGAAAACGACCGCGTTCTCTTCCTCCGCCTCTTTCACTTTCAACTGCGCGTCGACGTACGCCTGCTTCAACTCGTCGCTTCCGCTCAACTGTTCGAACAGTTGCGTCAAATCTCTCGGCGATTTCTGCGCCACGGCTTCGATGTCGCCTTGAAACACCAAAAAGTTTCTCGCCTTCACGAGGATGCCAAACTGTTTCAACTTATCGGCGTACTCTTCAAACGTAACCGTCTTGTTGTCGATTTTATAGTCGGAGGATCCAGAGTTGGAGATTGTTCGCGAAAACCTCACCTCGGTCTTCTCCGCTCTCTTGCTCTTCTTTTTCGGTGGTAATCCTGACGACGATTTCTTCGGGTTTTCTTTTTCTCCTTCTTCTTCTTCTTCCTCGTCTTCGTCGTCTTCCTCGTCGTCGTCGTCTTCGTCGTCGTTCAAAACGTAAATCAAACTCACGCTCGCGTGCCTCTTCTCCTTTGAATCTTGCACGTCGTACGCGTACACCAAATCTCTCAGCGTAGACCCTCGCAACTGCGCGGACTGCACGCCCAACACGAACGAAATCGCGTCCATCAAGTTTGACTTCCCGCTCCCGTTCGGCCCGATGATCGAGGTGAACTTTTTAAACGGGCCGATGATTTGTTTTCCTTTGTACGACTTGAAATTTTCGAGCTCGATGCGACGCAAATGGCCCAACGGAGGGGCGTTTTTAGTGTTATTCTTATTAGTACCATCGTTACTTCCGGGCGTGCCCGGCGGAAGAGGAGGGAGCGCCGGCTGCTGCTGCTGCTGCGGGTTGTTGTCCATGACGCCCGGGCGACTCTTCGATGATTAATACTTTATGTGCGTACTCAAAACGCGCAGAAAATCTGTCGACGGGACGTCGGATCTCTCCGAGAGAAAATTCAAATTTTTGGCGGGGAAATCGCACAAAAACCCTAAACAAAAAATGATGCAAAAAAGTCAACCGACGAAAGAAAAAGAAGAAGAAAGAGAACGCCACACTCGCGCGCGATACTGATAACAACACGCACGCGATTAGAATTATATATATATATATAGAGAGAGAGAGAGAGAGAAAAGAGAATGAAACAGACGTCTAGGTGGGATAAAGCGAAAGTTCTCGCGATGACGAGTAAGAAGCTACAGGCGGACAAGTGCGAAGAGTGCATCAAATCCATCCGAAAGCTTCCCGAGAACAAGACGTGTTTGACGTGCTCCGGGCCCGGGTCGCTGGCGCCGCAGTACGCGTGCACGAACTTTTGGATTTTTGTGTGCACGAGATGCGCGGGAGTTTTTCGCGAGTTTGGGTTTCGCGTGAAGAGCGTGAGCGCGAGCACGTTTACGCCGGACGAGGTGGACGCGTTCGTCGAGAGTGGAGGCAACGAGAGAGCGAGGAGAAGATATTTCGCGAGAGGGAAGTACGACGAGGGGAGGTTTCCGAAACCGGAGAGCAACGAGACGAACAAGATAAAAGGGTTCGTGAAAGCGGCGTTGGTGGATAAAATTTGGATGGGTGATGATCTCGGTGATGACGACAGAGGTGGTGGAGGCGGAAGAGAGAACGCGTCGATGCCGGAACCAAAGTTTAGAGAGAAGTCGCCGGATTTGTTTGGCGGTCTGTTTGAAGACGAGAATACGAGTAACAACATCATGAATCAACAACAACAACAAAATCAAGGGAATACCACGGAGGGCTGGAGTTCGTTCGCGTCACCGCCGTCGTTTTCGCCCCCGGGGAACGAGACTGGTTTTAACGCCATGGAACAAAGCGCTGTTCAACGCTCGTTGCCGACGAAGAAAATAACCTCGTTATTCGACGCCGTAGAGCAAGTACAAACCGGTGGGTCTGGGTTTAACGAAGGATTCTCATTGAAACCACCGCCAAGAGTGGCTAATACCGCGGTTCCTTTCCAGCAGCAGCAGCAGCAGCAGCAGCAGCAGCAGCAGCAGCAGCAGCAACAACAACAACAAAACAATGCGATGAAAGTAGGTGAAAGCTCCGTCGTGGGTGGCGGACGCGCAATGTTGGACGACGATTTTTGGACGCAACCAGCGGCACCGGTGATAAATATGCCACAGATGCCTGGTATGCCGCAAATGCCTGGATTAGACATTCCACCGCAGCAGCAAAGCTCCAGTGTTCCTCCTCTTCCTTCTCGGCAACCACCACCACCACCACAACAGCAAGCGGACCCGTTCGCTATGTTTGGTGGCATGACTGGCGTCTCAGCACCTCCTCCGAAACAACCAGCGGCACAACCTGCCATGCCGGCTATGCCTGCAATGCCGGCTATGCCTACAATGCCTACAATGCCAGCCATGCCTACAATGCCAGCAATGCCTACAATGCCAGCCATGCCTACAATGCCAGCCATGCCTACAATGCCAGCGATGTCGACGCAAAATCCTCCTCCTTCTCAAAATTCAGCGGCGTATAATCCGTTCGCGTAGTAAATTCTTTTG
>Ga0181578_10002950_pt1 | contig 15668 bp, 15 predicted proteins | sample 071ome_21_FD_148659 | JGI IMG/M metagenome (GOLD analysis project Ga0181578, IMG submission 148659) | Coastal salt marsh microbial communities from the Groves Creek Marsh, Skidaway Island, Georgia - 071401CT metaG (spades assembly) | ecosystem: Environmental > Aquatic > Marine > Intertidal zone... | reverse complement strand
TCACCGACTCAAGCGCATGCTGGATGAAGGGACGCTGCTCTTCCCGGCCATCAACGTGAACGATTCCGTAACGAAATCAAAATTCGATAACCTGTATGGATGCCGTGAATCCCTGGTCGACGGCATCAAGCGTGCGACAGACGTGATGATCTCTGGAAAGTTGGCCGTCGTCTGTGGATACGGTGATGTTGGCAAAGGTTCCGCAGCGGCCTTGAAGGCTCAAGGGGCTCGGGTTGTGGTCACGGAAGTGGACCCGATCTGCGCCCTGCAGGCAGCGATGGAAGGCTACACCGTTGCGACGGTGGAGGACACGCTGGGGCAAGCAGACATCTACGTGACCGCGACGGGCAACAAGGACGTCATCACCCTGGAGCACATGCGCCAAATGAAGGACCAGGCCATTGTCTGCAACATTGGCCATTTCGACAACGAAATTCAGGTTGCGCCACTTCAAACCGCGCCAGACGTCGGGCACGTGAACATCAAGCCGCAGGTCGACCGCTACGATTTCCCTGAGGGACCGTCCATCTACCTCCTCGCTGAGGGTCGGCTTGTGAACCTTGGTTGCGCGACGGGGCACCCAAGTTTCGTCATGTCAAACAGCTTCAGCAACCAAGTCCTTGCTCAGATGGACCTGTGGGCCAACCGGTCAACGTACGGACCCTCGGTCATGCTGCTTCCAAAACACCTCGATGAAGAGGTGGCCTTGCTCCATCTGGAGCGCATCGGTGCAAAGTTGACCACGCTACGTTCGGACCAAGCCGAATACATCGGTGTTGACGTCGCCGGCCCGTTCAAAGCCGAAGCGTACCGGTACTGAGGTTCAGGTCAGCACTTCGAGCAGGCGGTCTTGCTCCGCTGCTCGCCGAAGCTCCATGGCGATCCGGCGGCCACTGCTCATCGGCTTGCGCCACAGCGCATTTCCGTACGGGTGCCCCACGTTGACGTGGACGTTCGTACCTCCACCAAGGCGTGGTGCCACGTCGTAGATGGCGTAGTTCATGTCCTTGTCAATGCAGGTTTGGAGGCAAAACGGCCCAATGACCCCAGGGTCGTAGTGTTCCTTTGATGCCTCGATGAACTTCTCACCAAGTTCGAAGGCCGTTTCAAGCAGGGATTCACGGATGGTGGCCGTGTTGTGGCCCACGACCGTCATTTCTGGGATCTGCTGATGCGCAGGCATGGTCATCTGCTGCGGCGCTGGGAGGCGGACGTGCCCATCAAGGGAGGATTCGAACCGCCAGTCCACCCCGAGCAGTTCGAGTGCTTCATCGCGGTCTGCGAGCGGGCTGTGGAAGAAGTTCAAGTTGAACACTGGACCAATCACGTAACGTTCGATTCGAGCACCGTCAAGGCTGGCTTGGTCAATGACACCCTCGTTCAGCAACGTTTGGGATTTTTCGAGGTACTCCTCGTAGGAGGCGCAGGTGAAGAAACCACGTTCGAGTTTCTTCTGGGCGTGGTGCAGCTTGACGATGACAAGGCAATCGATGTCCTGAGGGTCATCGATCTTTTCTGGATACGGGAGGCCTGCCTTGTCGAGGATCCAGTAGTAATCTTGGTCCTCGGTCCGCTCCTCCATGCGCAGCATGTTCCGGGAGCCGAACATCGGTACGTGGAAATCGTTCTCGATGGCATTGATGTCGCAGTAGGAGGTGAACGAGCGGTTTGGGATGTAGACCACGTTCCTGTCTCGCATGGCCTGCTGCATGTCCGGTGCCAGGACGCCGTTGAAGTTCGGCATCACGATCGCCTTGTCCACCATGCCGCGCTTGACCCGGCCGGTTTGGCTGCGGTGTGCCTTGAAGTACTGGGCGTAGGTCTTCTCGCGTCCTTCCTTGCAGTAGGCCACGGTCGGAAAGCCTTCCTCGATGGCCCCGTCGCAGATGTCGAGGGCCGAATGCGAGGCCGTCATGCCAATCCGGAGTTTCATCCGGTCGTATTCATCGACGATGCCAGCGATGTCGTCGCGCGTGATCATAGACAGGCCCCATCGGTGGTCGTGCGGACTGGTCTTCAGTCATACCGCTGGAGTTGCATCAACTCCTCGGTGGAAAGGGTCTCGCCCGACATGAGTTTGCCCATGAGGTCCGAGACCTCCATGCGTGGCGTCGGTCGGTGGCCTTCGCCTTCGACCGCGTTGCGCATGGCGCGAAGCATGTCTTGGATGGAGTGGAGGCAGCGGATGGACACAGCAAACTGCTGATGGGCGGTGTCTGCTTCACGCTTGATGCTTCGGAGTTCACGGTGTGCGCGCTCCTGCTTCGCCCTGGTGTCGTCGACCTGAGCATTCCATTTGAGCATCAAGTCGTGTGCGTCCTGGGCGGCTTGGGCTGCGGCTTCCACCTCTTGGTGAGCGGCTTCTTGCGCCTCTTGTGCCGCCTTCAGGTCGGCACTGCCGCCGGGGCCATCGCCACTGGCTTCCGCGGCCTTCATGTCCTTGATTTGCTTCTGGATGCTCTTCATTCGCTCCATGACCTTCTTCTCGTTCTTTCCGGTATGTCGCCCTTGCTCAAACTCACGTTCGAGGCGGTCGAGGTCGCGCCTCAGGCTGTGGAGGGTCACAGGTCGCTCGCGACGGCCACGTTGGTCGAAGGTTGGCTCGACGGGCCCGCGTGCCTCTTCAACGGCTGCGCGTGCTGCGCGTACCCTGTCTGTGGCTTCTCGGCGGACGTCTTTCTTGGCCCGAACAATTTCGTTGAGTTGGTCGCGAACAACCTGCTGCTTCTTGACTTCGTCAATGAGTTCGCGCACCTCACCCGTGAGTTCATCCCGCATCGTTCGCGCCTCACGCGCCTTCTCGTTGTGTGCGTCTCGAGACTCACGGAAGGCCGTGGCTTTGGCGTCCACCATGTTGCGTCGCTCTTCGAGCAGGGCCTTCATGTCGGTCATCGTTCCTCACCGTCGCCGTGAAGCGACGTGCGACCCACCTGACGGCCCCATTTAACCCTTCAGCGAGCCAAGAGGCTGAGCCGATGGCGGCTGGCAGCGATGACGGCGCCGAGGTGAGGTGCTGAATCGGTGACAAGGACCGCCATGATCTCAGCGGACCAGCGGTGCAGCAGCACCATCCCTTCCTCCCCCTCGATCAGCGTCAGTGTTTCACTGAACACCTGTGTGTCTGCTGCAGCCCCGGCGCGGCGCGCCTCCCCAGCTTTCACCCCGCCCGACGCCAAACAGAGCCCCTGGCCGTCGACGAGAGCAACGCCGAGCAGATCCGAACGTTCGCCGAGCAGGTCGTCAACGAGGCGTTGATGCATGGGCCGATGGAGGGCGTGGACGACCATCAGGCTTCGCCCACGTCGACAAGGAGCGGGCCGGTCATGAGCAGTCCGAGACCGTCCCGGTAATACCCCCGAAGTTCCTGTGCGATGCTCAGGCCTCGTCGTTCGTAAAACCGAATTGCATCGTGGTTATCGGCTTTGACTTCGAGGCGGGTCGCGGTCAACCCATGGGTACGTCCGGCTTGCATCGCGAGGCGCCAACCTTTGCTTCCTAGCCCCTTCCGCTGGACTGGTCCGTCGAGTGCGAAGGCCACAATTCGAAGATCGGTCGCTTGGAAGGGCGTGCTCCAGAGCAGCCCGCGCAACCGTTCGCTCGTGAGCATGGAGATGTCTTCGCCCGGTCCGTGTTCCACGAGCATCAGGTTGCCTGCCCATGTCGGCACAGGCAACATGCCGAGGCTCGTTGGGGTGTAGAGTTCCCCGGTCTGACCCTCAAACAACCTGCACGCGGCCAAGGCCCACTCGGTTGGCCATGTGTCCGGTGCGGTTCCAGTGCACCAGGTCAGCACGCGCTCACCTCGAGCCGTCGTTCCTACGTCCTTGGCCGTCACGGCGGCTCCCTGAGGGCTTGGAGCGGCGCTGAGATTGACGCTTTTTGGGAGAAGCGTGCCTCTGACGAGCGCGAGCGGGAGCGGTACCGCGCGTGCCCACGACGCCGCCCTCGTCGAGCAAGGCCCCCAGGTCTTCGAGGGAGAGCGTGCCTCCGTCCATGGCGCGCCGACGGACCTCCTCCACGTCCACCTTCGGTCGAAATTGACGGTGCTGGTGTTCGTTCCGTGGCCGTCGCTTGTTTCGGTGTGAGCGATGTCCGCCCCCGAGGTACGCGGTGAGCCGCCCAATCTCGCGTGAAAGCCGTTTTCGTTCCCTGCGTTGGTCCCGGACAAGGTTCGAGAGCAGGTTGGCCCGGCGGTCGTACTCGTCGACGTCCCCGGTACGGATGCGTACCGCCTTCAGGTCCACCTCTGCGAGCCTTGCCTCGTGCTTCGGTTCTGTTGTGAGATGGAGCGCAGCGAACTGCTTCACGTCGTCCCGCTGTGCGCGAAGCAGATCCACATACGAAGCGTGGCTGGCATCGGCGTTTGGCTTCGATTGGTGCATGGCCTGAACAGCAAGGAAACGAGCGAAATCGCGCTGCTCAGTCCGCAACGAAGGGACGTGGTCGACGTCCACCTCGGAGGTGAGGCTTCGATGGAGGCGCTGGAGTTCTTGTCCGATACGGTTCATGGGCAGCATCGCAACCTCGTCGATTCCATCGCGATGTTGCTGGTACTGCTTCATCGATGCAGCCCGCTCTCGGAGCGTCTCCACCAACGATGCGACGTCCTCGGTCATGCCTGAGGACGGTTGCAAGGTGCCACGCATGGCCTCGGCCATGCTGATGGTCTTCCGGCGTTCTTCGCTCAAGGCCTCAAGCAGCAACGCGACGTCATCGTGAGCGTCGCGGGCGTCCTGGAGCATCGTCTCCACCTCTGGCCGAGGGCGGTCAAGAAGGTCATCGAACAGGCCCCTCGGCGCCTCGGGGAGCGTTACGTGGTCCGCCGTGGCAAGCAGCACCTCGAGGCTGGTCCCATCGACGAGGCCCTTCCACATGCGAAGGCCTTCCTCCAAAATATCGGCCCAGCCTTCTGGACGAACGACCCTCGAGAGGTCATGGTTCAGGTCAAACGGGTCCTCGATTGGAAGCAGGTGTTCACCGCACCGTTCAGCACGGCCCTGCAGCACGTCAAGCGGGCTTGGTTTCGGCAACGGCCAGCCGTGCTTCTTCCGGTTGAGTTCACCGGCTTGCCGCAAACTCACCACCGACGTCGACCATGCATGCTCGACGAACCATCGGTGGAAGAATCCTGCAAAGAGTTCTGCAAGGGAGAGCGAGCATGGGAGCGCCTCACCGTCGACAATCGTGGTGTCGAAGGTTCGTCCATCCATGGTTTCGACGCGCCTTGGGTCCCCATCTTGCAGGTTCGGCACCAAAGGCGGCGTGGTGGATTGCAGGTGCCGCAGGGCGAGCACGGTCCATGCATACGAGGAGAGCGTGCCTCCAAACGCGTCGGCAAGGCCGCGGTGAAGGGCCCAGTGCTTGACGAACACAACAAGTCCCTTGACGCGTTCGTCGAGTTGAACGTACGAGCGGATCAGTTCGGTGTTTCGCAGGGCGAGGGTGTTGTTGACGCTGACGTCGATCGGAAGATGGGTCACAGCGTCGCGGCACTTGACGATAGGGACCTTTGCACGTGTGATTGGTTGAATTGAGGTGTAGTTTTCCTCCCGAAGAGCGCGTGCGATGTCCCGCACCAAGCGCTTCTGGCCTTTGTCGGACGTGACCACCACGCACAGGTCGACGTCGCCACCTCGCAGCACAAGGCCGGTTTCGGCTGAGCCAAAGGGGAGCACCTTGGACCCACGGACCGCTCGTTCAAGCACGGGGGCCATCTTGTTCGCAATACGTTCTCGCGCGGCCGATTCCTCTGCCGAAGGCAGCGCTTTCTCCATCGACGCCGAGAGCGACGCATCCATCGAAGCCATCGTTTCCTGTGCGATGGCATCCCATGCGGGAGGCGTCCATGACCCCTCAAGTTGAGCAATCAGCAGCGGCCACCGGGCGCGCTGCTGCGCGGTCCACGCCTCCGTCATGCGGTTTCCTCCGTGCCGTTCGAGGTGGCTTCGAGGATGGCCCGTGCTTCGTCCTGGAGCGGGTGGGCGCCATCAAAGCCGTCGGCGATGGCACCTTGCCAGTAAGCAATCGCCTCACGGCACTGGTCGAGCGCGTTGGTGAGTTTGCGCACCCGTGAATCGGCGCTCCGTAGCGCCTTGTCGTCCGTTTGGAAGGCGTCCGCTGCGAGTTCGTGGGCCTTCGCATGCTCTTCTCGAGCCGCCTCCGCCTTCTCTGCGGCTTTGAGGGCGGTGACCGCTGTTGTCGCTTCCGCCTCGCCGGCTTCGCTTGCCCGTGCCATGGCCGCTACGATGGTGGCTGCAGCATTGCCGTCGTTAACGTCGATATCGATGTCAAGCACGTCAGCCGCCTGCGCAAGGAACCCGTCGCGTTCTCGACGGAGCCCGTCCACCTTGAGTGCGGACGCGTCACGTGCCCGCTTGCTTGAGGATGCCTGAGCAACCGCTTGGTCGAGACGGGCTCGAGCATCGGCGAGTCGAGGGGGGATGGATTCTGCCAAACGTTCGCGTCGATGCAGGATGAGCCGGGCGAGCAGGTCCGGTTGGACGTTGAGCAGCGCCTCGACGTCCATGCGCGGGTTCGGCACGCCGTGGTGTGTAAAGGCTCCCCCGGGCCGATGGGCTGCGTGAAGGTGAAGAACCTCGGCGCTGGACATGCGCCATGGAGCCGCGACGCTTGCGTGCGTTGTTGCTCGTTGCTGTGCTGCTCAGCCTCAGCCTCCCCGTTGCGGCAGCGAACGATGGCGTCGCCATCGTGGTGTCTTCCGTGCCGACGGGGGTGGTGGATGTGGACCTCGATGAGGCGTTGACCATCGAGGTCGCTGCTGAAGGAGCGGGTGGAAGCGCCGAAGTGTCTTTTTCGATCACGAACGCCGAAAGCATCGTCGTTTGGAATCGCTCCGCTGTGGTGGTGCTTGGCATCGGCGATGTGGAGGGCGTCACCGTCAACCTCTCCGACGTACCGTTCGGAAACCATACCGTTGAGGTGTTCCTTACTGGCGATGTGCTCGCAAGCAACGTGTCGCACGTGGCCAACACCACCTTTGTTGTGCACCGCGATCACCCGCGTGACATCAGCATCCTCGCCAGCAATTCCGACCGACTTGAAGCCTTGACGCCCGACGGTCAACCGAGCGGCCTTGATGCGCGAGACGGCGACAGGGTGGCTTGGTTTGTGACCTTAAGGAACCTCGGAGACGCCCCTTGGCTGGGCCTCCTTGAGGCCACCTTCGTTCAAGGTGCGACCAACGAAAGCATGCAGGTGAACGTGGAAATCAACGCCAGTTCTGACCTGCAGGTCATCCTTCCTACGAACACAACGTGGGTCGAGGGACCACTCGAATTGAACGCGACACTGCTCAACGTCGGTGACGCAAATTCAGCGGACGATGCCTTTGCATGGTCGGCCTCCATCGCCCCCCCACCTCTTCCTGCGTTGGAATTCTCGCTTCATGCCACCTCGGCCCCAGAGCAGCCTGGGGATGCCGTCAGCCACCGCCTGTGGGTCAACAACACCGGAGAGGCGGTGTTCATTGGGACTGTTTCGTGCCTTTGGAGCGATGGGCAAGCCTACGCCTCAACAGGAAACGTGTCCATCAGCATGGGTTCCGGTCTTCTCTTCAACCTCTCCGGCACGGCCCGCGATGGAGTGCTCGTCTGTTCTGCTGAAGGGGCACGCCTCGAAGCGGGTTCACCGATGAACGTCAGCGACGCCTTGAGCATGCCGAGCGCGGTGTTCGAACTCGTCGCAGGTGGCGCACCGTTGGCCCTCAATGGCCCGTGGGACGTCGGGGACGACGTCACGTGGTCCGCCATCGTCCGAAACGTCGGCGATCGCGAGGGTCATGTGTCCCTCAGGTTGACGGATGGCGCCGTTGAGCACGCGTCCGAGCCTGCCCTCCTCCGTCCTGGTGAGGCAGCCGAACTTCGCTTGACGTTCCCGCTCGAGGATCAAGGCATCGCACCGTGGGCCTGGGCCATTGACAGCGAGGACGGCTCGGTCGTGGATGCACGCGGCATGACCCCCTTGGATGTGCACGATGCCCCCTCCCTCCACATGCTCATGGGGCCGTTGTCCATCGATGAACAACGAGGAGTGGTTGTGCCTTGGTCCGTGAACGTCACCTCATCCCGTGCTCGCGAGGCAGTGCTTGAGGTGGGGCATGGTGCTCCCGGGGCTTGGGTCTGGTCAACGACGGTCCCGCTGCTGCTTGACGGAGGATGGGTGGAAGGCGAGGCGGCACTCGGCTGGCCATTGGCTGAAAGGATCGCCGTTCGCCTCACCCCCGTCGAATGGACGAACGATGAGGGGCCCCTGTTGCTGTCTGAAACCGTCGAGGGAACAAGCCCCTCGCTGACGCTCCAACTCCAACGGCAGGTGCAACCCGCCGACCCAACGCCCGGTGCGAGCGTGACGGTCACCTTGACGGTCAGCAACGAAGGCGACAAACAAAGCGCGGAAGGCTCCGTGCATCTCATTGCGGGTCGCGGGGCCGTTCTCGCCACAGAATCCATGCCCTCCCTTTCACCAGGGGAGCAGCAGGACCTCCGGTTCACTGTGGTATGGCCAGAAGGTTCGACCGTCGACATGACGGCCTATGCTTGGAACGATGCAGGCTTGGCCCTTGCTCAATTGTCCTACGATGTCTCGGCCATCGAGCAGGGAGATGCCCTCGCTGTCCCATGGCGTTCCGTAGCCCTTGGCGCAAGCGCGGCTGTGGTCCTGTTGCTTGTCGAAACCATTCGACGTCGAAGCCCAAGCCCGCCAGGGGCGTCACCGCAGGGCAAGGTTGCAATCGAACCGGCCGCGTCGTCGTCCTCCAGCACGGAAGGGGAGGCCAAGGTCGAGGTGGCCTGCCCGTCATGTGAACGAGCACTACGTGTTCCTGCGAGCTACGACGGTGCGGTGCGGTGTCCAGACTGCAAGGAACGGTTCGAGGTTCATGCCACGACGGTGCACGAGGAAGCGGCGCCCACAGTGGCCGGCTCTGAGGATGTGGAGGTGGTCGACCTCCCGGAGAAAATCGACATCGCCTGTCCCGCCTGCAGCCAGACCTTGCGTGTCCCGGCTTCCTTCAACGGTCGCGTGCGTTGCCCAGCGTGCCGGGATGAGTTTCAACGCTCGGAGGCCGCGTAGATGAGCGGTCATTTTCAAGAATTCGAGGACGAATACCTCGAGACCATGTATGAATTCCACGAAGAGGACGGCGCTCGACGTGTTCGGACGGGTGAACTCGCCGACCGCTTGGGTGTGTCCGCTGCAGCAGCCTCGGAGATGGTGCAGCGACTGGCTCAGCGCGGCTTCCTCGATTACGAGGCGTACCGGGGCGTCCGGCTCACCGAAGAAGGGCTTCGCCATGGGCGTCGAATGAAGCGGCGCCATCGCTTGGCCGAGGTGTTGCTTGAGGTCCTTCCCTACGATGGGGACGCGCACACCACCGCATGCAGGCTCGAGCACGCCATTGATGACGACCTTGAAGTGGCCTTGACTGCGTGGCTTGGGGACCCAAGGGTCGACCCTTCCGGGCGTGAGATCCCCAAAGCGGAAGGCGTGGTCGCGGACCGCCTGTCTGAACGGGACGCCTGCCGTTACGCCACGGTGCGGGACCTTGCCGAAGGGGAACATGCACACGTTGTCGGGCTGCTTGGGGTGGAAACCAACGGCCTCGGCGCCTTGCGTCTTGGTTCGTCCATCGAACGTCTGCCAGAGGGCCTCGTCGTTGACGGTCAGGTCATGTCCCTCGAGGAAGGATTCGCCGCCTCCATCCTTGTCGCTATCCGGGCATGATGTTCGTTCGATGCGCGCTGCATTGATACGCATGCCTCTGGACACCACGTCTGTGCCCAACGACGCTGACGGTGCGGGGGACCGAAACGCTGCCATCGAGCAGGTGCTGTTCAGCGTCGATCGGCAACTCCTCACTGGAGGCCTCCGGCTCACCATGGTGTTGCCTTTGTTGGCCACCGCGCTCGCATTTCTGGCCTGGTCGGTTGCGACCTCAAGTTCCCCCCCCTCGTGGTGGGAGACCTCCATTCGGCCCACGCTCAAGGTCGATTTTGCATGGGCGTTGGTCGGGCTCCAATTCGCCGTGCTGCTGACCTATGGTCTCATGCTGCTCATCCATCGCGTGAGGGTGGGTTTGAGTGTCCTTGGCATTGTTGGTGAAGTGGATTCCCTCGGTGGCGCCCACCGCTGGGTTGCGTCGTCGCATGGGTACGACATGATCGAAGAAGCCATGCAGCGAAGCATGAGAGCGACCACCACGTCCCTGGTGCTGGTCATCTGTGCCTTGTTGTGCCTTGCCGTAGAACTTGTTCGGTCGCCTTTGAGTTCTGTCGGTCAAATCGCGCACCTGGCAGGGGCTTCCTTTGTGCTTCTCGCGTTCGCTGAGCACCTCGGTCGGAGCGGGCGTTCGTTCACCTCGTCCACGGAGACCGGTCTTCTGGAAGCATACGACCCCCCGATTCATCCTTCATCGCTGCAAGACGTGTTCGACGAAATTCTGCTCACCGTGATGGACCCGCTCCTTCGTGCGAAGTACGAGGCGTTCATGTTCGACTTACTCGAACTCAGGAAGCCTGAACAGGACTTGGTCACGGCAAAGGAGAAAATTCTCGCGTTGCAATGGATGCGATGCGACGGCCAGATCCAAACACCTCAACTCATCGAAGAACTCGCCGAAGTCCTCCGCGAGGAAGGCGTCGAGGCGCTTCGTGGACATCCCGTCTTCACGCCGGACGTCTGGACGCGGTTGTTCGACAAGGCCTCCACGGTCGCTCCGGCCTTTTTCCGCATGATGCGACGCACGACCGAACGCATCCGAACGGGGAGCCTGCACGGGCAGCAGGACCTGCTCGTCGACGTCGACATGGCCAACATTGTGGACGGAACGACCGGGCTCTTCACCTACATCCGCAACCTGGACGACACCCCTCGGACCGTGGTGCTCAGGATGCAATCCCCGGACTTCAGGCCTCAGGACCTTGCCCTCACCTTCCATCTGCCCGCCGGCGAACAGGAATCGGTCCTTGGCTCGGCCCTCCCCGTGGCCGGTGACGGCGACGAGGACGTTATTGGGTCCCTCGTCCGCCTCCTGCAAAAGGGAACCACGTCATGGCAGTCGTTGATTCCAGACCGAAGTGGAGACTCGACCATCACGGTTCGGCTTGAGAACGAGGCAGGTGACCTGTTGCTTGGTCGCCAGATCAACACGAGGGTGCGTGCGGACGCAAGAACACGCATCCGTCGAGGTACCGTTGTGGCCTGTGCCACCGTTGGAACCTTGGGCGTGCTCATCGCAGCCGCCCAACAAGTAACCGGTTTGCTTCTCGGCTGAACAGGCCACGTCGCGCGGGCAGCAGCCTTGAAATGGTGGGCGACGACGACCCACCATGCGCGGACAAGGCGGTGAAGCCGAAGAGCGACCTGACGCGGACCTGCGTGAGCGTCTCCACGCGATGGAAACGAAGGTCCGCCGCATGCGTGAAATTCGAAACCAGCACAGCGACCGAGCGCGCCGTTCTCGTGATGCGCGCAACGCTGTTCAGGCCCAGTACAAGGAACAGCGCGAGGCAAACGACCTGTTGATCGCTGAGGTGAAAGCCGCGCGTGCAGAGGTCAACCTTCACCGTGAGCGTCGAAACGCCATCCAACAGCAGCTCCGCGAATTGATTCAGCAGATCAAGGGCAAGCGTGGTGACAAGGACGCGAAGCGGTCAGCGACCGCGGAATTCCATCAGTTGAAGGCCGAAATGGAACGATTGGAGGAGACCTTCCAAACCTCAAGCGTCGGCATGAAGCGCGAGAAGGAAATCATGGAACGGCTCAAGCGCATGGACAACCGAATTGGTGAACTCGCTCCAGATGTGCAAGAGTTTGAACTCGTAAAAATCGACGTGAAGGACCTCGACGGCAGCATCAAGTTGCTCAAATCCGAAGCCGACGCAGAGCACCAGCTTTTCCTTGAGGCCATCAAGGTCGCCGACGATATCTCCAAGCGGATTGACGAGGCCTTCGCCCATCGCGATTTTCTGAAGGCCGAGGGAGACCGCCACCACCTTGAGCACCTTGAGCACCGCAAGCAGGCCGATGAGGTGCATGCAGAAATTGAGGCCATGATGGTGGACGTCAATGAGGTTCGCGATCAACTCAAACTCGCACGTGAAGAGCGTGAATCATGGGTGGTTGAGCACAACAAGTCCGTTCGGGCTGAGCTTCAGACCGGCGCACAATCCGAGAAGGTCGCCGACGAACTTGTCAGCACCCTCCTCAACGAAGGGACCCTCACCTTCGGAGGCGTCATGGCCGAGGACCGACCCTCCAAGGACCACCGTGGTGGCGACGGTCAGAAGAAGCGAAACATGCGCCGCATTGACATGTCCGCCCGCCGCCGACGCTGAGGTGCAGGCGTGCACGGCGTCATCATGGCCGGCGGTCGTGGCTCGCGGCTCCAACCCTTGACCGACCACCGTCCAAAACCGATGGTGCCCTTGCTCGGACGTGCGGTCATTGACCATGTCAAGGACGCCATGCTCGATGCCGGTGCCGACACGCTCGTGGTGACGACTGGATACAGGGGGGCTGATCTGGCAGCACACGTGGCAACCTGGGCGAGCGCCGGTATCTCGGCTCGTGTGAGCCACGAGTCTTCGCCGATGGGGACGGTCGGGAGCGTGCGGCTGTTGATCGACGAATTGACTGAGACCTTTCTCGTCGGTTCAGGTGACGGGGTGAGCACGCTCGACCTTGGTCACCTGCTTGCTCATCATCGGTCAACGGGTGCCGTCGTAACCCTCGGCCTCGTGGAAGTGGACGACCCTTCGGGATTCGGCATCGTGGGGCTGTCCGAAGGCCCGCAGGGGGACGTTGAGCGCGGTCGCGCCAGCGGATTTGTCCGTCGATTCCTCGAAAAGCCCACACCCGAGCAAGCCTTCAGTCGCTTGGTCAACGCCGGGGTCTACGCCGTTGAACCTGCTGCCCTCCGCTATGTGCCTGAAGGGCAGCCTTTCGACTTCAGCAGGGATCTGTTCCCGTTGCTCCTCGAAAAGGGGGAGCCGATTGCAGGCATCAAACTCGAGGGACGTTGGTTCGACGTCGGCGCTCCCCACCACCTTCTGGACGCGCAAGCGTCGCTTCTTGGTGATGCGTCGGCCAACCACCTTCACGGCGGTGTGGTGATCAACGACAACGCGAGGGTGTCGGGTTCGTTGCTTATGGAGAACGTGCACGTTGAAGCAGATGCAGACGTTCAGCGCTGTATCCTCGGTGTTGGGGCTCGTGTCGGGCAGGGTGCGGTGCTCGAGAGGTGCGTCATTGGCGATGGAGAAACCGTGGCGCCCGGCGAGCGTTTGGTGGACGTTCGCCGACCGCCGACATGATCAGGGACTTGCCGGAATCGCTGCCGAAGGTTCCGGTATGGGGTCGGCCTCAAATACCGTCGCGCGCCGGCAAAGACTGAGCGAGATGAGCGACGACGTGCCCGAGCGGACCTACGACCGCAGCTGGGAAGACATTGAGGGCATGCTCGACCGAGCCCTCCGGAAGCAAAACCAGTGGAAAGAGTGGTTTGAGGCGTGCCGGGACGCAGGCGACCGAGACGGCATGAAAGAAGCAGCCCGCAACCACAAGGCGCTGGAGGGGGTCATCAAAACCCTCCGCTGGACCCTCGGCGAAGTCGGCGTGGATTCGCCGCTCTCGTGAACGGCAGCGTCATGGCCTTCCGGCCTCAGCCATGAGCATGGGCGACGACCGCATGACCGTCCGTGTTCACGTCAGCGCGGTGGAGGACGCTTCGATTGTGCACCAAGCCCTCTGCTCGTGGTTGGGTGATGCCGACATCTCCAGGGATGCCTCCCCTTCGCACCACGGTCCGACGATGATCACGCTGAGCGCCGACCTCCAACGCAACGCAGAACTTCGCCGAGGCATTGCAGGTTTGGGTGAGGAGGTACGTGCACACCTGCGTGATGAGCATGCGTCACGGTTGGACGATGATGGGGGGCTGCATTTTCGTCTCGACCTTGATGCGCTGCTGAGCGGAGCCATGGTGCTCGCCCCACCGGGCTCCTCCCGGTCGGTGAAGGTACGCTACAAGGTCGCTGTATATCCGGGCCAGACGGCCGAAGGCCGCATCGTTGAGGTGTTGACGAACGAGGCGCCGTGACGCCGCTGCGGCGAATGGCGAGACTTCATATCCTCGACGCCGCTCCTTCGCCGCATGCCCCACGTCGTGACCTCACCGTGTGTGAACCACAAGTACCAGGAATGCGTTGCTGTCTGCCCGGTGGAAGCCTTCCGCGAGCTCGACACCTACCTCGTCATCGACCCCGACGAGTGCATCGATTGCGGCGCCTGCATCCCCGAGTGCCCTGTGGAAGCGATCTTCCCCGACACCGAGGTTCCTGCCGGTGAAGAAGCATGGATTGACCGCAACGCCGACGAGGCTGCGGACGCCCCCATCGCCGAGGGCGATTCCCCCGTCCTCGGGGACTGAGTGAGCGCTTTTCGGAGGCTTCCGCCATGAGCGGTATCGACCTTGAGACGCTTCGCCGAGGCACGGACCTCATCAAAAGGGGCTTTGCTCGCATGCAGCAAGGCGGCGTCATCATGGACGTCGTTGACGCGGAGCAAGCGGCCGTCGCAGAGGACGCTGGAGCCGTCGCCGTCATGGCGCTTGAGCGCGTTCCCGCGGACATTCGCAAGGCGGGAGGGGTCGCTCGAATGAGCCATCCCGACATGATCCAAGGCATCCTCGATTGCACCTCCATCCCAGTGATGGCCAAGGCAAGGATTGGGCATGAGGCAGAGGCAAGGATCCTCGAGGCTATGGGCGTCGATATGGTCGACGAAAGCGAAGTCTTGACTCCTGCTGACCCCTTCTTCCACATCGACAAGGCTGCATTCGACATTCCTTTTGTCTGTGGTGCGACGAACCTCGGTGAGGCCGTCCGACGTGTCCACGAAGGCGCTGCCATGATCCGAACCAAAGGCGAGGCCGGCACAGGCAACGTCGTTGCGGCTGTCACGCACGCCCGTCTCATCGAGCAAGAGATTCAACAGGTCGTGGGATTGGATTCCGACGGCATGGAGGCCGCCACCGATGCCATCGTGGAACGCTATCGCGTGCTCTCGACGTCTTCCGCCCTCCCCGGCACCCATGAAGTCACCCCCTTCGGACCGATCGACGAGCGCATGCATACGGCGGTTCGAGGGGTCTTGGAAGACGTGAAGCGCATGGGCCGGCTGCCCGTCGTCACCTTCTCAGCCGGCGGAATCGCCACGCCGGCCGATGCAGCGCTGATGATGCGCTCAGGCATGGACGGTGTGTTCGTCGGTTCTGGGATCTTCAAGTCCGAGCACCCCCCAACGATGGCAGATGCCATCGTGCTCGCGACCGCCCATTTCAACGATCCAGATCGCTTGGTCGAAGCCATGGCCATGACGGACGGCGCCCCCATGAAGGGGGACGAACTCGAAACACTCGACGTCCGCCTGGATCAGCGTGGCTGGTGAAGGAGCCCGTTGCGGCTGCTTCAAATACCGAAGGTCGGTCGCCGACCTGCAACTGAGGTAGCCCTCGGAGAAACAGCAGGTGGTCACATGGCGAGGAAGATGAGTGCGAAAGCGCGCGCAGCGGCGCGCAAGCAGCGTGACAAGTGGAAGTCAAAGCGATGGTACACCATCCGCGCCCCCCGCGACCCCTGGAAGTTCCAGAA
>Ga0181578_10002941_pt1 | contig 15685 bp, 15 predicted proteins | sample 071ome_21_FD_148659 | JGI IMG/M metagenome (GOLD analysis project Ga0181578, IMG submission 148659) | Coastal salt marsh microbial communities from the Groves Creek Marsh, Skidaway Island, Georgia - 071401CT metaG (spades assembly) | ecosystem: Environmental > Aquatic > Marine > Intertidal zone... | reverse complement strand
ATTGAAGAGATGGGGCGAAAACGGCGTACTGTCAGCGCCGAGCATCGCGAGTGCCTCGGTAAGGAAGATCTGACCCTGATCCGGACGGCCAGCGTGAGTGTCAAAGATAGCTGCGTTGGCCAGCCAGCGACCCGCCGCCAGGTTCATTGGGTTAACCGCCTCGGCCTCCAGCTCCACCGGTGGTTGCTCAGACAAAATGTCTTCGGCGCGGCTGTAGGCGTGATCGGCGGAAAGGTCAGGGGACGTTCTGGTTTCTCCGATCAGGTTTGCGAGTGCTTTGCGATCGTTGGGGTTTTGGAAGTCTTGATATAAATAAGAAAGCACGGATTGCTCGGCGCTTGCCTCATGCGGAAACATCAGGAGAAAGAGCACGGTCACTAATCCGGCCATGCTGGCCAAGTGACTCGTCATGGTCGGTTGCCCGCTGAGTTTTCCAGCATCGAATCCTCGCTCTCGGCCAAGGGGTCACCGTCAGCACTCGTTTCGGGTTCAGTCATAGACTCTTCTTCCAACGCCGCTTGGTCGTTGGCGGTCTTGAAGGTCTGAGTGAAGGTTATTGACGAGCTGATGCGTTGGCCATCTTGAATCGCAGGGGTGAATCTTGCGCGTTTCATCACATCGACAAAGAACCTGCGAATTTGTCCCGGTGTCCCAGGCTCGAAGGCGAGATCGGCCACTTTGCCCGTGGGGGTAATCGTCATCGTCATGGTCACAGCCAGTTCGGCAAGATTGGCATCACTTCGGTATCGGGCAGGTAGATGGTCTGTGATCTTACGTTTTGGGAACAACATTGGCTCGCCAACCAGGTCGTTAGCGAATGCAACGCCTGCGCTGATTCCGGTGCGATCCTCAATCATGACCGGCAGCGTCCCAGGTAGAGGGACGATGAAGAATAAGGGTGCTTGGCTGTCTTCTTCCAAATCATCAAACATGGACTGGGCACGGCCATAGCGCATGCGAAGTTGCTGCTCCAGAATCCTGCTACGAATGCTCTCGTCCTCTAGAAAAGTCACCTGGCGTAAACCAGGAATGAGATAGGCCTCGGCATCGGGTAACCGCTCGCTTAAGTGATCGAGCCGGGACTCGCTCGGGCGGCTTGATTCAAGCAGCGTTGCTTCGAGGGTTTTTCTGGTTAGACCGACCCAGTCAACCGATTGTGCGGCAGTTATCTGGTCGAGCACTTCAGTCAGCTCGTCAGACTGGCAACAACGCCCCATAAAACGAGAGAGATCAGCCTCAGCCAACGTCTGCGCTTGGCGGCGCGCGTCATCCTGCGGGGAAACTAAATCAGCCATGTCTTTCAGCAGCGAGCGTGCACGCTGATACTGACCGGTGTTCAGATACCAATCATATAGCGCGTGGTCCGAGTCTAAGTCGCCGATCGATTGTCGCTTGGCGAGAAAATGCGTCAGATGTTCGAACTGATCGGCCCGTCGGTAGTCGAATTGAGCTAAGGCGAGGGCTTTGAGTCTTTGAATGATGGGCGCCTGATTGGGCGTCGTGACCCCTTCCTCTCGATGGATGAGATAGAGCGCATTGACCAGGGCATCTTCAGCTGCCTCAAAATCTAGCGCTTCGGTCAGTTGATCAGCGCGTTGAGTGAGAGCGTTGAATTGGACTTCGATGGAAGTTTCTATTGGCCAACGTTGAGGGTTGACTCCGCTCGAGGCAAGGCTGCCGCTGATTATTGAAGCGCGCTCACGCTTGGTTGTAGGTGTCGGATCTGCCTGATCGCTCGAGGCGTGAACGCTGAGAGCGCTAAACACAAGGCCCACGCACAACAAGGCATTTAGTGGTTGGCGCCTTGAAGCAAGAGTTAGGCGGCTTGAAAGCCCTCGAATGCTCATTCGCTTTATCCCGGCGTTGACGCGCACGGCGTAAGAAAAGGCTCGGTAGAAGCGCTCGAGCTCGAACATCAAAAGGCGCGCAAGTTTCATCGCTAGCAGCAGATCCAAGGTCTTCGGGTACGATAAAGTGAATCGAGTTTTTTTTAAACGGCGTATGATCTAAAAAACTCATTCACTTGAAATTCATCTGATCTTGGTAATCTCAAAGGATTAGTGAGGTGCGGTGTGTTATCGCTGTGACAGAGTTCCAAGACGCTTTTTACAGAGGGTGGAGTGTGTATCTGTGTGAGCGCGGCAGGAAGCCAAAGGCAGCCTCAGAAAAGTCAGACACTGACGGGCTTAGCCTTGACGGAATCTGCGCTGGTTCAATGCGTTGGGTGGGTGTCATTCGGGGATTCGAGGAATTATCAGCCACGGCGAACCGCGATTTTTGATCGCGCCTTAGATTGCCGAGAGGTCTTTGAAGCTTGGGTCGAGGGATCGAAGGCTAGGGGTTCGAGAGACGCGGGAGGGCGTCGTCAGTGTCAGTGGGTCTTAGCCGCGGCCGGATAGAACGCCGCCGGTTTTTGCGCGAAAGAAGGGCCAGAGAAAGGAAAATGGACATCACTAAGCACCAACCCATAAAGTCTTCTAATAAGTTGCGGCTATTGTTGTGGTTTATTTTGGCCATTTTCGCCCGTGAAGGTTTCGGTCTGTCTGAAGAGAAAGAGATTGAACGCGGTGCCAAGGAGCACCAGAAGATCGTTTCTCAGTTTGGTGTGTATCGCGATGATCGGCTGACCACTTACATCGACCGAGTAGGTCAGAGGTTAGCAAAGCAAAGTACCCGCCCAGAGCTTAAGTACACGTTCACGGTTCTAAACGACGACATGATTAATGCGTTCGCGCTGCCGGGTGGGTTCATCTACATCACTCGCGGCATGCTCATGCATTTGAATTCGGAATCTGAACTCGCAGCGGTGTTGGGCCACGAGATAGCGCATGTCACCGAAAAGCACGCGCTGAAACGAGAAACCCGAAGCAAACTTCAGAACATTGCGTCAATTGGCGCCGCCTTCCTGACGGGTCAACCGGGTGTGGCGGAGTTAGGTCAAGTTCTAGGTGGTGTACTGATTACGGGCTACAGCCGAGAGTTCGAACTTGAGGCCGATGAAGTGGGGGCTGAGGTCATGGCCAAAGCAGGCTATGCCCCTGATGCCATGCTGAAAACCATTGAGATTCTGAAAAATAAGGACCGCGTCGAAATTCAGCATGCCAAGCTGGAAAAGCGAGAGCCTCGCGTTTATCACGGGTTTTTGTCGACACATCCCGACAACGACACCCGCTATAAGGAGGCGATCAAAGCTTCCGACGCGCTACTGGCCGAATTTAATGAGTTCATCCAAGTCGACGAGTTTCTCGAGCAGCTGAACGGCATGGCCTATGGGCCGAGCCGCCAAACGGGTGTGCTCCGAGGCCAAACTTTTATGCATCCGCGCTTGGGGCTAAAGCTCGCGTTGCCCGAGGGTTGGCGCCAGGTGTACCAGCAGCGTGGCGTGCAGTTCGTTTCCCTGGACGGCAGTGCCGCCTTCAATCTGTCGACGTTAAAGCTCAAACGGGGGCTGAATCTCGAACAGGCGGCAAACGAACACATGGGGTTCCAGATCAGGGAGGGGCGCGAGCTGACCATCGGTGGCATGCCCGCCTATTTGGCGATCGCAGATCGAGTGGATAGCCCCTACGGCACTCGACCTGCAAGACTGCTTTTGCTCGCGGACCAGAAGAAAGGCATTTTGTATGTGGGTATAGGTGCGGGGCAGTTTGATTTGAAGCGCATAGCCGCCGATGGTGACTTTATCAAGATCATATTCAGTATGGCCCGGATGGATCGGGGCGACTTCCCAGAGGCCAAACCCTTACAGGTCCAAGTGGTTCGAGCGGAAGAGGGTACGACCTTTGAGTCGCTGGCCGAATCGTCTGATCTCCCAAACTATGCGCTCGATGAGCTGCGCGTCATCAATGGGCTCTACCCCAGCGGTCAACCTGCCCCGGGGCAATTGATCAAAATCATCGACTGATACTCGGTGTGCCTGTTCGTTTACCCCGCCAATGTGAGCAAGGTCTCGTGCGACGCGATCTGATCACTCACGGAGACACCCGGGATACGGCCTCTGGCGATGAGGTAGTTCATGCCCAGTGTCTCGATGTGCGCTTGCAGTCGATCTTCGACGAACCCTTTTGACCCGACCCAATAGGGTGGTTCAACCGGGTCCTCGCTTCGCAATTGCTCGGATAAACGGTGTTTGATGGCTTGTGCTTGCCGTGCATTCTCGGTGATAAAAATAGTTCGCATGATGGGCACCTTGTCCGGTCGTGGCTGACCCTCGGTTGCCAGCGCCTCGTGGTAGATGTCGAGATTTGTTTTCAGTTGGCTGAGTGACTCCATCGGTGACGCGAGGTACGGGCATCCAAAATGGGCCGCTTGTTTGAGCGCGAGAGGCCCAAACGCGGCGATCCAGAGTCGGGGATGAGGGCGTTGGGCGGGGCGTGGAGACAGGATCACCGAATCGTCCGGCAGGAGCGATTCGCCCTGCCAGGCTGACAGCATGGCCAGCAGCGCGGTTTTGAACAGTTTTCGTTTTTCCTTCACCTCAAGATCGAAGACGTGGAACAGCCGCTCATCCACGCCTCGGCCCAATCCGAGAATCAGGCGCCCACCGGCCAAGACATCGAGCGTCGCGGTTTCTTCGGCGAGTGCCGTTGGATTGCGGATGGGCAGAAGCAGCGATGTGGTGCCAAGGTCGATGGTGCGCGTGATGCTCGCGCACCCAGCGAGCAAAATGAGCGGCGCGGAAAGCGACGCCTCACCCTGAAAGTGATGCTCAGGCAACCAGAAACCCGAAAATCCCAGGGCTTCCGCTTGACGAGCTTGCTCTGGGATTTGGGCGAGTGCCTGCGGGCCGCTGAGATCCCATGCGGTCACCGCCATTTGGCAGGGTAAAACCATCGGTTGTTCCTATATTGAATGCGTCTTGAGGTGCGCCATTCATCCCGATGATGGCGGCCTGTGTCCTTGTGAAAACTAACGGACCCTGTGGCAGAATGCGAGTTTTCTCGAGGAGCCAACCATGAATCCGAATACGCCAGTCATTATCGGTGTGGGTCAAATTCTCCAGCGAGCAGACGATATTGCCTCTGCCAAAGAGCCCATTGAGCTGATGGTCGACGCTGCGCGAGAAGCGGCTGAGGATGCGGGGGTTTCTTCGCATCTTCAGAATCTTGATTCGGTTCGAGTGGTCCGCGGTCGGTGGCGATACAAACAGCCTGCTGGATTCATCGCCGAGCAGCTGAATGCGGTTCAGGCCGAGACAATGGGTACACCCTTCGGTGGGAACTCGGTGCAAGCGTTACTGAGCGAATCGGCTGCCAATATCCTCGCGGGAAAGAATCAATTTGTTTTGCTGAGTGGTGCAGAGACAGGTCGCACACAGGCGCGCTATGCCAAGCAAGGCGAAGAAATGCCTTATCGCGAGACCGGTGAGCAGCCCTACGATCGAATGCTTGGCGAAGAAATGGTGATGGCTGGAGATGAAGAACGTCGGTTGGGTATTCAATCGCCCATTCAGGTGTATCCAATTTTCGAGAATGCCATTCGCTACCACCGTGGCGAGACGATTGCAGAGCATCAAGCGAGAATTGCCAAGCTTTGGAGTGGTTTTAGTGAGGTTGCGGCAGGCAATCCAAACGCTTGGATTAGAGAACCCGTGACCCCTGAGGCGTTACTCACACCCTCCGCCGTAAATCGTCACGTGAGCTTTCCCTATCACAAGCTGCTGAACTCCAACAATGCGGTGGATATGGGGGCCGGCATTTTGATGTGTAGCGTGAGCTACGCAAAGAAACTTGGTGTCCCTGAGTCGAAGTGGGTTTACCCCTGGTCTGGCGCAAACGCGCATGACACCTATGCCGTATCCAATCGAGATAATCTCTATTCTTCACCGGCGATACGAATGGCGGGTAGGAAAGCGCTCGCTTTGGCTGAGGTTGAGGTCAGCGACCTTGCCCGCGTTGACGTTTACAGCTGTTTCCCCTCCGCTGTGCAGGTGGCGGTCAATGAGTTAGGGCTGGATGATTCGAAGCCCCTAACGATTACGGGTGGCCTCACCTTTGGAGGTGGTCCTTTGAATAATTATGTCATGCACAGCATCGCGCGCATGGTTGAGCTGTCGCGAGAAGATCGCGAGGGTATCGGTCTCATTACGGCCAATGGTGGCTATCTCACCAAGCATGCGTTTGGCGTCTACTCTGCGACGCCACCCGCGTTCGATTTCCGGTTTGAAGATGTTCAAGCTGCGGTCGATCAAACGCCGACCAGAGACGTAGCTGCCGAATTCTCTGGCCAGGCTGAAGTCGAGTCCTATACAGTGATGTATCAGGGCGACCAGCCAGCGATGGGCCACCTGGCGCTGCGCACGAGTGACGGTCGTCGTGCGTGGGCCAATATGGATGACGCTGACTGTCTGCAGGCGATGATCAGTGAGGAGTGCTGCGGGCGCCAGGTCACGGTGTCTCAGGACAGCAAGGCGGTGTTTTAGCAACTATGAATTCCTTTCTTGCATCTATGGGGTATGGCCCAGAGGATCGGGTGGTCATATTGCACATTGACGACATGGGCTTTTCTCATGCCGCGAATGTCGCAACGCGGGAGTGTCTCACGCAGGGTTCGGCAACCTGCGCTTCAGTGCTTGTTAACGCGCCTTGGTTCCAAGAAGCGGCGGCGATCTGCCGCGATAATCCGACGCTTGATGTGGGCGTGCATTTGACCCTGACGGCTGAGTACCCAACGTACCGCTGGCCTGCACTGTCTTCTCGTGATCCCGCGACCGGGCTGATGGATGCGCAGGGCTATTTATGGGCCACTCGAGAAGATGCTGTGCGGCATGTCGATGCGCTTGCAGCCCGTGATGAAATGCGTGCACAAATTGAGGGCGCGCTGAGCGCTGGCATTGATGTGACGCATATCGATACCCACATGGGGTCCGTGGTGCATCCCAAGTTCCTCACCCATTACCTGGCGCTGGCGAGAGAGTATCAAGTGCCTGCCTTCTTGCCTCGAGTGACTCGGGAGCGCCTCAATGCCATTGGGGAGGGTGAGATGGCCGAGGCCTATCTAGAAGTTCTGGAGGCTGTCAATCAGGATGTGGTCCCCACGCTGGATGAAATCTTGGTTGAAACGCTCATTCCGTTGGAAGAAAAATCTGGTTTTTATGAGGATCTTGTGAGGAATGTCATGCCGGGGCTCACACATTTGCTGTTTCATCCCGCTGTGGATGGTGAAGAGCTGAAGGCCATTGCTGATACGCATCTGTCTCGGCACGCTGACTATCTAGCCTATCGAGATCAAACCCTCGCGCAGGTTGCAGCCGATGAAGGTATTTATCTTGTTGGCTATCGCGCCTTGCGTGACCATATGCGACGCGCGCACTGATCTGTCCAAACGTATTTGGGTGTACTTTAGTTTGATCCGGTTGACGTGGCTTCATCCCTGCCGATTAGTCTTAGCCCGGTTGGTCCGAGCGGAGGCCATCGATCGAAACTGCGCAGACTGTCCGAGCGCGTTCGACAAGTGAAAAGCATCGGCACGCCCCGCAACTTTTGGATCCCAGGTCAGGGACGGCGTTTGCCACAAAAACATTGCTGATAGACAGGCATGACCAATGAAACCGCGATGCACAATCCCCGGCCTTTGAATTGGGGGCAACCGCCCGCTGATTTGGCATCACTGTCGATGTTGCTTCGGCATATTCAACCCCAAGTCATGAGAAACCCTCATGCAGAGCCGCAGGTGTCTGACGCCGATCGGGCGAAAGCAAGGCCAGCATCGGTGGCGTTGATTTTCGTGGCCAAGCCTGAGCTCCAACTGATTTTTACTCGACGAGCGCAGGGTTTGCCCTTCTCTGGACAATGGTGTTTCCCGGGCGGCAAATCTGCGCCGGAAGATCGCGACTCGGTATCCACAGCGCTTCGAGAAACTTATGAGGAAATCGGGCTCAAGGCGTCAAACCTGAAACACCTTACCTCGCTTGGCAGTTATTACACACACTCTGGCTTTCGTATGTCGCCAGAAGTCTTCTTCTTCGATGGCGTGGCGGGTTGGCAGACCTCTGCGGAAGTCAGCGAGGTCCTCTTGATACCGCTTGCAGCTGTGGCCGACCCTGAACGATACCGTTTGGTTTGGCGAACCAGCGATCGAGGCAATTACCGATTCGAATATGAGCGCCAGTTGATTTCTGGGCCAACCATTTCGATTTGTATCCAACTGTTGCATCGGCTTTCAGATCAAAGCCTACGGAATATCGGGACGGCCGAAGACCCCAACTAATCGTGATGACAGTCCTCGTCGCGACATCGCCTGAAATTGGCGATATGAGCGAAAACGAGCAGGCCGCCAGCAAAGATCGTCAGAAGACGCTCAACGAGGGGGGCAATCAACGCATGCGGTACAAGCGACAACACCGCGAGGATACCAAGGCCCACAAAGCCGACACCAAGAATTTTCCACTGCCGGTGACGATGACAGCCGAGGCAGAGAGCAATCACAGAGGTCGGTAAGATGACCGTCAATAGAAGGTCATGAAAGAGTTGCTCGTCGAGCCAACCCAACTGCGTCATGGGGATTAATGTGAGCAAAATGGGGAGCGCAAGACAATGAACCAGGCAAACCGCGGACAGCAGAACGCCCGTGCGATCAAGCCAAGCGGTGAGTGAATGGGTGCGTGGAGAAACCATGGCCGGCTTTATACCACAAAGTGTGCCTTTGGAGACTGTTTGGTGCTTGGATTGGCCGTGCAACATGGCGTCTTTACCCTGCTTCGACCCATGGCAAGTCTTTGATTGGGTTCATGCGATCTTTGGGTTCTTTGAGATCTTTGGGATTGATTTAGAACCGCTCTGGGGTGCCAATTGGCCCGACCCTCACAGCAACCGTCTCCTGTTGCTCTCTGACCCATGCGGGAGGGGGGCGCCGCGATGCAGCGATTTGAATTTGGCTTGATGAGAGAACGCCTGGTCCGAGGCGCCTTTGCTTACTTGGCGCGGACGGACAGCAAGGTCGCACAGAAGCGCCTTGGTGTTAGTGGGGTAAACGGGCGATGGGCCAAGCACCTGAAGGCCGATGGTGATGGCGGTAGCCGGTCAACGAACAGCGCGCTTCGTCAAACTTGATGACGAATGACTTTACCCTCGACCATGAAAATGACTTCCTCTGCGATGTTGGTGCAGAGATCGCCGATCCGCTCAAGATTAGAAGATACCGTCGCCATTGACATCGCGCTGCCCACACGTTGTGGATTGTTTTCGACCAACCGCCTCAGCGCAGCATAGTTTTCAGAATGAAGGTCATCCACCTCATCATCCATTTCCACCACTCGACGAGCAATGGTGGCATCTTGATTGACCAATGCTTCGAGACTCAACGTGACCATCTGTTGAATCGTGTCCGTCATCTGGTTAAGTGGCAGTTCTAAGCCCAAGTCGGGCTCGCCGATCAGCGCCTGAACACGGTGTGCAATGTTCACGGCTTGATCTCCCATGCGCTCGAGATCGTTGTTCACTTTCATGACGACCACAATAAAACGTAAATCGATTGCAACCGGTTGGTGCAGCGCCAAAATCTTTAGACAATGCTCTTCGATGTCGACCTCAAGTTCATTGATGCGCCGTTCGAGCTGCGCAACCTCGTCCAGTTGTTGGGTCTTCTTGGAATTTAAGAAATCGATGGACGCTTTAGTGCTGCCTTGAACCAGTGAGCCGAGGTGCAAGACGTCTTTTCGTAGACTCTCGAGATCTCTTTGGAGGTGTATGGTCATAGATTGCTCCTAGCCAAACCGGCCAGTGACGTATTCTTCGGTGCGTTTTTCTTTTGGTCGTGTGAATACCTGGTCGGTCTCACCGAACTCAACCAAGACGCCGTTTTCCATAAAAGCTGTGTAGTCTGACACTCGAGCGGCTTGCTGCATATTGTGGGTCACGATGACGATGGTGAAGTTTTCCTTCAATTCAAAAAGGAGGTCCTCGATGCGTGCGGTGGAGACTGGATCGAGCGCCGAGCACGGCTCATCCATGAGGATGACCTCGGGTTCCATCGCAAGCGCCCGTGCGATGCACAGCCTTTGTTGCTGACCGCCCGATAAATTGAGTGCGGAATCGTCCAATCGGTCCGCCACCTCATCCCAGAGCGCAGCCTGTTTCAGTGCGTTCTCAACGCGCAGATCGAGATTGCCACCAAGCTGGTTAATGTTCGGGCCCCAAGCGATATTTCGATAGATAGACTTGGGGAACGGGTTGGCCTTCTGGAATACCATGCCAATCCTGAGTCGGGCTTCCACTGGATCTACCGTATCCGCGTAAAGGTCCTGGTCGCGGTAGAGAATCTCACCGCGATGGGAGACGCCATCGATGAAGTCATTCATGCGATTAAGTGAACGAAGGAAGGTGCTTTTTCCGCATCCCGAGGGACCAATGATGGCGGTGATTTTTCTCTCAAAAATTGGCAGAGAGATGGATTTAACCGCCTCGTTATCCCCGTAAAAAATCGAGAGGTTCTTCGCATTTAAGATGGGCGTTTGGTCACTCATTGTTTGGAACCTCGATAGCGAATAAAGACCGCCAGTGCATTCATTAACAACAGTACAGCCAACAGAACAATAATGCCGCCAGCCGCCAACTCGTGAAACGTTTCCTGTGGACGAGCCGTCCAGTTGAAGATCTGAATGGGCAGGGCTGTGAATTCATCCATTGGACCGCTTGGCAGAAAAGCGACGAACGTTAAGGCGCCGATCATGATGAGTGGCGCTGTCTCGCCGATGGCCCTTGATAAGGCGAGAATGACACCCGTCAGAATGCCTGGCATGGCCGAGGGCAGAACGTGCGCGCGAACCACCTGCCAACGGGTTGCGCCGAGGGCAAAAGCGGCTTGCCTCAGTGAGCTAGGTACCGACCGAATGGCTTCTTTGGCCGCTATGATGATGACAGGAAGAATAAGAAGCGACATGGTTAGGGCGCCAGCGATGACACTGCGACCGAGACCAAAAAATCGTACAAAAATTGCGAGTCCGAGGATACCAAATACGATTGAAGGTACACCTGCGAGATTGGCAATATTGACTTCGATAAAGTGCGTGAGCCGATTCTTTGGTGCGTATTCCTCAAGGTAGATGGCAGCTAAAACCCCTGTGGGTATTGCGATGATGGCAGTGAAGCCAACAAGCCAAAGCGTTCCCACGAGCGCCGATTTGATACCCGCTTTCTCGGGAAATCGTGAAGGAAAGCTATTCAAAAACTGGGCGTCGACCCAGCGATAGCCATCCATGAAAATGTCATAGAGTAAGAGCGCCAGAACGACGACCGCCAAGCCCGTCACGCCCGAGCAAAAGTATTCGAATGCTTTTGATTGAGCGCGACGACGTCGGAGCTGCGCCCTGGTAAACGCTTGAGTACGAGGATTCGTGTCGTTCATTCGTAAACCTCCCGAAATTTCCGCATCACCCAAGTGCCCAAGATGTTGAGCATCAGGGTGCTGACGAAAAGCACGGACGCGACGGCAAACAATGTCTGGTAAGTCAGGCTACCGGATGGTGTATCGCCAAGACTGACTTGGACAATGTAGGCCGTCATCGTCTGGATCGACTCCAGCGGGTTGGCCGTGAGATTAGGGGTCGCGCCGGCGGCCAAAGTAACAGCCATGGTTTCCCCAATGGCGCGTGACACGGCCAATACGAAAGCAGCAAAAATGCCCGATAAGCCCGCCGGAACCACGATACGTGTGGTGACCTCAAATGAGGTGGCACCCAGAGAGTACCCCCCGTGGCGAAGCGAAGCGGGCACGGCACGCAATGCGTCGTCACAAAGTGACGCAACCATGGGGAGAACCATAATACCGACCACGATTGCCGCGCTTGCCGCGTTAAATATTTGAGTGTCTGGAAGAATGACCCTGAGTCCGGGCGTGATAAATGTGAGCGCAAAATAGCCGTAAACCACGGTAGGAATCCCAGCCAAAATCTCGAGTATGGGCTTGATGATTGAGCGCGCGCGGTGGCTTGCATATTCGCTCAAGAAAATTGCGCTGGCGACACCAATCGGCAAGGCGACAATTGCGGCCCCAATCACGATAAGCATTGTCCCGGCAACCAAGGGCAGAATGCCATAGTGCTTGGGCTCCAGAAGCGGTGTCCAGCGCGTACCCGTCAGGAATTCGAGCACTGGCACGGTTTCGAAGAAGGTGAGCGTCTCCTCCAAGAGAATAAATATGACTGCAGCTGTGGTAATCACAGAGACGAAGGCGCAGAAGAAGAATAACTTCTCCAGCACCCATTCATTCCACCGTGTTTTTTTAGCGCTCAATTCAGCCATGAAGGTTGCAAGTTCCTGGGCTTTCAGCCGTCAATCACTATTCTGAAGATGCGGTTAACTTAGGTAAGCGGGGTTCGCCTTGGTAGCTCGAACCCGAGGTACGAGCAGCAACCCTAGCCCTAGCGCCCGCGTAACTTGCCTCAGGCAGCGTGATGTAGCCGACCTCTTCAGCAAGTGATCCTGCGGATTCCAAATAGAACCGAACGAAGTCGGCGACCTGAGGCTTGTCGAGCGATGCGACGTTCAAATAAATGTAGATTGGGCGAGATAATGGGGCGTAACTGCCATCATTGATCGTAATCGGGGTGGGTAAAATAGGGCCTTGTCCGCCGTCGATCGCGACTGCGCGTAATTTATCTTGGTTTTCTAAAAAGTAAGCGAAACCGAAGTAGCCTAGGGCGTATCGGTCGCCCGAAATACCCTGAATCAGGACGTTGTCGTCTTCGCTTGCGGTGAAGTCGGCGCGCGATGCCTGCTCCTTGCCATTGATGACGCCGGTGAAGTAATCGAAGGTGCCCGAATCAGTCCCGGGACCATAGAGGCGGATTTTTTCATCGGGCCACTCGGCTCGGACATCTTTCCAAGTGGTCACCACAGAGTCAGGTTGCCAGATGCGCTGAAGTTCGTCCGTGGTGAGCTGGTCAACCCATGTGTTTTCGGGGTTGACCACAACGGAAATGCCATCGAATGCAACGGGCAATTCGATGAACCGAATGCCTGCTGCCACCGACTTGTCAAACTCGCTTTCTTTGATCGGGCGAGAGGCGGCGTTGATGTCGATTTCCTGATTGAGGAACTTTTTAAAGCCGCCGCCTGTCCCTGAAACGCCGACAGTGACGCGAACGCCGGGTGCTTCGGCCAGATACTCTTCGGCCACGGCCTCACTGATTGGGAAGACGGTGCTTGAGCCATCCATTCGAACGGCGCCGGTAAGACCTGGCTCTTCTCCAGCGTTGGAGGGTGCATCTGAACCGCCGCAAGCCGCGAGTAAAACCATGATACTGAGCGCAAGCATGTAACGCATTGGGATGATTCCTGTGTGATCTGAGTTCGGCGGGTATTTAGGCCCAAGATTGTTAAGTTTCAGTAAAGAACCCGTTAAATCTTGATAGAAGTCACGCCCATGTTTGCGTCGTCGAGATTTAATTAGGGAGTTCCAGCACAAAGTGAGCGCCGAGGGATGACCGCTCAGTCACCCAAACCCTGCCCCCGATGCTCTCGCAAAGCGATTTAACGATCGCGAGGCCCAGTCCTGACCCTCCGGTCGTTCGATCCCTGGCCGCTTCAAGCCGGAAAAACCGTTCAAAGATACGCTCACGTGCGTGTTCTGGCACGCCCGGTCCTTGATCCTCAAGACTTAAACGAAGGCTTAAGTCGGTCTGCTCAAGCGAGATGAAAAGCGTCGATGATTTGGGGGCGTGCCTCAGGGCGTTGTCGAGCAATTCTTCGACCATGCGCTCGACATCACCTCTTGCCATTACGACCGGGCGACAGCGTGTAGAGACCGTCATCTCCACTTCAAGCTGATCGTCGTCAATCCGTCTGGACTGTTTCTCGAGCGCTTGTCTCACGACCTCCTCAATGTTCACTTCTGAGGACGAAACGCTCAGCATCCGCTCAGCGTTGACTCGATTGAGCTTGGAAAGATCGTTGACGAGTTCGGTCAGTCGGCTTGTTTGGTGCCCCACTTTGGCCAACATGCTTTGAAGCAAGGAGGGTGGCATGTCAGGGTCGTCGATGATGGTGTGCACAAAGCCCTGAATGGCCGTCAGCGGGGTTCTCAATTCGTGGGAGGCACTCCGCATGAAATCTTCCCGCATTTCATCCATTCGAGTGCGCTCAGTAATGTCTTGGAGAACGACCAAAATGCTGGCGCGGGCAATTGGCTGCGCGGCGACGCCATAAGCCTCCGCGAGCACTGTACGATCAAAGATCTCGAGCGATTGTCGTGCCGGGCGACCAGACGTTCGAACGTTGTCCACTAGATCGATTAAAACGCCCAAGGCTAAATTTTCCCACAGCGGATGACCTTGTAGCCGCTCACTGCTGACTTCTAGGAGCCTTGCCGCGGAGGGATTAATCAGCTCGATACGTTGATCTTCATTGATGAGCAAGATGCCTTCTTTGAGGGTTTCCACCACCGTCTCGAAATGCGCGTCATCCGCCAGCTGTGCTTCCTTTTGCGATTGCAGTTTGCGAGCCAATTGATTGAGCGCCTGAAACGTCGCAACGAATGCCTGATTGGTTTGTAAGTGGGCGCGGGAGGCAAAGTTACCCTCGGTCAGTGCGTGGAGGCTCGATTCGATTTCCTTAAAAGCCTGGGTTTGGCGATTGCTGAAGAAGGCGAATGCGGCCAATAGGAGGCAACCCAGCAAGAGACTGAAGAGCGCCATCTCTCTCGCTTCATCGATGGCCGCCTGCTCCATGAGTGCTGTGGGAGTTGCAACCCGAACGAAGCCAAGCAACGCATTGTTGGACCAGACCGGTTTTGCGACATAGAGCAACTCTTGATTTAGGGTTGAACTAAAGCGTTCAGCACGCCCTATCCCTAGGGCTCGCGCTTGGAGTAGCTCTGGGCGGTCACGGTGATTCGACATGGAGGATGCGACTTGAGAGGAGTCAAAAAGAACGACACCATCGAACCGAATCACAGTTAAACGCCCCGAGTCTGCAGTGCCTATGAGGTCCGTGTTGATCGATTCGCCGCTGGATTGAAGAATCCCAATCGACCAAGGTGTGATGAGCACGAGTTGGGACTCCAAGAGCTTTTCAGTTCTTGCTCTGTGGCTTTGCTCAGCGATGGACAGAGATTGCTGGTAAGTGACGAATATTATGAGGGCAATGAGGCCAAGATAGCCTAACCAGGACCAAGCGATTTGGCCCCGGCAGGAAATAAGAAGACGGTGAGCGTTGTGAGCCGATCGATTTAGAATTTGTACTCAACTCCTAGAGACGTGGTGTGACTTTCGTCTGATTGATCATACCGCCAATGGTAGAGATAAGCTTTGGCTGTTTTGCCAAGCTTGCGTTCGACACCCAGGTGCCAACTCAATGCATCAGGCTTCAAAATGTCCGACCGCCCATATTGGGTGAGCAGCTTGTACTGGTCGACCTTATAGCTCAGCCCGAGACTGTAGCCGCGCTCTTTGCTCGCATTCAGCACATCCTTGCGCTCAGACTGCTGAAGGATTCCAGAGACTTGTAGGTCGCCCAGTTTGTAGACCGCACTCAAGCGCTGGGTATCGAACACCTTGTTCTTAGAGAGGGAGACATCATTTTTGCGCATGTCCTGGTCATTTGCGTAGGCGATGTAAAGCGTCTTGCCTGTGTAGCTGAGCGAAAGGGAAGTTGATGCGTCATTGAGGTCGTCGCTTGGGACATAGGCCAGCTGGGCCTGGAACCCACGCACATCAGGTGAGTGGTAGAAGAAGGATTCTTTTGCGCGC
>Ga0181578_10002935_pt1 | contig 15713 bp, 11 predicted proteins | sample 071ome_21_FD_148659 | JGI IMG/M metagenome (GOLD analysis project Ga0181578, IMG submission 148659) | Coastal salt marsh microbial communities from the Groves Creek Marsh, Skidaway Island, Georgia - 071401CT metaG (spades assembly) | ecosystem: Environmental > Aquatic > Marine > Intertidal zone... | reverse complement strand
CGTCACTGTCCAGGTGCACGCCGTGAGCACTCCGGCCATGGTCGCCGCGGTGAATGCCGGTGTGCGCCGGCTGGTGCACCTGCCGAACAAGGATTTTGTCGACCGGGATGCGGCACAATTGCTGGCCGATACCAACACGTTGATCCTGGCCACGATCGGTTTCGGCGCACCGGTGTTCGGTGTCTTCGCCGACGACAATATCGCCCGCTTCCGCGATGGCAACGAATGGCCGGAAGCGATCGCCGGCGCCAACCGTGACGCCCAGGGCCGCGCCCACGGCAACGAGATCGGTTTTACCATCGTCAATGCACGAACGGTCTGGGACGAAGGCGTCGTGCTCGGCTACTGTACTGACACGCGTTACGATGCCTGGGCCGGTCTGCGGCACGAACTCGAATCCTACAATGTCATGTTCTCCATCCGCGACATCAACACCATCATGGGACCGAACTCGGCCGCCTATATCAACATGGCTGACGACCTTGGCACACTGGAAGCCGGTAAGCTGGCAGATATCGTACTGGTTGCCGGAAATCCCGAGGACGGATTCTGGCACATGCTCGATGCCCGTTTAGTTCTCAAGGAGGGCATCATCGTGGTGGACAAGCGCTGACCTACGTCTGCAAAGACAAAGTTACAGGCAAAAAAAAGCCCGGCATTACCGGGCTTTTTTGCTTAGACCTTAATTTATGCTGAGCGGATCGTAACCTGCAGAACAGACTTCGACAATGCAAATTGATTGAAGTGTCCTTCCCTCAGGAGGCGCATCCAGCCCCCTTTCAATCATCATTTCACGCATTGCGTTCGCGGTCTCCGGATGTGCTATGGCAGACTGAACGCCAACTCGTACCAATCCATCAGCGTAATCAATCGGCAGCCATGTATGTGCGGCAAGCTCAGGACTTCCGCGATTATCGGTGTTACCAAAGTCGCGAACATCTAGCTTGCCACCAGCCTCAACCAGTACCTTGGCAACCTCGGTGGAACCCTTATGGCCCGCGCCATGCAACGCAGTCCGTCCTGTATCTGCCTGATAGTTAGGATCGATCCCCAGCTCTATCAAAAGTTTGACCGCTTCCACTGTCTGCTCTGTTGACCACTCACTTGTAACACCCTCAACCCAGCCAATGCCTGCTGCAGCCGCAAGAGGCGTCACGCCAAGCGTCGTATTTATGTGAGGGTCAGCCCCAAACTCAAGGAGAAGCTTCATCAGCGGTACATCTCCAGACTGAGAGGCCCGCAAAAACGCTGTCGCACCATCCTCATCCAGCCACTGGTTTGTGAATACGGTGCGTGTTTCTGTGCTTTCAACTAAACGTGCGTTAGGGTTTGCACCATGCTCTAAAAGGATCCGAATGTATTCAAGATGATCCATGTCAGGTTCACGGGTGGGATAGTCTCCCCCCTCAACATTCCTGTTATCCGTGGCAAGATACAAATTGGTCCAGCCACCATTATTTGCCAAATTGACATCAGCACCATGATCCATCAATAGCTTTCCAATCTGATAGTTTCTATTTTGAGTAGCAGCTAATAGTGGCGTCCATCCATAGCGGCTCACTTGATTGACGTCAGCGCCAGCATCAATCAGAACCTGGACTGCGTCAATGTGGCCAGCCCTTGCGGCATATATCATTGATGTCAGACCGCCACCGTCAGGTTCTCGGGTCTGTCTCCCATTAAAACGCTCTTCAAATGCGTTTGCATTGTTACCCGCGACAACGGCAAAGCCGATTCCCCTGCTCTCAAACTTTCCACAGATAGCTTCTAAGCTTAGGTCACCAGAATTCACAAGGTCAGCCATTGCAGGATCGTCCGTGGCATTCCTGACCATGCTCTGTAAAACAGCTAGATCAGGGTCAGGAGCCTCACAGTTAACCACGATCGTCTGTCGGCGAACGTTAATCCTGGGGTCCTCAGAGTGACCTAATGCAGCCGTGCGACCATCTCTCATAACTAAAGCCGAGATCGCTGAAATATCCGCACCGCTAGAAATAAGCAGTGCCATCACATCGTCATGACCTTGGTCTGCCGCCTGCATGAGAGCGGTAGTACCCCTAGAGGTCTCGGCTAAGTTTGGATCAGCTCCAGCCTCTAACAGAATCTCCACTGCCTCAACAACCCCTGAACGAGAGGCCAGCATCAAGGGTCTTCTACCCAGCGGTAATTCTTCGTTAGCGTTCGCACCTGCATCCAAAAGTTTAGAAAGAACCGCAGCTGAACCCCTTGTTGCTGCCAGCCACATTGGCGTAGAACCATTTCTTGTTGCCAAGTTAGGATCTGCCCCAGCAGAGAGTAACAATTCAGCTAAATCTGGATCACCGTGATAGGCCGCCCAATGAAGTGCAGTTGAGCCATCAGCCTGAGTTGCATTGACGTCTAACCCGTTCCCTAACAATCGATCCACTAACTCCAAATTACCCTGCATCGCGGCATCCGCAATGGGAGCTTGAGAATAGGCCTGGCCTGCCAGAGTAGTGAGCACTATTAAGCACAGAGCAGATATTTTTCTTAAGCTTTTCATGACAACGTGACTCAGTATTTAAATTTTTATGCTAGACCGTCCAGCCTTCCAGTACTGTCACCAATACTTTCTTGATGGATATCAAACTGATCAAGAATGCTCAACAGCAGATTGCCCGTTGATACTGTCCTGGTTGGGTAAGCAATATGCCTGTTACCTTTCATTCTTCCTTTATTGCCGCCTATCAAGATATGCGGAACATCGTAGTGTAGATGCTGGTTGGGGTTACCCATGTTGCTTCCATATAAAAGAAGCGAATGATCAAGCAAGGTACCATCCCCGTCCTCCGTATTTGCCAACTTGTCCACAAAGTAGGCAACCATCTTGGCATGATATTGATTGATCTTAGAAAACTCGTTGATCCTTCCTGGATCCTCCCCGTGGTGCGAACCACCATGGAAGCCTAGGGTGGGCGCATTACTCTCAGGGTACACACGACCGGTAAGGTCGCGGGCAAACAGCATGGTGCCTACTCGAGTGATGTCAGCCTGCCAAGCGAGGGCAAGCAAGTCCATCATGAGTTTTATGTGGTCATCAAAAGATTGGGGTATCCCAGGAGGCACAGCAAAATCTTCAGGAGCCGAGGTAGTAGCACTAGCGGCAATATTCAGTCTTCTTTCGATCTCCCTTACATTTTCTGTAAAGCTATCAAGACGAGTTCTGTCGGGGACGCTAATCTCCTTCCTCATACTTGATATTTTATCTGTGATGGAGTCGAGTATGCTCTGGTTACGCTCACGCCTAGCAACGCGCTCCTCAGCCGAGCTTCCACTGCCGAACATACGTTCAAACACCACCTGAGGATTTAGCTCCATAGGAAGCGGAGTATTTGGGGAGGCCCAGGAGATAGTGTTTGTATAAACACAGCTGTAGCCCTCACCACAGTTACTAGAGCCAGAGCCGGGATCTTCAACAGACATCTCTAATGAAGGAAGCAAGGTTTCGCGACCGATCTTCTCAGCAATAATCTGGTCAATAGTGTGTCCTGCATAAACGTCTGCACCAGCAGTCTTTCTTGGCTTGTCAGCACACAAGAAGGCCGCAGCTACCCAATGGTCAGCACCAGTCTCTCCAGGAGGTGGCTCGGCGGAGGTCGAGTGCAGCCCAGAAAGTATGGTCAGGCTATCCTTAAAAGGTTCCAATGATTCCCAAATGAAGGGCAACTTCTCATCCAAGGCACCTACCTTCTCTGGAACCCAGTACCCAGGGGCCGCACCATGTGGCACGAAGCCCCCGAAGAAACGTTGTGGTGTCTCAGCCGCTGTCTGAGATTGAGCTGTCGCAGCTGGGATCATTGCATCCAGCAAGGGCATGCTAAGGGCAACCCCGGTACCACGAAGTAGCTGACGTCTAGATATATGTTTTTTGGTTATGATCATTTTTTATTCCTCATTCATAGCCAAGTCATGCTTCATATTCATGGTAAAGGCTGTGCTCTGTACCACACCCATAACAAGAGAAGAGAAGCTATAGTCATCTTCAGAGGCCTGGGCCATTATTTCTCTGAGCATGGGCATGTCTTCAAATTCGACCCCCCTGCCAAGAGCATAGGTAAGCAGCTTTTCAGTTACCACAGTGGCAAACTGTCCCTGATAGTTCTTCAACATTCCACGCAGACTCTGAACTCCTTCAAGGTATGTGCCGTCTGGTGCGTACCCTGTCGGATCAATGACGTTACCTGAATCTGTCAGACGCCACGCACCCACCGGGTCAAAGTTTTCAAGCGCCAGGCCTAGTGGCTCGAATATTGTGTGGCAAGAGGAGCATATAGGATTAGTGCGATGCGCCTCCATCCTCTGCCTCAATGTCTTTGGCGCCTCACCTGGCTTGGGAGTGAGGTCTGTCTCAACGCCGGGGGGGGGATCAGGCGGACTCACGCCGAAGAAGGTTTCCAAGAACCACTTGCCCCTCTTTACTGGAGATGTCCTTGCGGCCTCAGATGTAATGGTCAAAAGTGCACCCTTACCCAACAAACCACGACGCATGTCGAGATCATCTCCCAGCTCTACCATTCTGAACTGTTCGCCGTAGACATCGGGGATGCCGTAGTGCTTGGCAAGTCTTTCATTCACATATGTGAAATCGGCATCAAGCATGTCCAGAACACTAAGATCCTGCTGGATGACGCCTGCAAAAAATAGTTCTATTTCCTGGCGGAAAGCATCGCGCAGTGTGCTATCAAAGTCAGGGAACATTTCGACGACTGGCTCGCTGGCAGCCATACCCCTTACATTCAGCCACTGGCCGGTAAAGTTTTCTACAAATGCCTTTGAGCGAGGATCGGCAAACATGCGTTGAACCTGCTGGCGCATTACCTGGGGATCACTAAGACGATTCTCCGTGGCTAACTTAATTAGCTCCTCGTCAGGAATACTGCTCCATAGGAAAAAGGAGAGTCTTGAGGCAAGTTCAAGTTCACTAATCTCATACGGCTCCCCTTCAGCGACCTGAGCAGGTTCAATTTCAGATCGATAAATAAACTCAGGATCAACCAGTATTCTCTGAAGAGCAGCCTCAATGCCGTGATCAAAAGTCCCGCGTTCATCCTTGCCGGCTTGGTAGAAGCTCATGATTACTTCAACGTCGTCATCCGATACGTTGCGGCGGAAAGCTTTAGTCAAAAGCGTGTCTATTATTTGCCTCGCACAACCCGCTTCCTGATCTGCGTTCTGAGGGTAACACTCGAATATTTTTTCCCTGCTGCGCGTCTCTGTGGCCGGGGAACCATTGTAGGGGCCTTCAATGAAAACCTGACCCACGTGTGGATAGAAAGTGTATCCGGATATTGCGCCAGGTGAGTTCATGGTGCGCTGGAACGATTTATTAATTCCTGTGTCTGGAAGGTCGGTTGTAGCTATGAACGTAACACCCACACGATGGAATCCCGCCTTGATGGGTATGGCCGGTGAACGACCACCATTTCCTTCGGTGTTGCCGATCTCATTATCCCAGTCATAGAGGTAAACCCTCTCGCCATCTATAGTTACCTCTAGCTGCTCTCCCTTGACATTTCCGAGAACGCGCGTGAAGTATCCTGTCATTCCTTTAACAGTGAACACGTACTCACCATCCGCGGGGAACTCATGCTCTATCAACATGCCACCGCGTGTACCAAAAGGTAGTCCGTCAATATGGCTATTTTGGGATGTATCAACAGGCACATCAAAAACAGAAAGCGTGGGGGCCGTCTCTGTGCCTATAGCCAAACGGCTAATTTTTCCGGCTGCAGAGAGGTAAGCTTCCATGAGGGCCGGAGAACTAGTGAGGGTACCTGCCATGTTGTCAAAACCGTGGCTTGAATCATCGGCCGGAAGGAACTTGCTTGCGTCTATGTTTAGGGACAACAGGTCTCGGATGCTGTTTGTATATTCAGTACGGTTGAGACGGTGAAGCCCAGGTGCAGGCAGGTAGGGCTCGGTCGTGCTGTCGATCTCATTCTCCATCCAAGCGATAAAGTTTTCGTACAGCTCAGCGTCAGGCCTTGGGAAAGGATAAGGCGGCATCAATCCTGCACGCAGCTTTCTGATTATTGTCTCAGTCCTTTCCGGATGCTCTGCCATGGTTCCCAAATCCACTTCGCGGAAGAACAAACCTGTCCTGTCAGCGATACCCTCAGGCGTGTGGCAGGCAACGCAGTACTGATTCAGCATCGCCCTGTACTGTGCTACTTCAGGATCATTTGTGGAATCCTGGGCGATAGCACCCATGGAATTGATGGTAGCTAGTAATGGCAAAAGTGTTAAAAATTGATTTTTCACGCTTGACTCCAAATATAACCCTAACCTATTGGAAATATTAGAAATTTTATAAATTAGGGGCGCGGTGGCTTAGCACCGTGCGGCTCACCATCTATTCTTGTTGCTCAAAGGGTTTAATTCAAGACCTTTTGAACCCTATTATTACTGAACGGCAAAATTCCATAATTTGTGCATAATCAGTCACATATACCTAAAAATATGCCAAATTCTCGAGCTAACCGGGTTCAACGTAGCCCTCCAGTTTTAAGGCACGATTCTGCTAGTGCGGCCGATAGCCTGCCCCTGCTGGTTGACCATCAGATCAGGGGCATAATTGGACTGCTGGCACTGGTATTCGAACAATTCCTCGTCACCGTGCCAGGTCAGGTTAACCGTACCCTCGACCGGACTCTCATAGGTCAGCGGGTCTTCAAGGACGAACCGGTATTGCAGGTTGTCCCGGTCCAGGCGCGTGAAATATTCGATCACGTGGGCTTCCTCGGTATGCGGCAATCCGCGGCGCTCGAACCAGAATTCGGTGTTGTACCCCACGGAATCGACCACGAGGGTGTCACCCTCCCACCAGCCGATATTATGGCCGTAGTTGTTGTGTTCGAAATCGGTCGGGTGGGAACGGCCGTCCATGTAGACCTCGCGCCAGGTGTGGGGACCGCCTATATCGAAGATGAAGATGCGCTGCAAGGCCCGAATATCGACGATTTCCACGCCATACGGGGTCAGGAACTGGCGCACGCCGCCCGAGGCCTTGCACCGGGCGTGGGGTTCCAGGTCGTGGGTCTGGCGGGCATCGTATAACCCCTGGGCCCACGGCTTCATTTTTACGCCGTCGAAGTTGAAGGTCGGCGCACCCTCGCGAAAATAGATCGGTACCCATATGCCGACCATGTCCCCAGGCTCGCCGCTGATGATGACACTGTCGTCTGCACGACGGGGAACCGGTGCTGAATCGTCAGCGGCAACAACCGGCGTACCTTGTATGGCCAGCGTGACCAGCCCGGCCAGGGCGATTTCGGTGAAGGGTATTTTGATGGTGGCACGCATGGCGGGTTCCCTGTTTTTTTATCGGCTGGCTACCGGTCGCGGCGCCTGCCTGAAACGACGCGCTACTGTATAAGAGTATGGGAAGTCGTTGTAAGTTGTCACATCCAACTTTCATCTTATTTTCATGATTTTTCCGGCAGAACGGATTCCAGGGCCAGGCGCCTTTTGCAAAGCACCGCCAATGCAGTAATCTGTACGTTCAACACGTCGATGGAGGGGGCTCATGAATCGGCATTTGACGGGATGCACCTTGTTCTGCCTGTGCCTGGCAACCGGTGCCGGGATCATGGCGCAAGATGACGGGCAGTATGAGCCGCCGCGAACTTCCTGGGGCGACCCCGACCTGCAGGGCATCTACAACACCTCCACCATTACCCCGTTCGAAAGACCTGCCGAACTCGGCGACCAGGTGTTCTACACCCCTGAAGAGGCAACCGCTATCGAGCAAGGCTACAACCCGGATTTTGCCAGTGCCGGTGACACGGGAACGTACAACGAATTCTGGTACGACGCCGGCACGCTGCTCGTTCCTACCCTGCGCACCTCGCTGATCAAGGACCCGCCTGACGGCCGCTTGCCGGCGATCACGGATAACGCCAGGTCGACGCTGGCCGAAGTGGTTGCGTACCAGCGCGAGCATGCCATGGAAGGACCGGAATCGCGGACGATTCCGGAGCGCTGCCTGTGGTGGCCCAGCACCGGTCCCCCGCTAATCCCCACGTTTTACAACAACAATTACCGCATCATCCAGGCGCCCGGCTACGTGGTCATCCACGCCGAGATGATCCACAACGCGCGCATTATTCCCCTGGACGGATCAGCGCATATTTCACCGGATATCACGCAGTGGATCGGTGATTCGCGCGGCCACTGGGAAGGCAACACACTGGTGGTGGAGACCACCAATTTTACGGACAAGACCAAGCGGGAAAACGGCCCTGTGGGTATTCGTTCCATCCGCGGTATTGGTGAGAACAACCGTGTCACCGAACGCTTTACCCCGACACCGGACGGTTACCTGCTGTATGAATTCACCATCGATGATCCGCAAACCTTCACCGCACCCTGGACGGCCGAATTTGCCCTAAACGTGACTGAAGGCCCGATCTTCGAATACGCCTGCCACGAAGGAAACTACGCCCTGCCCAATGTCCTGATGGGCGCGCGTCGTGAGGAGCAGGCGGCAAACGACGACCAGTGAGAGACGGGAGACACTCGATGAAAAAATTACCAACGGCACTCATGGCAATGCTCGCTGCATTTACCGGCCAGGCTAACGCACACCATGCCTTCACCGCGGAGTTCGATTCCGAGGCGCCCATCTCCCTGGAAGGCACGGTCACCCGAGTCGAATTCATCAATCCCCACGCCTGGGTCCATATCGATGTCACCAGTGAGGACGGTAACGTCACGGCTTGGATGATTGAGGGTGGCACGCCCAATACCCTCCTGCGCCGGGGAATCACGCCGGCTTCCCTGCCAATCGGCACCCTGATTATCGTGCAGGGTTACCAGAGCCGCGACCGGGTGTGTACACCGGCTTGCAAGGCCAACGGGCGCGACATAACGTTCCAGGACGGTTCTACAGTCTTCATGGGCTCCACCGGCGCCGGCGCACCGCCGCCCAATGCGCAGTAAGGCCAGGCAGGTTTCCATGAAGAATCAGAAACAGTCCCTCGCCTTGTTGTTTGTCACGATCCTGGCAACTGGGTGCACGGGTGACAACACCGCGGTCACACAGTCGACCCCAACAGAAGACACCGATATTCCCCGCATGAATGACGGCACGCCGAATCTCAACGGTATCTGGCAGGTGCTTAACGAAGCCAACTGGAATCTCGAAGCCCACGGTGCGAGCCAGGGGCCGGTCTATGCACTCGGTGCACAGTTCTCGGTGCCGCCCGGCCTGGGTGTCGTGGCAGGTGAGTCGATCCCCTACCTGCCTGGTGCCATGACGCAGAAGGAAGCCAACGCTGCAGGACGCCTGGAACTGGATCCCGAGATCAAGTGCTACATGGCCGGTGTACCCCGCTCCACCTACCTGCCCTACCCGTTCCAGGTCATCCAGAGTGACGGCGACATACTCGTCGCCTACCAGTTTGCGGGAGCGGTACGTCACGTGAACATGGCAGACCCGACAGAAGCGATCATTCCCAGCTGGATGGGCTGGTCCAATGGTCGCTGGGAGGGGGACACGCTGGTGATCGACGTAACCGGTTTGAATGCCAACTGGCTGGATCGTGCCGGCAACTATTATTCAACCAGCGCACGTGTGACGGAACGCTTCACACTCGAGAACACCGACCTCATTCGCTACGAGGCGACGATCGAGGACCCGACCGTGTTCAGTGAACCCTGGACCATCGCCATGCCGTTGTACCGGCGACAGGAAGCGAATGCACAGTTGCTTGAGTACAACTGCCCCGAGTTTGCCGAGGAAGCCATGTACGGCGACCTGCGTAGCGAGCCCATGCCGGACACGCTGCACTAGGCCCGGGCTTCTTCCTTTACCAGTTCTTCCACGACACGCCTGAACATGGTAGGACCACGGTCGTCCGCGATCGACACCATCGGCGCCCCGGTCTGCAGGTTCACATTCAACTGCTGCGCCTCGATGGTCAGCTTGTCTTCCATGAAGGCCTTTTGCGCCAGCGCCCACATGCCTTCCACGATCTGGTCATTGTCCTGGTGCTCCACCATGCGTGGGCCCCAGGCAAAGAAATAGCGGGAAGTCCCGTTGGTCATGGGTGTGACCGCCTGCGAAGTAAAGGACGCCGTATCCGGCACCATGCCTTCCTTCACCATGCCGAAGTCACAAGCTTCTGCAGAACCGGCCTCGTACATGCCCTGGTACATGGCCAGCACACCGGGTACCCGAAAGTCATAGGTCATGAACTGGTCGTATATGTCCGCCTTGCCCTTCTGGTAGGCGCGGCGGGGGGCATCCGTGTTCCAGCGAGTGATGCGAATGCCGCGGTCGATCATCTGCACCCGGGGCTGGTTGAAATAGGCGTCACTGCGACCGCCCGCAAAAGAGTTCAGGTGGGTGTACGCGATATGGCCGAGATCCGTCAGGTTGTCATTGATCATCAGGTAGCCGGCAGCGTAGTCGAGGTAGCCGGTGTGCATGAAATATTCCGGGCCGTCGGGACCCGTGGTCCAGGGAATCAGGGCTTCGTCAGCCAGTTCCGGATCACCCATCCATACCCAGACCCAGCCGTGCTTTTCCGCCACGGGATAGGTGGGTACGACAAAACTTGCCGGCACTTCGTCCCCACGTTGCTGCATGGTGGGCACTTCGATGCAGCGGCCTTCGGCATTGAATTTCAGGCCGTGATACATGCAGCGCACGTCGTCGCCTTCCAGGCGGCCTTTTGACAGCGGCATATGCCGGTGGCAGCACTGGTCCGCCATGGCGGTCAGGGAACCGTCCGCCTTGCGATAAACGAGTACCGGTTTGTTGATGATCGTGATGGCGCACATGTCATGCACGCCGATCTCGTGACACCAGGCAGCCACGTACCAGCAATTGTTGATATACAGCGGGCTTTTTTCACCCAGTCCCTTGATGATATCCATGCTTCCCCCGGGTTTGCAGGATGGTCAGTCCCGCAACCTAATTCTCCACGGGCAGTAACGCATATTCTGTTCCGTATTCCAGCATCTGTGCGACGAAATCATCGGGATATTCCACGCGCACGTCCACGATCTCGTCGCCTTGCATCACGGGCACCAGGCGCGGATTGATGAAGCCTGAATAGGCGGCCACCTTCAGCGGTTCGAATCGCGCCAGTACTTCGGCATGCAGTTCCGGGTCCACCTTCGTACCATAGGTTTCGATCAGCTGCTGGGCAGCAGCAAAGTCGCCTTCGGATTTGATGCGCTGGTGTTCTCGCAACAGTTCCCCGAACAGTTCGCGCAGGCGCTCGTAATCGTTGATGCGGAAATAGGTCTTCCCGTCGCGCTCCAGCCTTTCGATGACGTTCTCGTCTCGACCCTTCTCGTAGGCCCATGCAGCGATTTCCTGGCGGTTGCGCATGTGCGCTTCCTCGATATTCTTGCCGGGCTCGATGCGGCGCAACTGTGTCATCAGGCCGTTGCGGATATAGGAATCATAGTGCGAGCGCCCGACATCGAGACTCGGCATGACACCGATTTCCACCAGGAACGGATCCATCACGTAGTACAGACCGACCAGGTCGGCACGTCCCTCTTCCATCGCACTGGCATACTGTTTCAACGTTTCCCGGGGTGTTCCGATGCCGGGGTTGAGCTTGCCGGAGGCATGCCCAATGACCTCATGCATGTCGGTGTGCAGGTGGTCGGCAATGACACCGTATTCCCGGGTGCGCGCGACCTCTTCCTCGGACCAGGAAAATTCCTGCAGGGCGCCGCTTTCGGATGAATTATAGGCATCCGTGATATTCGCCAGTGATACCGATTTGGAGCCATGCATGGCCCGTATCCAGGCGGAGTTGGGCAGGTTGATGCCGATCGGGGTGGTCGGTGACGAATCACCGGTTTCAGACACAACGATTATGGCTTTGCCAGTGATGCCGACGACTTCTTCCTTCTTATGCTCATCCATGATCGGCGACTCGTCCTCGAATCGCTGTGCATAGCGGCTGATGGCACCGATGCGCCTTGTCGCTTCATCGTCGCGGAAGGACACTACAGACTCGAAAGAACCACGATAGCCCAGCGGATCGTTATATACCTCGATGAATCCGTTGATCACGTCAATGGCGGATTCAGTATCCTCGACCCAGGCAATGTTGTACGCATCGAAATCAGCCAGGTCGCCTGACCGGTAATACTGCACCAGCAGTTCAAGAGCACGTTCCTGTTCGGGTGTTTCCGCAACGGTAACGGCCTGCTCGAGCCAGTTCACGATCTGTTCGATGGCCTGGGTGTACAAACCGCCCACTTTCCAGAAACGTTCGACGATTTCACCGTCAGCGGTTTTCACCAATTGGGAGTTCAGGCCCCAGGACACCGGACGCTCGGGATCGGCATCGGTTTTGGCGGCATAAAAAGCGGCTACTTCGGCTTCAGTCAGGCCGGAGTAGAAGTTCACCGCCGATTCCGCAATCGGGTCCACGCCGGCTGCCGTATTCACTTTCTTGGCATCCATCGCGGGATCAAAAATCACTGGTGTCAGTAATTCCAGCAGGTCATCGACACCATCAAGACCATCCAGCGGCAACTCACCTGTCGTTGCCGTTGTCCTGACGAGCTCAGCGAAATAGTCGGCGGAAAACCGGGGTGTGAACTTGTCATTGGAATAATGGTGGTGAATGCCGTTGGCGAACCAGACCTGCTTCGCCCAGATCATGAAGTCGGCAAATTCTGTCGTTGTCCTGTCGCCGGCATAATTCGAGACGACCTGCTCGATGACCTTGCGGATGCGCAGGTTGTGGCGATAGTTCTGGTCCCACATGATGTCACGGCCAGACATGCCTGCCTGGCTGAGGAAATACAGCAGTTTTTTCTGCTGCAGTGTAAGGCCTTCCCAGCCGGGCACCTGGTAACGCAGGACACGGATGTCGGCAAATCGGTCGGCCTCAAACACGAACTCCTCAGCCGACCCGGTCTCCTGCATGGCCTTGACGGGAGAGGCATCGGCCTGGATCGCTGCAGACGCGGCGGTGTCGGGCGCAGGCTCCCCGCTGCAACCTGCCAGCAGGGTGCTAATAAAAAGGACCGGCAACATCCGGCTGGAAATTTTACGGGTGGTCATGAAGGCCGCCTCCTGGGTACGTTGGCAAGGGGTGGAGTGTATCAGATCACCCTGCCCTGACAACGTCGGGAGGTCAGGCGTGGGGGGCGAAATCCCCGGTCTTGCCGGGCGCATCGAGCATGGCGATGCGCTCACCGTGGCGCTCGAAGTTGGCAAGCCACACGACGATAACACCGGCGAAGAACACCATACCAAGTGCCAGGAACACCTGGCTCGACGTCAGCACGTTCTCGACAGCAGCGTAGGCTCCCGCACCGAAGGAAAGCCCGATATTGGCGCCGGCCATGTACATGGCGAACTGGGTAGCGGAAACCTTCTGCCAGCAGATCTTCATGCAGCTGGCGATAAAGCTGATGAACCCGCCCTGGTAGATGAAGGCCTGGATGATACCGATGGTCACCAGGTAATTGTTCGACGACCACATGTCCTGGGTCAGGCCAATGAAGATGCAGAGCAGGCCATACAGCCCCAGTACCAGCGCATAGAAAAATTTCACGCCCTTGCTGTCTATAACCAGGCCCAGGGCGAGCCCCGCCATGGCGGCGATAAAGCCGGTGGCCGAGATGAACGAGGAATACTGCGTGCTTTCCAGGCCGATCTCCTGCACCACAACGATGGGCACCAGGGAAATCCACACGCCATAGGCAAAGCGAAAGATGAAGGCCGCCGCCATGATGAACAGGCTGGTTGGCAGGAACATCACCTTGAACAGGTCGATCACGATGACTTTCCAGCCAGCGGGCTTCATGTCGATGGATCGTTGCGTGGCTTCTCCGGGAGTCCAGGGCAGGATCTTTTCACCCGGCCGTTCGCGGACGAGTACGGCGACCGAAAGGATGAGGCCGAAGGCCAGTGCCAGCAGCACGGCGATACCGGGCATCCCGAAATTGATGACCACGAAGGCGGCAACCGCCGTGCTGATGGATATGCCCGCGACCTGGCCGAAAGCCATAAAGGCGTTGGCGCGACCATGTTCCTCGACCGGCAGCACGTCGATGGCCATGCCGTCCACCGCGACGTCCTGGCTGGCACCGAACACGTTCAGTGTGAAACACAGGGCCGACAGCAGTGCGATATTGCTGAGGCCGCCCGGAAAAAACACGAAGGCGATGCCGGTCAGCACCATGCAGCTCTGCGCAAAGATCACCCAGGGCCTGCGACGGCCCATGGCCAGGAAGGTCCAGCGGTCCATAAAGGGGCCGGCCAGCAGCTTGAAACTCCACGGCAGGTTGGCAATGCCGATGAAGGAGCCAATGGCGACACCGGAGGCGCCGTTCTCCGCGAGATAGGCAGGCAGCGCCGTGTTCACCAGCCCGAAGGGGAAGCCCTGGGCCAGGTACAACATGGTAAATGTGAAGAACCGCAGCCTGCGGCTTTCAGTCAGTATCAGGTTCATGAAGGAAAATGCTGTTCTTATCAACGCACCCTTTCGATGCGAAGTACCAGGCCGTCATCCTCGTCGGTGAGCAGGTACAGCCTGCCGTCCGGCCCCAACTTCACGTCACGGATACGCTGGCGCAGGTCACCCAGCAGCGCTTCGCGACGGATCTCGTCGCCGTCGGCATTGAACTTGATGCGTTGCAGCGTTCCGGTACCCGGAATCTGGCCCATCTGCATCGCACTGACGAACAGGTCGCCCTGCCATTCGGGGAATTCATCACCGATATAGAACGCCAGGCTGGACGGTGACACGCCCGGCATCCAGAACGCGTAGGGATTGATGGTGCCTTCCAACTGGAAGCGCTCGCTTTGCCAGGCGCCGCCATAGGAGCGGCCCAGGCTTACCAGCGGCCAGCCGTAATTACCGCCGCGCTGGATGCGGTTCACTTCATCGCCGCCGTTGGGTCCCATTTCCGTTTCCCAGATTTCCCCGGTCTCGGGATGCATGGTCAGGCCGGTGGGCGTGCGATGACCATAGCTGTAAATCTCGGGCAGGAAACCGTCCCGGCCGACAAAGGGATTGTCACGGGGAATTTCACCTTCGGGGGTCAGGCGCAGGATCTTGCCCTTCTGGATATCGGTATGGAAATTGGGTTCAGGCTGGTCCGTGGTCACGTACACGCCGATGTAAAGCATGTCATCCGCGCCGAATAACAGGCGCACGCCATTGGTGGTGCCCTCTTCACCGACAAAGATATCCTCGGTGCCCTGGATATTGGTGCCGTCCCAGCGGCCGCGGGCGACCGCGATGGCGCCGCCACCACCCGGCAGGAACTTGTTGTAGCTCATGTAGATATAAGGCTCATTCGCAAAGTCGGGATGCGGGGCGATGTCGAGCAAGCCCGTGTAGCGGCTGACCATGGTTTCCGGCGGGGCACCCAGTACCGGGTCGTCCAGCAGCACGTCGTCGACAATGCGGCGGATGGTGCCGGAATTCTTCTCGGTCACCAGCGCACTGCCGTCGGGCAGCCAGGCGATGCTCCAGGGATGATCGAGACCTCGGGCCACCACGCGAACGCGAATATCCATGCCCTCGGCGGTATCGTAGTAAAAAGGTCCCTGTCCCACCGGGTCGATATGCAGGCCGTCCGCACGCTGCGGCGCGTTATCGGCGGCAAAGACCGTGGACCACGGCAGCAATGCCATGGCCAGGCCGGAAATGGCGATGCGCCATACAGTGATGAGTTTCATGTTCCCCCCTCGTTGTGTA
>Ga0181578_10002926_pt1 | contig 15746 bp, 16 predicted proteins | sample 071ome_21_FD_148659 | JGI IMG/M metagenome (GOLD analysis project Ga0181578, IMG submission 148659) | Coastal salt marsh microbial communities from the Groves Creek Marsh, Skidaway Island, Georgia - 071401CT metaG (spades assembly) | ecosystem: Environmental > Aquatic > Marine > Intertidal zone... | reverse complement strand
GGCGCAGCGGAGTTGCCTCTCCAGGCGCCAGTTCAACCCGAAATGAACGAAACCATTCATTTTCGAGTTGAGGTTCTCCTTGCGATGCTGCCGGTCTATCACCAGCCAGATCGCTCAATGCCGGGCCAAAATTAACAAAGGCAATTATCCGCGTCTGGTATGTCCCATTGTTCGAAATGGCATGTGTGAAACTCTCGCGGGCATAGTCGGTATTACTCCTCACAACACCGCCTACCGGTCCGTCCCCATTGCTGATTGAAGTCGTCAGAATAGGCGCATTATGCAGATGAGGATAGGATTCGTCGCCCGGATTAAGCTGGACGTCAAGGAGGTAGAGATCCCCATCGATGTGTACCGGACGATGACGGGGCTCTTCGATAACGTTGAGAACCCTCTCGCCGTCCCTGTCCTGGGCCTGCGCAATTAGTGGCAACAGCATCCCACCGGTCACTGCAGCCGCAGATGCGATGCTAAAAATCAAGGTACAAAATTCCCGGGATAAGTGGTTTACCGACAGTGTTCTCATAATTGCCTCATCAGGGGGTAATCAAATTGCTATCTGCCGAGAGTAAACGACGACCCAGGCTAATTCAACACAAGAATGACTAAGTCTAACGCTACTTGATTCGAGCAGATCAAATGCGAGTAAGTGGAAAAGTAGCGAGCAGTTCACCATTCTCCGGATTTCGAATCTGGAATTCTGCTGGATAACTGCGCCCAAGCGCCTCGTTGAAAGTCGATCCGTCGTTAAGGTCACTAATAACAAACACCACTCTGCCCTCGACCTCACGGCCCGGCGGCAGCCCAATCGGAATAAATAGATAACCCGGACTATTGCTGAGCAAGCCGTGTACAGTTCCTTCCACGCTCAGGCGCGAATCAGGTAATTCAGCCCGAACGGCCCTGAACAGGGCGGGATCGTTGTTGCCATCGAGTACCCTCAGGTAAAGATCAACTTCCCGGCTGAACAATTCGTTATTAAGCAATCTGATCGTCGGCGTATAAATCGGGTATGCAAAGCCGATTTCCACGATGCCGTTGCTGGTACTCTCGGTAATCAGGCTGCTTGCTAATTGCTCGCCGATTACGCCCTGACCGGCATTGGCAGGCAGATAGCCAAGAAAATACCAAGGGCCAGTTGCCACCAGTGGCAGGCAGATTAGTGGCAGATACAGGATGGTGCGACTGGATAGCCAAGGCACAAGAGGTCGAATTCCAACCGCCAGAAGCAATCCGGCCAGCCCCGCCAACCCTGCTCGGATTTTCAGAGACATTTGTCCCATTTCAAGCGGATAAATCAGGAAAGTCCCAGCCAGAACAATAGCGAACAGGATCAGTCCAAGATGCACGAAAATGACAATTCCAGCGCCGCGCGATTGCTGATTCTGCATTAATCCGCCTTATAGATCTTCGCCACGGGCCTGTTTGTCAGCGTGGTAGGAAGAGCGGACCAGAGGACCACTGGCAACGTGGGAAAATCCTAACTGATCCCCGAATTCCCGCAGCGCCTCGAACTCATCGGGGTGAACAAAACGCTCTACTTTCAAGTGATCACGGCTTGGCTGGAGATACTGCCCTAGCGTGACCATATCTACTCTGTGAGCATGAAGATCGCGCATAACCTCTTTTACTTCTTCGATACTCTCTCCGAGGCCAAGCATCAAACCGGACTTGGTAGTGACCCGGGGCACCCGCTCTTTGTAGCGTCTAAGCAGTTCCAGAGACCATTTATAGTCGGCACCTGGTCGAGCCTTGCGATAAAGGCGTGGGACAGTCTCAAGGTTGTGATTGAAAACATCGGGCGGAGTCGATTGCAGAATGTCCAGGGCGATATCCATACGTCCGCGAAAATCCGGCACCAGTACCTCCACCTGAATCTCCGGATTACAGCGCCGGGTTTCGGTGATGCAATCAGCAAAATGCTGTGCACCACTATCCTTTAGATCGTCGCGATCAACCGAAGTAATTACCACGTAGCTGAGTGCCATCTCGGCGATTGCCTCAGCCAGTTCCCGAGGTTCGTTTGCATCAAGCGGCTTGGGTTTACCATGCGCCACATCGCAGAAAGGACAACGGCGAGTGCAAATCTCCCCCATGATCATAAAGGTCGCAGTACCGTTACTGAAGCACTCCCCCAGATTGGGACAGGATGCTTCTTCACAGACGCTGGCGAGTTTATGACGCCTGAGTTTTTCCTTGATACTCTGCACCCGCGCAGAAGCCGGCACCTTGACTCGAATCCAGTCAGGTTTTTTGGGTAAATCATCGGTGGGGATGACCTTGACAGGAATACGCCTGACCTTGTCAGCGCCACGCAGCTTCTGTCCTTCTATCAGGACATTACGTCTCTTGATTTCTGTCATTACTCAATTTCCGCCGGCAGCTACACACTCTCGATCTGTTGATAGCCCAATTGGCATAGCAGGATATTCACCAGCCGTATTGCAGTTGTTTTCATCAAATCGTCTTTGTCGGGCACCAGGTCTGCCAGTTGGGTGACCTGCATGCCCCGGAAGCCGCAGGGATCGATGCGCTCAAATGGCTCCAGATCCATATCGATATTCAAACTCAAGCCGTGATAACTTCGTCCTTTACGGACCCGCAACCCCAGGGCCGCTATTTTAGCATTGTCCACATAAACTCCAGGCGCATCGCGTCGGGAGTTGCTTTCCACGCCGAATTCCCGCAATACGCTAACGATCGCCGTTTCGATTAGGTCAACCAGATCCCTGACCCCCATCTTCCTGCGCGGCAAATCAAGCAGCAGGTAGATAACCAGTTGCCCAGGGCCGTGATAGGTCACCTGTCCACCCCGATCGGTTTGCACCACTGGCGTGCCACCCGGGTTCAGCAAGTGCTCGGCGCGGCCGGCCTGTCCAAGCGTAAAAACCGGTTTGTGACTCAAAAGCCAGATTTCATCATCCCGCTGTTTTTCGGGATGATCGGCGATGTACCGCATCACTCGCCAGATCGGCTCGTAGTCCTGCAGTCCGAGCCGCCGAACAGTGATGACATCGCCTGTTAGCGCTTCCCGTGAAGGCAATTGGTAATATTTATAATCGCTTAACAGCAATTGAATACCGTCGCTGATTCGCAATATAGATTCAAAGGACTATCTTAACGCCTTCCTGATTCATCAGTTCTTGAAAGATAGTCTTTAGCTGATCTTCACCGGTTGCTTCGATAACTACCGTTACCGAGATGTAATTGCCTTTTGTACTGGCCCGTTCAATTATCTGATTTTCCGGAACCGGCTTGGCGTGACGATGAATCACTTCCATGACGTCCTGTTGAAACGCCGACGAAGCGATCCCCATCACCTTGATGGGGTAGTCACAGGGAAATTCAATCCTAGGTGGAGCCTGGTCAATTTCATGAAAATTCACGGGCAGGGTTCCTGCTAGCTGAACAGATTCGTAAACATCAGCGTTAACCAATCGATAAATCGCTTGAATATCCCAGCTCGATCCACCGCCTGAAGCGCGATTACTTCACCCTGATAAAGCAGGTCGTCTTCCAGAACAACGTTAATGGTACCCATAACCTGTCCTTGTTCGAGAGGCGCGGTAATTACCTCGTCAAGTTCCATCGATGCGCTCATGGCCTCAGCCTGGCCTCGAGGAATAGTAATATAGACTTCGTCTCTAATACCGAGATCGACCGCACCCGTCTCACCTGACCAGACCCGGACATTACTCACCGGCTGATTGGCATCATAAAGCTTGTGGGTTTCATAATAGCGAAAACCGTAGGTTAGAAGTTTCTGGGTTTCGATGGCGCGGGCATCCTCGCTTTCGGTGCCCATCACAACGGTAATCAAGCGCATACCATCCCGCTCTGCAGACGCGACAAGGCAGAACCCGGCAGCCTCCGTCCAACCGGTTTTCATGCCGTCCACATTGCGGTCTCGGAACAAAAGTGAATTGCGATTGGGTTGGCGTATGCCGTTGTAGGTGAATTCCCTCTCCGCGTACATGGCGTAGTGCTCAGGGTGATTCTGAATAGTTGCCCGGGCCAGGATCGCCAGATCTCTCGCCGACATGCGGTTGTAGTAGAGGTCGGTATCTAGACCGCTGGAATTCATGAAGAACGAGTTCGTCATACCGAGTACTTCCGCATATTGGTTCATCATGTCGGCAAATGCGTCCTCGCTACCGGCAATGTGTTCGGCGACCGCGACGCTGGCGTCGTTACCTGACTGGATTATGATACCCCGCATCAGATCTTCCAGGCTGACCTGAGTGTCGACGCCGACAAACATCTTGGAGCCTTCCATGCGCCAGGCCTTCTCACTGATATGAACCGGGTCTTCCCAGGTCAGATTGTTCAACTGGATTTCTTCGGCTGCAATGTAAGCCGTCATTATCTTGGTCAGACTGGCGGGTGGCAGTGATTCATCAGCGTTTTCCTCAACGATTATATGCCCGGTTCTGGCATCCATGAGGATATAACTGCTGGCGGCCACATTTGGTGGTCGCGGAATAATCGCCTGCGCTGCGCTGTGAAGGCTTACCGACATTAGGGCAAGACCCAGCACGATCGATCGCGTGCGGCATCGGGCGAAATCGAAGAAGGCTTTTGTATTCGACATATGACAGTTATCCGGTTTATCAAGAAAAGTAGACAGGGGCTCAGGTGCAAAGCAAGGATATGCCTGAGTTCTCCACAATCATTCGGTCACAGTGTACGGACTACCCAAGTTAGCGGCAACCACACGTTCGGTAATCAACCTGATCTCCTCGCTAGATTGAATAGGTCCCACCCTTACACGATGCAAGCGTTGATTGGAATCCCGCACCACATCCTGAATAAAGACGGGCCGGGTGGTGATTTCTCTCAATCTTGAACTGAGCCTTCGCGCTGCGGCCAGATCAGAGAACGCGCCGACCTGCAGGTATCGACCAGACTCAGGGCCTGACGACAGCAAAGTTGCTGGCTCGGTTCTGGCGGCAGTCGGATTCATTTCCCCTGCGGATGCAGGAGGCATAATAGATTCCAGATAGACTCGGGTAGTGCCTCGTTCTGCGTAGCCAAGCTTTACCGCGGCGGCGTATGACAGATCCACCAGGCGGTCACCATGGAACGGACCCCGATCGTTAACTCTCACGATTATACTGCGATTGTTTTCCAGGTTTGTGACTCGCAGAAAACTGGGAATGGGCAACGATTTATGGGCCGCCGACACCCCATACATGTCGAAAATTTCGCCGTTGGAAGTCTGGTGTCCGTGAAACTTTTCACCATACCAGGATGCAATACCACGCTCCTGGTAACCCTCCTCAGTGGCCATAACTTCATAGGTTTGACCAAGCACGGTATAGGGACTGCGATTCCCCGCCATCGTGCGATTTATGGGTTCCGGTATCACCTCGGGTATAGCTGAAATATCGCCAATGCCCTGTGCAGGCGCTCGATCCTGGTAAATCGAATAGCGACTGCCGGACTCAGGAGAACTCGAGCATGCCGCAAGTAACAGCGCTACAACGAGTGCGAATGGAGCTATTAAAGCTCTGGATGAACAATGTGTCATGATGTCGGATTGTCCAATTTCAGTTTATAGCGCACAAATTGTGCAATTAACCTCACAGAAACATGATCTGTTTCAGTTACATAGCGGCTCCAGAGCGGAGTTTTTTAATGCCTGTCGGCTATTTCGTGGTAATTGTCAGATTGTTGCCAGATTTGCAGGCGACGCAAGCCGTTGCCTTCGTTGCTGTTTCCGCATCATGCCCGGTTTACGCAAATGAACGGCGCCCGCTTGCAGATATCGACATTAAAATGCCGAATCCGATAAAAAGTGTCAGGATTGACGTGCCTCCTCGGCTCATCAGCGGGAGCGGTAATCCGATTACCGGCAACAGACCCGAAACCATCGCCATATTGACAAAGACATAGAAAAAAAATGTCAGGGTGATACTGCCAGCAAGCAGGCGGCTGAACATATCCCCGGCGTAAAAAGTGATGTAGAAACCCCTTGCCAATACGAAGAGGTACAGCAATATCAAAACCAAGACGCCCAGTAGCCCGAATTCCTCAGCCAGCACTGCCAGGATAAAGTCGGTGTTGCTCTCGGGAATAAAATCCAGCTGCGATTGCGCGCCATTGAGCCAGCCCTTTCCGTAAATCCCACCAGACCCGATAGCGATCTGCGACTGAATGATGTTATAGCCCGCCCCGGTGGGGTCACGATAAGGATCAAAAAAGGTCAGAATGCGGTTTTTTTGATGTTCTTGGGCCAGGAACAAATACCAGGCCGGTGACACCAGCAATGCCGCCAGTCCGCCGGAAATCACCAATTTCCAAGGTATCCCCGCAAGCAGCACGACGAACGTGCCTGCCATGGCAATCATTATTGCCGTTCCGGTATCATTTTGAATGATTATCATGGCTGCCGGGACAATAATCATTACTCCCGCCCAGAACAGATGTTTGAAACGCGGTGGCAGAGGCCTGCTACCCAGATACCAGGCCAGCAGCATCGGAACCGTGAACTTGATAACCTCTGAAGGCTGAAAACTGGGCAGGCCAGGCAAGTCAAGCCAGCTCTTGGCGCCGTTCTCTTCCACCCCAAGCAGCAGCACCAGCAACAAGAGGCTAATACCGCCTGCATACATCGAGGGCGCCCAGCGTCGGAAAAAATGCACGTCGAACTGTGCAACCACCAGCATCAAGCAAAAGGCTGCCAGCATCGCAAAACCCTGTCGCCTGACTTGGACGATATCCTGCCCGGTGGCACTGTAGAGCACTATCAGTCCGAAGGTTCCTAATAGAAGCAAGGCGACCAGAAGTGGCGGATCAACTCGCAGCATCCGCCAGATGACAGAGACGCGTCTATCTTTTTTTCCTCGATCTGTTAATCGACGGGTAAAATCCTGATTGATCATTCAGAAACCAAATCCGGAAGTTTGATCTGCTCTTCCAGTAATTCGGGTAGTTCGGAGACTTCCAGGTCTAACTGCAGGATGTCCAGCAAGTAGTTATCGACAATTTGCTTGGCGATCGGACCCGCCACGGAACTTCCGTGTTCACCGTTTTCCACAAAGACAGCGAGCGCTATTTTAGGTGTCACCGTAGGATGCTGGGCTGGGGCGAAGGACACGAAGAGGCCATGGTCCCGATGCACATCAGCAACCTCGATATCGGCGCTACGCAAGATGCTCTGATCGATGCTAATTACCTGCGCGGTACCGGACTTGCCCGCCATTCTGTATGTCATTTCAGGATCTGGCTGAGCAATCGCTTCATAGGCGGTGCCATAGTCACGAAATACTGTGCTGAAAGGCCTGTGCACAACCATGGTCATGGCGTCTTCCACGTAGTTCCAATAGTCTGCATCAACCAGTTCAACATTCGGTACCGGGTTCGGATTGGCGGGCTCATAGGGTTCATCCCCGACCGTTTTCAGCAGCCGCGGCTGGATGACTCTGCCCTTATTAGCGACAATAGAAACGGCGGTCGCCAGCTGCAACGGGGTCACCCACATGTAGCCCTGACCGATAGACGAACTAATGGTGTCTCCCTGGTACCAGGGCTCGCCACGACTCTCCACTTTCCATTCGCGCGACGGCAAGACTCCGGTGCGGGCGTAAGGTATATCAAGGGCAAAATTACTGCCGAATCCGAATTGCGACATGAATTCATGGATCAAATCGATTCCCATGCGGTTGCCCAGATCATAAAAGAAAGTATCGCATGACTGGTAGATGGCCTTTTTGAGATCAGTATGTCCGTGCCCTCCCCCAATCGCTGTCCTGAACGTATAATCATTCCAGCGGTACCGCACGCCCGGCAGCCTGAAATAACCCGGATCCTCAATCGCAAACTCATAGTCGATCAGATCATGCTGAAGACCCCCGAGCCCGATGAATGGCTTTACTGTCGAGCCCGGTGGATAGGGATTTGTCGCGCGATCGAAAAGCGGCGTATTGAGATTGTCGGTGACCAGCTTGCTGAAATCATTATTGCTAATACCGGTGACGAACAGGTTAGGGTCAAAGCCTGGTTTACTCACCATCGCGAGAATGCCTCCAGTCTCCGGGTCAATAGCAACTACTGCGCCACGAAAATCACCCAGGGCTTTTTCAGCAGCAATTTGAAGCTGTGCGTCCAGATGCAGGCTGATGTTCTGCCCTGCTACCGGATCGGTGCGACCCAGAACCCGCATCACCTGCCCGCGATTGTTCTTCTCCACGGTTTCATATCCAACCTGTCCATGCAGCAAATCTTCATAAGTCCTCTCGATTCCGGTTTTACCGATATGGTTAGTGCCACCGTAATTTTCTCGCTGTAAATCGTCCATGCCATCGAGCTCTTCGCGATTAATTTCAGCGACATAGCCGACTGTGTGCGCAGTAAGACTTTCAAGCGGATAGTAGCGAACCAATTGACCTTCTATATTGAAGCCCGGCAGCCGATGCTGAGACACCGCGATTCGGGCCATCTCATCCTCGCTCAACTGGTAGCGCAGTAAAACCGAGCTATGAGGAACCCGGCGGCGGGACAAGCGATCCTTGAATTGATCGATATCGTCGTCAGAAAGATCGATTAGCGATGCCACATGGTCCAGCGACCTATCCATATCCTGGACCAATTCCCGCACTACCGTCAGATTGAAAATTGGTTGATTGTCGGCCAGCAGTTCTCCATTGCGATCGAAGATCAAGCCGCGACTGGGTGGCACATATTGAGAATGGAGCCGATTGTCATCGGACCGGGAGGAAAAATAATCGTACTGATAGATCTGAAGATTGACGAGTTGCGCCATCAGCGCCAGAAACAGGAGCCCAACAAATAAACCCGCAAGCGCCAGGCGCCGATTTACCAATCTTCGCTCGCTATCATGGTCTTTGACCTGCCATTTTTCAGCCATAGTTCTGATGCACTCACCGTATGCAGGTGTCGTCAGCGCTGAAACCCTTAGTCACTTGGTTTTAGTCGGCTGCTCTGGTTGACCCTGAAGCTACCGCTACCTGTATTCTGACAACAATTCTGACAGTAAGTTTTCGGAATGACCCGCGGAGTTTACAGCGCGCTGATTTTACTACCTTTTGTTGCTTTTTTTTAGAGCTAATTAACAATCATTCACGATGATAGGGATGATTTCGCAGCAGGCTCCACGATCGATAGAACTGTTCACTGAGAACAATGCGCACCAGCGGGTGAGGCAAAGTCAAAGATGAGAGAGACCAGCGCTCATCTGCCCTAGCCAGGCATTTATCACCCAGCCCGTCAGGCCCCCCAATCAGGAAAGCAACATTACGTCCCTGAACCTGCAGAAATTCCAGCCGTTGGGCGAACTCGACAGTATTGTAATTGCGACCGTTGACATCGAGTGCTATTACGTAATCCCCGGGTTGTATGTGCCCGAGCATAACCTCTGACTCCTTGCGAACGGCCAACTCAGGAGCGCTATTTTTGCTTCTCCTGGAAAGAGGTATTTCTACTAAATGCAGAGCAAAGTCCCCCGGCAGGCGCTTGTTATATTCTTCAACCCCCTCCGCCACCCAGTTGGGCATGCGAGTACCCGCTGCAAGTAAGCGGAATTTCACCTTTCTCCACCGCGCTCGGCGCTTGTTGCAATCTCATCTTCGGAATCGGCATCGAAGCTCCAGAGGTCTTCCAGATTGTAGAGCGCCCGCATTGGTGCCAGCATAATGTGCGCTACCACTCCGCCAAGATCTACCAACACCCACTCGGCCTGCATGCGCCCTTCGATACCACGAACCTTGCCGCCGGATTCCTTGACTTGTCTGATCACTTCATCTGCCAATGCTTTGATATGGGTACTCGACGTACCTGTAGCGATAACCATATGATCAGTGATCTCCGTCAGTTTGCTGACGTCGATACAGACGATGGACTGCCCTTTTACTTCCTGAAGAGCTGACACCACAACGTCAGCCAATGACGAACTGCCTGTTCTGACTTTCTTTTTACCCATTTGAATCTCGATGATAGTTAACTGGCTATAGGTATAACTTGTTTTCTCTCAGGTAGCCGGCAACGGCCGGATCAAGTAATTCATGCAGTGAATCCTTGCGCGCAATGTGCTCGCGCACCATGCTTGACGAAACCGGGCTGTCAATTCCTTTCATGTCCAGGATCGCACCGGATTTTTTATCCAGCAATTCGCCGATGTTCTCTGTTCGCCGCCCGCGCAGTTCCTTTGCCAGCTTGTCGCTCAACGTTCCACTGTAGCCTGCCCTTTCAATCACAACAAAATGACATAGCGCAAACAGATCGCGCCAGCGATGCCAATTTTCCAGAGTAGCAAATGCGTCGATCCCAAGAATAAAACACAAACTCGATTGCCTAAATTCCCCACGCAATGACAGCAATGTGTCGTAGGTATAGGAAGTGCCCTGGCGCTTCAGTTCACGATCGTCTATGACCATGCCCTGATGATCGGCAATTGCCAACTGCAGCATCTCCAGGCGCTGCAACGGTGAGCACAATGCCCGGTCGCGATGATTTGGAATACCGCAAGGAATAAGCCTAATCTGGTCCAGCCGTAGGGCTTGTTGTGCTGCGATGGCGATTCTGATATGGCCAATGTGCACTGGGTCGAACATACCACCCATAATGCCGATGCGTTCCATCATTGCCTGAGGTTGCCGTCTCCCAATACGATGTATTTCTGCGAGGTCAAGCCTTCGAGGCCAACTGGTCCCCTGGCATGCAGTTTGTCAGTCGAAATTCCGATTTCTGCTCCAAGCCCATATTCGAAACCATCGGCAAAACGGGTAGATGCATTCACCATTACGGAACTCGAGTCTACCTCTCGGATGAATCTCTGGGCGCTATCGTAATTTTCCGTAATAATCGCATCCGTATGCTGCGAACTGTATTTATTGATATGGCCTATCGCCTCATCAAGGTCCTGTACAATCTTTATTGACAAAATAGGCGCCAGGTATTCTTCTTCCCAATCCTGTTCTGTAGCAGGAATTGCATCGGGCAAAATTTTTAGAGTCGCCGCACAACCGCGCAGCTCAACCCCGTGTTCGCTGAATTGGCCAGCCAACTCGGGCAATACCCGATCGGCGATTGATTTTGCTACCAACAAAGACTCCAGTGTGTTGCAGGTCCCATAGCGTTGGGTCTTGGCGTTGATAGTGATGCTTAGCGCTTTATTCAAATCAGCATGTTGATCGATGTAGACATGACAGTTACCGTCAAGGTGCTTGATGACTGGCACTCGGGCATCGCGACTGATGCGTTCGATCAACCCCTTACCACCTCGAGGCACAATTACATCGACGTATTCAGGCATCGAGATTAGCTTGCCCACTGCTTCCCTATCCGTCGTGCCAACCACCTGGACCACATCAGGAGACAGCCCGGCTTCCCGCAATCCATGTACAATGCAATCGGCGATCGCCCTGTTGGAATTTATCGCTTCCGACCCGCCGCGCAAAATCGTTGCATTGCCGGCTTTCAGGCATAGACTCGCCGCTTCACAGGTTACATTCGGTCGGGATTCATAAATAATTCCTATAACTCCCAGGGGCACACGCATGCGACCCACTTGTATACCGCTTGGACGATATTTCAACTCGGAAATCAGTCCGACCGGATCGTCCAGATTCGCGACCTGGAGCAATCCGTCGATCATGGCATCAATGCGCGCCGGGGTCAGCTCGAGTCTGTCCAGCAAAGGTGCATCCAGGCCTCGCTTTTCACCCGCCTGCAGATCTGCAGCATTGGCTTCCATCACAGGATCAAGTCGCGCATCAATCTCTCTCGCGATCGCCTGCAAGGCCGCGTTTTTTTGTGCAGTCGACGCGCGGGCAATTTCAGAGGCCGCGGTTCGTGCCCGACTGCCCAAATTGGCCATATACTCGGCAACATCAGCAATCGCCGCATCGCTTGTTTTTAACATAGTGCTAAACCCTCGGCAGGCCCGATGCCGTTATTTCATCGCGTAGTCTGCCAGAGCCGGAGTATACCGCATCTGGCCATCCGACTGGTAAAACCGACGCTGATCATTGGTTAGACAGCAACCAGCTAATGCGATTATTCTTACAACTTCATTCAACCACTACCCCTCAAAGCGATGAGCACCAGCAGCGCCGAGCCTGAGTTCGAGTCATTTAACGACACCAATCCCAGCGTGATTCAGGCTCTCACTCCCGTGGTTGTTATGGTCGGACTCCTGGCATTTTCAGTCTACTTGTTTGGCGAGGATTCGAGCTACGGACCCAATCAAATTGCGCTGTGTATTGGAGCCGCCATAGCGGGTCTGATCGGCTGGTACAATGGCATCAGCTGGGACGCTTTGGAAACCAGCATGATACACGGGATCAGTATTGCCCTGCGTGCCATGCTTATCTTGTTCACTGTCGGCCTGCTCATCGGCAGTTGGATTATGGCTGGCACGGTGCCCACCATGATTTACTACAGCCTGCTCGTACTCGATCCATCAATTTTTTACGCAGCCTCGTGCGCAATCTGCGCAGTGATCGCTCTCAGCATCGGCAGCTCATGGACCGTAGCAGGCACCATCGGCGTCGCACTGATCGGAGCCGCCGCGGGCCTCGGCCTACCACTGGAAATCACGGCGGGCGCGATCATCTCCGGCGCCTATTTCGGTGACAAGATGTCACCCCTTTCCGACACCACCAACCTTGCGCCAGCGGTAGTCGGTACCGATCTCTTCACCCATATCCAGCATATGCTCTGGACAACAGTACCCAGCATTCTTATCGCACTATTAATTTACCTGGTCATGGGGTTCAATATCGATAGCAGCGCCGGGACTACAGAACTGCAGACAACTCTGGATATGCTGCAGGCCAATTTCGTGATCAATCCAGGCATGCTGCTTCCAGTGGTGGTGCTGCTAGTAATGGCCAACAAGAAACTACCGCCGCTACCGACCATACTGAGCGGAGCGCTAGTTGGCATCCTCTTCGCGTTTGCATTTCAGCAACCTGCGATTAAGCAAATGGCGGCAGACACGCAGAATGGCACTCTGGCTAGCGTGAAAGGGATGTGGCAAACCCTATTTGATGGTTACCTGATCAATAGTGGTGACACAGCAATCGACGACCTGCTGTCCCGGGGCGGCATGAGCTCAATGCTGAACACTGTGTGGCTAATATTCTGTGCCATGATTTTCGGGGCGCTGATGGACCGAACCGGACTTATCCAAGTGCTCGTCCGTTATGCGATGTCCACCGTTAGGGGCACCGGCAGTCTTATCGTTACGACCTTGCTCACCTGCATTGGCGCTAACATCATCGCGTCGGACCAGTACATAGCTATAGTGCTACCCGGACGCATGTACAAGGTCGAGTTCCAGCGCCGGGGACTGGATGTCAAGAACTTGTCCAGAACCTTGGAGGACGGGGGCACCATCACCTCGCCGCTGGTGCCCTGGAATACTTGCGGAGCCTTCATGAGCGGCACTTTGGGGGTCGCAACGCTGGCATATTTGCCCTACTGCTTTTTCAATTTGATCAATCCAGTCATGAGCGCGTTATTCGGTTTCATGAATATTCGCATCACACCGACACCGCAAGGGCAGGCACTGGCGGGCAACGATCCGCATTAAGCCTTTTGCAGCTTTAGCTCTACAACATTGCCCTCCGGGTCATTGATGTAAACAGACTTGCTGAATCCGCCAGCACCGTAGCGCTCCTTCGCTTCATCCGGGTAAATACCATGTTCAGCGAGGATCTCCAGCAGTCGCCGCTCATCCAGGTCTGCTAAGGTCAAACAAAAATGTTCCAGGTTGCGTCCATCCTGTCGGGGCGGCCCGCCCCCAGCGCGGCCAAGTTCACTGTCGACCGGCACTACGTCGATCAGTGCCTCACCTGCCCGCAATTGAAACAGACCAATTTCCGGTAATTCCCTTTCCAGACTGCAACCAAGAACATGCTGATAAAAATCCAGCATGCGCTCCTGGCACGAGGTGCGCAGCACAAGGTGGTCGATTCCCACTATGTTGAGCACGGGTGGCAACGCTTAACCTTCAAATATTGTTGGTAAGACTCAATTCGGCCGGATAGGGTTTCATGTACCAGGAACGCTCGATGTATTCGTCGGGGTTGCGGCGAAAGTGATGATTCAGCAGGGTGATGGGCACAATGAGTGGAACTATTCCCCTGCGATATTCCTCGATGCATTGCATAAGTTCCTGCTTGTCATCGCTATCCAGGTTCTGCTTGAGATAACCCTGTATATGTTGCAGCACATTCACATGGTTTCCGACCGAGGCAATTTTCTTGAGCGTTTTCATCAAGTCTGCAAGGTAAACGGGCAGCATCTCACGCAGGCTCTCCTTTCGAATGCTGGCCACCAATTTACCCAGATTTCGGTAGCCCTGTTGATCGTGACTCATAATGATTAGCTTGTGCCGAGCATGAAAATCCACGAGTTTGCCAACGGTTGCACCGTTTCCCAGAAACTGTCTCCAACGCCACATTACATAGACGCGTTGAATGAAATTTTCTCGTAGCCTTGAATCACCCAACCTGCCCTCTTCCTCGCAGGGCAGTTCCGGGAACGCTTTCATCATGCTGGCCGCGTAAATTCCGGCGCCATCATTAATCGGCATGCCTTTTGCTCCGTATACCTTCACCCGCTCCATACCGCAGCTGGGAGAGCCTCGTTTGAGGATGTAGCCACAAAGGTCTCCTTGCCAGTGCTCTTGCTGCCGCGCAATGTCCCTCAGCTGATCAGTGTAGTCCTGGCTGGCATCGACCGTTGACACGCAGCGAATCTCTTCGCTATCGGGTTGGCGGACCAGGCGAATGGGCTTTCTCGGAATTCCCAGACCAATTGCAACCTCCGGACAGAAGGGCTTGAATTCAAAGTATTCTCCCAGCGTCTGCTGCACATAGGAATGTTGCTTGTGGCCACCATCAAATCTGACGTTTTCGCCCAGCAGGCAGCTGCTGATACCAATGGGAATTTTCATGACTTTTAGGCCCTGCAATCAGTTAGCGATCGGACTCGGATTGACGAATTTCCGCGACAATTTCGTCTACAAATCCATCCACTACTCCCCGAAATCCCGGCGCATACCAGAGCCGCGTTCCATTCCATATGGCACGTGCGGCTTCTGACTCCATTTGCGAACGCCAGCGCCGGGTTCTGGGTTCAAATTCATTTGCCTCAAACAGGCCACGCTGATACTGATAATAGGAATTTTCCCATTCACGCCAGACGCCAGTTAAGAAATACGTGTACATAAGCCTGTGTTCAGGACTTATACTCTGTAGCCCCGAATTTGCTTCGGATATCGCTACGGCCATTTCTGGCTCCGTAGTAACCCATTCCGAGAACATCATCTGTTTGTCAGTAATAGAATCTCGTGCCTGGGAACGCATCATTTCGGTGTTTTGACGAATTTCCAGGGCCAGGAAAAGGATGCCAAGCAGCACACCGAGACTCGCAGCCAGATTCATCCAGTTTTCGATTTTTCTCATTTCGCTATCTGCTCACCGAACTCATACATTTTTCTGACGTAGTGATATCAATTTGCACGGCGCTGACACCGAATTTCAATCATCGCCTGCCAATATTGATTGAATAGTAATATCGCCCGCAACCAACTGTTCTTTGGCCGCTCTGCTCAGGCGTTTAATCCGATACTCTGCAACCGAGGCCTGGCTGCGATTATCAAAGGTAGTGGAATAAACTAGCTGTAAGGGTGTCCTTCCCCGCAGTGCTTTGGCAGCGAGGCGTCCGCCCTGACAATGTTCCGCAAATCTGCGCGCCAGATCAGTAGTGATACCGGT
>Ga0181578_10002919_pt1 | contig 15780 bp, 14 predicted proteins | sample 071ome_21_FD_148659 | JGI IMG/M metagenome (GOLD analysis project Ga0181578, IMG submission 148659) | Coastal salt marsh microbial communities from the Groves Creek Marsh, Skidaway Island, Georgia - 071401CT metaG (spades assembly) | ecosystem: Environmental > Aquatic > Marine > Intertidal zone... | reverse complement strand
CACCTCGTCGTCCCCTAAGCACTTCATCTGCTCCGAAGCTTTTTGAACTTCATCGAGGGTCTTGCACGCGATCGAATCCGGAACCCGCACGCCAAACTTGCGCATGATGTCCGCGCCTTGGTATTCGTGCACGTTTAAATATCGAACGAGACTAGTTTTTTTATTATTATTCGTGATGTCGTTCAACTTCTTCCTCGCGTTTCGATGATGATGATGATGATGATGATTTTGATTGTGTTGTTGTTGTTGATGACTTTTTACGAGATCGAATCCTCCTCCTCCTCCTCCGATGAAACCGAGAGAAGAATACGATAAAGAAGCGCTCGTTTTTGCGGATCTCGAGCAGAAGATCGGGTGGCGCAATTTGTTATTCGCTCGTCGCAACATCTTTGATTCTATTATATATATATTGTGTTGCGTGGAGTTTACTCTAGCGATTCCGCATTCCGGAGAGAGAAGAAGAAGAAAAAAAAGATTCAAAAAAGTGCGGCACAAGTAAACAGCGCGAAGAGACGACGACGACTTTAAAAATGAGCGGTGGTGGTGGCGGCGCTGTTGTTGCAGACGAGTGGGCGCCTCTCAAACGTCCCCTCTTATTCCTCGGCGCCGTTTCCCTCTTCGCCTCGATAGTTTCGTATCGCAAAAAGCAAACCAATCTGTTCAAGATGAGTTACGCGAGCACGTGCGTGACTCTGGGTCCGGCGACGGTGCTCTTCGCGCTGCCGGAGAGAGACGAAAAGTTAGAGGCGATGCTTTTGAAAAATCAGCATCGCGATAGAGAAGAAGTACAGGCGAAGAAGAAGAGCGAAGAGGAGGGTGGAGACTTCGACGCGACGAAGAGGAGGAACAACACCGAGGAGATGTTGGCGACGATACGACGCATCGCAGTTGAGAAAAGTCGTTAGGGAAAGAAATTGGAATCTCACGTCACTTTTTTTCTTCCTTCAGACACGCACAAGCACACACCGAGAAAGAAGAAGAAGAAGAAGATATGTCTCTTTCAACGACGACGACGACGACGCAATCGTCGCTCGCGTCGAGCCGCTCTTTTTCTCCTCCGCGGTTTTTTTTTCGGGAAACCTTCGTTACCGACGACAAAAGACATCAAAGACGAGGAGGAGGACGACGTCGAATCCGAGTTCTTCGAGCGGATGCGTCGCCTTCGTTGGTGAAACCTCGCAAAGCGTTGGAGATGATCGAGACGCAGAAATACGCGTACGTTGATGTTCGAACGAAACACGAGTTTGAAACCGTCGGGCATCACAAGAATTCCACGTGCATTCCGTTTTTTAAGAGCATGGGACCGCCTCCGGAGGTGAATCCGAACTTTGTGAAAGAAGTGGAGGCGAAATTTCCGAGCAAAGATTGTCCTTTGCTGATTGGGTGCGCGGCTGGCGGGAGGAGCGCGAAAGCGTCGGCGGCGTTGGTCGCGGCTGGGTTTACCAACGTCGCGGACTTGGAGGGTGGTTTTAAAGCCTGGGCGAGCGAGTTTGGAGACATGATTGAAACGGGTTGCGGGTGTTAACGGACAACCGCGAGCGAGAACAAAACTTCGGGCGTTAGGTTTGTTACGAATACTACTACTACTGCTACTGCTACTGCTACTTAAAACTATTGCAAATTTCTAACTGACTGTAACTAACTCTGCGTTTCCGAAGCACACCTCGGACACTCGCACACGAAACCGTACGCTTCTTCCAACTGCGCTCGTCGTTTCGCGACGTCTAACGAACGATCTTCGTTTAAATCGATATACGCGATGGTGAGTTGTTCGCCTTGCTTTACGTTTTCGTTGGCGATGAACTCGACGAGATGGTTTCTTTTCGGCCAGACGACGTTGACGTTAGGCGCGCACGAGTGATTGAACATAGACGCGATGCCGTAGATGGCAGATCCATTCGACGCGCTCGTGCGAATGGACGACGCTAAGGTTTGTTCCATCATCGCTCGAAAATCTCCAGAGTTAACGCCTCCAATCGGGTATTCAATCTTGAAAGAGTTCAAATGAAACCGCGTGGTTAAATCCGCGTACCACCGCACATCAAAAACGGAGCGTATCTTTTCCTTTTCGCTCTCGTTATCGCGTACATGTTCGCACGATTCCAACGTCTGTAAAAGTAAAGCGTGTTCTTCCTTCCACGACGGAAACATTTGGCTCTCGTCTACGTGCGCGTGTACCAACATCTCCGCCACGTTCGCACACTTCCTCAGCGTTTTCCAATCTAGTACATTCGACGAGTCTTCTTTACCATCTTTTTCTTTCTCCCGAATCTTTCTCGCCGCTTCTTCTGGTGTCATTTGATTAACCTCCTCCTCGGAGAAGTTCATCTCCTCTGTCAAACGTCTTCGCATGCTTCGCGTGACCATAAACTGCACGGATGCTTTCTCGTTCGCCGCGCTCTCGGCGTTCAATCCCAAACTCTTCTGCACGCCTTTCGTGGCAATCCGCAGCGCCATGAGCGGAAATTTCAACTCGTGATCCTCGCAATACTTCTCTATTTTCTCTAAATCCATCGTTCTTTCCGCGGCGTAAAAGCTCTTCTCGGCGTCTGCTTCGCACGCGTCGCCGCAAAAGCGACTTCCTTCTTTTTTCTCCTTCTGTCCGCAGCACAAGTAACACTTTGAGTCGTAGTTCCAGCGCGTCGGATGACTGATTATCGGCTTTTGCGCTTCGTCGAATATCTTTTCCCCACGCTTCATCTCTCGAGTCGCGTACATTCCTCTCCCGCTCTTCTCGTGGTTACCGACGAAAAATCTCTCGTTCATCATCATCGTTTCTCCCGCGTTAATAACGCGAGCGGCGTCGTCCAACGAGAACGATTCGTACGGCGCCGAAAACGAAGAAAATAACGAAGACAACTGCGACCGCATTCGATGCATTGTCACGCGCGAGGACGTCGTCGCTTTCTTTATTAGACCAAACATCGTCCTGGTCGTCGTCGTCGTCGCGTGTTTGCACAAAGAAAAAGTTAGTTACTGGGTAGTTATTTTGAAGATTTGTCTCTCTGATGCTTTTCTTTTCTCGCATTACAACAGGCTCTCACTGCGCGCGCTCGGCTGCGAGAAACTCAACGAACAATTAAGCCATTCATTCTCTCCAAAAGATAGCACGCATCTTTGAGAGGATTTCTGTTGAAGGCGTACGACCCTTCTCCTCTCAAGTTACGAACGATGTTAATCATCGCTAACAAACTCTGGTAGTCCCGCGTTTCGAAGCGTTCAGGCGAAAGACAGAGAGATGGGACAACGAGCAACCATTGAAAGTCCTCAACATTCTCAACATCGTCTCTCTTGCAATGGCAGATATATAAGCCTTGCAATGATTCCATGTACTTTTCTGCTGATAGAAATGCACTCGTGAGCATCTCTTTGGCAGATACGAGCTCTTCGTTTTGTCCCGGGAACTTGATGCCATCCAACCCATCCGGATGCGTCTTCCAAGTCCCCCACCCTTTGTCGAAACAATGATTCAAGAAAATGGTTCCATTTTGCTTGCCTTCGATGAGGCGGAAGTTGCGCGTGTTATCCTCCGCTACAGTTTTCATTTTTTCCAAATGCTCCTCCCGCGATGTTCTCGCATCGTAACCGCGAACAACGAAAGTTCCCATCGCAGGAGTCTTTTCGTTTTGGAAATGAGATGCGGACTCTCCTATCTTTCTTTTATGCGCGCCTTTCGAACGACAACAACAACGAGCGAGAGAGAAGAAAAAAAAAACAATCCGCAGAGAAAGAAACCCGCGCTTGTTTTTTACTCCAGCACCGAGCAATTCTTGCGTTCTCGCACTTCCGCGCGTCGTATTTTGAAAGAAGATTTCTGCGTTGGCGGGAGAGAGAGAGAGAGATGCATGGGAACTGAAAATGTGTAGGGTTTCAATTCAAAACGAGCATCAGAGCCGGTCGTTTTTTGGAAAAGATATCCAATCACACTTTTAGATAAAAAAACACGATGAGTCAAATGAGTCAATCGATTTTGTTTACGACGACGACGACGACGACGACGACGACGAGCGTTTCTCAGTTGAGAACGACGAGAACGGCGACGAAAAAGAGAGTCGCGCTCGCTCCGAGAGCTGCGACGCAGTCGTTCGGCCCGTGCTCGTGCCACGGCGGCGAACATCTCTCCGCCGAACGCAAGGCTGAACTCGTGGCCATCTGCGAACAAATCGGGACGCCGGGGAAAGGCATCACCGCCTGCGATGAAGGACCGGGGACGATTGGGATGAGGTTGGAAAACGTCGGGATGGTGAACACGGAAGAGAACCGAAGAGCGTACAGACAGATGTTGTTTGAATCGCCGAACGCGAACAAGTATTTATCCGCGGCGATTCTCGACCCGGAGACGTTGTACCAGAAATCCAACTCGAAGAAGCACGACGGGAAGTTGTTTCCGCAGGTTTTGAGTGAGATTGGGATCGTACCGGGAGTGAAGCCGCACTTGAAGGTGTACGCGTTGCCGGGCCAATCTGGAGCGACCGTCATGCAAGGTTTGGATTCGTTGGCGGTGAGATTGCAAGAGTATAAAGACGCCGGTTGCAAGTTCGCCAAGTGGAGATCTCCGATGGATATCGACATCGTCAACGGCCAACCGAGCGATTTGACCATCGAGACGAACATGTTGGACTTAGCTCGATACGCGTTGATTTGCCAAGACGTTGGTTTGGTTCCAATCGTCGAGCCAGACGTCTCGTTGAAAGGTGACCACGATTTAGAGACGGCGGTGAGAATCAACGTCAAGATCCAATCCGTGTTGTTTAAAGCGATGTTGGATCACGGCGTGTACATGGAAGGCGCGCTTTTGAAATCGAACATGGTCAACCCGGGTAAGAATTGCCCGAAATCGTACACGGTCGATGAAATCGCGGAAGCGAACTTGGAGGTCTTCCGAAGATGTTTTCCGACGGCGATGCGCTCCGCGAACTACTTGTCCGGAGGACAGAGCTTGGAAGACGCGGCTGCTCGATTGGATGCCATCAACAAGAAGAAAACCGTTCGAGACCCGTGGAACTTGTCCTTTTCCTGGTCTGCGGCGTTACAAATGCCTTTGTTTGAGTTGTGCCGAGGCAAAGATGAGTTACCGTTGCAAGAGATGGAGAAATTGTACGTGAAGGAGTTGGAAGTTGCGGGTAAAGCCGCGTTGGGTAAGCACAAGAGAAACGGGACGGACGGCGACCACATCGGTAAGTAAAAACGAAGAGTTGTGGAATATAAACGAGCGAGTGCGTATATATTATAAATAATGTTGTAACGAAAGAAGAATATCCTTCATGCCTTCAATATGAATGAAACGTTTCATCATTCGCGCACATCGCGATGAAAAATTTTCCCTTTCTTTTTTTTTCCTCGTGGTCGCACGTGCTGCAATCTAATCTTCTTCACAACACGCGCGCGCTTTCACCCACGCGCGAGGCATCATGACCGCGTGCAACACCTTGGCCGCAAAGGCTTCGTTCGCGTCCATTATTTCGACCGTCGAAGTGCGTCGCGCTTTCCGCAAAAAGTCTTCTTTCCAAAAGAACAACGCGACGAGAGCAACGTCGTCAACGTCGACGGAAGCAGAAGCTGCGACGACAAAGACGAGAAGAGAAACCGTGCTTCTGGCTGCCATCGTCGGCCTCACCAATGGAACGAACGTTTTCTCATCGCCCGCGCGCGCCAGTATCGAAAATAGCGATGTAAAGAAGCAAACGATTTTAATCACCGGTGGTAACTCTGGGATTGGTAAGACGGCGTGCGAGCAACTCGTTGGACTTGGGCACCGCGTGATTTTACACGCTCGAACACCCGAGAAAGCGGAGAAAGCGAAAAAAGAGATTTTATTTAAACAGCCCGACGCGGATGTGGTGACGATGAAGAGTAAGTGCGATTTGATGGATTTAAGAGAGGTGAAAGGGTACTGCGCGGAAGTGCTGGAATATTTAGCGACACCCGGCGTTGGAGAGGAAAATGTGAGCAACTCTACGATGCAGAAGTTGGACTCGTTGATTTTGAACGCCGGGATTATGGCCGCGCCGTACGAACTGACAAAGCAAAATCACGAGAGTCACTTTGGAATTAATCATTTAGCGCACTTTTTGATGTACAAGAATTTAAAACCCGCGCTGTTTGCGGAAAATGCTACGAGTAAAGGGCCGGCGAGAGTGATTTCGGTGTCGTCTTTGTTAGCGATGATAGGAGAGTTGTCTCTGGACGTGGACGATTTGGATTTTAAGAATAGAAAGTACGATAAGTGGTACGCGTACGGTCAGTCGAAAGCGTGCAACATTTTGTTTGCGGACGATTTAGCGAAGGAAAATAGCAAATCTAAGCTCGTCGCGAACTCATTTCATCCCGGCATCGTGACCACGGATTTGGTTCGGTATTCCTTTCCGGATTTAATCGCCTCAAAACGCGATCCGGAACGCGAACGATGGATCCGTGAACAGGCGAAAAAGATTGGCATACGCGACGCGGATGAAGGGTGTAAGACGCATGTTTGGCTGGCGACAGCTGATGCCGCTTTAGAAAAAAGTGGCGAGTTTTTCGTGGATCCCGGATTGGTATATCCCGGCGCGACTCGCAAGCAGCTCGTCGAATCTGGTGATTGGTTTTTAGTGAGCGGGGAAGAGTTTTTGGCACCCGAATTACATTTTCCGGAGAGGTTATTCGATGGATGGAGAAACGACGAGACGAGAGTAAAATTGAGAGAACGTTCGCAGGATATGGTGAGCGAGTTTCTACTTTAATACTAGTATACAAAATAGATGCCGGCGGCGAACGCGTTTCACAACATTTTTTCTTCTTACACTTTAAAAGGACGAACAAACCCATTCTTGAACACGTGCACGGCTGTATCGTTAAACGTGCCGTTGTGTAACGAAAACTTCGATTCTTTTGTTTCACCTTCCAACGAAATTTCCTTTTCGATGCACTCGTTCTTCTGGTTTCCGAGGGCCACGACGCGATTCGGTTTCCGTTTTGTCTTCGTGGTCAACCTCGAGTTGTTTGCAAACGACCATCGCTCGTAGTAGTTTGAAAACTTATTCCCGCAGAGAAGCATCCTTCCCATGGGATCTTCAGACTCGTTTTCACCACTTTCTACCTTCCATCTATGCTCTAAGATTTCTTCGTACAAATCTGCCTCGCAGTGCGGCATGTACGCGAACACGTTTTCATTTTTCTCCTCTTCGCTATTCTCCACGAACCGCTTCGACCGCTCCGCCGACCACGCCTCCACGCTCACTCCTTCTCTCTCAACCTTCATCCGCTTCAAAACCTCCACGTCCACCTTCCCGAACGCCGGGTCGTAAACGCACACTTTTTTCATCTCTTTCGTCAGCTCTTCGTCCTCCGACAATAAAATCGCGAGCATCATCTGGTACCGACTCGTCGCCGAGTGTCGGAACGACCCGGTGCCTAAAACGACCATTTTCGTGCAACTGTTCGCGCGTTCTCGAAGCAAATCGTCCTCTCTGAATGCGTTCAGCACGCGCGTTTGGAAGAAAGAGGAACTCTGAACGTCTCGTTTCGCCCGTTCGAGTTTGCGCGTGGTATCTTCCACGAGCGCTTCAAACTTTGATTCGTCTTTGGTTTCGTCGTCGTCGTCGTCTTTGTCGTCGTCTTCGCCGAAGCGGAACGCCGTTTTCGCGTTTTGGATGTTTTGCCGATGTTTTACACCTCTCGCCGAGCGCTTGGAAGAAACAACCTGCCACGCGTCTTCTTCTTCTTCTTTTTCATTCGCGTCATTGCGATCTTTTTTCTCGTCGGACATGATGTCTTTTATTCGAGACGGTAACGTTCGCGCATCCTCGCCTCGTATTCGTAGTGCGCGACGAATTTTGTTTGGTATAACGACTTTTCAGTGTGAAAAAATGTGAAGAGGAACCGCAAGGAGTGCATCGCGCGGCGAGTTGAAGTGAGCTTCGTTTATCTCTTATATATATATATATATGTACCGGTACGTATTCCTTTACTACACTGTATTATACTCTGGTATTACTTTATATAAAGCCACGTTTTGTTCTATTGTGCCTTCTCGATACTCGTAAACACATATATAACTTTAGATTTCATTCCTTTACATGGCCGCAGTGATGTTCTCTCTCAACACGTCCGGCTTTGCTCCGGACCATTCCGCAATCTTTTCGCCGTTCTTCCACAACATGAACAAGGGCACGACGCGAACGCCCCACTCCTTCATCAACGCTCTAGACTCGGTATCCGTATCGCCCATGATTTTCACAAACGTCGCCTTGTCCGCGAACTCTTCGGATAAACCAACAAACGTCGGGTAGATGACTTTGCACGGACCGCACGTTTTCGTAGAGATTTGGACCGCGATGAGACCGTCGTTACCGCTCGTGACTGATTCCCATTCTGCTTTGTTGTTGGCGAATTTTACGTTGCCGTCGCCTCCGTCCGCGGCGCTCGCCGCGCGGATTTGGAACTTTCGTCGGCTTTGTCTGTGTGTTTCGCGTTAACAACGAGAACAGAGCGAAGGATAGAGAGAATATGGACTGCGCGTTAGTAAACTGCATCAAAGATGGGTGTAAAAACCAACGACGAGTTGAAACGTGCGTTCGAATTTGAAAAGAATGAAAAACTCTTCTTTCGTCTCCGCCGAAAGAAAACACGCGAAGAGCTGAGTCACTCGGGGCCTTTTCTCTATCATCATCGTCATCATCATCATCAACTCCACCAAACGACGCCAATTGACCTGCTCTTTCCGATCGAAACGAGCAAAAAAAACGAACCGAGAGCTACGAAAGAACGTAAAAGGACGCTCGATCGCTCTCTTTTTCTCGAAAACAACGAGAACGCGTAAAGATAAAGCTTCTCAAAACAATCATTTTTTTCTCTCACCTTTTGGTAGTTAAACCCGAAGAAGAGGAAGCAGACGAGATCGAAATCGATGCTCTTTGCGCGAACATATTTCTTTACGCGTTCGTGTGCGTTATGCGTTAGTAGTGGTGCGAGTGAGTGAAATCGCCTTACTTGGACGTTTTTTTTAAGCTCTTTCGACGGGAGGAAGAACTCTAGAATCGAACGCGTTTCGAAGGTTTTTAAGACTACGATCGATGCGTGGATTGGATGTGACGTGAGGGAAGGAGAGAGGAGGTTCGTAAGATTCGGATGAGGGTTTAGGGTGTCAAAAAGCCAGCAAAGAGAAAAAAAAAACGCACGCACGCTCTGCTTTGAAAAAAAAAAATACACGAAAAGAAAGATCTCGCACAACGAGAGAAAAGGGAACGCGCGCACAGACGGACGCGAGTGAATAAATAACATCAGCAGGAGCAGGAGCAGAAGCAGCAGCAGCAGCGACGCATGGTGCTTCTCTCGATCAAACCGCGATTACAAAAAGAAAAGTGGTCGTTGTACTGGAAGTGTTCGATGGCGACCCGAACTTTTTATTTGGATGAATTTGATTTGGACGTGGACATCACGAAAGTAACCGCGAGAGAGTTGAAGAAACAAATCGCGGAGAGAGTTGGTTTGCCACCGGTGAAGGATTTGTTTCGGTTGGAGGGGTTTCAAGAACCGTGGGAGCTGATGTGCGCGTCTTTTTCGTCGCGCTCTTCTTCTTTCAAGTATATGTGTATATTTTTTTATCGATATCGACACGTTCCTCGTGTGCGTTTTCCCTCGAACTGACAAACCCACTTCTGCTTTTCCAAAATGCAAATATGAAAAAAAAAAAGTCAATACAAAGGCGTGGAACTCCAGGCGGATAAACCGCTTTGCGAATCCGGCGTGCCAGAGAAGGACGACTCGAACATGTCCGGCGAGAACGGCGTTCCTGTCATCGTAGCTGTTCGCAAACACTTGGTGGCGGAAGGATGGAAGATGGTGCACAACGACGCGATGGACTCGGACACGGAAGAAGACGATTTTTAATACGCGATCAATCAAATATACCGACATTTACGGATGTTTATTTTTATGGTGTTAATGCGATGATATTAATGATGATAACAATTATAAATGCATGTGAAATCATTGCAACGCGCGCGCGAATACATAGAACGGAGAGGAGATATATACTATTTATTCGACGGAAGACGAATCTGGGTTCTCCTCGGTTGGGAGAACGGCTACCACTTCCTCCTTCTCTTCTGCGACGACGACTCGTTTACTAGATTGAAACGGCGCGACTTGAGAGTTTGCCGCCTGTCTGCTCTCCGCATCGAAGAACTCTAAGAACGTTTCAATCTTTTTTACCGCAGCGTGCGCGGCTTTCGCGCTAAAATCCGCGTACTTCTTTGCCGTCACTCCGTCGAACGTTTTCTGTTGCGTGTCGAAATACGTCTTAAAATCAACCTTCTCGATATCCTCGACGATGTTAAACGCCAACTCTTTCGCCTTTTCCTCTTCTCTTCCGGATAAAAAAACGCATGCGGTCAGCAAATTCTTCTTGATCGTGTTCGGTTCGCCCAACACAGATTTCACGTTACTCAACAACGCTTCGAATTCTCCGTCCTCGGCGAGCTCTTCGCAGTTTCGTAAAATCTCTCGACTTCTCGCGATGGGCACGAGGTAAAAAAACAAAGGCTTCTCCGGTTTACCTCCGATGGAATCATCCGGAATCAACCCAAATCCAATAAACCCAGCCGTCATGGCGATCCCAATCGCTAGCCGTCTGTTCACCGTGTTCTGATCTTCCTCGCTCATCTTCGTCACCGTCAACTGTTCGCTCGGCTGTTCTTTCGAGACAAAGTCTAATCCGTCCTGAAGCCAATTGCCGTCCTTCTTATTCTTTCCGAAATCGAAAATCTGTTCGCGTTGCATGCTCCCATCGATTCTAGATTTCGTCCCCGTCCCTCGAGGTTTCATCCGCGCCAGTTCGTCGATGGTTAAATTTTCTTTCTTCGCTTCGTCCGTCGTCGTTTGTTGTTCTTTCTCGTCCAACTTCTTTTGCAAGAGTTCTTTCTCCTTCTCCGCTTGCGCCAACTTGGCCAACATCTCTTGCATGGACTTTTCGTTCATCATCGCGGCGGGAGCGGCGTCGTCGTCGTCGTCGTTTCCATCGCCATCCGAAGAAGAAGAAGAAGAAGCTCTGACTCTCAAAACATCGCCTCTCGTCGTCGACGAGGTCGACGTCGACGACGAACAAGAACAAGAAGAGCTCAATAAAAATCCATCGGCGCGTCTAAAAACGTGCGAAGACGTCGACGCAGAAGAACGAGCGACACCAGTCTTCGCACCGGCAGTGGTAGCAGCAGCAGCAGCAGCAGCAGCAGCAGCAGATCCCGCGAGAAGAGCGAGAGGATGAGACATGGTCACCGGCGTCGTCGTGCGTGGCTTAAAATGCGGATTTCTCGGGAAAACACAAGTCGCACCTTCTTTTCTTCTTCAGAAAAAAAGAGCGAGAGAGAAGATAGCAGATGTTCTTGACGACGGCAACCACGACGACGAAAGCTTGTTTACGAATTACCACCAACACTAACACCGTTGCTGCTGCTGTTACCGTTGTCGTCGCGAAGAACGCGAGAGCGAGGAGCTCCGTGGGCGCTTCTTTTTCCGGGAGAAGACAAATGCGCACTTCTTCTTCTTCAGCTTTAGCCGCCACCGAGAGCGAAGAAAACGTCGTTGGCGAGAAGGACAACAAAAGTCGCGCGGACGATGAAAAAGACCACCCCGATTTAGCTGAGACGACGAAGACGAAACAGAAGAGCAAAGGACCGACGCCGGCGCCGAAACACACGAGAGCGTACGGGACGCCCATGACTGGGTACCAACTCGAGCACGGCGCGAGGTTGATGGCGGAAGACTCTCCGTTCGCTTCGCTCAATCTCAAAGAGGCGATGAAAGTCGGCGCGGCGAAAGGAGTGCGATGTCGGCAGCACGTGAACCCGTTGTCTCAGAAATTTTGTAAACCGTCGGAAACGCCCAAATGGGACGAGATATTTAAGGACGTTGGGAAACCGATGACGATTGATGTGGGATGTGGAGGAGGGAGGTTTCCGCTGGCGATGGCGAAACGGTTTCGCGAGAGGAATTTCTTAGGCGTGGACGTTCGAGAGGCGTTGGTAGAAAGAGGGGAGAAGTGGGGTGAGTTTGCGGAGGTTTCTGAAAACGTTGCGTTTGCGGCTGGTAACTGCACGGTGTCTTTGAAGCCGTGGTTGGAGGATTACAACGAGAATAACTCGGATAAAAGAAGAGGGGAAGTTGAACTCGTGTGCGTGCAGTTTCCGGATCCACACTTCAAGAGGAAACATTGGAAACGAAGAGTGGTGCAAAAAGAAATGGTGGACGCGTTAGCGAGTGGGCTGAAAGCAGGAGCGAGAGTGTTTTTACAATCAGACGTGAAAGAGGTTGCGGAGGATATGCGCGATAAGTTTGAGAAGTTTGGAAACGGGAAATTCATCGTCGACGAGAGTTTACACACCGGGAAGGAAGGGGTGATTTTCGAGGCGGACGCGCCAGATTTATCGGATTGGGAAGGCGAGGAGCACGAAGGGTTCGTACCTTCGTGGTATCAAAAAGGATGGTTAAAGGAAAATCCGCTCGGAGTGCCGACGGAGAGAGAAGTCCAAACTACAAACGAAGGCCAGCCGTGTTTCAGAGTGATGCTCGTCCGAACATGAACGGCTTTTTGCGCGATTAGTATCTATAAGGTTTAGGTTAACGAGAGTAGAACATAAAAGTACACGTAATAAATCCATTCATAAATCCACATTATTATCATTATTACCCAAACTTGCGTCTAAATCGATCTCTGGTCTCGTTGAATTTCGCGCTTCCTTTGGGCACAGACATGGTATTTGACATCGCCAAAGACTTCGAACTACTAGTAGTTTCGACGATTTTGTTTCTATTAAATATGAGCGAGGCGTCTCGAATCATATCTCCGTATTTTGAGGAAGAAGGAATAGCCGACGCCGAACGCGCTGATGCACCTCTGGCAGATAAATTCCCTGCTTTTAACGCCGCGCGTTCAATCGCGAGCGCGCGGCGGCGTGCAGATAACGAGTTTGCATTTTGCTCTGCAGAGCTTTTACTTCCCGGCGATACCTTCGACGAAGTAGAAGGTGAAGAAGCATCCTTCGCATGAGATGATGGTGGAGACGACGCACCTGGTGCTGCTCGCAGCTCTAATTCTGCGATATGCACTGAAGTGGCTGTCGGTGTTGACTTGCGTGCCGACCGATGGTGCTGATGATTTCCCCACGCGTCATCATCTTCATCAAAACCGTCTTCTGAGAAGAGCGATGCGATGTTTGGTATTTTTGATCCGCTGCGTTTATGCGTCGATATCGTCGATCCGCGTTCGCTTTCTTCGTCGTCATCTTCTTCGTCATCATCGAATGATGAAATCGATGAGTTATCGTCCACGTGTCCGATATTCGCAGCCGGCATCGATGAAGTGAACGAGTTGGAGGTTTTCCTGTCACACAAACTCTCAATTTCTTCTCTTAACTCTGCTACCGTTTGATCTCTCAAGGCTAACGCAAACTGTAACTCGGCGTTTCGTGCCACCGCCAAGCGATACTCGGAAAGCGAACGCGCTAATCCAATATTGCCTCTGTAGTTCCCGCCGCCCGAGATTAAATCATCCACTTTCTTACTGATTAAATCTCTGACGCTGTCGTTCCTTGAGATTTCGTCCGCGTATTTTTTCGAGTCTTCGGCGTGTCGCAAATGCTGCTGGCGCAGCTTTGCAATCTTCTTTTCTTGCTTCGTTTTCTCCTCTCCTCGAGCAATTGCGACACGTTTCTGTCGTTTAGCGAGAGCTCTGCGGTTCGACATATCCGCCGCTTCGAGTTCAAACAGCGCTTTTTGAAAGTTGACTCGCTCCTCTACATTTTCGGTGATTTCGTCGCAGAGCTGTAAAACTCGCTCGTCAAGCGCTATGCGAGAGGAACACGTTTTGCATTCATCGTGAGCCACTGCTGCGTATTTACCACCAATGCTCAAAGTTTTATTGTTGTTGTAAAATTTTGATCGACCGAACGGAATGCTATCTGTCATTGCCGATGACGTGACGGTATCATCATTTATGGATAACATCGAGGTGCTTTTTGTAGTATTTCGCCTCGAAAAGAAGCCCTGGAGCCTCGATGAAGTCGTGGACGACGTAGATTCGGCCGTGACGCTTTTATCATTATTATTGTTGTTATTATTGTTGTTGTTATTCTCTAAAGCATTCCCGAGTGCTAGCTTTAGTCTCGAAACTTCAGATTGTAAAGCCTCGACCACTTTGCGATACTCACCGTTCTTCTTCATCTCGGCAATATGGTACGACTCTGTCGATATCGATGAATGAGACGGATTTATCATTTCAATTGATTTCGCGCGGTTGGCATAAGATAACGTATTTGCGTTATTGATTGCCTGTTCCGCGTCTTCACTCACGGTTGCAATCATCACACACTTTCCTTTTCCACTTAATCCGTCTTTTAACAATCTAGTAAGCTTGGAATCGCGATACGGGACGTATACTGTAGTCGTCGGTTTCCTTTGCGAAGATACTTTCGGGGATGCGACATGCGAATGATGATGTAGATTACGATGCACAACACTTCGACGAGTCGCAGTACTTGCATTTTTTTGCTGCGTATCGCTCACTTTCTTGCGCCGTCCGAGCGCGTTTATGCAATTTGCCAGCGCCAAGAGCGATTTGTTTATGCTCGCGCCGTCTCGCAACTTATCACCTCGCGTATTTGCCTCGTTGGCGCGTTCGCTTCCTGCGAGATCAACTAGTGATAGTTTCCCGCGTTTGATTACGCATTCATCTTTTTTATCATCATGGCAGTCATTGTTTATTCTTTCGCAAACGACAATCTCTAAAACAGCGTGCGATCTCGATGACGTCGCGTTGATATCCGTAGCGTCCGTCTTGCGCCGCGAGTTGCCTTTTTCCAACAAATCCGAAACGTGTGATGGGGAACACACGACGATTTCTTTGGCTCCAACAACAACCGCACCACCTCGACTTGGATCTTCTCGTAGTTCTAATTTCGGCTGGGAAGATACTGCAACCCCGCCGTTCGAAAAACTATTCCTTGATTGTCTCAAATCGCTGCTCCCAAACACTCCGAGGCTCGATGAAAGCGAAGCGCTCAAATCGAATTCACCTTTATTAGAAGATTGTTGTTGCTGATGATTATTTTGTTGCGGTATAGCTGTCGTCTTTTCTGCGAGCAAATCAAACAAGTTTTCGTTATATACCTCCACGTAAGAACACCTCACCTCTAACGTGCCTTTTCGTCCTTCTTCTTCTTCTTCTTCTTCTTCTTCTTCATCATCTATATTTTCAGTTCCCGCGCATCGTCCTTCCCTCGTCTTCCTCTTCCTCTCTTCATTCATTCTCCCTACGCCATCGAATACGTCTCGAATCGAACGCATCATCATCCCCGGGTCATCTCTCTTTCCTACCATCGTGTGCGTCTTCCCTGAACCAGTAGCGCCGTACGCGAAAACTGTCGCGATGCCGCCCCGTAAAATCGTATCCACGACGTTCAAATCCTCCTCGTTCGCCTCTTCTTTGGAGGAGGACGAAGAAGAAGAAGAAGAGGATCGCAAGAAAACATCTCTGTACACCTGCTCGTTCGTCGAATGACGATCAAAAACCGCATCAAACTTGTACTCTTTCGCTTTTTTCGTCGAACTCGCCGGCAACGGGTTCGAGATGCGCACAACCTTCCGATCCGCGTCCGTATCTAAAAGTTGACGAAGACGTTCTTCGGTCCCATCGCATGTGGCCAATGCCGTGGTTCCAGCAGCACAACCACTACTCTTGTTACTCTTCTTCTTCTTCGCTTTATCGCGATCGAGCTTCTCTGCCGAAGTGGACGACGACGACGA
>Ga0181578_10002910_pt1 | contig 15820 bp, 10 predicted proteins | sample 071ome_21_FD_148659 | JGI IMG/M metagenome (GOLD analysis project Ga0181578, IMG submission 148659) | Coastal salt marsh microbial communities from the Groves Creek Marsh, Skidaway Island, Georgia - 071401CT metaG (spades assembly) | ecosystem: Environmental > Aquatic > Marine > Intertidal zone... | reverse complement strand
GACAGCATTTCACTCATTGCCGCCGCCGCACCCGCCATCGACACCACGTTGTTATTAAAGGTGCCACCGTGGGTCAATGTGCCACCACGTGCCGGGTCAAACGCTGCCATCACATCGGCGCGCCCACCGAATGCTCCAAACGTCATTCCTCCGGCCAGGTATTTTCCCAGCGTCGTGAGATCTGGAAGCACTCCGGTTCGCTGCTGGAGACCTCCCGCACTCATCCGAGATGTCATGACCTCATCGAAGATCAACAGCGAACCCGTTTCATCGCAACGTCGACGCAATGCGGTGAGATACTCCTGCTGGGCTGGGATGCAGCCACCGGCTCCCATCATTGGTTCGATGAGCACTGCGGCAACGCTGTCATCGATGGCGGTGAGCGCGTCAATGTCGTTGTAGCGCACTCTCGTGAACTCAAACGGCGCGAGTAGGGCCTCTCCTCCATGTCCGAAATACAACAGACCCCCGTGGTACGCCCCATCGCAGACCACGATGCGCTGACGTCTCGTGTGGTGCCGAGCAAGTTGCAACGCCATGAGATTTGCCTCGGTGCCCGAATTGGTGAACCGCACCTGCTCAATCGATGGAAAGCGATCGACGACTGCCTCCGCTACTCGAATCTCGTCGGTGTGCACTCCCCCGAAACTCCAGCCGTGTTCTAGGGCTGCGGTCACCGCCGCCCGAACCGGTGCAGGGTCGTGGCCTAGCAATCCTGCTGAATAGTCACCAAGAAAATCGACATAGGTAATGCCATCGACGTCAACGAGTTCGGAGCCCGCCGCTGATGCCACCCGGAAAGGAAACGGAGACATATCGAGTACCGACCGTGTTGACCCTCCTGGCATCACCGCTGATGCTCTCTCAAACAGCTCTTTCGAGAGGGGGCGACGATCTGCGTACCGCTGCTCGGCAGCCTGTCGCTGTGCGACATAAGTTGACATGTTCACATTGTGCCTACTTTGTGTTGACAATGAGAAACGGTCGGCGGTCGGTTCAGGCCGACACCGACTGCGACTCGCCGCCGAAACGTTTTGCTGATTTGGCGATGAAGAGAGCGATACCGACGATGAGCACTCCCGAAATTGCAATGAGAAGTGGCGCTCGTCCTTCCCCTGGGAAAAAATGTGCAATCGACCACGGCACATAGATGAGCAGTGATCCTGCTCCCGTAAATGAGAGAGCAACCCTTCCCGGGGTTGCCCCGACCGCCAGACATGCAACTGCGCTCGCAAGACCGAGCAGTGTTCCCGCATTTACTGTTTCGATCGCAACGATTGCTGGTCCGGCGATGATCGCAACTCCACCGATGGCGAGCAGCACCTCAGGAACCCGCAGGTTTCGACGCTCACCGAGCCAGTAACTACCGACACCGATAAGCCACGTCACTAGCCCTGCGATCAACCCATCGTCTCCCCCGAATTGAGCCAACGATGCCGGAACGGTGACGACGATTGACAACACTCCAGCCATAAGAAAGGCCGGCACGAGGTCACCGTTGGTCGCTCTCAAGGGTTGCTGGCCGAGACCGATGAGCACCATTGAGGTCACCACGAGTAACAGCGCCCCTGCCGTCGCCATCTGATCGAGCATCATGAGTGATCCCGCCACCATTGCGCCAGCGCCAATCACTGCGGTGATGACCGGGTAGGTACCGATCTGTCGTTGCGCGATGAGCAACGTCGTTGCTCCGAGCAGCAACGTCACGGCACCAACGACAGAAATGTCCCACCACTCATTGGTTCCGCTACCCACGGCGAATATGACGCCAACAAGAAATGTTGTTTGCTGCAGCGGCCGCGGTCGACCTGCCCACAGCACGCCACTCAACACTGCGACCAGGCTTGCGGCTCCAAACACCACCCGATGCCCATCGCTCCATCCGTACACCGGAATCGGCGCTAACGCGTCATACATCGCAACTCCGCCAGCGGTGCCGATGCCGGCGGTTCCCACCAGCCACAGAGTCCATCTCAGGCGACGCAGTGCGTCATCGGTGTGCTCGTCAAGCAATGCGCCACCCGCAACTCCGGCAACGGCAACGGCAACAGGAATACCGATACGCCAACCGGTAGCGAGGTCGGGCCAATAGCGAGCTGCGAGCAAGATCACTCCAACTGCTGCAAACGCCCCACCGAGATAGCCAAGTGCCTCAGCAACGAGGGGCATCTTGCGTTCGGCGCCACTCGTTGAAGTGCTCGCCGCATCACGACGCGCCGCCTCCTCGAACGAAATGATTGCCGCGACTTCCTCATCTGAAATGAGGTTGGCTGACTGCCAGCGCCGCAGCCATGCATGCACGACATCACTCTCTGGAGTCGATGAGGCCTCTGCCTTCTTGGAGCGCGATCGTCTGGTCAGCCATACGACGACGCCGATGATTGCAATGATCTCAACTCCGCCGAGGAACATCGCCCCCCTTTCATCGCCACCAGCATGTCACAGCGCGGCTGGTCGAAACGCTGTACCTGTTAGCGAGAACCCTGCCCGTCATCAACACGAATCACGGTTCCCGTGACAGCATCTGAGGCTGGTGAGCAAAGATAGAGCAACGTGCTGTCAAGTTGCGCTGGGTGCGCAATGCGCTTGCGTGGAAAATGTTGAGAGATATCGCCCATCCGCTCAAGCATTCCGTCCATCATCTCTGACTCGAATGCACCTGGAGCGATGCAGTTCACATTGATGCCGTAACGACTCCATTCGACTGCAAGCACTTCGCTCATGCGCGCAATTGCAGCCTTCGACACCGAGTACAACGCTGCCCCTTGGCCGGCGTAGTGGAATGCGGCGATACTCGCAATGTTGACGATACGACCCTGCTGTTCCGCAGCGATCAGTCGTCTCGCAACTTCACAGGCAAGGATCCATGGGCCCCGCACATTCGTATCGAGCACCGTGTCGATGAGTTCGGTCGACATTTTGTGCGCACGCTGGGCGTCGGGAACTCCGGCGTTGTTGACGGCGATGGTGACCGTTCCGCATGCCTCTTCGGCTGCTGCAACACCTTCAATGATCGACTCGGCGCTTGTCGTGTCCATCACCACCGGATGTGCGTGTCCGCCCTCTGATTCGACAAGGCGGGCGATCTCTTCAAGCCGCTCTCTGCGTCGGCCGGTCGGAACAACGATTGCTCCGGCATTGGCAAGTACCTGTGTGAACCTCCACCCAAGGCCGGAAGTTCCTCCGGTCACGAGTGCAACCTGGCCAGACAGGTCATGGGAAGTGTGTGGAAGTGGATAATCCGCCATGCCGACATCCTTGCCGACGCCGCAACGAACGATCGTGTCGGCAGAACCCGACGCGGAGATCAGAGAATTTGGGAGAGGAACAGTTTGGTGCGATCTTCTCGGGGGTTCGTGAAGAAGTGCTCTGGGGTTCCGACTTCAACAACTTCGCCTGATTCCATGAACACCAAACGGTCGGCGACCTCTCGAGCAAAACCCATCTCGTGGGTGACAACCATCATGGTCATACCTCCCCGAGCGAGGTCTTTCATCACGTCGAGCACTTCAGCGATCATCTCTGGGTCAAGAGCTGAGGTGGGTTCGTCAAAGAGCATGACCTTTGGTTCCATCGCAAGACTGCGCGCAATAGCGACACGCTGCTGCTGGCCACCAGAGAGCTGACCGGGGTACTTCTGTGCTTGCTCTGGGATACCGACCCGTTCCAACAGCTCCATGGCCTTTCGTTCAGCTTCAACTTTTGACTTCTTTCGCACCCACACCGGGGCGAGCGTGACGTTGTCGATCACACTGAGATGTGGGAAGAGGTTGAACTGCTGAAACACCATCCCAACTTCTGAACGAATGCGTTCGATATTTCGGGTGTCGTTGGTGAGTTCGATGCCATCGACGACGATCGAACCCTCTTGGTGAACCTCAAGCCGGTTAATGCATCGAATCAGGGTTGACTTGCCCGAGCCCGATGGGCCGAGCACCACCATTACTTCGCGGTCTTTAACCGTCACGTCAACACCCTTTAGAGCTTGGAAGTCGTCAAACCACTTGCTCACTCCGGTGCACACGATCATGTCATCTCGCGATGCAAGATCCTCCGTCAGGGCCTGATCGGCGATGCTCATGAGGTCTCCTTTATCTGAAATCGGTACGTGTTCATCGTGCCTGTGCGTCTTTCAAACGAGCTTCTAAACGCTGCGAAGATTTCGACATGCTGTAGGCAAATACGAAATACACGAGACTGATGAAGAGCAGCCCCGGACGCTTTTGTCCGAGGAAGTCCGGCTGATTCGGAATCGTTGAGTTTGCGATACGCAGCAGGTCGAAACCTCCGACGATTGCGATCAACGATGTTTCCTTAAACACGGCAATTGCCTGGCCAACGAGATTGGGAATAGATACCCGCAAGGCCTGTGGCAACACGATTAGCGAGGTTCGCTGCACGGTGGTCAAGCCGAGTGCATCTGCTGCTTCGTACTGACCTCGTCGAACGCTTTGCAAACCTCCGCGAACATTTTCTGCCATGTACGCGGCAGAGAACACGGTGTAGCCCGCAAACACTGCTGCAAGGTCGCTGATGCCCATGCCTTTCGGGAGGAACAACGGCAACATGATCGAGAAGAAGAAGAGCACCGTGATGAGCGGCACCCCGCGAATCACTTCGATGTAGCCGGTCGACATCACTCGGAAGATTGGCAGTTTCGATGTTCGAGCGAGCGAGAGCAACACGCCAAGGGGGAACGAGGCGAGCATCACGTAATACGCAATGCCGACTGTCAACACGAATCCACCCAAGAAAGGCGGGGCCGTGATAACCAGGGTTGATTCGGTGTTGATGGCGGTCAGCAGCCAATGGAACACGACCATCGCTGCCACCCAGCCACCGGCGACCCGTCGACGAGTAGATCGGTCACCGGCGAAGGCGGGAACCAACAACACGACGATTGCGAAAATGAGGAACGAAATTCGAACCTTTTGCAGCATCGGATACCAGCCGAAGAATGCGGCAACCCAATTGAAGAGTGCAAACGCAAACAACATGGCTCCGAGGGCTCGAGCGACCTCGGTCTTTCCGGGAGCTGCGACGAAGTACAGCACGGCGGCTCCACCAAGGGCGAACATGGCCGCAATCGGAATATCGGTTGACCACACGTGCGCCCAGTCGAACGCCGGATCGCGAAGGATCACGAAGATGACGAAGGCGGGGCCAACGACCCAGAAGGCCGCAAGTCCTGCCCGCAGCGAGCGCCCCAGCGCCCGACCAAGAATGATGCCAACTCGGTGACTGGCAACCACGATGATGAGCAAGACCGTCCAGGGCACCTTGGTCGAAGATGCGACCGTCGTTCCCGATTCTGCGACCAGCACGCCGTCGACGAGCCCGTATTGGCCAAATGGCACCAGCCACAACACGGCGAGAAATGTGAGGGCGACCCCACTCAGCACCGTACCGAAACCCATGACACGGTCGCCGTCGGGGTCAGCTCGCTGCACGACAACCCCAGCGACCAAGCTGACCACCCCAATGATGATGAGCCAGGTTCGGACGGTGTCGGGGGCGTGCACTGGCAACAGAAGGCGGGTCACCAAACAGAACAGTCCGAGACCGACGAGGTGCCGTCCGAGTCGGCCTACGGTGTAGCCGGGTTCGACCTTCCACGCGCCAAGGCTGAGACCAGCGGCCAACAACACCACAGCAGCCGACACCCAGATTCGAATGATCTGGTCAGCCGGATAGTTGTAGATCATGAGGAGGCGAAGGTTCGTTGAGACCGACGTCCAATCAGCTTCCTCTGAGAAGACCTGACCCAGCAATGCCCTCAACAGACCCAACGTGATCGCCGTGAACACAATGGTCTGAATGGTGTTCGACACCGAAGAGAACAAATTGACCCGCACCCATTGCAAGGGGGAGGTCCGGCTCGAAGCACCATTCGGTGGCGATGTTGGAGTCATGGTCACGTCGCTCATCGGTCAGCGCTCCACAATCGCAAGACGGCGGTTAATCGTGTTCACCACTGAAGAAATCGACAGCGAACACGAGAGATAGAAAATCATGTAGATGCTGAACACTGCCAGCGTTTGAGAGTTCTTGTTGTAGACGGTTTGACCGACTTGGACAATTTCAGAGAACCCAACTGCGATACCCAGTGAGGTGTTCTTCGTGATGTTGAGGTACTGGTTTCCGAGGGGAGGCATGATCACTCGAAATGCCTGCGGAAGCACAACTTTCCGCAATGCTTGCGCCCGATTGAGCCCAAGGGCGGCGGCAGCTTCAGACTGCCCCGACGGCACTGCAAGAATTCCACCGCGGACCACCTCTGCGATAAACGCCGAGGTGTAAAACACCAGCCCCAAGAAGATCGACGCGTAGAACACGGTCAGCGTGAGGCCGGTATCACCGAAGTTGACGAACCTTCCTTCAGTCAGTGTTGGCCGCATCGCGTCAAGCGGCTTTGCTCCACGCCCGTCACCGAATTTGTCGCCAAGCACTCCCCAGAAATCACTGCCCGAGTTGATGATCCAACTCGAAAGCCCCGGCCATCCTCTGACGACGACGAACACTGCAACAACGCCGACGAATGCTGAGAAGATCATCCGGAACCAGTCATCATCGGTGAGTTTCGCAAGCCCCGCCGGGCTCCGTTTCGAATCAAGGAACTTCCGAATCCACGTGATGACGCCGACGACAGCAATCACGCAGAGCAGCAGTTGCATCGCGCCCTGAGGCACTGCGCCCCACGCATCTTCAATTGCGCCAAATATCGGCCCGAGAAACGCCATGATCGGGTTGATCACCCATGCGATCGCTGCGGAAATGACGAACAAGACGAACGTCCAGAGCCCGATACGAAGGTCTCCCCCATCACGATCTTGGCGCCGCTTGAGTTGACGACGTACTGCAACGATGCCGACCACGAACACCAACATCAGCGCCGCAAATTGATAAAAGCCATCGGCGAGGAACACTCGGGGCAAAGAGATTCCCTTTTGCGAGACAATGACCCAGCCAGGGATAGGGCCTGTATCTGGGGTGAGCTTGCCGAGCGAACCAAGAATGGCAAGCCAGAGAATGATTTGAACGAGAACCGGAATGTTTCGTAGGCCCTCGACATAGGCGGACGAAAACCGCTGAGCGACAAAGTTTTTCGAAAGACGAGAAATTCCGACCAACACACCAAGCAATGTTGAGAAGATGATGCCGAGGGCGGCGATACGGAGAGTGTTAACCATTCCGACCCACAACGCCCTGCTCATCGTGAGCGATCGCTCAGGAGTATCAACCGTCTGAATTCCCTCACCTAGCTGGAAATTCGCCGGGTTGTCGAGCCAGTCATATCCGACTGGGATGCTCTTTGCTGCAAGGTTGGTGCGGGCCTCTGCGATCAAGAACCAGAACACGGCGAGCACGCCGAGAAGCACTGCGAGCTGTGCACACCACTTCAGAACGGCGACATTTCGCCATAACGGGGGCTTCGTAGTGCCGAAGTGAATGGCAGATGACGACGACGTTTCAGACATCTGGCCAGGCCCCCTTGAAGATCATTTCAAATACGTATACCGATACGAGGAGGGTTGGTCGGGTCAACGACCCGACCAACCCTGTACTCGATGTGAGTGAAGTTAACTCAGCGCGCTGGCGGAGCGTACATCAAACCACCGTCAGTCCATGAGGCGTTGGCTGAACCAGCGCGATCAAGGCCGACTGGGGTGAGGTTGGCGTCCCAGATTTCCTGGTAGTTACCAACCTGGCTGATGACGTTGTAGAACGCATCTGCTTCGAGACCCATCACGGTCTGAAGTTCACCTTCACCACCCATGAGGCGGGACATCTCTGGACCGAAGTCGCCAGCGAGCGCACCATCAACATCGCTTGATGTCACGCCGTTCTCGTCAGCGATAAGGGTTGCGAACACCGTCCAGTTGACGACGTCTGCCCACTGTGAGTCATTCTGTGCGTAGACAGGACCGAGTGGTTCCTTCGAGATTGGGGTTGCGGGGAAGATCACCCAGTCGCCAGCATTTGGCTCCTGTGCGGCCTTGCGACCCACGAGTCCTGATCCGTCGGTGGTGATGACGTCACAAGTTCCTGCGATGAAGGCGTCGACAACCTGGTCGTAGTCTTCAAACGTGGTGAGAGTGATGTCGATTCCGAGAAGGGATGCAAGCTCTGAGATGTTGGTCTCAGTGGTTGTTCCTGCGTTTGTGCAAACGGTTGCGCCGTCAATTTCATCGACTGATGATGAACCGGTGAACCCGTCGGCTGAGCGAGCCATCAACTGCTGACCGTCGTAGTACGTGGTTGGGCCGAAGTCCATACCGACTTCGGTGTCACGGCTTTGCGTCCAGGTTGAGTTACGCATCAAGACATCAACAGCACCGGTCTGCACTGCGGTGAAACGCTCTGCTGCGGTCAATGAGGTGAACTCGACTGCTTCGGCATCACCGAGCACCGCTGCGGCTACTGCACGGCAGTAGTCGGCGTCGATACCCTCCATTGAGCCGTCGGCCTGGGTGTACGAGAACGCAACGGCTGCGCCCGAAACACCACAGTTAAGGGTTCCACGAGCTTGGACTGCTGCGAGGATTCCACCATCTTGGGTGACTTCGACCGAGTCGTCTGAGGCGGTTTCTTCAGTTGATGCGTCGTCTGACCCATCATCGCTTGAGTCGTCGCTACCACCACAGGCGGCGACGATAAGTGAAAGCGCGGCCAGAGATGCTGCTGCACCCCGAAGTCCACGCGCACGGATACGTGTCATAGGTAATTCCTCCCAATTGAAGGCGAGCATCGTTGCCCGCCATACAGTGCTGAACGATAACTAGATGGGCAAATATTCCCACCCAACGCTTGATTTCTCGTTTCTCAGCGGCGCCCCCAACAGCGATGACACATCGAAATGAAATGTGCTGGCGCACGGCACGAGAGTCTTCCCAATCTCAACCTCTTCAGCGTTCAACGCACTCGCAAGGATGACGCCGATACCGTTACCCGCCGTGCAACACCGCCGCGATATTGAAGGGCTTCGCGCCGTCGCGGTGCTCGTCGTTGTCGCATATCACGCCGGAATTACAGGGTTCGCCGGTGGTTTCATTGGCGTCGACGTCTTTTTCGTCATTTCTGGATTTCTCATCACATCACTGCTCCTCAATGAGAAGATTTCGACAGGGCGAATTGACCTTCGCGAGTTTTATGCACGTCGTATTCGTCGACTGCTACCGATTTCGACTGTCGTACTCGTCGTTTCAACGCTGTCGGCTCTCGTGTTACTTCCAAGCACGAGTTTCTCCTCGCTCGGTTCAGACGTTGTTGCAGCAGCCGGATTTGTCGTCAATATGTTGTTTGCCGCCCGCGGAACCGACTACCTCGCTGGTGACGCCGACCCCTCAATTTTCCAGCACTATTGGTCGCTTGCGGTCGAGGAGCAGTTCTACCTCATATGGCCTGGCCTTCTCGCCGTCGTCTCTCTCAACGCGAAAAAGCTTCGTCGCCGCATTGCGCCGAGCGTTGCACTCATCATCGTTGCGTCATTTTTCGCAAGCCTGTTGTTGACGTCGCCAATGCCGACTTGGTCGTATTTCGGTCTTCACACTCGGGCCTTCGAACTCGGCATCGGCGCTCTGCTCGCGGTGATGTGGCCATCGATCGAGGGGTGGGCACCGTCTCGTAGAGCAATTCTCAGCTGGTTCGGCATCGTCGGAATCATTATTTCGGTTCCACTCGCTTCATCTGTCTCTGAGTTCCCGGGCTGGGTCGCAGCAATTCCTGTGCTGTCTACCGCCGCAGTCATTAGCGGGGGCAACTCCGTGCGTTTCGGAGCCGTTTCGATTCTTCGTGTCCGGTTGTTGCAATGGATCGGCGAACGTTCGTATTCGCTCTATCTCTGGCATTGGCCGGCGCTCGTGCTTGCCGCTGCCGCCCTCGAACGGTCACTGGCATGGCATGAGACTGCGATTGCGCTCCTCGCTGCTCTTGCCATCTCAGCACTCGGCTATCGCTTCATCGAACATCCGTTACGGCGATCGCAACGGCTCACCGGGCGGCCAAGGTTGACCTATGCGCTTGGGGCAGGTCTTCTCGCCGCCACTGCGCTCACCGGGGTTGCCACCTCTCGCTACCAGCCCACCATTGCCACCGGCGTCATCGCCGAAGCGCCCTCGCTTGACACCTCGACCACAACCACGGTCGCCCCAACAACGACGACAATTTCTTCGTCGCCAACTGTCGCTGTGGTGTCAACGACCGAGGCGACCACAACCACGACACTTCCCCCTCTTGTTGACAACCGAGATGCTCAACCGATCGCCGCTGTCGTTGAGGCGCTCAGAAACCCGGTGCTTCCCGACAACCTTCGACCCAGTGTGTATGACGCACCAAACGACACCAGTTCTCTTTACGACACCACCTGCCACCAATTCATGGCGGCCACGGTCGCAGATGGATGCGTGTTTGGCGATGTTGACAGCGAGTTCACCATTGGCCTCATCGGCGACAGCCATGCGGCCCAGTGGTTTGCCGCAGTCAACACGATTGCTACTGAACGCGGCTGGCGACTGATCGCGCATACGCAAGGTGGGTGCCCGCTTCTCGATGTTGTCACCTGGAACCGAGGTGCTGATGCCGTGTTCAACCACTGCGCTCCGTGGCGAGACTCCGTCATCGATTCTCTCGAACGCGAGCAGGTGGAGGTGGTCATTATGTCGCAACACTGGGGTCTCTTAGAAGCCTCAACTCGAGAGGCGGTCCCCGCTGCGGTATGGGAGCGCGATCTTCCAGGGCTTTTCACCCGACTCAGAGATGCAGGGATGGAGCCGGTTCTTTTCCTTGATTCGCCTGATCCTTACGGATCGGTGCCAGCGTGCGCCGCATCACACCAGACCAACCTCACCTCATGCGAACCAGGGGTATTACGAAACACCGAACGGGCCGTTCGAACCGTTGCCCTGTCTGTTGCTAGTGAGATGTCGGTCGGCCTCATCGACCCCCACGTGTGGCTCTGCGTCGATGCCACTCCCAACGACGAGGCAGACACCACTCGCTGCCCCGTGGTGATCGGCGACATTTTGGTGTATCGCGATAGTCATCACCTGTCGAACACATTTGTCGAATGGTTTACACCGATCTTGGCTTCCGAACTCGTCGACTGGTTCACCGCGCAGTCAAACTTGTCGTAATTCAACAGGAGTCAACCGGGGGGTTCGCCATGTCAGATACGGAAATGCATTGGTGGTCAACAACAGAAACAGCTCAGCGCATTGCAGCCAAGGAAGTGTCGAGTCGCGAGGTACTCGAACACATGGTCGACAGAGCAGATCGACTCGACGGTCAGATCAACGCAATCATCCAACGCGATCTTGATCGCGCTCGGGCAACGGCAGATGCGGCTGATGCTGCAATCGCCGCAGGTCAGCCCCTCGGACCTTTGCATGGCGTTCCTATGACGGTCAAAGATTCGTTCCAGACCGAGGGCTGCATCACCACCTCAGGGGCCCCAGAGCTTGCCGACTTTGTTCCTCCGGAGGATGCCGACCCGGTGGCGCGTGTGCGTGACGCCGGCGCGGTGATCTGGGGAAAGACCAATTTGCCGATCTGGGCTGGAGATATCCAGTCATACAACGAGGTGTATGGAACGACGCTGAACCCGTTTAACCCTGACCGCACTTGCGGTGGTTCGTCGGGAGGGTCAGCCGCGTCGCTCGCGATGGGCTTCACTTCCCTCGAGATTGGTAGCGACATCGGCGGTTCGATTCGTGTGCCGGCGCACTATTCAGGGGTCGTCGGACATAAGCCCTCATTCGGCATTGTTCCGTCGCACGGGCAAATTCCTGGAATGCCGGGAACATTCAGTCAGGCTGACATCGCTGTCACCGGCCCGATGGCTCGGCATGTCGAAGACCTTGAACTCGCGATGGGCATCCTCACCGGACCCGACCGATGGAACGCGCCGGGCTGGAGGGTCGATCTCCCGGCACCCCGTCAAGAGTCAGCCAGCGACCTGCGCGTCGCCGCGTGGATCGATGACGATGCATACCCAGTTGATGGTGACACCAAACGTGTGCTTACCGACCTCGTTCACACCTTGACGGGAGCAGGGGTGTCGGTTGATACCGGTGCTCGGCCGGGCTTCACGCTTGAGAAAGCGGTCGATGTGTTCCAGCGCCTTCTCTACGCAGCACTCTCGGGCGGTCACCCTCGAGAAAAACTTGACCATATGGCGGCAGATAGTTCTGACACACCACTCGGATATGTCAAGCGCAACACGGCAATGCGCCATCGTGACTGGCTTAGCAATCACGAGCGCCGGCTGCAGATTCGTAAGCAATGGGAAGAGTTCTTCCACGATTTCGACATCATGCTGATGCCGGTTCAACCACGAGATGCGATTGAACATGACCATTCAGAGCCGCAGTTTGATCGCACCGTCATGATCGACGGAGTTCAGCGTCCGTATACCGACCTGTTCACTTGGGTTGGGCCCTCTGGTGTTGCCTTCCTCCCATCGACGGTGGTGCCGGTCGGAATGTCGTCAGCAGGTCTGCCCATCGGGGTTCAAATCGTCGCCCCGTATCTCGAAGACCGCACGGCACTGCATTTTGCCAAGTTGGTCAGCGCACTGTGCGGTGGGTGCCCACGGCCAGCAGCCGCCGGCTAGTCACCGCAGCGCCAACGTCACTCGGTCGTCACGCGACCTGAGCGATGATGACTGCAGCAATCACTGTTCGCGCGCTCCAACCGATAGTTCGAACCCAGTTCGACACCACCAACCGCCTCACGACCGAGTCGATCTCAACTTGCGTCAAGGGACTTGCGAGCTGAGCGTGACGTGGCACCTGAAGCGCAACCGTGCTCAGCAAAACGATGGCAAGGAGCGCTCCCCCGATGAGTGGCAACCAACGTGATACTCCATCGGGCGGGCTCACGAACAGCGCGATTGCGGTCAGGCCTTCGACCAGCATCGGCACACCAACGACATATGAGGTGCGCCGCTGATTCTCTTCGGCGTGGGCAGGCGATACCTCAGATGGGATTCGAGCGAAAAGCGGATAGTGCACGATCTGGGTGAACCAAATCACTCCGGTCATTACCGCAGCCGAAATGAGGTGAACGGTAGAGATGATCACAGTCCTGCACGATCTTTCATCACGATTTAGCCTGCCCGACCATGGCCCGTTCGTCCACATCTGCGCCCGATCTGAAATGGTGCGCCCGGTGCGGACGCGAAATTGAGTGGCGCAAAAAATGGGAACGCGACTGGCACTCGGTGAAGTGGTGTTCGACCGCCTGTCGTCAGCGTGGTCTCACCGACCTCGACCGGTCTCTCGAAGCCGTGATCATTCATTTGCTGCAACAACGACCTCGAACCGCAACGATCTGCCCAAGTGAAGCGGCACGCCAAGTTCGACCTGAGCAGTGGAGTGACCTCATGGACGACACGCGCTGCGCTGCCCGACGCCTTGTCGCCAGGGGCGCAATCGACATCGTGCAAAAGGGCGTCGTTGTTGACCCTTCAACCGCGAAAGGTCCGATCAGACTCCGCCTTCGCTGACACTGACGTCAACGACTGAGGTCGCCGAACAGTGCGAGCTCGAGTACCGGGCGCATGAACTCAGATGCCGTCGTGCTCAGGTGGGTTGCGTCTCGGTACAGCAAAATATCGCCCACCATCATCGGGCATGTTCGATCGGTGCAGAACCAGTCGGTGGTGTCGATGAACTCCAAACTGCGTTGTGTCGCAATCGAATATTCGATTTCGATTCGGTCTTGAACGATGGCTGCTTCTCTACTGTTTGAGCACACGCTCGCCGAAAACAGGTTGCTCGATAAACAATTTGAAGGAAGATCTCTTGCGTTCGGGTTGTCCCCGAGCATGACGAGACGGGAGGTCAGCGGAGCAACTCGATCAACCGTTTCCGCCATACCAGCGCTCCACTCCACACCTGAGTTTGGGTACTCATGTGACGCCGTCATCACAATGAGGTCTGGTTCAAGTTCATTCATTCTCTCGATTGCGGCGTCCCGCCATATTGGACATTGCTGAGCGAGGATGGCGGTCGGAATCGCAACACTGGCGGTTGGGCAACCACCTTTGGTGAGAACAACAAGTTCAATTTCTCGGTCAACTGCGATCTCTTCCAAGGCGGGGAACCAGTGGGCTGCATGTGAGTCGCCGTAGAGGACCATCGTGAAGTCGCTTCCTTGTGATCCATAACGACAGTCATGCACCTCCGGGTCAACCCCGATGTTCACGCATCCGTCGTCGTAAATCTGTGCCTTGTCATCGACAGCTGCTGCTATGGATGGCCGCAGGTTGTTCGGCACGGTGTCGACCGCTGCACCTTTTGCGAGTACCTCGTGTACCGAGGTGATGAGGTTGTCGAGTGTCAGTGGAACGGTTGTTGTTGGAGCCACCGTTGTCACCACTGTCGGCTCGGTCTCATCGGGGCTGACGTTCGGCTGGTCGGAAACCACGGGTTGTTGTGACACCTGCGGCACCGTCGTGGTCGTTGCAGATGGAACCGGGTCGAACATCAATGTCGGAGCTGACGCGCTAACGCCCGTATCCAGGCTTGGCAAGGCGACTCGGACAGCAAGGGCCAGCACCACGCTTGCTGCGATGATGCCGCCTCCCAACTGAAGGCCTCGGCGTGGAGTGCCTGCAACCCAAGTCGAATGACGCACCGGGTTCTCAACGATGCGAAGCGAGACAGACGACAGACCTGCTGCAACTGCAATGACGATCGCAGTCTCGATGATGCCCAATGGCCCCCACCGCACTTGAGCGAGAACCAGTAACGGCCAATGCCACAGGTACAGCCCATACGAGCGTTCGCCAAGCCATTGCAAGGGACGAAAGCGAAGAAGTCGGGCAGCCGACCAGTAGCTCTGACGGCTCTCTCCCCCGACCACCACAAGCGCCGTTGCGATGACAGGAATCATCGCGAGCACGCCCGGGAATGCGTACGACTCATCGATATCGATCGCAACGACGACGATCATCGCCAGACCTACCCACGCACCCATCGTCCGGAGCCGCCTCGATGTCGCAGAAAACACCGGCGCCCAAATCGCAATGGCGGCCCCGACAGCGAGCTCACCCATTCGAGCAGGGAGCAGGTAGAACGCCGCTGTCGGGTTGGTCTGGGTCAACACCACTGACAGCAGCACTGAGCACGCAATAACTGCGACCACGGCCCTACCAGCAGCACTCCGAACATCGCCGCGACCTCGGGTCACCGCAATGAGGAGCACCGGCCATACGAGATAAAACTGCTCTTCAACAGCGAGTGACCAATAATGCAGTAGCGGCGATGGAGATGAGGCAGCGAGCTGCGCTCCGAAGTAGTCGCCAAGTTGGAATGCGAACCTGAAGTTCGCCACAAAGCCCGACGACGCAACTGCGTCGGTGATCACCGATCGAACTGCGTAGGGAGCGAGAATGAGCCACGACGCAACCACGGTGACCGCAATCACGACCGCAGAAATCGGAAGGAGGCGTCGGGCGCGCCGAGCCCAGAACGCAGGTAACGAAATTGAACCGGTGGCTTCGAGCTCATCGACGAGAAGCCGAGTGATGAGGTATCCCGACAGCACGAAGAAGACGTCGACGCCGATGAAGCCGCCTGGCATCCACGAGGGTCGGGCATGAAAGATCACGACGAGCAGAACTGCAAGGCCTCTTAGGCCTTCAATATCGGTTCGAAATGCCCTAGTTGCCGAGGGGTTGGGAGACGGCCTTCGGGCAGGTTGCACGCTCTTACGGTACGCGACTCAGGTGCACCTATACGGCTTCCTCGACCGACCCATCTTCAATTGTTAGTGACCAACATGTGAACATGGCGGCATGAACCTCGCGCACCTCCTA
>Ga0181578_10002903_pt1 | contig 15841 bp, 25 predicted proteins | sample 071ome_21_FD_148659 | JGI IMG/M metagenome (GOLD analysis project Ga0181578, IMG submission 148659) | Coastal salt marsh microbial communities from the Groves Creek Marsh, Skidaway Island, Georgia - 071401CT metaG (spades assembly) | ecosystem: Environmental > Aquatic > Marine > Intertidal zone... | reverse complement strand
CGACCAGATCTGCTGAATGGCGGGCGAAAGGGTGGCGTCTGACGAATAGCCGGTCGTAGTGACCGCCGACAGATCGGCACCAGTAATCGCTCCACCAGTAGGTGCGGGAAGGGCCATGGTTTTATCCTCCGTAGGATATTAAGTGGTTATGAGTTATTAGCGACCTCGGAAAGAGGCTGATGCCAAGAGCCTGTCTCGGACTTGTGCGTACTGCTCCATCGACATCCCGGCGATATCCGCCGAAGTGAAGGTCTGCTGCTCCGTCATATTCTCCAATGGCCCAGTTGGGGTTGATCCCGTTGCCGGGACTCCCCGCAAGCGCTGCTGCTGTTGCGGCATAGCCTGCTGGATATTCTCCACAATAGCAGACGTGCGAGCAACTACAGCCGAAATTGCGCCCTCAATCTCATCTTCTGAATTTCCCTTGATGAAATCGAGAAGTTCCGGCATGATGTTGTCCTGCTCCTCCGCAATGCGGCGGGACTTGTACGACTCCAGTTCCTGAAAGCGACGCTCCTGCTCAAGGACCGCCTTCTGCGCCTCGGACTCCTGCTGGAGGGCGTTGAACTTCTCCTCCCACTCCTGCTGAGCAGTGTTGATGCGCTGCTGGAATTCGTCTTCCTTCTTCATGAGAAGTTCCTTGGCGGACATCTCCTCTTCTTCACGAAGACGACGCTCTTCTGCCTCCTTAGCGGCGGCTTCCTCAGCGATGCGCTTTTGCTCTTCACGCTCGTGGTTGAAGACCTCAACTTGCTCCTGCAACTTGGAGATCTTGTCGTACAACTTGTCCTTTTCCTGACGGCGGATGGCCTCGACCTCATCCTCGGAGAACATCCGAGAGTTCTTGCTCACTGGAGCGGGGGCCGGAGCGGTTTCCTGTTCAGGAGCCGCCGCAGGGTTATCAATGGTGACAGCGTCACCGGTCTCATTACCTGACATGGTTAATACCTCACGTTGTCGTGCTTATATGTCTGAAATAGATTCCGATTAGTTAGTCCGAATCAGGCACACGTCGTTGAGCCAAGTTGGCCCCGTATGCCCGCTGCACCAATTGATTTACTACATCACCGGAGGGTTGGACCCCCGGCAATACTCCCGATCCCTCTTCTGCGGAACCGGCAGATGTTACGTCGGAGCCGCCTGCGCTCTTTACGTCTGATGCAGGCTGCGCTCCTTCGGGTGTAACCATACCCGTTAAAGCCATAACGGACGCGGATATCTGAGCGCCAATTAACTCAAGGGCACCCTGATCAAATGCGTCATCGCGGAGTTCCTCAGAAACCTCCGCCATCTTCTCATTCGGGAATTCCTCGCCAAGAGCACGCAGAGCGCCACGCTTGGACTCCAGACCCATCGCCATCTTCGCCTGCAACTCGTTGAGTTTGATCAACTGGTCGACGGGGAGCGGATCAGGCCAATGGATAGACGTACGATATGTGAGCGGGTCACGGGGGTCGAGCACCTGCAACTGATCAGGCTCGGGGAATGTCGCCTCGGCGGGATTCCACTGGAGCGACTCCGGCTCGTGAACGGCCTGTGTGCGGATGATGAGTTCGTTCAACTGAACGAGGCCCTTAGCGAAGTGCGTCCGCTTCATGTAGTAGCGGTTCATCATCGGCTGGTACTGAATAGCCAACGCAACACCCGAGGTATTGGAGATCGGCTGAGTCTTACCAAGAGCAGTCTCAGGCACACCCGTAATCTCGTGCATCGCCTGCTTGATGACCTGCACATAGTTCAGCGCACCAGCCATCTCGCCACTGGACTCAAGGTTGTACACCCGAGCCTTATCAGGGAGACCAGCCCACACCTTCTTGGCACCACGCTCCAACTGTGAAGCCTTAGCACCAGTGATGATAGTCACGGGGGCGCTGTGGTAGTTGATGATGTCCGAGATCTCAGTCATCTTCTCGTTCAACTCTCGGTTGAGCGGAATGATGTCCCAGATGTCAGCCTGCCCCCAAGGGGACGACGAGATGCTGACGTTAGGAATATGGATGACCGGCACCTTGCCGATAGGGTTCTCGTACTGGTCGATCAACTCATCGTTGATGTACTGCTCCACCGTCTCATCGGTGAGGATCTCAGTGAAGGTGTAGACCTGACGAGTGCCCTCGGGGCTGGTGCCCCAGAACCGGTACTTCAACTTGAACCTGAGGATGCGGTCCCTGTCGTGGGGGTGATACTCAGGGAAGCAGTGGGCGGGGTTCAGCGGGATGAGGCGGGTACGCCCAGAATGAACAACTCCGAGGGTGTCCTGCCACGGCTGCTCGTATGCCACCTTGACAAAGCAGTCGCCAGTAACACCGGCCAACTGCCCCATCTCCCAGAGCACCTTGCCCTTATCGTTATCGACTTCCCAGACCTTCTGAAGGACGTGGGGGATGATCGCACCGGTCGCCTCGGGAGTCTTGAATTGGACTCCCTTACCAAAGCAGAAGTTAGTGATGTAGTCCGACATGGTGCGGACGTAATTCATGGCGAGATTAGCCTCGCCCATCTCTCGGCGGTGCGACCAGTGGTGGCCGAGGTACCAAGCCCAACAGGCGGCATAACGGTTTAGGCGTGGACCGTGAACCTCAAACTCTTCATCAGCGAGTTCGACAAGTCCAAGCGGCGAAATAGCGACCGTTAGGTCGCTAGAACTCGCTCTATAACTTGGTGACCAAAAATCAACTGGCACAGGGTGCTCCCGTCAACAGTACGTACTGCCTAAATGCTAGCACACTACTTCTTTGTCTTCTTGGCCTTCTTGGCGGCGTTCATGTTATCCACGAGATTGGGGTAGGGTCGACCGGCCTTCTTAGCAGAAGCCTTAGCCTTGGCCTTCTGCGAAGGGGTCAACTTCTTATCCTTCTTTGTGGGGTCTTTCTTATCCCAAACCTTCTTCTCAGCCATTACTTCTTTCCTCTGTTTCGTGCGCGATTAGTGCTGGGATCTTCCTTGACCAACTTGCCGTCTTTGGTATGAGACAGGTCCTTACCACCCTTACCGTCCATACCACGGTCACGGCGGGCCTGCTTCAACTCAGTCCGCTTAGCCCGCTGTTCCGGCTTCTTATTGTTCTTAGAAGTCGTGGCGTTCTTCTTCTTACGAGCCTCGGGGTTCTCCTCGTAATACTTAGCGGATTTACGTTTCTGTGAACTGGGCAGTTCTCGGGGGGCCATTACCACTTCACCTTGTCGGCCCAGTAGGCGGCGCTCATCTTGCCCTTCTTGATGTTGGCACCGTGACGGGCCTTGAAGGACTCACGCTTCTTCTTCATCTTGTCCGACTCGCCAGCCTTGGGCTTACCGGCGGTCTTGGCCCCCTGCTCACCGAAGCGGATCAACTTGACCGTGTCGCCTTCCTTGGCCAGCACGGCGTGTGACTTGGTGGCGTGGCCGGGGGTCTTCTTGGGCTTGTTGTAACCCTCAAAGGTGATCCCGCCACGGGTGTACTTAGACTTCTTATCTTCAGCCACGGTTACTCCTAGATGGTCGTCTGGGTGACCTTCTCGATCACCTTACTATCCTTACTATAACCGCCACACGCCTTACACTGCATGATGCGGTACTTCCCGGTACGGGTCCGGTAGTAGCGGTTGATGACGAGATCTTCGTGCCCACAGCGGGGGCAAGCGTCCAAATCACCGTCGTAGAGACCCTGATGGGGGTGGTTCTTGATCCACGGAAGCAGACGCTCGTACACCTGTTCGGTCAGCACAACGTCTTGCATGTTGTACTGCTTCATGGTGCGCCACGCCTTCTCCTCGTTACGCATACAGCCGACCCACAGGTCGAATCCATCGTGCTGGATTTTAGATCCGATGCCCAACTCCACAGCGATGTGCTGAAGTTTGTTCGATGCGAACTTGAAGCGCTGCTTGACTACGGAGAGAAGATCGACATCGGCGTAGTGCGAGGGCGGAGGCATATCAGCCAGTATGAACTCCCTATTGAGATGCTTCATATCGAATGACTTGCTGTTATACCCGACGACTACGTCAGCCTCATCGAGCATCTCCCACGCCCGTTCGATCATGGCCTCGTGACCGTCGTGGTAATCAGAGGCGAAGTGGACCTTCTTCTCTCCGTACCACTTCGCTGCCCACGAAAGAACGGTGCCGAACTCCTCGACTTGGTTGAGGCCGACGTTCTGGTCCCACAGCCCCCACACGTACGCAAGGCTGGGGCGCGTCTCAATATCGATGGTCAGGATCTTGATGCCCAATGGAGCACCTCCTTGTGGCACGGGTCACACCCAGTGTACAACTATTCAGTCGAACAGAGTGGGATTGTTCCGAGCGTCCTCTTTGGCGTCACGCTTGGCCTGCTTTTCTGCGGCCTTTGCTTCCTTGGCAGAGGTGCGCTCAGAAGCGTTAAATGCTGCGTCTGCGCCTGCCTGCTTACGGGCTTCAGTCCACACGGTTTCCTGAATCAGAGACGACGGTGTAAGGATGTCTTGACCGAACTGATCAAACGAAACAGAACCAATACGTCGGCTTAACTTTTGGATAGCCTCATTGTGCTGAGCACTGACCGCAGCGGCTGGGGTAATACGCTTGTCGCCCATCGGAAGACCCAGCATCTCTTTGTTGTACGCATCCGGCCCCAGAGGGAAGTCCTTATCGGCAAGGCGCTTTGCCGGAGAGTAGGACCGCGTACGCTGCTGCCCAGTTTTGGTAGTTGTAGTTATTTCCGACTTTAAAGGTTGACCAGAGCCTGCCGCAACCATCCAAGTGTCGATGGCTGTGGGGGCATCGGGTCTAAGGGCGTGCTCCCGCTTACCCGGAGACTCCTGACTGAACACCAACATGCCTTGATTCTTATTCTGAGTACCAGCGGCTACATCACGAATGTGGGCACTGATGTTTTTATAATCGGTCTCCACGAGGCTGTCGGGGTTTGACTGAGCCTGCATCTCCGCATAGGCGGCGGTCTTAGGCGTCTCGCTAACATCGAAGATGTCTTTGGGGGCCTTTTCTCCACGAGCAACTGCTATGGCGTCCCCTACGTTGTCCGCGTGGGCACGTCCTGCCTCTACGGTCGCTTTGCGAAGATCCTCATCGTCTCCAAAGTCAACTTCGGGCGTATCGGGTACTTCGCCCTTGCTGCCTGAGGCTCGATAAGCGTTCCAAGAACTAGCGGAAGAAGCAATCCTGCCTAGTTCCTTGGATGGAACAGACTTGACAGTACGGCCATTAATAACCTTTTCGCTTTGAGTAGACACTAGGTGGCTAATACCGCCAAGGCTTGCGGTCTCGTCCTCAGGGGTCTTACTTGCGGAGAGGCGTCCACCCATAGCCGAGATCTGACGGCCACTTAGCCCAGCCTCGGGGGCGACTGCTGCTTCCTGATTGCGGCGTTGGTCAAAGTACCAACCAGCACCGGGTATGGCTGTCTCGCCCTCAACTCCTCGCTGGACTGCGGTGTTATACAGACCCTCAAACTGCGCGGAGATGCTGCTAGTAGTAGTGGGCTTATCAGTAACGTCACCAGAAAGACGCATATGACGAGCAACGTCGGCATCCTTTGCGGCCTTAGCACGAACAGCAGGTTTGTTCTTGGGGTTGTTGGCGCGGGATCTTAACCGATCTTCGGTGTGGGCTAGCCCGGTCAGAGCGTTACCACCACGCACTTCTCCTAGCCTTTTATCTAGTGCTCGTTTGTTACCCTTAAAGGCAGGGTCATTCCACGTCACATAGTCAGCAATAAAGGACTCGTTGTCTTCAGCCATCGGACTGCTTCTTTGCTTGCCTAGCCTCTGCACGACGCGCCTTAGCCTCAGCCTTACGGTCACGACCGGTCTTGATCTTCTCCCAAGCCGCATCGCCCTTGAAGTTGCCGTGAGAAGAAGCCCACGCGGCATCAAACAGGTCGGGGTTGCGGCCTTCCTGAGAGGCACCGGGGACGTAGTACGGGTACTTGCGCTCCCCGACGAACTCGCCGCCACGGATCAGGCCAATGGACTCTTGATTAGCCTCAGCGGCGGCGAGGCGTCCGGCCTCACGGCTACTTTGATTTCGCGTAGAGAACGCCTTCGACACGTCAAGTGACTGACGGGGAGGGGAATCACCGGGCCAACCACCGAGGTACACGTCAGGCTCAGAGAGGGCGGCATGTCGCTCAGGGGTCTCGACGGCGAATCCCCGGAGATCCTCTCCGGTTAGAGCCGGTTCGGCTGGAAAGTCAGCAAAGTGTCCTTTGTAGCCACCGACCATGTCGACATTACCCGAAGGACTGGTGCCTTGACCGGGGCCAGCCACCTTGACGCTAAAACCACCAGCGGCTAAATCTTCAGCGACCTTGTTGAATTGCTGTTCATTAATCACGGGTCACCTCCGACAGTCCTCTGCGGACTTCATAAAGCAGTAGCGTCGATATCTAGGAGAGACGAGCGCGTAGGGGGCCACAGGCAACGGGAGGTCTTCAGTACCCGTGAGATTGTCCTGTGACCCGTCTACAGCAACGTCAGCGCCAGTAGCATCACCAGCGGCGGCGGCGTTACCAGCGGGGGCGGCTGTTGCGCCGCCTTCCATCAGCCGTCGACGCGAACGGGATTCGGGCGGTTCATGTGCATACCCGAATTAACCGCCATCTCGAACTTCGGCATCGAGTCACCAGCAACGGTGCCGGTCACGAAGTCCGAAAGCACGCCGGGGGCCTCGATCCACGAAGCCGAGCCAACGTGGGCACGCTCGCGCATCGTCTGCTCCGGGTGCTTGTAGAACATCTCCGGGTTGTTGTGGTTCATGCGCGCCGGGGACGGAGCCGTGTCGGCGTAAGCGCCCTGCCCGAAGTCATTCGGAACGTCGGTATCAGTCGCAACGCCCTCTTCAAAGCGGAGCGGACCCTTGTTACCCGGAACGCTCGGGGCCATCGTACGTTCAAAGACGTTACGCATGGCCTCGGGATACGGATTCTGCGGGGCGATGGTCGGATTCATGTCCATAAGGTAAAGACCTCCATATGAGTGCTTATGAAGCCATAGTAGCACTCGGCCATATGGCGATGTCCGTTTATTCGTCTTAGTCGAAAAACGGATTCTCGTACACTGTAACAGTCGGCATAACGTCCTGAACCGTCATTGCGCACGCAATCGCTAAAGAATCCGGGTAGTCGTCAAATGCTCCGCGCTCGTCCGGGGCGGCGGCAAGTAGGTACGGACCACGGTTGACCTTCTCCAATTCGCTCATCTGCTGGTTGAACTTGCGCCACCGCTTTGTGCGACGAGCCTTGCTGTGACCGGGAACGATCAACTGATCACGCTGGATCAACTGGGTAAGGTGAGTCCACCGTTCATTCTGTGCTTTCGCATCTGATGAAACGGAGATGACCTCGATTTGGGGGAGAAGAATCTGAAGGCGCTCTGCAACGGCACCTCCAACACCCTGCGCGTCCACCCCGATGCGGTATACGTCATAGTTACGTAGAAAATCGATGATCTCAAAGTACTGCGTCTCCCATTCGACATTGTTGATCTCGTGCCAGTTCAACACACGGTGCTCAAAGAACCCGAATGGATCTGGGTGATCCCAGTCGACCCACACGGGAGTAATCACAGTCGAGTCATTGGTACGGGCAACGTCGATACCAACAACTATTGGAGTCTTCCACCACTCTGACACCAGCGGCATACTCGGGTCGTACAACCGGTCCAGCCGGTCCTCGGACACGAACATGCCCTTCTCCAACATCCACCGGTTGCAGTACGACATCTGGAACTCATCAGAGTCCTCACCGATGCGGAGTTTCTCCTTGGCGATGAAGTCTGAGTAGTTCTTGTTGTACTTAGCCGCCGTCTTCCAGTCATACTCGTGGTGGTGAATCTTGTGGGTGCGCCCGTTGATGTCACGCCGCTTGTTGTACTGGATGGCGTTATAGAAGTACGACTTGTAACGCTGGGCTGTGCCGCCCAACACGATGCTTCCGTTGTTCCACGCAAGCATGGGCTTGATCGACTTGGCGATCATCGTCTCGTCGGCTTCCTGAGCCTCGTCGATAAAGGCGAAGTGATACGTCTTGGACTCAATCTTGGCCTTGGGGTTACAGGTCTGCATACGGCAGAGAGAGCCGGACTTCTTCAGCGTGATGATCTTGCCCTTGCCTCGGCTACCGCCAGCAGTGGCCTTGTCGTCGATCTCTGGGTCGAGCAGGAAGTCCATGGCGTGATCGCTGGTCAACTTGCTGACCACGCGCCCGAACACGGTGTCTGCCTGATCCTCGGTGGGGGCGAACACTCCGACCCAGAAGCCCTTCTCAAACTTACTAAGCCACGTGGGGTACACCTTGGCGAGGCGGGGCAATATGACCATCAGTCCAGCGATGATGTTAGAGATCACCTCAGACTTACCGCTCTGACGAGTAGCGATAAGCGTCTTCTCTTCACCGTCTCCAAGAACGATGGATTCGACGATGCTCTGGGCGATAGGTAACTGATAAGGGAAGAATTCTGTATCGCAGAAGGTCTGAATGAAGACTAGAAGTTTGGTGACGAGATCGTCGACGAACTCTTGAGTAGTTTCATCTAACTCATCCTCAAGTTCAGCGAGGGCGTCCTCGTATTCTTGAGCCGCCTCTTCAATGGGGTCCAGAGTCTCCATACGTATGAAACGCTATCACACCGATATGCGGTCTTCGATAACAGACCACAAGGCAACCATTGCGTCAACGCAGAGTGTCACATCTTCAGACGGGCCGTCGTGGAAACGCCAGTTGTCAATCGCTTGGTGAAGCGCAATAGCAACGGACTCCATGTGGTCACCGGTCATGTGCGGCTCAAGGCTGCGAGCACGCTTCATGTAGGCGAGGTCGATCTTGCGAACAGCGTAATCATCCATTTTTGCCCCAATTTCTCAACTCAGCGGTAGCGACATCCATATCACGACCGTCTACCTGATCTAGCAGGCTCGACGCACGTCCAGTAAGAACGCCGACCTGAAAAGTGTACTTACCAGCACGAAACTGTAGACCCGTACCCCTCCACCACGGGGGCGCGGTCTGGCGCATGAACGCCCGAGTTATTACTCTCGTCCCACGCACGCCGTTGTTTCTGGTTATCCAGTACAGACGTACACTTTGAAGGTACTGGATGCGGTTCATAGTGCCCCTGAATAACAGATAGGCACCAATTGCACAGGCCGCAACAATTGCTAGCCACAACATATTGTGCTCCTTTAGTAGCGGTTGCCATCAAAGTACAGTTCCAACTCATCCTCGGTAGCCGGGTGATATGGAAAGTTGTTCAATACCGAGTTGACGTACTTACCAAGTGAGTCTGACTGTACGAACTGCATGTAGATCGGTGGGGGGATCTGCTCGTACACGTAAGCAAGGCCGAGGTTCATGCCGAGTTTGATGAACTTCACGCACAACTTCATCTCTTCATAGTCGTAGCGCACGGCGGCGATGCGGGAGGACGAGACATACTCCCACTCAGTGATGCCCTCGACGCGACCCGAGGAAACAGCGCCGGTCTCGATCTCCGCAAACTGTCGACTGTACTTCTTGGCGAACTGACCCCGGCGACCCGTTGCATCGGTCTTGGCTTTACGCCAATTACCTTGTGCGTCCTGAAAGACTTCCATTTATTCCTTATCCAGATGCCATTCGATGTGGTGATCGAGTCGTGTGTCGATCTTGTCGACCTTCTTATCTATCGACTGTAGCATCTTGGAGTTACGGTCGTGGTCACGGTTGTTTTCTCTCCGCGTCTTCTCAATGAGGAGGGCCAGCAGACCACCGGGGGCGAGGACAGTAGCGAGGATGCCGAGCCAATTCATCAGACGGTCTCCAGTGCGGTCGTGACGCCGTCCGATTCCATCGGGGTGATGTTGTCGTACGTCGACACCGTCAAGGTGCCGTAGACGACGACGGTCTCAGCCAGAGGCGTTGAGGTAAGTAGGGCAGAGCGGCTAATCGTGGCGACGAGGTCCCAATTGTAGGTTCCGTCTGCCAGCCACTCCGTGTTAGCGGGAGTCATGGACAGCAGGATGCCGCCCTCGGAAGTAATCGTCACGGGAATCTGATAGGCAGTGTTACCGATCTTGACGCTGGCGGCTGCTTCGACTGGAACCCGCTTACGCCGCGTGCGGCGATCCTTGACGATGATCAGGCGCTCCCAGACCTCGCCTCGGGTGACCGTGTAGTTCATCTCAGTCTTTTTCATTGGGCCTGCACTCCCCGCCGTCGCAACAACTATCCCGCTGCCCGCACTGTCGGCACTTGTAGTGCGCGTGTTCGGGGACCATCGGCCCTCCGCACCATTCACACTGTTCCATGCGGACCTCCTCAAGGCGGGTGTACTTATTATGGCTGATCGCAACCATCCCAAGTAGGAAATAGCGGCCCCCTTTACATTTTCTTGGGGGGGGGTACTTGACAGGTCCAGTAAACTGGAAACTTGTAAAAGGTGATCAAGGGGGAAGAGGTTCCCAAAGGTCTGGAAACGAGGCGAGCGCTTGCGCGAGCCTCCGCCGAGCGAAGCGAGGCAATAAGACAGCCCGTGCTCCGCACGAGCGTCTAAGGGTAGGCTCCCTACGGTCGCCTACGGTTTCCATAACAAGGAGAAAGAAGGTTTCATGATTGAGCACAGAAGTCACGGTACGTTCCTCCTTCAGGACGGGGACACTCCCCGGAGTGTGGCCGAGGTGGTCTACGGGGACGGGTCTCGCTACGCGATCTTGCTGAAGTACAACCCCGAGCAGTGGGTACCCGGTACTCGCATCGAGGTCCCCAACAAGGCCGGTAGGTCCACGACCGTCGAAGACGGTGAGCAGACCCGTGACCTGATCGCTCGCATGTTCAAGAACCAGCCGGTTCACCTTTATCTCAAGCGCTACTACCAGTGGAACGGTATGCGGGAGGCCACCGACCTCGTCGGGGAGACGGTGTTCATTCCTGAGCGGTAGTACCGCCAGTAGGAGTTGAACCCTCATCCGGTTGTTGATAAGACAACTGGGGACAACCGGTCCCCTTAGGATCTGGCGGCGTACCCGTGGTGGGGGTCGAACCCACACTTGAGGGATTTTAAGTCCCCTGCCTCTGCCGTTGGGCTACACGGGCCTCAGCAGATTCTACGAGGACTTCTCGGGCTTGTCCAATACGCCTAAGACTGTAACGTCGACAACCATCTTCTCTGGTATATGGATGACGTGGTCGCACAGATCATCGGCGTAACTCTGGGCGATAGATACGTGTTTGGGTTTCGTAGTTGCGGGAAGAAGTATCCCAACCGACGTAACTAGTAGGGGGTCCGGGTCGATGTCAGAAAGTTCGACCCACGTACCGGCAGAATCGGCATGAGCGTCGTGCCATCTGACCACGACTATCTCAGGGCTGCTGTTCTTACGCCGATTACGCATGGGGCGTAATCTAATACAAAGAGAAAGGGAGGGGGGCCGAAACCCCCCTCCCTGTACATGCGCTCTGTGTCTGGTGGAGACATCTACCCACCCCATACTGTGGGGAGCGCACTGTCGAGGTTCTTAGTGTATCACACCTAATATGGCAAATTGCTACTGGTGTGCTTTGGTAATCAGCCTGTGGATAACTCTTTGTAATTCTGGCTTCGGATGCGGCGTCGGTAGTACTCAGTAGTGCCGCCCCAAATACCGATCTTTTCCATAAAGCCGTACTCGCCGCACTCCTGCCTTACTTGGCACTTTTCGCAGACTGCTTTGGCTTCTCTGGTCGACTCGCCACGCTCAGGAAAGAACAAGTCGGTATCCATGCCACGGCAGGCCGCTTTGCTGATCCAATCCCGCTCTCTGTAGTCGCTAAGGAACGATTCCAGCGTCAATAAGTCGTCGTCCATTACCCGATTTTATTGGATAATGGTTTGACGTGTCAACGACTCGTCAGCCGCGTGAGACTCGTCCAGAAAGGTCGTTCTCGTACTCGGCGGCACCAGCGTAAGGGTCGGCCTTGACCACGGGGAAATCTCGGTCAACACGGATACCAGTACCCGTCCACTGCGGGTGGGCGCTCTTGGACGTGGCAACACGCTTTCCATACGCCTGTTGCTCGTAGCCCCCGTGGGATCGCATTGGCTGCTTATCTTGCATTACGGCCTCCGTTTGTGCGCTCGTTTGTGCCATACCATAACATATGGCTACCAAGCGTTGGAGGCGTAATTGATCAGAGAGCGCGAACTTCCAGAGTCAGTTCACCGGGACGGGGAGCGCCCCAGAAAGTAACCCGAACCGAATCCCGAGTAATAGGGGTGGAGTTGAGCATGACCAGTTGGCCGTCATTCTCGTAAGCGACCACGTCGATGTCTTCTGAGCCGAGGTTGTGCTCAAACAGGAAGTCGTGCTCACGGCCATTTCCGAAGGTGGAGGTGGTGTATGTCGTCATACACCGAATTCTAGTAAACGTCAGGTTGCCCTGACAAGTACTGCCATCTGCCAGTGGTGCTTACCGACCACCGGCCACGTGATGCCCGTCACGGGATCGTGCCACTGCTTACCGGATGGGTTGTTGGGAATCTCGTTGTACACGTCTGTGATGTCCATAATTCCGAGACCTTCCAACATGTCGACGACGCGCTCATGATGACAGTTCCAGTGGTGAGTGGCCCCGTCCCACCATTCGTGCTCACGCCCGGGTTGCCAGTTCACGTCCTGATGCTCCATGGTGGACAGCACCATGTGCCACGGCTCTTTGCCCTCTTTCCAGAGTTGGATGGTCTTGAGCACGTCGGGGCCGACAATCAGAATGGGGGCACCCGGCTTGGCAACACGCACCATGTCCATGATGAACGCCGGAACGGCAGACCAATCGATGTGCTCGATGACATGACCGAGGTAGACGGCGTCGAAGTAATCATCTTCAAATGGATAAGGCTCACCAGCCTTAGCAACAACGTCTGGCTTGGTGTTGTCGTCTTCCCAAATGTCTACGTTGGTCCAGCCTTGTGCATACCATGTGCCGCAGCCCGCATTTAGAAGTTTCATCATTCTCCGTAGTAAAGAGAGAGGTCAGTCTGTAGCGGAAAGTAGTACCCGCCCCACGGAGACCTCTTTGCGTCAGGCATGTCCGGTCTGTGGTGGATGCCACTGTAGTGGGCGATCAACGCACGACGCTCCATACCGGGCACATTGGCAGGTGAACCCCTATGAAGAAGCCTGCCGTTCCAGATCAGCACGTCGCCACGCTCAGGTAGGTGAGAGACGGGTTCGATGCCTCCCTCTTCCATCATCTGCTCAAAGATAGGAGTCAGCAGTCTCTCCGAGTACTTGGGCCACCTGTGGTCACGCTCCTCTGGCGAGAGGTGGGCCATAACTTTCTCCTGCGTGATGATGCGCCACCGCTGGGAGCCGGGGATGTACTGGAAGGGACCAGAGTCAGGGTGGATGGTGTCCAGAGCAATCCATACAGCCGCGTAAGCGTCCCCGACGTACGGGGGGTTGAGGTAGGTGTCCTGATGCCAGTTGCGCTCAGTGGACACCCAGCCGGTGAGGTTGAGGTGTAGACCCGGCGGCTCCCCGATCAGCGCTTCGATTTCATCACATAGCGGTTGATATAAGAGCAGGTCTCGCAGTTCCTTGTGTCGGGTATACGGGACAGGGTCGGGCCATCCCATCGGGCGTCCCCGGTTCTCACGTATCCAACATTCCTCATAAGCCACGAGGAGTTCTTCTGGAAGAAAGTTCTTAAGGATGACAACGCCTTCATCATTCCAGTCACCGTCTCCTATCGCTGCTGGTGGATCAGAGAGATCCTCAAGAGTGATCAATCCCATTCCTCCTTCTTGGGGGCGGGTTTCTTCTTGGCAGGAACCGTCTTTGCCTTCAGAACATTGCGATCAGCAAATCGTTGTCGGTCTTCGTCAGACCACTGCTTGCCGAGCGACTCTTTAGCAGCCATGGCTCAAGTGTACGGATACTGCTTGATGTTCCGAACGGGGTGATCAATAGTCTCGTGCAGAACGGGTATCAGCATGTCTGGGTTGATCTTGTGCGCAGCGGCGATGCGGTGATGGCCCCCAGTCACCTGAGTGGGACCAAGCCGAACCGGTTGTTGAACACCGGACTCTCGTACGGAATCCATCAGGCTTCCTTGGGTATGTCGCTTGCTTCGGAAGTCTAAGTATTTATTGTCTAGGTACGACTCGTACCGCTTGTCGTATTCAGCGGTATTACCGGTCTTGTATTCGGGGCCGGTATCAAACTCGCCACGATCTAGGTGTTCTAGAAAAGAAGATTCGGTTCCTTTAGCGTTACTTCCACGAGCCTCGTGGTAGTCCTCCATCGACAGGCGTGCCTCTGATGCTTTGCGCTCCCACACTTCTTCATCGGTCTCTTTACGTTCCCAATCCGTGCCGTACTTGTCTTTACCCCAAGTGGTGTGGCGGTCCCCTTCAAGTGGGGCCTTGGTGGACAGGATTTCAGCAGGGGTCATGAACATCTTTAACTGTTCACCATTGAGGTTGTCTTGCGTTGCCACGGTTCTACCCCCTCACAAGAAATGCTTGGTAATAGCGGCTGCTTGTTCTTGCTGCGATTCTGTCTGTGGCTTGGGCGGACCTACTTTGCGTTCCTCTTTAAACTTAGGGGCGTGCATCACGTTGCTGTAATGACTGACCGGTACAAAGGTTTCGTTGCCAGACTTTCTATCGAGTTCCGCCTGAGCCGCAATGCGGTGGTGTTTATCCGTAATAAACCGAGCATCATTGTGGTGGTGGATTTCTACGGTGTCCCCCGGAGGAGTAAGGATGTTTTTACCCTCTTTAAGAGCGTCGTAAACGCCGCTGCCATGCCCCTTGTCACGTGATTTCTTCGACTCTTTCAACTTACGCTTCCATAACTGGCCCATGCTCTCCACACGAGTGGGGGCTGCGTGCGGAGTTCGGTAGTTGAGCAGGGTCTTCCTATCACCAGACGTAGTGACATAGTCTTTGATCTCAGCGGGAGTCATGAACATCTTCAATTGCTCGCCGTTGAGGTTGTCTTGAGCAGCCATCAGCCGCCCCGCTGGTCTTTGGGCAGTACAGTAACAAGCCAGATACGCTGGCCGTTGCGCTCAATCCACTGTCCGGTAGTCACCATGTCGCCTACTTTACGACAAAACCCAACCGTGGAACCGGTAAATACCCATCTGCGTCCTCAAAACTTGGAATCATGTCCTCAGGCACGTCCATGTCGGCCCAAATCGGGATAAAGAGGTCTGCGTCCGGGTCCGGTGATTCTCTAAAGTGGATTTCTACGATCCGATCACCGATAAATTCGACGTTCAGCACCTCTGCGGAGTGTAATTCCTCAAATCCGCGCAGAATTGGGGCCTCAGTACGCATCCAGTAAGAGAAGCGACTGAGATTTTCAACGTCACGGACCCCCTCAAAGGCAGAAACTGGTATCCAACCGCTTCTCCAGCGATAGGTGGCGCTGATTTGCCGTCCGTCGAACCACTCGCACCAGAAGTAACCGGGTTCTACACAGCGATTATCGCCTGCGTTGATCCATTGCTTCCGCGCCCCCACGCCCATACCGGCCAAATTCATCACCGGACGTACGCAATACCAGCCACTTTCAGCAGGAGCAAGTCCACAAGGCCCACATTTATAGCCGAGTCTCTCCGATAAGTAGAGTTTGTTGAACCACTGATGAAACTGTGGGTACTTCTCCCACGCAAGAGCGTCGGGTTCAGTCGTGCTCAGGTGCGTCCCTCAAATTTTTGTGTTGCCATCAGTCGTCTTTCTTCATGCCCTTAGCGCCGAAGTAACCACCGATGATGCCAATGACACCACCCAGAGCAGTCTGCACGAGCGTCATCACGTCGGATGAAACCTCAACGGCCTCGCCAGTCGTCTGAGTCTCAATAGCGGCGACCAGATAGTCACCGACAATGGCGAAGAGAAT
>Ga0181578_10002896_pt1 | contig 15858 bp, 8 predicted proteins | sample 071ome_21_FD_148659 | JGI IMG/M metagenome (GOLD analysis project Ga0181578, IMG submission 148659) | Coastal salt marsh microbial communities from the Groves Creek Marsh, Skidaway Island, Georgia - 071401CT metaG (spades assembly) | ecosystem: Environmental > Aquatic > Marine > Intertidal zone... | reverse complement strand
GTCCGAGGGAATGGGGGAAGTCAATCTGCCAAACAGGCGTGAGCGCGCTACCTTGGCCAATCCAAACAGAAGTCGTCGCCCATTCACCGACCCCGTCCATACACAGCACGGCGGCTTCTTCGAAGGGGGACGGGTAAAAAGCAGAGGCGGCATGAGACTCGTGATGCTCACCGAACAGCAGAGGGGGGACACCAGACTTGTCCGTACCCATCATATCGGCCACTTCGCGGCGTAAAAGGTCTTTGAGGAACAACTTCTCCTTTAACCAAACGGGCATTGACGTCACGAAGGAGCGGAAACCCCTTGGGGCATAGGCCAGGTAAGTTTCCAGCAGGCGCTCAAATTTGAGCAGCGGCTTGTCATAAAACGAGATGAAATCAACCGCGTCCAGTGTAATGCCGCCCTCCTCGAGGCAATACGCGATAGCGCAATTGGGAAAGGCAGGGTCGTGTTTCTTGCGCGAGAATCGCTCCTCCTGAGCGGCGGCAACGATCACGCCATCGCGCATTAATACGGCAGCGCTGTCGTGGTAGTAAGCGGATATGCCCAGGATATTCATATTCTGCGGAATGCTATTCCTGTCCGAAGGGTTACACTGTGCTCGGCAGACTGTGGCCATGGACAAGCGACAGTCGAGCTCCGTCGTTAAACTCGCCGCCACCTCAGGTTAGTGCAGATACGCAAGAGGAACCAGTGGGAGCGGTATTAAAGGATCCCCATACATGCTGGAACTGATCAAGGACCTCTGGACCTTTCTCGGAGAGCGCAAAAAGCTGTGGATGGCACCGATCATTATGATCCTGGTGCTTATGGGCACGTTACTGGTTCTTACTCAGGGCTCTGCGCTGGCGCCTTTTGTTTATACCCTGTTCTAATCTCTCCAACGCGCCGCGACTATCTTCATCCAAAAAAAACGCCATTGATGCGGGGCATCAATGGCGCCAGATATCAACGCGGCCCACCGTGAACATTTAATAGTGGGCCTCTCTGCTCAACGCTAAGTCAGTCTCTCACCAACTTGTACTGCCACCAGACACCAGGACCTGCTTCAATGGTGATGTTCATGGTATTGGTGTTCTCAAATTCCACGTTGTATGTCACTGAATTCGGAACAGACACACCGGGCAACTCACCCTCGTTGACCGCCTTGGGTAAGCCGACATAGGCGCCGAAACCATCGATCACCAGCGTGCCCGCGTCCTCATCATAGGACCAGGTAGCATCGGTCGAGCCATCGTGGGGCGAAACCGGCGTACCACACTGATCAGCGGCTACACCTTGCCACGCCTCAAGCCACGTCTCGTCATCGAGCACGTTGCTAAATGATCCATCGCCACTAAAGACGTACAAATCATCGATATAACAGGCCCGCGCTTCGATCCCTGCAGCATCGATGGCCCACCAAGAACCGTCACCGGGTGCCGGCCCCACTGCAAGCGATCCTTCCTCGGGAGCCACTCGCCACGTGCCTTCTATCGGGGACGGGTCAGCCACCTTTACGAGCTTGTAGTTCCACCAAACGCCAGGACCCGCTTCAATGTTCATCAGCAGGGTATCTGTGCCGTCGAAAGTCACGTTGTAGGTCACCGACGTTGGTACAGCCACGTTGGGCAATTCGCCTGCGTTAACGGCCTTGGGCAAACCGAAGTACGCGCCAAATCCATCCAAGGTCAGAGTACCCGCGTCCTCATCCAACGACCACGTGGCACTGGCAGAGCCGTCGTGGGGCGCCACAGGCGCGCCACAAGACTCGGCAGCTACGCCCTGCCAGCCCTCAAGCCAAGTCTCATCGCCCAACGCGTTGCGGAAAGATCCATCCATCCCGACCACATAGTCATCGTCGAAGTAACAGGCCCGAGCTTCCAAGCCCGCCTCGTCAATCGCCCACCAAGACCCATCCCCGGGGGCTGGACCCACACCAAGAGAGCCCTCCTCAAGTGCCACGCGCCAGGTGCCAGGCAGTGTCGCCGCACCCGGTTCGGGGCCTGCATCCACCGTCTTGATCAACTCGTAGGTCCACCACACGCCGGGACCTGCCTCGATGCTCACGGTCGCGTTACCCGCATCCGTAAACGTTGCGTTGTACGTAATGGAGGTGGGCACTGCTACACCCGGTAGCTCGCCCGCGTTAACGGCTTTCGGCAATCCGATGTAGGCACCGAACCCATCAATCACCAGCGTACCGGCATCTTCGTCGTAGGACCAAGTCGCATCGGCCGTGCCGTCGTGTGGTGATACGGGCACACCACACTCCTCTGCACCACCTTGCCACGGCTCAAGCCATGTCTCATCGCCCAACACGTTCTCGAAGGTGCCATCGGGATTAAACACATAGTCATCATCGAAGTAGCAGGCGCGAGCAACGACGCCAGCATCATCTATTGCCCACCAAGAACCATCGCCCGGTGCGGGGCCAACGCGCAACGAGGATGCTTCAGACTTGACGCGCCAAGTCCCTGCCCAGCGCGGCGTACCGCCCAGATCGATACCTCCATCGTCACCGGGCGCACGAATACCACACCCGCCCTCTCCAGGGTGACCACAGGCCAAGCGAATGTTGTCGACCTGCACGTGAGCGGCACCCGTGGGCTGCAGTACAAAGAAGCTCACAATCTCGCTGGTATCGAGCGGGTTGAGGCCCTCTTCGCGATGAGCGAGAAGATCGTTCATTGGTACGCTGACAGAGGTCCACTCGTTGGCGGGCAGACTCGCCACAGGTAGCTCATAGCTACCCACAGCCGGGTATCCGCTGTCCATTCTGATCAACAGCGAGCTATCCGCGTCCGTCGCAGCACCGTCCACGTAGAGGTCGAACTTAAGCTCGGCCGCATGTAGCTCCCAATAGTTGGGGTTATTTCCCATGCCAAATAGCGTGGTCGGTGCACCATCCACTGCGTAAATAGAAATGTTGCCCATGTTGGTCGTTTGTACGTCGATCACTGTACCGCGACTCGCGTCGTCTGCGGGCACCTCTGCAAACGTCAGTGCGCCATCATTGTTCCAGAAAGAGTTGACCGCCAGTTCACGATCCTCACCGTCTCTGCCGGGAAGCGTGCCCGCTGCATCGACGTAGAGATCAAAACTATCAGTAAACGGTGAATCGCTCTCTCCGGGTTCCAAACCGCGATCAGCATTGGAATTACAGCCCGCCCCCGCACCATTGGCGTCGTTGGCGGTACAACGGTATACGCGGACATAGTCGACCACCATATCCGCAGGAATCGCCCCGTCACCGACCTCGCCCGGTAACGTTCCACCAACCGCGAGGTTGAGGAGGAGGTGGAAATCGACATCAAAGGGTGCCGCACCCGCGCCCACCTGATAACCGACTTCTCGGCCGGCGTAGTAATAGGTGTACCAACCATCGCGGTTCAGCGTTTGATAATTGACGCCATCAACGTACCAACGCAATTCGTTACCCGACCACTCCAGTGCGTAAACATGGAAATCTCCCGAAGGATCTTCCACGGGTGTAGCCGGACCCGTCGACTGCTGAGCCAGCGGCCAGGCAAACCCGTAGTGCGCCGTGCCGTAAACCCTTTCGATGTCGGTATCCGCGTTAATGACCTCCATGATATCCAGCTCGCCGCTCGATGCCCAAGTTCCATAAGGGGAGTCTGTCGGCATCATCCAGAACGCGCTCCAAAGGCCCTGCCCGGGAGCGGCCTTGACGCTTGCCTCGACGCGTCCATAGGTAAAATCGAATTTCTGGTAGCTGCGAATTCGACCCGACGTGTACCCGTAGCCCTCCACGGCCTCTTGACGCGCGCTGATGGTGAGGCTGCCATCCGCAACCGTCAGGTTGTCGGCGGAGTACCACTGGAGCTCGTTATTACCCCAGCCGGGAATACCCTCTGCGGTACCATCCCCCTCTTGTACGCTCCAGTTGGCGGCATTCAGAGCATCTCCGTCAAAGTCATCGCTCCATACCAGCTCCCACTCTTCCTCGGCCTGCGGGTAGAAGGGGGGCGATTCAGGATCAGTGGCTGACCCTCCACCGCCGCACCCAGCCAAAACAGCCGCTAAGGTCAGAGAACCAGCGCTTCGTCGAAGTAATGTATCGAGGTCTTTCATTTATTATCCCCAGTTTGGGCTCATAACTGTTTCAGAATTCACTATCCTCGAAACATCTCGCAAGGTTAAGCGAAACACGATATGAGGGGATTCAGGTGGGATAAGGTGGATTGGAAGCTCAAAAGCCACCCTGAGCGTGTCAGTCAGATCGTTGCTCTAGGCTTCTGCGCTGCCATTTCTGGGCTGCGGCGTCATCCCCCGCCAGCTGCATAATCTGCACCAATTTGCGGTAAAACTGAGGATAAGCCTGCGCAAGACCCGTCTTCACTGCTGTCTCGGCGTAACGCTCGGCGTCGGCCCGGTAGTCTGACACTCGCTGCACATGACCTGCCTCGCCTGAGTATCGAATCAAGGTGGCGTAGGCCTGCAGGGCGTAGTGTATCTGCTCAGGGTACAAACGCGGCACACGCTGCAAGGCCTCTTCGGCCCTCGCATCATCGCCGATCTTGAAGTAGGCAAGCCCCAGCCAACCGGTTAACTGGGCAATCACCGATTCATCGCCTCTGGCGTGCAGCAATGCCGCCTGAAGATAAGGAATCTCCCGTCGAAACTGCTCGTCCCGATGTAGCATTTTCGCCGTCATCACCAGACTGTCGTGATGAAACGGATACTCTTCAAAGAGTTGATAAAGCTGCTGGTACATGGCCTGGCGGTTGCCCACGTGCTCATAGAGGTAGGCCATTTCGTAACGGATTTGCCAATCGCCCCCGCCACCGCGCATGAGCGCCTCTCGCCGAGCTATTTGCTCGGGAACGGTTCCCAGCTCACTTTGCACTTCATTCATTTGGGCTCTAATCAGGTCGACTAAGGCTTCCTGATTGCTCTGGCCAGTAAACGGCGGCGACTGAACCATACCCAGCACCCGATCAAGTACCTTCATGGTCATATTGCTCGGGTATCCGACCCGGGAAGCCACCTCGGCCCGGGGCAGAAGGGCGTCAGACTTGACGCCTAGCTGCTCAAGTATCGCGCCGGCAAATTCTCTGGCGAGCACGTAGTCACCCTGAAAATTGTAATGAACGTGCTCATAAAACAAGTCCCAGCCCGGACTCAAGGGCTCGCTGCGGGTTTTGAAGACCAGATCGCCATCAACGAAAGACAGCTTTGCGGGATCTGCGCCTGCCGCCAACTCCCGGACAATACCATTGATGCGAGAATCGGCCCGGAAGCGGAGTGTGTCGTGATCCAGCGCTCTCGCGTAGTTGCCCGCCGACCCTGAGTAGTCGCCAGATTGCTCTTGGGCCGCAGCAAGATCGAAGTAAAGGTCGGCACTCCTCGGGGCCAAAGTCAGTGCCGTTGAGTAGTCAGCGACCGAACCACCCCAGTCCTGCGCCGCCGCCTTGGTTGCAGCGGCCGCGGTCAAGGCCTGCAACTTCTCAAGTTCTTCCGGGGAGCGGCCTTCAGTCGGCTCCGACGCAAAAGGCGCTGAATGACGAAGATTGACCGGCACAGTGGAGAGAACGACATGCGCGCCTTTATCCTGAAGGGTACCGACAATGTCTGCTAGGTTGCGGCGGTAGTGCGCATATACGGTCTCCAAACGCGGATCATCCAACGGCACACTCTCATTGGTGAACATCTGCATACCCTTCCACTGCAGGTCCTTCTTGTGATCCGTGTTATCGAAGCTGCCCAATCCAGCCAAGAAGGCTTGCCCGAGATGGGACCGTTTAAGCGCCTGCATCGCCCGGATCAGACCCATATTTGAGAGAAAACCCTGATTGAAAGTGCCGGGGCCATAGGGGCCAATCACCTCATTATTTCCCAAAAGGACAATGGCAAAGTCCGCAACGCCCTCAGGGAAAGACCTGGCGGCGGCGTACACCACGTGGGAGTTAATGGCGGTCATCGCTGTGTTAATCACCTCGATGCGGCGATCAGGCAATGCCTCACGTAACAGCGTTTTTAACTGCCGGGAAAATCCGTGGGCCGGATTGGGAAACCCCCTCGCTGCCGATCCACCCAGCACGAAGATCCTCAGGACCCCATCGTCCCGGTCAGCTGCAAAGGTATTCTCGAGCGGAATAATGTCGAGTGATGCCGGATAGAATTGCTCGATGAAGTGTCGGTTATCCTGAAAGTAATGCTCACCCTCGATCTCAATCGTATTGAAATAATCGCGAGATTTGCCCGACCCGACCCCCTTCAATACCAGCTCCACCGTCGCAAAAAAGCACGCTGGTACAGCCACAACGGCAATAAAGCCGAATATCGTTTTTCTCACAATCGACATAGTATTAACAGTGTTGGCCTACGGTCGCCCCTTACGGGGACAGCAATTGAAGTTCATGGGGCGCGCTTATTTGGGTCATGACGATATGAATACAGCCACTGTTGGGACGAGAGTCATCACAGCGCCCTGCTCGCCGAATTTCCTATCATCGAGAACCGATGGTTGTCATTATACCCCCTCCAGCTCATTGCTTGGATTCGGGTCTTTGTTGCGACTACTTCTTATCATTACCTGACGCAAAAAGACCCGACACTTGATCGGCAGAGTGCTCCCGGAGCACGTCGCCGCTGAAGAAAAGCGCATTCGCAGCGACACGTTGATCGACTGATAGCCAAAAACAAAGATACGCTTGAGGTGGTTCTGCCGTCGCCGCTCGGGTAATGTGCTCGCAGCGCTAACCCAGATAACCCGTGGTGTGAGGAGAGGTTATGACCCGAATAGTGGTATCAGGCATCGTAGAATTCCCCCCTGAGGTGCGGGACGAAGCCTTGATCAAAGGCAAGGAACTCATAGAAGGAGCCTACACCGAAAAAGGCTGCATCCACTATCTTTGGACCGCCGATCTGAATCATCCGGGACGGGTTGTCGTGTATGAGGAGTGGGAGTGCGCAGATGATCTCGAGGCGCATCTCAAGGGCGAGTGGTACAGAAACATGTTTGGACACCTTGCCCAATTCAATATTGTGAGCGCAGAGATCCACAAATTCCGGGTGGACCGCAAAGAACCCGTTTACAGAGAAGATGGGATAGCAACCGCCTATTTCACTGATGAAAACAAGTAATGGTGTAAGACGGTAACGGCCGGCAATTGCGCCTCGCCGCTGAGGTGCTTACGATGATACGGATCGCATTTGTCCACCCGCTAATCGCATAAAAATCCCCTTTGACCGGCTTTAGCCCGGTGTCGAGCACGGGCGTTGCTACTATCTCCGCACTAAGAATAAGGAAATAAGCGGAGAAATATCTCATGCAGACCAACCGGATCCCGCTGGGACAAAAGATAGCCTTCGGCATTGGCATGCTGGCAAACCAAATGTTTCCCGCCGCGTTGGGCATCTTCATGGTGATACTGGTGCAGAGCCTGGGTATGAGCCCCTTGCTGTGGGGCCTGATTTTCTTCCTCCCTAAACTGGTGGACTGTATCACCGACCCCGTCATGGGCTTTATTTCTGACCGCACCGTGTCACGCTGGGGCAAGAGACGCCCCTACATTTTCGTTGGCGCGATTCTCTCTGGGCTGTCCTACATCACCATGTGGCAGCTGTCGGCTGACAACAGCGAGCTCTACAACTTTGTTTATTTCCTGTGCTGGTCCTGCGTTTTCTTCATCGGCCTGACCATCTTTAGCGTGCCTTACGTGGCGATGGGTTACGAGATGAGTGACGATTATCATGAGCGCACTCGGCTAATGGCAGTTGCACAGTGGATTGGGCAGTGGGCCTGGGTTATCGCTCCCTGGTTCTGGATCGTGCTCTATGACCCGGACTGGTTCGAGAGCGCGACCGAGGGTGCGCGAACCTTATCAGTCTGGGTCGGCATGGCCTGCATGTTGCTGGCGATGGTGCCCGCCATTTTCTGCCGCAGCGACAGCAGCTCTTCTGACACCGATAGCCCGCATCGCAATCAGAGCCTTGGCGCTGTCGTCCGAGAGCTTTTACACGGCATCGTGATCACCCTGAAGTGCAAGCCCTTTCAACAAATCTGTATCGCCACCTTTTTTATATTCAACGCTTACAACACCGTCGCCGGTTTCGCCTGGTTTATTATCGTCTATTACATGAATCAAGGTGACCCCGCGCTTGCGGGGGTCTGGCCTACTTTATTCGGTAGCGTATCTGCACTCTGCACCTGCTTTTTGGTGATACCGACCATTAATTGGATGGCGCAACGTTACGGAAAGCGCCTGACCTTCATGATCACGCAATCTGTCTCCATTCTTGGGTATCTGATGTTTTGGTGGAGCTTTAACCCCAATAATCCCTACCTGATGTTCCTTCCCATTCCAATTTTCGCCTTCGGCATCGGTGGTTTGTTTACCATCATGATGTCAATGACTGCCGACATCTGTGATCTAGACGAATTGCAAACGGGTGCGCGCCGCGAAGGACTGTTTGGAGCAATCTATTGGTGGATGGTCAAGTTTGGCCTTGCCTTTGCGGGTCTCTTGAGCGGATTCATTCTGGCTTCCATTGGCTTTGACCAAAACGTTGCCATCCAATCGGAGGATACGCTGGCCCAACTGCGCATGGCGTTTATTGGCGTTCCGGTCAGCGGCACCTTAATTGCACTCTGGGCCATGCGGAGGTATGAACTCGACGAACAGGCAGTTGAAGAGGTCAAGGTCGCTCTGACCGCACGCCGTAACGGACAGACGACGGCAGAAGCCCCGTTGGCTCCGGCCTGAGATGAGCCATTGGGAGGTCGCGGTAAATTAACGCGCTAGTGAAGGACGTCCACCACCGTCACCGTCAAGCCCACGACTTCGCCTCGCTTCATAAAAATAGCGTTGGAGATTTCTTCCGGCAGATGATCTAACAGGAGAACAGAGTCGGAGCCGTTTTTAAGAGTAACGGTGATCGACTTCTCAGCACCCACTTGTATCGCAACGGGCACTTGGCAAAGCGTAAAACCCAGCTGACCCGCTGCAATCGGTATCGATCTCTCCTCGCCCTCTACATCCACATAGTGCAGATCTGAGGGCTCCGAGAGAAACTCTTGGGTCCGGAGCAATACCGGATCAAAAGTAATGCAACCACCGCGCACAATCACCCCCATTTCAGCAATCCTGGTCAGCAGCTCCTCTTTTACCTGCCCCGTCATCCCTGGCTGGCGCGCGCCGCCGAATCCCGGCGTGTGGGAGTAGGGGTCGGTTGGGAAAGCACCGTAAACTTCGGGGGACTTGTTAGAACCAAGACCCGAGCGAATATCCTCGTAGGCAGACAATAGCCCGCGGAGAAGATCTGATTCGGCGCCGGCTTCTTTTGCCGCGATGACATTCTCGCTCGCAGCAAGCAGCAGCTTCGACACCATATGCCAATAAATGGACCCTATGCCCTCGTAGGCATACATGCCGCCCGAGCGTCCGGTAAACAAATCATGCTGGAAGGTTTCAACAAACAATCGCTTGATCGCTCTGCGCTCGACATCAGTGAGCGCGTGTCCGGCAACGCTAAGTTCGTCAAGCACGGTGTCGACATCTTCGACCTTGGTCAAACGTCCGTTGAAATGAATCTCTCCCATATCGTCCTTTGTAACCAACGCGGTAGTGCCACTGGCCATCAGCCGGCCCAAACAGGGGATTTCTGCCAAGGAGGCCTCGGTGATACGGTTTTTGTCTGGAAAACGGGGCAACACTTTGTGGGGATACAATAAATAAGAGTGCTGGCGTTGCGTGAAGAGCGCTGACTGGCGCAAAGCGCGCAATACCGCCAACGCTTCCTCGGCAGACAATAATTTTGCACTCAGCACTGCCACCTGACCCTCGAGCATCTCGTCGAGTCGCACTATTGAGACGGACGCTCCCTGTGTGCGCAGCCTATTGTACGCATGGAACAAGCCGTCCTCGCGGCGATTATCTCGAATGCTCCTTGCCAGCACCGGGAGACAAGCACCAATGAAGGATCTCACCCTCGCGATTTCCAAATCACTTCGGTGTCCGGAAAAGCCGGTCCGATAGATTGTCGCGCGATACGCCTCCCCCGCCCTACCCAACTGCTCCAACACGGTGTGACGAAGCGCTTCATTGACTGACTCAGTACTCAAAACCTCACCGTGATCGCGGAAGACGGCGGCCACGCTGTCAAAGAGTGAAAGCAATTCATCTGACACGGATGCGCTGGCGAGATCAGACTCCGCGATCAGCTTATCGAACACCGTCAGAAAGCGGTGCAAATAACACAGCGTTACTACGGAAATACCGGTGCCCACCAAGGCGTTATTGGCATCGTTCCATTCGGGGCGCTGGGTATTCATCCAAATCCCACCACCCGGAACAAAATTGGTCAACTTGGAGAGGGTCATCGCCAGAAGCTTCTCCAGTAAATTCACCTGATAAATTTGATCATTGACCCATAACAACCGCCCGTCGGCGCCAACCTCACTGACACGTCCGGCGATTTCGCTATCTAGCGCCGCATCAAAAATAATGGTGTCGTAAGGATCAGCAAGCAGGTCATCGAAACCCTTTATGCGGTAAGGGACGTTGGCGTACGCGAAAACGTCTCGCGCCAACAGTGCCTCAAGGCCTTTGGGGAAGTGACTTTGCGCCAGTTCAATCAACTTCGACAAGTAAATGACCTGATGATCCCCCCAATAGCCAATGTTGGCCCACGGGTTATCGGGCTCGGGTTTTTCCCAGTCGATGCCTTCACGGGTGATGCGGTAAGGGTTATAACCGTCGGCTGTCGTCGCGCTCACAAACTTGCAGATCATGTTGTCGATATAACCGGGCGCCGATACCGACAACGCCTCCCAATTTTGAAAGATATCTCGCCAGTTGCCAGCAAAGGCCAATCGCTTTTCATTTGATTCCGTCAGCACGTCAATAGAAAACTGATTCCATGGACGCGACGGATCGCCATGACGACGGCTAAAGGTGAGCGGCATGTACTCCAAAAACAGGCGCAGCAGCAGCGGCTTGTCGGCGCGCTCTATCCGTTCACGCAGGTCGGCATACGCGATGTTTTCAGGCAAGTCGGTGGTAAGTGACTCTAGCGCGGGCCCAGCCTCGCAATTCCACTGCTCACAGAACGTCTGAAAATCGCGCTTCGACAACCAGTAATTATTATCGAAGTAGCCGCCCCGCATCACATTAAATAAGACATTTGCAGTGTGATGCGCAGCGTCCAATGGCTGCGAGGTCACCTGGAAGCCATCAGCCACACCGATGATGTTTCTCAACTGGGATTGTCCAGCGCGCAGATCATGAGTGACCTCTTCAGATAACGGTTCGCCGCTTACCCTTGCATTAATCAGGTTGGCGACTGCGTCCGGGCCCTGATTAACGTCCGCGACGATGCCCCACTGGCGCTCTTCATCGGGACGTAAGGTAATCTCTTCTGCGACAAAGTAAGCGCCCCGTCGGCCGTGAACATCGAGTTCTTGCTCTATGTCGAGGCCTTGACGAAATCGATCAAGCTGCACCGAGGAGAGCAAATACTGCGGCTGAGATAAACCGTAGGACCAGACGGTTGTGGCAGAGAGGCACTCGCTGGGTTCAGCTCGATCAGTCAGCAAGGAACTCATGGTGAACATGCCCACACCCGAGTCGCTATGTAACTCGCTCTTTTTATAAGCATCGACCAGGCAACTCAGCTCATTTTGAATGCCAGGAGTCACCCCATAGGGCATCAGATTCTGAAGTCCATCCAAAAAACGAATGTTGTCGGCACGATCGCCCTGATTACTCAGCGCAGATTTTTTGACAAAGCCAAACCGGTGAGACATCTGCCAGGAATAGCGATAAGTCAGCTCGAGGTCGTGGTTTACCTCCTCAAAGATGAGGGTATTGCCCAGCGTGTTTTTATAGAGATTACGTTCTATCTGATACACGCCATCGAGTTGACGGGCAAAGGGCTCCCAGTAAAACGTCTTTCCCAAGCGACTTACCAAAAAAACCGCACAATGCCCTGTGCCGTGAGCACTCTCGGCGATCTTGTCTTCTGTGTAGTAGGGAAACAGCGCGCTACCGGAGTTGGTTCGCCCAGCGGTTAGCGCGCCGGATGTCGAAATAAATAGCCAGTGATTAGCGTGACTGACCAGGCTAATGAAGAAATGGGGTATCCGGTCGAAGTGCCTAATCCGATAAAACGGCTCTCCCTCGAGGAAGAGGTATTCTCCAGCGGGAGATCCCGAAGGTTGAAGCAGGGGCTGTTCTCCCAGCCATATTGTTTTCTTAGTCATTATTTTCGAGCCTTACCACGTCTACTCGTCTTCAGACCTTTGCCGCGGCTTTCTCAACCCGGCAGTCCGCCCATGGTAAGCCACCAGCCCCTTGCACAGAGCATGACGTCTCCCGTTTTATCGGGGCATAGTGTCACTTTGTCGTATTGATCCTGTTGCTCAGGGGGTCGACCTGTAATATTCCTTCAATCTTTCCCCGACCCGCGCACTATGGCACTCCATCGTTCTTTATTACGACTACTCATGGGTACTTGCATCAGCATGTCGTGTGTAGGCGAGACCGAATTTGCGCTTAATCTGGGATCTGACAAATCGAGTAGCTGGCAAAACCACACCTTCAAAGGCATCGGATGCCCGAAGCAAACTCAATGTCATGCCTTAAACGCCGTATACGGTTCCGACCAACCCGATGTTTTCCAAACCTACAGTGAAGGGACCGTCTCCCTCACGCAGTCGGTACCGAACGGCAACTACGACGTCACACTCTTTTTTGCGGAGCCCCGATTCCATCGCATTGGAGAGCGCGTATTTGATGTCCATATTCAAGGAGAGCGCGTACTCAAGGATATCGATGTACTCAAGTACCGAGACGGACAAATCCACTCCGCGCTCACGGTAACGATTCCGAATCAAACTGTCAGGGATGGGCTATTGCATCTCATGTTGAAACCGGTCAACGGACAACCGATTTTGAGTGGGGTGTTACTCGAAACCAAGGCGGGCCGAGCAACCCCAAGAGATCAGTGGATACTTGTCTGGCAAGACCTCTTTGACGAATCAGGCCTCAATCCCGACCACTGGAGCATGGACATATGGCCTCCCGGCAAGGTCAACGATGAAGATCAGGCCTATACAGACTCAAGTCAAAATTTGCGCGTAGAGAATGGTGCCCTTGTGCTGGAGGCTCACCATCACCCGGGGCAGGTACCTGCCTTCACCTCCGCCCGAATCCACACCCGCGGTAAACACGACTTTCTCTATGGACGGGTAGAGGTGACTGCCCAACTCCCCGACGCCCAAGGAACGTGGCCCGCTATCTGGCTCCTGCCCTCTGATCCTTTTTTCTATGCAACCAACTGTGAAGCGGGAGTCGACTGGCAGGGCAATGGCAACTGCGATGCATGGCCCAATTCAGGCGAAATTGACCTTATGGAGCACGTCGGATTTGAGTCCGGCCACATACACGGCACCGTTCATACCCGCGCCAATTACTGGGTCAATGGGCAGCAGCGCAAAGGTCGGCTTGTCGAACCCAGCGCGACTGAGGATTTTCACGTGTACGCGATGGAGTGGACCCCCGACCGGATTGAGCTTTTCGTAAACGATATCCGCTATTTCAGTTACCTAAGGGGCGAAAAAGATTCATGGCACAGATGGCCCTTCGATCAACCGTTTCATCTCATTCTTAATTTGGCCGTCGGAGGAAACTGGGGGCGAGCCGGAGGCCCTATTGCGGCACATGAATTCCCCCAACGGATGCTTGTCGAGAGCGTGCGGGTGTATCGACGCCCTTGGTGAGAACCGGATTACGTGTTCAAGTTCTGCGCTTTCCAAGCCTGCAACTTTCGATAAATCGTAGACGGCGCAACCTCCAGTTGTTGCGCAGCACGATTGATATTGCCGTCACAAGCGGCTATCGCTTCCTCAATGGCTTTCTTTTCCGTCATCCACAAGGGCTGGATACCCAACAAACCCGGGCCATCCTGCGCCGGCCCCGATAGCCCCATAGCGCTGGAATCACCCGCTGAGATTTCAGTCACTGAAATCACCTGATGAATTGCGGACGCATCGATTTCAGTCGCGGCGGTCGTCAGCAACAGCTGCCGCATCGTATTTTCGAGCTGCCGGACATTACCCGGCCAGGAATAACCTTTCATCGCCTGTGCCGCACCGTCACTCAGTTGACGAGGTTCTTTACCTTCCTCCTGAGCAAACCGATCCAAAAAGGACGTTGCTAACATCAGCACGTCTTCGGATCTCTCGCGCATCGACGGCATCCTTAACGGAACGACATGCAGCCGGTAATAGAGATCCTCGCGCAATCGACCTTCTCTCATCTCAAGCAATGGGTCACGATTGGTAGAGGCAATAATACGAACGTCCGCCGCCACTTCGGCTGAGGATCCCACTTGTCGATACGTACCGTGCTGAATTAATCTGAGTAATGTCGACTGGGACGCAAAACCCAGGCTGCAAACTTCATCGAGGAAAAGCGTGCCATCGGCAGCTTGCGCCACCAGGCCCTGCGCATCGTCGCCCTCGATACCAAATAACGCCCGCTCCAATTGATCAACCGCGAGAGCAGCACAATCGACAACGACAAAAGGACCCGGTGCTCTGGCGGAGAGTTGATGGATTGCTCTCGCGGCGAGCTCCTTGCCCGTACCACTCTCTCCCATAATAAAAGCGGTCGCGAGCGTACCCGCCAGAGATTCGACGGTTTCATAGACACTCTGCATGGCGGATGAGCTACCCTTGAGCGGCCCCAAATGCGCTCTCTTGACCGCCAACTGCGCCACTTGCTGGCTGAGTTTGAGCTTTTCAGCCGCGTTGAGCAGTGTGACCCGCAGGCGAGAAGCATCAAATGGTTTCGTCAGAAAGTCGGCCGCACCTCGCTGGATTGCCTGCTCGCCATGTTCTGCGCCGTGCCCCGTCATCACCACCACAGCAGGTTGCGGAGTCAGCCGTTCGGTCTCGGCAAGCAAATCCAGTCCGTTGCCATCGGGCAATTCGATATCCAGCAGCACGAGATGGGGGTGCCAGTCGAGGAGAGCGGCCCGCGCAGCGGCAAGCGTTTCTACCGCTGTAATCTCCAAGCCACTGCCATCGAGATACTGTGAGTAAATCGCGCACAGTGTTGAGCTGTCCTCTACTATGAGGGTTTTCACGGCGGTTTTTTCTCCTGCCTGCCGGTCTACGGAGCAACCCTCCGCTTCTGACCCGCACCTTACCTCATGCAGACATTACCAGTTTTTGATCTGTATGGGCGTGACTCCAGAACAGCACGGTCGTCAACAGTAAGACCGCGCCCACCTGATGTGTTGCGGCCATGGGTATCGCCACCTGACTCAGTACCGTGCCAATGCCCAGCATGATCTGAAAGGTTAGCGCCAGCAGCATCAACATCGCGCCTCGGCGCACCCTCGGCTCGGCGCTCTGGCGCAGACTGCGGACACTAACGAACAGCACCAGCGCGGCTATGGCGTAGGCGAGCATCCGATGGTTGAAGTGAATGGTTGCGACGCCCTCAAAAGTGGCTAACCACCCCTCCGCGTAATACCCCATGGGAACAAAAGTCTCTCCCATAAGCGGCCAGGTTGGATACGCAAATCCCGCATCAGTGCCAGCCATGAATCCGCCAGAAAGAATCAACAGATAGACGCCTGCAATCAGCACACCGCCCATGGGGCCAATGTGCTTGAGTGATGGAGAAAGGCCTGCAGTAACTCTGAACAAAAGCCACATCATTAGCGCATAAATTGCCACGGCAACTCCAAGGTGGGCGGTCAGCCGGTATTGGGATACTGAAGGTCGATCCACTAGACCACTCTTGACCATGTACCAACCCAACAGGCCCTGTGCAGCACCCAAAAACAGGAGCAGAACCAGCGTTGGCAATAGCTGAGGAGCAATCATTCGCCGCAGGGCGA
>Ga0181578_10002895_pt1 | contig 15859 bp, 13 predicted proteins | sample 071ome_21_FD_148659 | JGI IMG/M metagenome (GOLD analysis project Ga0181578, IMG submission 148659) | Coastal salt marsh microbial communities from the Groves Creek Marsh, Skidaway Island, Georgia - 071401CT metaG (spades assembly) | ecosystem: Environmental > Aquatic > Marine > Intertidal zone... | reverse complement strand
TGGGCGGGGAGGGTCGGACCTGGCGGTGGGGTTCAGGAGCCTTTCGGCGGTGGTCGGTGTCCGCGCGCCCCGAGGCGTCGGGGCCGGTCAGTCGTCGAGCGAATCCGGCAGCGACTGGGTCTCCTCGTTGGACCAGCTCCGCAAGTCCCAGTGCATCCCGAGCCAGATATTCTTCGTGGTTAAGGCTCATGGTCGCCCTCCGGCGAAACGCTCGAGATCCGCAAGCATTTGACGCGAGTTCGCGTGATCGGGCATGAATTCAACTGCTCGCCGAGCGTGGGGAAGGGCCTCATCGAATCGCTCGAGATTGATCAGGGTTCGAGCGAGTTCGAAGTGTCCTCGCCCGAGTCCCGGGTCTGCCTCGACCGCGAGGCGATACGAACGTGCGGCTTCCTCGTAGCGTTGAGCAAGCCGAAACGAGTTGCCCATGTTGAAGTGAGCAAGGGACTCTCGGGGGTTCAGCCGAAGGGCTTCGCCGTACGCATCACGCGCCGCATCCTGATTGCCGATACCGGACAATGCGACACCCAGATTCACCCACGCGAGGGGTTGAACAGGATCGATCGCGAGGCTTCCACGGATGGCAGTGATCGCATCATCGAACGATCCCGCCCGATTGTGCATCTGCCCGAGGGCGTGCAGCACACGGGGATCACCCGGACTGAGATCGAGGGCTTTCTCGTACGCGATTGCGCTCGATGTGAAATCGCCCGCATCCCGGGCCTCATCTCCCAGGAATCCGAGCGCGAGAAGCCACCGGCCCCGAAGAGCCTCGTCGGAAGGCGCCGTCTCGAGGAGCTGAACGAGCCTGCGTCGCACGTCGGGCTGGTCTCCCCGACTCCAGTGCAGCGCTGCTGCCGAGAGTGAGCGAACGTCCAGATCCGGGTTGTCGAGAAGCGCAAGAAGGTCGGCCTCGACCTCGGCCGGCAGATCCTCGAGGTCCGGCTTCAGATAGCCGGTGAGCAGGCGACTCAACGCCTGGAATTGAACCAGAGGGTCCGTTTCCTCGGGATGCAGGAGAAGGTTTGCGGCCTCCACCAGATTCCGTGCGCGAAATTCCGTGTTGATCCCCTGGATCGCCGGACGGTGCGGCTTGGGTTCTCCCCACCAGGCGCGGACCTGGGATTCCAGCTGCCTCGGTGACAGGTCCCGATGACACCGGGTGCACGCGGTCTCCAGACCGAGGTCCGAATCGAAGACCGGTCTCGGGATCTGGATCGTATGATCCGATCGCGCGAATGCCACGCCCTCTCCGACCTCCGGGTGTTGGAGGTAGGGCATGTGGCACGACACACACTTCGATCCGTCTGTTCCCGCCGGGTGGAAGGTGTGAGCGCTGACATCACCTGCCTTGCTGAGGTGGCAGGAGGTGCACTGTCGGTCGTCGAACGGGTCATCCAGTGGACGGTGGTCGATGTCCCAGTAGCCCTGCCCGTGTGGCTCATGACAACTGGCGCAGTCCATGGGACCCTGCAGGTAGCAGGCGCTTGCGAGATGATTTTCCTGGTAGGCGAAGGTCCGCACTCGGCCATCGGCGAAAAACGGTTGGTCGCCGAGCACCGGATATTTGAGGGCGTAGTAGGATTCGAGCGAAGCTCCGGGCAGATAGCCCTCGCGAAGCACGTCCTTCAGGGCGTGGCACTGAAAGCACACCGCGAGCGCCTCGTCCTTCTTGAGGTTCGCAAGGCTTTTGATGCCCGGGTCCGATTCGGGAAACCCCGCTTCAGCGAGTTGGACGTGTCGGGCGCCGGGACCATGGCACGACTCGCAGTTGACCTGCAGTGTCGTGTACTCCGTGCGGTAGCCGGTGCCCGGGTCGAGGGACGTGGTGATCTGACTTCCGTGGCACTCCTGACAGTTGGCGAATCGGTCGACCGTACCGATCGGTCGAAGTGGAGGCCAGTCGCCGCAGTCTGCGAGGCGCATGTCTGGGGTGACGGGAATCCAGCCCCGGTTGGTTCGAGAGCCCGTGTTGCAAAACCACTCGTTGGACGTCCCCGACCAGTCCCATGGGAGGAAGCGTTCCGTGCCGTCGGGAAGCCGGCTGATGAATCCCTGCGTTCCCCCGCCGATCATGTGCGCTCCACCGATGACACCTGCCACGGTGAAGATCGTCTCGTCGAAACCATCCTGATCTACGACGAACTCGTATGAACCTGCACGGAGGCGGGGTGTGACGGTTGCATCGGCGAAGCGGATCGGCCGGCTGTCGAAGGCGGCGATGACCACCTCCGAGCTGGGAGGTCCACCAGCGCGCCCGTGCGTGGACCCTGCCCACGCCTCGTATTGCTCGACGTGGCAGCTTCGGCACGCCTCGGCTCCTGCGAAGTCATCCCGGTCAACCGTCCTGCCCGCGCTGGGTGTGGGGGGAGGAAAGTCGAGGAGCCCCGACCTCGAGATACGCGGGTCGACATCGTCCGAGCATGCACTGATCAGGAGAGTCAGTATGCCGACCCAGAGGCACGCTCGAGCCCCGGGGTGCATACGCTGTCCGCGGCTCCCCTGTGCGGATCTCATGATCCGCCGGCCCACGTGGGCTGGGTGCATGTGCAGAGGGTGCGGATGTGGGTAACCAGCGCGCGGATCTGAGTGTTCGACAGGAGGTTCCCGAAGCCGGGCATTCGGGCACTTCGGTCGAGGACGTATCCACCAGCCGCAATCGCATCGTACAGCGTGTCGTCCGATCGACGCGCCATCAGTGCGGGGTCCGCGTGACGTGTCGGGCGGACGGGAAGGTTGGGGGCATTCCAACCGTCGGCCTCGCCGGTGTCGCCATGGCAGGCGGCGCAGTGTCGGGCGTACAGTGCGGGTCCGTTGTTCTCCTGCCCGGGAGCGATCACCGGTGGAGCCTGGGCGGGGATGGCCAGGCTCGATCGGGGAACGGGCCGCGTCATCACATAGCGGGTGAGCCGATCCAGGTCGCCGGAGGAGAGTGGCTGGTGGGGCATGATCGATCCCGGAATGACGCCCGGATCAGCAATGATCGATCGGACGTGGTCCAGCTCTGCTCTCTGGGATATCCCGTCGAGCATGGGGCCGATCGCACCCCCCTCTCCCGCGATGATGTGGCAGCCTCGACACGCGATCCGATTCTCGAGAAGCCGCTCGGTGCGTTCTTGCTCCGAGGTTGTCAGGGCCCTGACCGATTGGGCCGCCGCTGTCTTCGTACCCGCGGTGAACAGGGCGACGAGGAAGGGGAGCGATGTGCGAAGCAGCCGTACCGTTCCGGAGCACCGATCAGCATGAGAGCCCATCGAACGCGTCATGGAGGAGGGATCCGCCGGAGGCGGCCGGGAGGAATTGCAGGAAGACTGCGAGGCGTAGAACGGAGCGAAATTATGTTTTCGGCGTCCTGCTGCCTATCCTTTTCTTTCCCGCTGTCGTGTCGCGATTCTCCCGCTCGCTCATGTGTAGTCGCGGTGGAACCATGGGGGCTGTCGACCGCCGCCGGAGGGCGGGTGACGCCTCCGAAACGCAGACCGTTGGGTCCGCGACGTTCGGGCGATAAGTTGGCCTATGAGCGTCATCTTCGACTCCAGCCTTCGCCCCCCCGATTTCGTCCTGCATCCGACCGACCTTTCGGAGGCATCCGAGCGGGCATTTCACCATGCGCTGGCCATCGCGTTCCGCCTTGGAGCGCAGTTCACGCTTCTCCACGCCCGCGGGCGTCGCGCGACCGACAATTGGCCAGGCTTCCCCTCGGTCCGAGCCAAGTTGGCCAGTTGGAAGGCTGCGGGAACGCTGGAGGGACTCGCTGGACGGTCGCGCCGGGCCAGCATCAGCAAGATCGAGGTCGACATTCGGGATCCGGTCGCTGCGTCTCTGCAATACATCGAACGCAACGCGGTGGACATGATCGTGCTCGGTACGACAGGGCGAAAAGGGTTGGCACGTCTCGTTCGCGCCCCCCGGGCCGAAATGCTCGCAAGGCAGTCGAGACTGCTGACCCTCTTCGTGCCTGACGAGGGATAGGAAATCCAAACGCGCTGCGCGAGAGAGGGGCAAGCTAGGACGGGGGTATTTGGCGAACAAGCGCGCGACGGGAGGGCGCTTGGCAGGGTGAATCGAGCGGGGAGCCGGCTCGGCTGCTCGCGGCGGCGGGTGCGAGGCCTCGCCGGACCGGAAGCAGCGAGCTGGCGGCCGAGTTGTCGCTGGATGCGGACGCGCTGGCGAGCGAAACCGGCGCGGCCGTTCTCTCGGGTAGTGAAGCAGCCGAAGGGGCGACTCCGCTGGCCCAGGCGTACGCGGGGCATCAGTTTGGCAGCTTCTCACCTCAGCTCGGGGACGGCCGGGCGCTGTTGATTGGCGAACTGATCGATCGCGATGGCGTCCGCCGCGACCTGCAGCTCAAGGGTTCTGGGCGCACCCCGTTCTCGAGGGGCGGAGACGGCAAGGCGGTACTGGGACCGGTCCTTCGCGAGTATCTGCTCGGTGAAGCGATGCATGCGCTCGGTGTGCCCACGACGCGAGCTCTTGCCGCGGTGACCACGGGCGAGCAGATCATGCGCCAACAGGGCCTGGAACCCGGAGCAGTTCTAGCGCGCGTGGCCTCGAGCCACATCCGCGTGGGGACCTTCGAGTTCTTCTCGGCTCGCGGGGAAACAGACAAGGTACGTCGTCTCGCGGACTACTCCATCCGCCGCCACTTCCCGGACCTGACCGACTCGTCTGACCCGTACCTCGAGCTGTTCCGGGAGGTTCGGGATCGTCAAGCCTCCCTCGTAGCGCAGTGGATGGCTGTGGGATTCGTACATGGCGTGATGAACACCGACAATGTGGCCCTGTCCGGCGAGACGATCGACTACGGCCCATGCGCATTCATCGACGGCTACGACCCAGGGGCGGTGTTCAGCTCGATTGACCGCGGTGGCCGCTACGCCTTCGGCAATCAGCCGGCGATCGCGCAATGGAATCTGGCGCGGTTCGCCGAAACCCTGCTGCCACTGATTACGGCCGACGACACTGAGCAGGCGGTGCAGGTGGCGACCACCGAGCTTGAGGCATTTCAGCCGATCTACCAGGACTTCTGGCTCAAGGGGATGAGCGCGAAGCTTGGATTGCCGGGCGAGGAAGTGGGTGACCTGGAACTGGTGAACGAGCTGCACGAGATCATGGGCGTCCAGGACGTTGACTTCACGCTACTGTTTCGTCGCTTGGGCAGCGCCGCACTGGGTGATCCGACCGAGGCCCGGGCGCTGTTCACGGATCCGACTGCCTTCGACATCTGGTTCGGACGCTGGCGCGCGAGGACGTCTGGTGAAGATGGTTCTGACCTCCGACAGGCCCGGGCGATGGACAAGTTGAATCCCATCTACATCCCCCGGAATCACAAAGTGCAGGAAGCCCTCGACGCCGCGACGGGCGGGGATCTCGAGCCGTTCAGGCGGCTCCTGTCTGTGCTCGAACGACCCTTCGAACGTCGCGCTGGCCTGCAGGAATACGAAGTTGGCGCGCCCGAAGACTTCGGCCCGTATCGCACGTTCTGCGGGACCTAACCGCGGGTGTCCACGAAACCGTGGACATTCCACTCAGGCGATCAGGTGTCCACCGCTCGGGGGCAACGCCCATCAGGTTTGGGGAAGACGATGGCTTGGCGCCTCAAGCAGGGTCGGACTGAGCCCGCATCACTCCAGGCGGAACCGTTGTCTCAACGCCAGGAAGTCGGATTGCTCCAGCCTAGGGTCAGACCAACTGTTTTCACGGATGAAGTGTGCTGGATAGGAGTCCTGGATCAGTGAAAGATCGTTGGCTGCCAATTCGAGCTGTCTGTAGGCCTCGTCGTAATCCTGAATCCCCATGTAACTCCATGCCAGAACTGCCGGGTCTACGTAGCGAGTAGCTTGGAGCTCGATCACTCTATCGAAGGCACGACGCGCATCTGCGGGGCGCTCCAGCAAACCATAGCCCCATGCGATGTCGCCTCTGATTCCAGGAGCGGCATCATCTGGGATCAGCCGCTCAGTCAGCTCGAGTGCATCCAGGGCTTCCTGTTTATTGCCCAGAGAAAACTGAGATCGAGCAAGCATGACGCTGCAAATCGCCTCACGCGGGTTCAGCTCTAAACATCGTTCCAGGATTTGATTCGCTCGCTGGTGCTGACCCGATGCATGCAGCGCGTAGCCTAACTCATGTAAAACTCGGCCACTGTTCGGGTCTAGCTCAATTGCGCGCAGCATCGCGCTGATGGCTTGTTCATTCTGGTCGCGGTGGGTTTCAAAACCCGCCTGGCGCACAAGGACCTCGGGGTCATTCGGACTCAAGCCCATCGCTTGTGTGGCAGCTTCCTGAGCCGCTTCGGCTTGCCAATTATGCGCGCGCAGGTCGGCAAGCGTGGAATAGGCCAGACCCAGATTCGGATCCAGCGAGATGGCTCTGGCACTATGATGCTCGACCAGAGCTTCCGTCTGAGCCTTGAAGTCAGCCCAGTCACTGGTAGCCACGGGATCGTAAAGGCGAGAGGCTACATAAATGCGAGCTTTCCAGGCATGAGCTAAAGCGAAGTCGGGGTCTTCTTCGATTGCGCGGTCGAGATGCCCCTGAACAGCACTCCGAATGCTGGGCGATGCCGCTACACGAAATCCACCGCGTATCATGGCCATGGCCTGAAAGAATGCCACAGAGGCTTCGGCTGAACTTGTAGGCACGTTGGTGAAGCGCTCTTGCTCACGAGGTAGCAATTCGGCTTCGAGCGCGCGCGCGATCCGCTGCGCGATGTCTGACTGCACTTCAAATACGTCAGTCAGGTCTCGATCGTATTGATCCGCCCACATCTGGACACCGGTTTGCGGATCGATGAGTTGCGCAGAAATCCGCACCCGTTCGCCGGCATAGCGGACGCTCCCCCCCATGACCGCTCCTACATTCAGATCGTCGGCTATCTCCTTGATGCTCAAATCGGTGTCGGAGTAGCGAACGACCGACGATCGAGCGATCACAGTCATTGCCCGGATCTTCGCCAAATCGTTGATGACTGACTCATGAACGCCATACGCGAAGTAGGCGTCGTCTGGATCTGGACTCAGGTTGTCAAACGGCAAAACAGCTACCGAATGGGGCAATGCCTGTGGCTGTTCGAGGTCGACCTGTTCAGCCAATGCGGCGATTCGTGCGGCCTGCGTCGCATCTTGCAGCTGCTGCTGGTCTCGCCCTGGCTTGAAGACGAATTTATCCAGTGCGAAATACGCAATGGCTACCGTCATCAGCACAATCAACGCTCGATCTAGCTTTTTGGTCGAGGCTTGTACGGGTCTGCTCGATCGATCTACGTCTTTGTCGAGCTGCAGGCCATCGGCGGTAAACTCAAAAACCCAGCTCAGTAGAATGACCGGAATGAATCCGATGACGAGGCATGCAACGATGAGCTTGATGACGGCATCGGATATGCCGTACACGGGAAACAGAGTTTCTATCACCTGAATCACAAGCCAACTCATGACGCCATAAGCGGAGGCGACACGAATTACATTGCGCCGCTTGAGCTCTTCTAGGAATGACATGTGAGTTCGTCCATAGGCTCGTACATCACGGGCAAAGTAGAGATCGATAGCTAGGGCCCAGCTCAATACATCAAGACCCATTCCAAGCGGCACGCGGACTCCAGCACGCCGTACGTGCCTGCTCCACGGCTCGGGCCCGGCTGCAGCGACGTCGGAGTACATGCGCGAAGTCTCAATATCGGGTGCGGCTTTGGTCCAAGTAAGAGGCCGCTCTTCGGAAGCGTGGGGACCTGATTCCAACCCACTTCGGAAGCTCGGGGCCCTTCATGCCAGATCAGGTCAGCTTCGGCGTTTCAACCCTGGCCCTGGACTGGATTCGGGGGACGGAGTAGTCGGCCAAGACCCTCAGGGAGGACGGGTCTCTGCACGCCGGATTGAGCAATAGACAGCAGATCCAACCGGAGTTCGTCGCGGCGAAGATGAGAACTAGGCAGGCACGCTATTGCAGCGCTGCTGGCCGCACCGATCGCGGCGTCCTACGTTCGCAATCCCTTGACTGACAACGCGCAGGGCGACTTCTGCCGATGAAGTTGCCTCACAACTCATGAGTGCCCGATGGCAAAACAGCCCTGGCCGCCCAGCGTTGAGTCATCCTCGAAGGCCCGTCGGGATCTCGACACGAGGCGGGCACGAGATGCTGCCGAACCCGTCTCCATACAGCGTCGGAGCTTTCTGCAGCTTTTATCCGGTGGAGCATTCACGATGACCCTCGTCACCCCGGGACGCGCAAGCGCGATGTACGGCTCTGTGGGACCCCCTGGTGAGGCGATGGACGGCGTCCTCATCACCGACGTGCGTCCGGGTGAAGACGTCTTCCGTTACATGGAGCGGCTCGAGGGTGGTTTCAACCTGGCCCTTTACTGTGGCGTCATCGGGGCTGCGAATGAGTTCAAAGAAGGAGATCAGCTGATTGGGTTGGCCGCTGTGGACGACCGCTCACGCCGTCACGCTCGAACCCTTCTGGCGAACACTCGACTCGAGGATCTTCGAACGCACAGCCTCTTCAGGGATGCCCTCTATGACCTGATCAGTGACGTGGACCGTGAGGCGTCGGCGCTCACGTCAGACTGGACGGTGGGCGACCTGAAGGATTTCCTGCTCAGCGCGTCGGAGGAGCGCATCAAGGAGGTGCGCGCGGGCCTGACGAGCGATGAGATCAGCTGTGTCGTCAAGGTCATGAGCAATGCAGAGCTCATCGCTGTGGCCTCGAAGATCTTCGACCCGTTACCCGGCAGTCGTATCGGGGCGAAGGGCTACATGGGTGCCCGCGTCCAGCCGAATTCACCCACGGATAATCATGACGATATCCGATGGCAGGTATTCGACGCGTGGGCCTATGGGGTCGGCGATGTCTTGTTGGGCACGAACCCGGTTTCCAGTGAGATCGAGTCTGTCACCGGTGTGGAACTCGCCCTCCAGGACATCATCGAGACGTTCGGGCTTCAAGACGTCTTGCCACACTGCGTGCTCGGGCACATCGACGTTCAGGCCGAGGCAGAGGCACGCACACCCGGCTCGACCGCGCTCTGGTTTCAGAGTCTGGGTGGGACCGAAGCAGCAAATGGGACCTTTGACGTATCGATCGAGGGGATGCGGGCCTACGCGTCCCAGCGAGCGGGACGGTATGGATTGTATTTCGAGACGGGGCAGGGCGCTGACGCCACGAATGGCCATGCCTCGGGGATCGACATGGTGGTTCACGAGTCTCGAAAGTACGGGTTTGCGAGGGTATTACAGCGGGATGTGGCGAATGCGCAGAACCTTGCCGGGCGCGTGGCACAGCCGTGGGTTCACCTCAACGACGTCGCAGGATTCATTGGGCCGGAGGTCTTCCGGTCCCGAGAGCAGCTCGTTCGGTGTTGTCTCGAAGACATCGTCATGGGCAAGCTGCACGGGCTCACGATTGGCCTCGACATCTGTTCGACCCTGCATATGGAGGTCGATCTGGACGATCTGGACTGGTGCATCGACCAGATCATGCCGGCCAACCCCGCCTATTTGATGGCGTTGCCCACCAAGAACGACCCTATGCTCAGCTACCTCACGACCGGCTATCATGATCATGTCCGCATTCGTGAACGCTTCGGCTACCGGGTCAACGACGCGATGTGGGCATTCTTTCAGTCTCTCGATGTCGTCGAGGCGGATGGCCGTTCAGGACCGAATTTCGGGAAGCCGAACGAGGTGTTCCTCCGGTATCGGCGTGCCAAAGGTGACGAGCGTCCTGATGCCGAGATCCTGACCGAGGGCGCGCGGACTATGGCCGAGGTTCGGGCAAGGGGCGTCTGGATCGCCGAGGGCCACGGCACACAGATCTGGGACATGGAACCAGATCTCGCCGATGAGATCGACACGCTCTACGCGGACGCCAAAGTCAGCATTTGGTCTGAGCTCGAAACGGCATTTGTCACGGCCGTGCCGCGGAGTCTTTGGCTACGTACCCGCTCCGAGAATCGGGACAACTACATCGGCGACCCGGCCTCCGGTGAACACCTGGCTGATCGCGCGGTGGACACCGTCGAACGCCTGCGAAGTGACTACGGCAACCGCTACGACGTTCAGGTCGTGGTATCGGACGGGTTGAACGCGAGAGCCATTTCGGATGAAGGTCACGTCCTTCCATACCTGGAAAGACTCGACGCCGATCTTCGGGCCGCGGGGTTTCGTGTCGCACCGCAGACCCTGGTCCTCCAGCACGGTCGTGTCCGGGCCGGATATCAGGTTGGCGAACTGCTTTATGGTCGGGGCGCATCGGGCCATCGGGCGATCATCCACGTGATCGGAGAGCGCCCCGGGAGTGGTCATCATAATTTTTCGGTCTACCTCACGGCGCCTGAAGCCGGAGTATGGGCCACGGAGGGTCGTGTCGACCACGATATCACGAAGGTCGTGTCGGGTATTTCCGATACGGCTCTCAATCCTCAGCGCGCTGCGGCGGATACGGTACGGCTGTTGGGACAGCTGTGGTCGTCCGACAACCGAGGCTAGCTCAGTGGAGCACTCATAAACCACTCGGTGCGGGTGGCGTCAATACCCCCGTCCTAGCCTGCCCCTCTCTCGCGCAGGGCGTTTGGATTTCCTATCCCTCCACCCGAGGCGCACCCAGCCAGGCCGAGTGCCAGTACGAACGCGGCAGTCCTATATGTGCTCACCATCATGACCCCTCCAAACTCGACTTCTGGATTCACTCGCTCCCTCGGGAAAACACACACTCTCGCGAGGGCTGTCTGTCTGTCTGCGCACGGACTCCGCTCGTGCGGACCAACCTGAACGGGAGCATCTGCACCCGTAGCGCCACGTGGCTTCTTTGAGCGCAATTGCACTTCTCCCCTGTTCACGGAGAGCGTCGAGGCCATCGATAATCGCTGGGGCGGCTGGCTCCCCGCGCCTGAGGATGTTCCAGGTAGTAGCGCTCCACGGTCAACCTGCATGCCTCTTCGTTCCGAATCTCGACCTCGATGCCGCGTTCTTCAAGAAGTGCTCTGGTGTCGGCAGCCTGATAGGAGCTGACTTCGGCTACGACAACAGCAGCCAGACCGAAGCGGATGATCGCACCCGCGCACATTTCACATGGCATCATCGTGGTGTAGCAGATCGCTCCAGCAAGCAGATCGAGTAGCTGGCCGTCGCCCGCGTGCTCGGCTGCATCGCGAATCGCCTCCATCTCGGCGTGCCTCGTGGGATCGCCGGTCTGGGTATAGCGATTGAAGCCAGCGCCAATCACTTCGCCGCTCCGGACAATCACCGAACCCACCGGAAAGCCACCCTCCTCCAGTGAGGCCACAGCCTGTTCGTGCGCGGCCGCCAAGAATCGATCCATGGTCACATGCCTTCAATTAAGTGGGCGACCCCTTCGCTGGGCCCGGGTGTGTTAGCCCAACCACCCGGATGCTCGAACCACAATGAACGTGTTCACAACCAGTAAGAACGCAGCCGGAACCATCTCCAGTACCGGGTCGCGAACCTTCACACGCACGCCAAGCCCGAGCAGCATCAGTGTGGACAGTCCTCCTGCGCTCACCACGCTCAGGAGCGGCATGACGTACCCAGCGAGGAGCCCTACGGCGCCGCAGACCTCCAGCGCTCCAGTGACCCGCCGGAAGCGGGACAGCCCGTACCGCTCGAATTCGTCGGCCATTCCGCCGGCAAACAGGCAGGCGATCCCGTAAAACAGGAACAGCACGATCGAGACCGCGTTGGCGATGTGATACTCGAGGCCCATTTGCCATACCGACGCGCCGAGGATTGATCGCACGGGTCTTTGTCACCCCTTCTAGAAATTGCTATGCCAGAGCTTTCGATTGCCAGCTTCCTACAACTCGCCGTCGGCCTTGGGCTTCTGAATGTCTGGTTGGTCCGAGCCGGCTCCGCCACGGGCTACAGGGGCGGTGAGGCCAAGTCGCTAAAAGAAGAGTTTCAGGCGTATGGCCTACCTGATGTCGCGTTCTACGCCGTCGGGGCGCTGAAGATCGTTTCTGCTCTCGTCCTGCTTGCAGGGCTTTGGGTACCTGTGCCCGTCGTCCCTGCCGCCGGAATCATAGCGCTACTCATGGTTGGTGCGCTCGGGATGCACGTGAAAGTGGGTGACCCGCCCATGCGATCCCTGCCAGCGGCGTCCGTGCTCTTGATGACCGTCGGGATCGTTCTGCTCGCCTAGATCGTCGGTTCGGCAGACAACGTCTCGCGGTCTTACGCGCGAACTCTGAGTTCCGTTCTTCCGATGAAGTCCAGAACGAGATTCAAAATCAACGCGTCGTCCTCGAAGCCAAACGGTGATTCGAGATCGCCGTCCGCGTCGTCCGAATCCAGATAGTAGACGCATGCGAGGCGAACCAAGGACTGCTGCGTCGAATCAAGATTCCCCCAATCGTCTTCTAGCAAAGTGCGGCACGTCCGCAGGATCATCTCGGCCAGGTGCACATCCAAGTCTGCGCGCTGACGAGACGCAGCGTCGATCTGTGATGTGTACTCGTCGAGCTCGGCCAGAATGTCCTCGTGGCCTACAGCCGGTCGGGCGAGAATCTCCTCCACCGAAGCCGAAAGTTCCTCGGGCACCTGCGCACAGAAGTCGAGCAGGAGTGAGTTCGAGTCGCCGGTGGATGTGGCGTTGGGATCAGAAGTCATGCGCGTGATCAGGTCGAGGGAATGATTCGCCGCACGGAGTCACGCAACCGAAGAAGACCTCGTCTGACTCATGCCGTATGAAGGCCGGCAGGTGACCACCCCGCGGCTGGTAAGTGTGACGCCCGGGCCGAACGAGCACAAGATTCTGGCCCTGCGGACGGCGGTCGCCCGGGATCGAAACAACCACTTTTTTTATCCACAGTACGAAACCGCAATCGGCCTATCTCGAGAAGCGCACCCAGTCGATCTCAAGCCGGAATCCGCCCTCTTGCTTGTCCGTCAGCATGAGTCCGAACTGACCCACATCGGCTGGATCCACTGGAGACGTGGAACGGGGTCGGTAACCGCGGAACGTCGGCTCGAACGACGTGAGGGGTAGCTCCACAGTCGTCCACTGACCCTCTACGGTGTCGAACGAACTCCCGAACGCCACACCGTCCATACGGCGACCGGGACGGAGCCGGACCTGGTAGCGCTTGCGGTCCCCTCGCACCCTCAAGATGATCTGGTTGGCACCCGCCAGGACGTTCTAGGGATAGGAAATCCAAACGCCCTGCGCGAGAGAGGGGCAAGCTAGGACGGGGGTATTTGGCATGGGGCCTCGGGATCAGATGGTATTGACGAGCCGATGAAGGGCGCCGAGCAGGACGGCCGTTTCGCGGGCGTGTCGGATCGGGCTGGGCGGCACATGGTCCGGGGCGACTGACGGGCACCTCGGCCGTGTCGAGATCGATGTGGCGAGGACTCCGGCGACCCCATGCCCCTCCTCGCAATACTCCCCAGCGGTCCACATTATTGCCGCCGACCGGAACCGTGGGTCGTCTGCCCTGTGTCCCCGAGCCCGCCTGCCCTATGTCTCTGCGTTACTGGATCGACCTTCGCACTGCCGTGAAGGGAGGCGTGACCTTCGGGCGTGACCGTTCGACGGACGGTGGACGGACGTGCCCGTTCGCCGGTGCGACGATGTACCTGCGGCACCGCGACGTACATGACATGCTCGAGGCGAGCGTCCGGGAGGAGGGATATTCGCGGACGACCAACGAGCTCGGCATCCATCAGCTCAACGACGAGCTCTTTCCCCCGACGGGCCTGATCGCGCTTTCGTCTCCCCGGCACGACGAGATTCGCCCCTGGCTCGATGCGCTCTGCGACGGCGCACTGCGCCCTTGGTCGGAGGATGAGTTGGCCGCCGACGCCGCGGACCTCGTTTCGGAACGACAGGAGATGGCAGTGCGCTCGGTCGCGACGCGGTGGGTCGCCAAGTGGCTCTTCCGGATACTGGCGGCGCTGGACCCTTCGGAGACCGAGCTCGACGATTTCGTCCGCTGGCAGGGCACGGCCTTGAAGGTCGGGGTGCTGCCCCGCATCACCCACTTCCTGCAGCGTTCCTCGATCCGCTGGGCGCACGGATGGAGGACGGATGTCGTCACGAGGATGACGGAGGCGCTCCGTCCACTGGACGGACCCGGCGACCGCGAGGATCGGGAGGAGCTGGCTCGCGCCGTGGTCGACACACTGACCTTCGCCGGGGGATTGTCGGTGCCGTACTGGATCAACCAGACGACGGCGGTCCTGTGGAGCCCCGACGACTACGACATCCCGAGCCCGATGGACGATGAATCGCTGACGGGACTGCTGTTCGAGGTGTTGAGGTAGTACCCCCTCGTTCCAGCCGTGCCCTTTCAGAAGGGAGGCGACCGAAGCCTTCTCTACCTGGCCGGTGCGCTCAACGATCCGGAGGAGTGGGAGGAGCCGGAGCGCTTCCACGTCCGCGATCCCGACGCGTACGCCCGTTCCTTCGTCGGCTTCGCCGAACCCGCTGGCGGTGCAGGCGACCGCTCGCGCTCATGCCCCGGACGCGACCTGGCTTTCGCGCTGGCCAGAGCCTGGTTTCGAGCCGTCCGGCCCGAAGGATGGCGACGTACTGAAGCCGTGACCCGGAAGGCCCTCATTTTCGCGGACGTGCGACTGGCCAGGCAGGGCTGATTTCCGCTCCTCGCTGCGGGTCCGAAGCTGCCCCGTCCTCCTCAACTGAATAAGGTCTCCCCTCGATGAACCATGCGGAACAGCTCGACCGCGGTACGCCGAATTACGCGGTCTCCCTGACGTTCAACCCGGAGATCCTCCGGGTCATCGCGTACATCTCACTCATCGCGATGTTCATCGTCGGTTGGCTCCTGACACAGAACTACGTGCCGATCGATCCGCACGATACCGCGATCTACCAGCTCTTCGGCTTCAATCACTCGTGCAATCTCCTCGACCACGAACCGAGTCGCACGGTCGCGGCGATGATGCTCCCGTTCTGGGAGATCCCCTTCGTGCTCTACATCATCTTCAACTTCCTCCGTATCCACGACGCATGGAGGGAGGGAAAGGCTCCGCGCTACTCGTTCCTCGTGGCGGCGTGCTTCATGCCGGTGCAGCTGCTTCTAGCGGTGTGGTTCCGAATCGTGTTCGTCTGGAGTCCCGAAATAAGCTTTCTCGCCCATTATCTACCGTATGTGGGCTTCCAACTCCTGCTCTTTCTCATCGCCTTCGAGAACGCTCTGTACTTCCGTGCCGTGAACGCGCTGCCGTTCAACAACAGCTCGAAGCTCGCGATGGCATACTTGACGCTCCTGACCGTGGTGACGGCGCTGTGCATCACGTTCGGCATGTCCGTCGCGCTCGGGACCCCGATCCTGGACACGATCAATAATCCGGGTGAGCGATTGTTTTTCCGATCACTCTCCAATCTGTACTTCGTCCTTGCCGTTCCCGTGCCGCTGATGGTGTCGTGGCTCGAGATGAAGCGGTCGCCCGACCACACGCTCACGTTCGCATGAAGGGATAGGAACTCCAAACGGCCTTACTTGGCAATGGGCGAGGTAGGACGGGGCAGGGGGTGAGGTGGGTGGGCAGCGGAGACGAGCGGCGCGGGGACGATGCAGGCGCCACGATGCGGCGAGCGAGGCGCGGGAGCTCAGTAAGCCGGAACGGGCCTCGGGGATGCGCGGATGGGCGGGGAAGGCGCTGGGAGGAGAGGGATAGGAAATCCAAACGCGCTGCGCGAGAGAGGGGCAGGCTAGGACGGGGGTATTTGGCGAACAAGCGCGCGACGGGAGGGCGGTTGGCAGGGTGAATCGAGCGGGGAGCCGGCTCGGCTGCTCGCGGCGGCGGGTGCGAGGCCTCGCCGGACCGGAAGCATGGGCTCAAGGGTCAGCGCGATGCTGGGATGGGCGGGGAGGGTCGGACCT
>Ga0181578_10002893_pt1 | contig 15865 bp, 14 predicted proteins | sample 071ome_21_FD_148659 | JGI IMG/M metagenome (GOLD analysis project Ga0181578, IMG submission 148659) | Coastal salt marsh microbial communities from the Groves Creek Marsh, Skidaway Island, Georgia - 071401CT metaG (spades assembly) | ecosystem: Environmental > Aquatic > Marine > Intertidal zone... | reverse complement strand
TTCTCGCCATGTCACTGCTCGCAATTGGCGGCTGTGGGTCTGCGCCCAAATGTGCCACTCTCGATGGTCAAGGCATCTCCGATGCGAATGGCTCGAAAGCTCAATTTCGGAGGCTTTTGACAAAAGTCACGCAGAGTACCGTCACGTCAGCAGTGGTGCTAGACCGAGACGGTGCAGCTGGCGCCGTCACCATGGCCTCCGCGATCGAGGCCGCAGTCAGCCGACATCAGGCTGAGTGCGATCGCAATGTCGTGGCAAGCTGGAATATGCTTTCATCAGGCGAAATCAGACGGGTACGTGAGGCTATAAGTAGCCGAGATGAGGCGACCTACTTGCGCTTTGCGAACCGGGTGGGTGAGGAGGCCAGAATGCGCAATCAGCCTCTTCTGATGAAAGCCGGCTCCGAGGTCATGGCAGCCGCGTTCGAGCATAAGGCAGTAACGCACTAATGCGATGATCGGCATCTGCGATTGAGGTCAGATCTGGCGTGATAGAACCCAAAAAGCCGCTCGCGCTGAGCTTGTCGAAGCGCCGCATTTTTTCTGCTCTCAGTGCGTATCGAAGAAGGACAGTCCTTCGACAGGCTCAGGACGAAAGGGTTTTGAAACCTCAGCCCCCCTGCAAATCCGCCAGAAACTCTTTCACCCGGTTCGCATTGTATCCCAGATCGCCGACGCCGACGCGGCTCACCGAGCGCATGTCGACCTCGCTGCGCTTGCCATCCGCGGTAGGCACCGCGCGCAGCACGACATCGTCCTCGAAACGGATCCAGGCGGCATAAGCCGTCGCTTCGAGACGGCCAGCCGCAGGATCGGCCTTTGCCACTGTCCAGCCGCGGTCCCGCGCCAGCTTCTCGGCATCGGAGATCACTTCGGCAACCGGCTTGTCGATCATGATCGTCGTCAGCTCGGGATAGGCCTCGGCGTGGATCGCACGCCAGTTCTCGACTGTCTCGACCCCGGCAAGGTTGTCCTCGCGCAGTTCCAGCACCTCGAAGGTCGGTGGATCGGTAAGGTCGGTCGTGGCATCGTGGATCGCCGGATACTTGCCCGCGCTTGAAGCGCCGAAGCCCAGGAAGCCGAAGACGAGCAGGGCCGGGATCAGCCCGACCAGCGCCGTCTTCGCGCCGCCCTTGCGTTTGCCCAAGGCGATGGAAAGCGCCACGAGGCCGAGAAGAATGGCGATGACCGAAAGCGCGCCAGCCCCTAGCAAAGATGAAAAGCCGGGCAATTTGTCAATAATATCGTACCGTGCCAGTGTCGGCCCGAGTACCGCCAAGGCAAGCGCGGCAAGGCCGAGCCACTTGGTGATCCGCGCCGTTAGTGGCGGCTTTGGTGCATCGTCCATGGTGTTCCCCTCTCCGGGGCGATCCTAGGCTGAACAACTCGCGCCGCCAAGTACGCAGAAGCGGGCGCAATGCGGGTGGTTGAGGCGGACCGGCTGGCTGGCTTCGGCCAGCGTGTCGCCGAGATCGAATTGCGGATCGTATGGCAGCAGGGTGCAGGCAGCGACGCGAGGGGCCGTCTCGCTCTTGCGATGGACGACCATGCGGCTGGTCGCGCACATCGGCTCGGTGGGCGACTTGCCGAGGATCTGCCAGCAATCGGTCGTGATCTCGGCGATGTCGGCCTGCGCGTCCATTTCCGGGAATAGCACCAGCCATGCAGGGTCTAGCGCATCGATGGGGAGAGCTTGTTCGGCAAACAGCGCGGCATAGCCATTGCGCGCCTCGGCCTCGCTTTCGTGCGGAAGCAGGCGACCGGCGACAGCGATGGAGAATCTGTTTTCGGCGAGCCAGCGCAGGCCATCGAGCGCCTTGTGCCAGGTGTCGGCCCCACGCTCGGCTTCATGGATTCCCGGCGTGTAGTGATCGAGGCTCACCCGCAGTGTGAGACTCGCGCCGTGCTTTTCGCGCAGCGCCTTCAGCGCGGCCTCGTGCCGCCGCATGGGCTTCATCGCATTGGTCAGCACGAGGACGTCGAAGCCGCGTTCCAGCGCCTCTTGCAGCATCGCCATGATCTCGGGATTCATGAACGGCTCGCCGCCGGTGAAGCCGATCTCGCGCGTGGACAGCGAGCGTGTTCCGATCTCATCGAGAAATCGTGCGACGTCGCGGGCAGTGAGGTAGACCAGCGCGTCGTTGGTCGGGCTGCTTTCGATATAGCAGCCCGCGCAAGCGAGGTTGCACAGCGTACCAGTATTGAACCACAGCGTTTCGAGCGTGGTCAGCGGCACCGAGGCGCGCTCGGAGCCGTCGGCGGTGTGCTGCGGGTCGACGAACTTTTCGGGCGCAAGGACAGGGGCCTCGGGCGCGAAGGGCGAGTGGCCCAAGGGAGCGGATCGCGGTGCGGTTCGGGCAGCGGTGCGCGCGCTCATCCCCGCCACCTGCGACTCTTCGCAACCAGTTTGGCAAAGCGTTTGGGCCAAGTGCCGAACACTGTCGGCTCCCATGCGGTGAAAGCGGCCTGCTTGGAAATGTCCGAACGCGAAGGGTAGGCGACGATCGCGGAGCCCATCGCGAAGGTGCTCGCCTTGCCCGCGATCACCTGCGTCCATGGCAGGAGCAGCTCGCCCGCATGCTCACCAACGGCCGTCACGCCGAGGACTTTCCTGCCCTTCATCACCAGCTTGAGGTAGCCTTCGCTCGCCCCTTCACAAACCGCACGGTCGTTGTCAGCCAACTCCTGCCGCACCACGTGAACTTTGTCGCCATGCCGGTCGCGCGCCTCGGTTTCGGTCATGCCGACCTGCGCCAGCTCGGGCGACGTGAAGGTGCAGTGCGGCAGTGCCGAGAAATCCGCCTTGGCCGGAATGCCCAGCGCGATTTCGAGCGCGACATTTGAGCCTTCGTAGCCCGAGACATGAGTGAAGCGCGGCCCATCGCGGCAATCGCCGATGGCATAGATGCGCTTGTTGGAGGTGCGGCGGCGCGCGTCGACTGCGATGCCGTTCCTGCCGACTTGCACGCCCGCCTTGTCGAGATCGAGACTGTCGACGTTAGCCTTGCGACCGGCGGCGACGAGCACGTGGCTTGCAGGGATCGTCTCGCCCCCATTGTATGTCAATTGCAGGCCCGTCCCGATGCCGTCGCACCGCTCTATCGCCGCTGTAACGAAGCGCACGCCGGTGCTTTCCAGGGTCTGTTCGACCAGTTTCGCAGCTTCCTCGTCGTCGCGGCCCATCGGACGGCCCGGATCGATAACCGTGACCTCGCTGCCGAGGCGGCGGAAGGCCGAAGCCATTTCCATGCCAATAGCGCCCGCGCCGATTATGGCGAGATGGCGAGGCAACTCGTTCAATTGGAACAGGTTTTCGTTAGTGAGGTAGGGGACGCTTTCGATCCCTTCGATGGGCGGGACAAGGGGGCGCGAGCCGGTGGCAACGACGATCCGCGGCGCGCGCAAGCGCTGATCTCCTACCTGCACCTCGTCACGGGAAACAAACCGTGCCTGGTCGCGGATCACCTCGCAACCCATTGATTCGAAGCGTTCCTGCGAATCGTGATGGGCGATGTCCAGGATCGCCTGCTCGACATGGCCGCGCACGCCCGTCCAGTCGACCCGCGCCTCGCCAAGCGCCACGCCGAGCCGCTCGCCGTGCTGCGCAGCCCGCCCTGCCGCCGCAAGTAGTGCCTTGGACGGAACGCAGCCATTATTGAGGCATTCGCCGCCCATCTCGGCCTGCTCGATCAGCGCGACCGAAAGTCCGAACAGCGCGCAGCCGCCTGCCGCGGTTAGGCCTGCGGCGCCTGCGCCGATCACGATGGCATCATGTGTGTATTTCATCGGGCGACTTTGGTAACCAATCGGGGCGTGCGTCCGAACTACGCACCAAGGGGCAACTTGTCACAGGTTGTTCGTCCGAACCATCCCCGAGGTTACATGAACATAGAGAATTCCCGCGATTACTACGGCAAGGTCCTGCAAGGCAGCGACGACCTCAAGACCGATGCCTGCTGCACCGTGGCCGCGCCGCCCGAGCGGGTGATCGAGGCGCTGCGCAATGTCCATCCCGAGGTGAAGGCGCGCTATTACGGCTGCGGCCTGGTGCTGCCGCAAGCCATCGAAGGCGCGGCGATCCTCGATCTGGGTTCGGGCTCGGGGCAGGATACCTATGTGCTCGCACAGCTGGTCGGCGAGCAGGGCAGCGTTACCGGAGTCGATACTACACCAGAGCAGCTTTCCGTCGCGCGAGAACACGAAGAGTGGCACCGCGAACGTTTCGGTTATTCCGCGTCCAACGTGAAGTTTCTCGAGGGCAATATCGAGCGGCTGGAAGAGCTCGATCTCGCCCCCGCTTCCTTCGACGTGATCGTCTCCAATTGCGTGATCAATCTCGTTGCCGACAAGCTTGCGGTGTTCCGCGCGGCGCGCAAATTGCTCAAGCCCGGCGGCGAACTCTATTTCTGCGATGTCTATGCCGACCGCCGCGTGCCCGAAACACTGCGCGCGGACCCGGTGCTGCACGGCGAGTGCCTGTCGGGCGCGCTCTACTGGGGCGATTTTCTGGCGCTGGCGAAGCAAGCAGGCTTTGCCGATCCGCGTCTCGTCGAGGACCGGGCGCTAGCCATCGGCGTTGCACAGGTTGCGGCTAAAGTCGAAGGCATCGGCTTCCATTCGGCGACCTACCGCCTGTTCAATCTCGACGGGCTTGAGCCGCAATGCGAGGATTACGGGCAGGCGGTGCGCTATCTTGGCACCGAGTCCGACAGCCCCCGCGTGTTCGTGCTCGATGGCCATCACCGGATCGAGGCGGGGCGTATGTTCCCGGTCTGCGGCAACACCTGGAAGATGCTGGCCCAAACGCGGCTTGCCGAACATTTTGAGTTCTTCGGGGACTTCTCCCGACACTACGGCGTATTTCCCGATTGCGGGATAGCCATGCCGTTTGGCCAGGGTGACGCCCCGGACAGCGGAGAAGCGCCCTGTTGCTGAATGTCCTCGTCACAGGCGCTGGCGGGCTGATCGGCGGGGAGCTGTGCGCGCGCCTTGTTGCGAAAGGGCACCGCGTCACCGCCATGGTCCGCAACCGACGGCAGGTTCTGGGCAATGACGGCAAAGAGGTTCCGGTAGCGCGGACTGTGACGGGCGATGTCACCAAGCCGATCATGGGCCTTGCGCCCGAACCGCAGCATGTGGTCGTGCACTGCGCCGCGCACCTCGATTTCGATGCGCCCGAAGAGGATTTGCAAAGGATCAATGTCGCCGGGACAGCACAGGCGATCGCCTATGCGCGAGAGGCCGGTGCCGCCTTCCTGCATGTCAGCACTGCCTATGTTTGTGGGGAGCGCGAAGGCGCAATTGCCGAGGCCCCGGTGCCTCAAGGGACGCGTTTCACCAACCGCTACGAGGCGTCGAAGGCGGCGGCCGAACAACTGGTCGCGCAGAGCGGGCTGCGCTTTGCCATTGCCCGTCCCTCGATCGTGCTGGGTGATAGCGCGACCGGCGCGATCCGTGACTTTCCGTCGCTGTGCAATGTCTTTCGGTTGATGGCGCGCGGCAAGGTCACCACGTTTCCGGCAGCGGCGGACTCGAGCCTCGACTTGGTACCGATCGACCACGTGGCGGAAGGGCTGGCACGCCTTGTCGAGCGCATGGACAAGGCGGCGGGCGGCTGGTTTCACCTTGTCGCCGATGCACCGTTGCCGGCCGCCGAACTTGCGCATGGCGTGGCGCGCGTCGACCACTTCCCGTCGCCGAAGGTCGTTGATCCGCAAGACTACGACCCACAGGCCCTGACTTCATCCGAACAGCTTCTCGCCGGCCGCATGCTCGCGACCTACGGCGCCTATTTCACGCGAAGCCCGCGCTTTGCCAGTGATGCGTTCGCCGCGCTGACCGGACTTGCCTGCCCGCCTTGCGACCGCGGCTGGCTCGACCGGCTGATCGCCCATGGTATCGCGCGCGGGTACTTGCCCCCGCCGCCGCTCAGCGAATGTCGGGATAGAGATCGGCGAGCCGCTTTCGCGCACCCAGAGCCCACATCATCCCGACCTTGAAATAGATCCAGTTGGCGCGCAGCGGCCCCCAGGCGGCGACCCTCCGGTCGGACGTGCGCACGATCCGTGGCACGAGCTTCACCTTGCCGAGCCGTCCAAGCCGGATGCACAGGTCTGCTTCCTCCATCACCGGGGTGCCCGGATCGCAGCCGCCAACCTCGAGGAACTGGTCGCGGCGGAAGAACATGGCATGATCGCCGAACAGCAGTCGGACGCCGCGCAGGAACAGGTGTGGGCGCACGAACAGCGGCGCGTACCAGGTCTTGATCCAGTTGTGGAACGAGGTGCCCCAGCGGGTCTTGTCAGGCCCGCAGATAAGGGGCGTGAAACCGGCGAGGGCTACACGTCGGTTTGCAAGTGTGGACTGGATCACCGCGATCATATCGGTGGGCGGGATCGTGTCGGCGTGGACCACGCAGACCAGCGGGCCTTGCGCGGCCTCCACCCCGGCGTTGATCTGCACTGCCCGCCCGCGCTCGGCTTCGATCACGCGCCAGCCTGCTCCACGGGCGGCTTCGCGCGTCGCATCCTCGCTGCCGCCATCGACCACCAGGATTTCTTCCGGTTGTGGATCGAGCGCGGCAAGCGCCTCGATCAGTTCGGGCAGGACCTTCTCCTCGTTGAGTACGGGTATGACGAGTGAAACTGCGTTCATGGCAGGAATTCCGGCCACTGGGCGAGGTCCTGCGGCTCGTCCACGTCGGTTAGTTCAGGCAGCATGGCGGGTGTAATCCCCCGTGCCGCACATCGGGCAAGCGTTTCTGGCAAGACTTCGGGCGTGCTCCACGGCATATCCGGAAACAGCCATGGACAGGCCTGACGAAAGCCGATCAGCCAATAGCCGCCGTCGCGCGCCGGCCCGATAACGATCTCGTGATCGTCAAACGCCTTCGCCGCATCAAGCAATAGGTCCGGCGTCAGGCCCGGCAGGTCGCTGCCAATCACCAGCGCCGGAGATTCGACTCGCGCCAGCCGTGCCCCGAGATCGCCGTCGCCTTGATCGGCCAAGGTAATGCCTTTCCCGAATTCCGCCTCGAACCGCGCACAGGGAGCGCCCGTCACCCTCAGTTCGACCGGCAGGTCGTTTCTGCGCGCTACATCGAGCGTGTGGTCCAGCAAGCTGCGGTAAATAGTCGCCGCGCCCGCATCGCCGTATTCCTGCGCCAGCCGCGTCTTGACTTGGCCCGGTTCGGGCCAGCGCGCAAAGATGACCAGTGTCGGGATGGGGGAAGGCATGGTCCGTGCCTAGCCGCTCGACTGTCGCTTGCCCATGGGCCACAATGTCCGGATGGCCCGGATCAGCAAATTGGCGGCATTGGCGCTCGGCGCCGGACTGGCCGGCGCGGTGGTCGCGCTGGAGCGCAAGCGGCCGCTTCGCCGTACGACCGCGCCGGTCATCCCGCGCACCGTGCACAATGTCGTGATGGGGATCGCTTGTGCAGCCGTGATCGAGGCGGTCGAAAAGCCGCTGACTGGCCGCATTGCCGAGCGCAATGCGGAGCGGGGCAGGGGACTGGCGGGCCTGATGCCGTGGCCGCTGAAGGCGCTGACCACCCTCGCGGTAATGGATTACACGTTCTACCTGTGGCACGTCGCGACCCACAAGGTGCCGGTCCTCTGGCGGTTCCACCGGGTCCACCACGTCGATCCCGATCTTGATGCCTCGACCGCGATTCGCTTCCACTTCGCCGACATGCTGGTCTCGTTGCCTTGGCGGCTGTTGCAGGTGCGGCTGAGCGGCGCGGGGCTGCGCGGGCTGGCGCTCTGGCGCGCATTCTTCAACGCATCGATCCTGTTCCATCATGCAAACCTGCGCTTGCCAGAGGGCTGGGACCGGCGACTGTCATGGCTGCTGACGACGCCGGAAATGCACGGCATCCATCATTCAAGAGTGCGCGAGGAGCGCGATAGCAACTGGACCAGCGGCATCAGTGTGTGGGACCGGCTTCATGGAACCTTTCGCGATCGGCCCGCGCAAGATGAGCTTGCCATTGGCGTGATGAGCGGTGAGGCGGAAGAGACGGCGTCGCTGCCGGTCAGCATCGCCGCGCCGTTTTCTGATCGCACCGGCCAGTAAGACGAGCTGTCTCTTCCCAAAACTGGTCCAATCGCGCATGACAGCGCGTGAGCCACACGGACCAATTCGAGAGGAAACCCCACACCATGTTCTCAATGCGCTTCGACATGCGCGCGCCCGATACCGGCGCACCGGCAAGCGAGCTTTACAAGACCGCGATCGAAATGGCCGAATGGGGCGAGAAGAACGGCTGCGTCGCCGCGACATTGTGCGAGCATCATTCCAGCGACGACGGCTATTTGCCATCGCCGATGATCCTGGCCGCAGCCATGGCGTCGCGCACGACGACGCTGCCGATCGCCATCGCGATCTTCATGCTGCCGATGTACGACCCGGTGAAGCTGGCCGAGGACATGGCGGTTCTCGATATCATTGCGGGCGGCCGGGTCAGCTATGTCGGCGGCATCGGTTATGTGCCTTACGAATACGAAATGTTCGGCACCGACTTCACCAAGCGTGGCAAGGCGGCCGAGGAAAAGCTTGATCTGTTGTTGAAAATCAAGGGTGGCGACGAAGTGATCCATGAGGGGCGGCGGATCCATGTGACGCCTGCTCCGACCACACCGGGCGGTCCGGTGGTTGGCTGGGGCGGCGGCTCACCGCCTGCCGCGCGGCGCGCGGGCAAGCACGGCGTCATGTTCATGGCGCAGACCGATGATCCCAAGCTCGGCGAAATATATGAGCAGGCCTGCCGCGACAATGGGCATGAAGTCGGCTTCTACATGTTGCCTTCGCAGGAAGCGCCGACGACGACATTTGTCGCCGAGGACGTCGACAAGGCGTGGGAGGAACTCGGCTCCTACATCATGCACGATGTCCTCACCTATCAGAAATGGAACGAGGGCCGCGAGGGCATCAGCAGCATTTCGTCCGCCAGGACGGTCGACGAACTTCGCGCCGAAAACAGGACGCATCGGATCATGAGCGTCGATCAGGCGGTAGACTATGTGAAGGGCGGCGCGCCGCTGGGCCTGTTGCCGCTTGCGGGTGGATTGCCGCCCGAGCTCGCATGGAAATACCTCAAGATCGTCAGCGACAAGGTTATGCCCCAGCTTGGCTGATACGCCGCCGCCTGGAATGGTAGCTATTCCCGGCGGCACGTTCGCCATGGGGTCGGAAAACTTCTACCCCGAGGAAGCGCCGATCCGACAGGTACGCGTCGATCCGTTCTGGATCGACGAAGTTCCGGTCACCAACCGCCAGTTTGCCGCGTTCGTTGAGGCGACCGGGCACACGACCTTTGCCGAGATTGCGCCCGATCCGCGCGACTACCCCGGCATGGACCCGGCCTTGGCCAAGGCGGGATCACTGGTCTTCGAGAAAACTGCGGGTCCGGTCGAGCTGACCGATTTCAGCCAGTGGTGGGACTTTTGCTTTGGCGCAGACTGGCGGCATCCGACCGGGCCGGACAGCTCGCTTGAAGGGTTGGAAGATCATCCGGTTGTCCACGTGACCAATGACGATGCGCGTGCCTATGCCGAATGGGCGGGCAAGGCACTGCCGACTGAAGCCGAGTGGGAATGGGCGGCGCGTGGCGGGCTGGAAGGCCGGGACTATGGCTGGTCGGCAGACCATGCCGACGAACTTGCGCCCGATGGCAAAATGCTCGCCAATTACTGGCAGGGCCTGTTTCCTTTCGCGAATACCGAAGAGGATGGCTGGCTCCGCACCTCGCCGGTGCGCAGTTTTCCGCCAAACGGTTATGGGCTTTACGACATGATCGGCAATGTTTGGGAGCATTGCGCCGACTGGTATGCCGAGCCCAAACCGGCGAAGAAAAGGAGCCCCTCGGCCTGCTGCACGCTCGACAATCCGCGTGGCGCTCGCAAGGGAGAGAGCTTCGATCCGGCACTGCAGGGCATGAAGATCGGTCGCAAGGTTATCAAGGGCGGCTCGCACCTGTGTGCGCTCAACCATTGTCGCCGCTACCGGCCAGCCGCGCGATTCCCCCAGGCGACCGATTCCTCGACCAGCCATGTCGGCTTTCGCTGTGTCATGCGCGTAATAACGTAATCGCAAAAGAGAGTACTGAATACCGCTCTGGCGTATTGACGGGCACCGAGAGGGCGGGCAACGTCGCCAGTGAGAGTGAAAGTGGACCGACGGGCCGGAGACCCGGCCCGGGCGGAATAAACTATTGGAGCCAGACCCGTGTCCGACGATCCCTATATCCTGATTACCGCCGATACCCATGCCGGGGGCGGCCACGCCGCCTATCGCGAGTATCTCGACAAGAAGTATCTCGACCAGTTCGACGAATGGCGCGGCGGATACCGCAACCCGGAAACCGAGCACTACCACAACGTCAAGAAGCTGCGGAACTGGGACTATGACCTGCGCACCGAAGAGCAGGACAGTCAGGGTGTCGTCGGCGAGGTCATCTTCCCGAACACTGTGCCGCCGTTCTGGCACAAGCCGCTTGTGATGCCGCCGTCGGCCGTGCCGAACGATAAATACGAGCTCTATCAGGCGGGTATCGACGCGCATAACCGCTGGCTGGCCGACTTCTGTGCCGAAGACCCGCATCGGCGGGCGGGCATCGGTGTGCTTCTGCCCAACGACCTCGAGAAGGCCGAGAAGGACGTTCAGGAATTTGCGAAGATGGGCTTGCGCGGCGGCGTGCTGCTGCCGCTGATCGCGCCCGACGCGACCTGGCTCAAGCCGCTTTACGATCCGGCTTGGGACCGCGTTTATGCCGCGATCCAGGATTGCGATCTGGTGATGAACCAGCACACCGGAGCGGGCATTGCCGATCACGGCGATGATCTGGTCGGTCAGGCAATCTGGATGTCGGACGTGCGCTGGGCCGCCCAGACCGGCCTCAGGCACCTGATGCTCTCGGGCGTGTTCGAGAAGTTCCCCAAGCTTAAGTACATCATCACAGAGTCCGGCTGCCGCTGGGCGGGCGAACTGCTTGCCGATCTCGATCGCATCGATGGCAGCATCAAGCGCGGCGTCACCGGCGAGATCAAGTACTCTGGCGACTGGGTGCTCAAGCGCAAGCCGAGCGAATATGCCCACGACTGCGTATTCTATGGGGCGAGCTTCCCCAACAAGGCCGACCTCGACGGTATCGACGCAGTGGGCGAGGACAACGTGCTGTGGGGCAACGATTACCCGCACTACGAAGGCACCTTCCCGTACAACCTCGAATCGCTGCGCATGACCTTCGACGACATGCCCGAGGAACGCCGCCGCAAGGTGCTCGGCCTCAATGCGATCAAGCTTTACAAGTTTGACGAGGCGGAAATGAAGAAGCGGGCAGAGAAATTCGGTCCGCGTCCCTCGCAGGTCAACGTGCCGCTGCCCGACGAGGACATTCCGACCGATTCGTACTGCTATCTGTTCACCGATACGCTGCGTACGAGGAAGGAAGCCGCAGCGGCCGCTGCTTGAGCAGGCGAAACCGCCCACGCCGCGTGAGCAAATGGGCGCGGGTTGGCAGAGGGAGAGAAGAAGCTTGGCGGACGATCCGTTCGAACTGTTCCGTGCGGTCAACGCCGAGCTGACCGGCCCCGGCGGCTCGTTCGAATTGCGCAACCGCGACGATCCGCACCGCAAGGAATTTGCGGGGACTCTTCGCAATTTCTGCGCGGTGATGGATCGCGCGCGCGAGCGCTATAGCGACAAGGTCTATCTCACCTTCCGCGACGAAAACCGTACCTACGGCGAAGTGATCGGCCAAGCGGATCGCCTCGCGGCGGCCCTTCACCATCGCCACGGGATCGAGAAGGGTGACCGCGTCGGCATTGCCATGCGCAACCGCATCGAATGGTTCGTGGCTTTCCTTGCGCTGCAACGACTGGGCGCCATTGCCACCTTGCTCAACAGCAGGGGTGCGGCGGGCGAACTGGCGAGCACGGCCGATCAGGTGGGCTGCAAGCTGGTGTTTGCCGATGCCGAGCGCGACGAATTGCTGGCTGATACGGCGACTTGCACGGTCCTTGGCCTCGACGATCTCGAAGCTCTTGTGGCCGACAAGGATGTGCCGCCGCATCCCGGTTTCCCCGATCTCGATACCGACGATCCGTCGCACATTATCTTTACCTCGGGCACGACCGGGCGTCCCAAGGCGGCCACGCTCACCCATCGCAACCTGGTTGCGGTAGTGCGCGAGATGGAGTTGCGCGCGGAAGCGGGCCTTACAATGGCCGCCATGCAGGTGGGCCAGCCGGTCGAAGTATTGCGCGCGGCGATGCCCCCGGCACAGCCGGCCCTGATGATTTCGCCCCTGTTTCACATCTCGGGCATTGTCGGCATGGCCTCGTCACTGACGACCGGCAGCCGCCTGATCCTGATGCGCCGCTGGAATCCCGAAGAGGCGCTTGATCTCATCGAAGACAACGGCTGCGGGATGCTGTCGGGGCCAAGTATGGTCTTCGCCGATCTGCTCGCTCTGCCGAATGCAGGCCATCGCATGCGCTCCATGCGCAGTTGCGCGATCGCCGGGCAGGCGACGCCCGCCAAGCTCGGCGCGGACCTGCGCGAGCAGGTGGCCGGTATGTCGGTTGCCTCGTGCTGGGGACAAACCGAATGCACTGGAGCTGCTACGACCGCCACCGGCGCGATGTTTGCCGCGCGCCCGGACACGGTCGGCGTCGCTATCGATACCATCGACCTGAAGATCGTCGACGAGCAGGGCAATGAGCTGCCGCCAGGACAGGTTGGCGAAATACTGATGCGCGGTTCGACCGTGATGCAGGGTTACTGGGACGACGACGAAGCCAATGCCAAAGCCTTCCGCGATGGCTGGCTGTGCACCGGCGACCTTGGTTGGGTGGACGAAGACGGGCTGATCTTCATCACCGACCGGGTGAAGGACATGGTCATTTCGGCCGGGGTGAACATCTACTGCGCCGAAGTCGAACGCGTGCTTTCGATGATGGAGCACCAGCACGAAGTAGCACTGTTCGGTGTCCCCGATAATCGCCTTGGCGAGCGTACGATTGCTGCTGTGGTGCCGCGCGAAGGCGCGGAATCGCTTATCGACGAGGACAAGGTCAAGGCGCACGTCCGCGCTAATCTCGCTGACTACAAAGTTCCTGCCGAAGTCCGCTTCGACCTTGGCCCGTTGCCGCGCAACGACATCGGCAAGGTCGACAAGGCGCGACTGACGGAGCGGTACTTCGAACGCGTGAAAATTTCAGCTTAAGAACGGAAAGGCAAAACCCCTCATGCCCATGCCCAAGGATATTGGCATCATCGACCTGATGCTCGGCATTCCTGTCTCGGAGGACAATTCCGAACAGTACGACTTCATCAAGAAGAACCTGATGGACACGCAGAGCAAGGAAATGTTCAAGATGCCTGTCCAATACATGTTCAAGGATATTCCGCGCACCAAAGTCGACGGCGACAAGGTCGACTGGACAATTGCGCAGATGGACAAGCACGGCATCGAGAAAGCCTTGATCGGCGTCAGCGCCGCCAATTCGGACCGTGCAGCTGCGTTGGCCCGTTACCCTGATCGCTTCCTGCTCAGCTACGAATGCGATCCCAACAAGGGCATGGAGGAAGTTCGCAACATCCGCAGGCTCAAGCGTGAGCAGAATATTGTTGCCATCACCGCTTTCCCGGCGGGCATGCATCCCCAAGTGCCGATCAACGACAAGAAGCTCTATCCGATCTATGCGACCTGTGTGGAAGAGGGCCTGCCGTTCTTCTGCACCACCGGCATCGCGGGTCCTCGCATCCCGTCGATGTGCCAGCGCACCGAACTGATCGAGGAAGTGGTGTGGTTCTTCCCGGAACTGAACTTTGTCATGCGCCACGGCGCGGAGCCGTGGGATGCGCTGGCGGTCAAGCTGATGCTCAAGTTCCCGAACCTCTATTACAGCACGAGCGCCTTCGCGCCGAAGCATTACCCCAAGTCGATCATCAACTATGCGAACACGCGCGGTGCGGACAAGATTCTCTATGCAGGCTATTTCCCGATGGGGATGAGCCTCGAGCGGATCATGTCCGACATGGAGAACGTGCCGTTCAACGACGATGTGTGGCCCAAGTTCCTGCGCGGTAATGCGCTGAAGCTTTTCGGGCTTGAAGGATAGTAGCCATGGCGACGCTTGCAGCTGAACAGGACAATCTGGAGACCTTCCGCGCGGAGACCCGCGCATGGCTGGAGGAGAATTGCCCGCCTGGCGCGCGCAACCTTCCGCAGCAGATGGACGCCAGTTTCTGGGGCGGCCGCAACCCGGTCTATCCCAGCGAAGACCGGAAGGTATGGTTCGAGCGGATGGTCGCGCGCGGGTGGACCGCGCCCTCTTGGCCGAAGGAATATGGCGGTGGCGGCCTCGACGCCGCGCAGGCACGCGTCCTGAAACAGGAAATGGCGCGGATTGGCGCGGTCGAGCCGCTGCAGAGCCTTGGACTGATGATGCTGGGCTGGGCCATCCTCAAGTTCGGCACCGAAGAGCAGAAGCTTGAGCACCTGACCAATATCACCCAGGGCAAGATTCGCTGGGCGCAAGGCTATTCCGAGCCGGGCGCGGGCTCCGACCTCGCCAGCCTGACCACGCGCGGCGAGGACCGGGGCGATCATTTCGTGGTCAATGGCCAGAAGATCTGGACGACCTACGGTCATAAGGCCGACATGGTCTTCACGCTCGTGCGCACCGAGCCGGATGCGCCAAAGCACCAGGGCATCAGCTTCCTGCTGATCGACATGGACCAGCCCGGCGTCAATGCGAAGCCGATCCGGATGATCAGCGGCAATGAGCACTTCGCGCAGACCTTCTTCGATGACGCGATTGTCCCGCGCGCCAACCTGCTGGGCGAACAGGGCAAGGGCTGGGACGTCGCAAAGTATCTGCTCACTTTCGAGCGCTCGTCTATGGGCCAGTCGCTCGGCGGCGGTCAGGGCAAGACGATTGCCGATATTGCGCTGGAAAATGTCGGCAAGGAAGGGCTTGCGCGTGAACCGGGCCTGCGCCGCGAAGTCACCGAGACGATGATGGAAACCTGGGCGATGCAGATCGCGGGTGAGCGCATGTTCGATGCGGGCAAGGCAGGTTCGCTTTCGCCCTTCTCGCCCAACGTGATGAAATTGCTCGGGACCGAGCTGGCGGCGCGGCGCACGCGGCTTGCCATGTCGCTGGGCGGTTTCGACGATCTCGCGCGGGATGGCCAGACGGCTTACGACTGGTTGCAGGCCCCGCCCAATTGCGTCGCGGGCGGCTCCAACGAAGTGCAACTGAACGTGATTTCCAAGCGCGCGCTTGAACTGCCGGAGTACAAGTAATGGCTTTGGTTCATTCCCAGGACGAGACGATGCTCGTCGATTCCACGCGTGGCCTGCTGGATCGCGAAGCGCCGCTCACCGCGTTTCGCGCGCTGCGTGACAGCGGCGAGCCACTGGCGTGGGACCGCTCACTCTACGGCAAGCTGGCCGAGAATGGCCTGGTCGCGCCAAACGTCGACGAAGCGGACGGCGGGGTCGGTATGGGCATCGCCGCTGCCGGTCTAGTCATGGAGCAGGCGGGCCACGTGCTGGCCGCCGCGCCTCTGCTTTCCGCCGCGATCAGCGCTACGCTGATTGCTGGGGCGGGAAGCAAAGGCGATCTGCTTGGCCAGATCGTGTCGGGCGCGAAGGTGGTTGCACCCGCGCTCGACGAGGCAGCGCGCCATAATTCGGACAAGCTGGAAACCATAGCCGAGAAATCGGGTGACGGTTGGGCGCTGACCGGCAGCAAGACCGCCGTGATCGACGGCTTCGAAGCCGACGCCTATGTCGTTTCGGCCATGGTCGATGGCGCGCCCGGCCTGTTCCTGGTCGAGAAGGACGTGAGCGG
>Ga0181578_10002890_pt1 | contig 15873 bp, 2 predicted proteins | sample 071ome_21_FD_148659 | JGI IMG/M metagenome (GOLD analysis project Ga0181578, IMG submission 148659) | Coastal salt marsh microbial communities from the Groves Creek Marsh, Skidaway Island, Georgia - 071401CT metaG (spades assembly) | ecosystem: Environmental > Aquatic > Marine > Intertidal zone... | reverse complement strand
CTCCACGCCGCAACGGCCGAGGACTCGCTGCGCGGCGAGCGCGGCGACCTCGGAGAGTCGGTGCTCCTCGGGCCACCAGCGACGCTCCTCGATCCCCGTCCACCCGACGAGCTGGCCGGGAGCCAGGGAGAGGGCCTCATAGGTCGGCGCGAGGCGACGCTCCAGCTCCTCCGAGGTGACGACGATGGGGGCCAGCTCGAAGCCGATGCCCGCGAGGCGGACGCGCTCGTAGCGGACGCAGCCGGGGACGCTCATCGAGGCCCCGCCGTGGGCACGATGGCGACCGTGAAACCACCCATGCCGTAGATCCAGAGGCCGTCGACGAGGAGGCGGCCGTCCCCCCGGATGAGGCGTCGCTCCTCGTCGATCTCGGTGATCAGGACCTCGACGGTGACCCGATCGCGATGCCCGAGGACCTGCCCGCGGTAGGTCCACTCATGAGCCTCCCCGCAGGCGACCGCCTGCAGCTCCTCCTCCGGGGCGGGGGTCCAGCGGTCGAGGGCGAAGACCTCCATCAGCTGGAGCATCGACTCGAGGCCGAGGGAGCCGGGCCAGACCGGATCCTGATGGAAGTGGGCCCGGAAGAACCAGGCGTCGGGATCGACCGCGATGCTGCCGCGGATCGACCCGAGCCCCCGGGGCCCCCCCCGACGGTCGAGGGCGTCGATCCGTTCCACCATTCGGAAGCGGGCGTCCGGGAGGCGGGGGTGCTGCGGGACCGGGAACGCCGGGACGCCGGGGAGGTCGGGGAGGGGGAAGCCGGGGGGGACCGCATCGCGGATCCCGAGCTGGTTCGCGAGGGCGGGGCGCGGAAAGAACCCGAAGTAGGTCGTGCCGGTGTAGACCGGGCCCTCCGCGTCTCGGATCTCCATGTCGTAGTGCTGGATCAGCATTCCGGCCGAGGCGCTGAAGGAGGTCAGCCGGACCTCGGTCCGGAGGAGCCCGGTGCGAGGGGTCACCGCTCGATGCTGGGTGGCGCGCCCGCCGAGGTTGCGGAAGTGCATCGGCTCCTCGCTGGTGAGGGCGCTTCCGCAGTAGGCGGCCAGCCACCCGCACGGCTGGAGCGCGGTCTCGAGGAGAACCGCGAAGGGCATGCGCTCCTGCCCGACGGCGGAGAAGTACCAGGCATCGGGGGGCACGGTGTACTCGGCGACGCAGCGGGTCCCCTCCTGCTGGATCCAAGGGGGGCCCTCGACCTCGGTGATGCCGTCGATGAAGCAGTAGGGCGGGGCGGGCAGCCGAGCGATGAAGTCGTCATCGAATCTCCGGTACTCCTCCCCGAATGCCTCGGAAGGCTTGCCGAGGGCGAACGCGAGGATCGAGGCGTGGTCGTAGAGGTGCGCGCGCCCGGGAGTCGGCGGGGGGGGAGGGGGCAAGGGGGACGCGGGCGGCGCCGGGGCTGGTGCGGGGGGAGCGCTCCAGAGGGCATCGATCCCTTCCCGCGTCAGCCCGCGCAGTCGCATTGAGAGCCCTCGCATCTCCACGATCTCCCGACCATCCACCAGCATCTTCGCATCCGCGACGATCGTCGGCTCCGGGTCGAGGGAGATCGAGCGGATCGAGACATCGTAGCCCACGACCCGGGAGCTGGGGATCACCTGTCCGCGACAGCGCAGCCGCCCCGGCTCGCCGATCACCGGGTGGACCTCGACCGCCCCCTCTTCGCCGATCCAGCCGAGACCGAGGACCAGCACGCGGAGGGTGTGCAGGGTGCACTCGAACATCAGCGTGCCGGGCATCACGGGGTCGTCCGTGAAGTGGCAGGTCAGGAACCAGTCGTCCGGTCGGACATCCAGCTCGGCGGTGACCCGGCCGAGCCGCCAGTGCCCCCCCGTGGGGTCGAGGGAGGTCACGCGGTCCAGGAGGTGCATTCGGCCGGTGGGGGTGCTGCGACGCCCGGGGATGGTGGCGGGGCGCGCCAGGGGGAGTCCGGAGAAGCGGGGGCCGAATGCGGCCGCGAGGTCTCCCGCCCGCAGGGCCTCCAGCTGCGGAGCGTCGAGCCGACACTCCTCCAGTCCGGACGGATGGCGCCACCCCGGCGGCGCGATCGCGGGAGGACGGGGTCGGGAGCGCGGTTCGACGATGCCGCGGCCGGCGGCGAGCGCCGCCTCGGGGAAGAAGCCCGCGCAGCCCTCCTTCATGGTCAGGACCGGCGCGCCGTCGATCGTCGCCTCGAAGTGGAAGTGGAAGAGGAGCGAGTCTCCCTGCTCGAAGAAGCGATCGATCCGGATGTCATAGCGGATCGTCTCCCCGACCCGCGGGAGGTCGCGGTGGAAGGTCACCTCCGCGTCAAGGAGCCGGTAGACCGCGAGGCCGCGGGTGCGGAGGTCGGCCCCGAGCCACGCTGCGAGGAAGAGATCCGCCTGCCCGGACTCGACCGAGATGCAGACCGGGGCGCGCCCGGCGTCGAGGTACCACGCGTCGGGGAGGACATCGTGCTCGGTGACGATGCGGCCCCCGGCGAGAGAGAAGGGCTCTCCCTCCACGGTGATGATCCGGTCGACGAGCATCAGCGGCTCGTCGGGGAGCCGCACTCGGGTGGGGAAGGTGTCGATCTCCTGAAGTCGGGGGTCGTCGAGGCGAGCTCTCAAGGCGGTGGTGATCGCGCCCCGGCCAAACTCGAGGCAGAGCGCCCGGGGGAGCCACGCGGTGGCATCGGCGGGGTGCACCGGTCGTTCTCCTCCGGTGGGCGCTCCGCCGCGCGGCAGGTGCGCCTCGGGGACCGCAGTCGGGGCGGAGGGCTCGGTCCGGGGGACGGGGCCGGTCGCGTGGGAGGATGCGCCGAGGGGACGACCGATCTCGGCGAGAAGCGCGCGCTGGCGACGGACGAGCGCCGCGATGGCCAGCTCCGGAGCTGCGGCTCCGGCCGCGGCGGCACGCGGGGCCGTCGCGACGGAACGAACTTCCGAGAGTCGACCTCCTCCGCCGGGAGCGCCGGACTCCTCCGGCGTCGGAGCGGGGCCCGGCGTCTCGGGAGCCCGTATCTCGTGAGCCAGGGGGACGGGGGCCGGGGGAACGGGAGCCGGAGGAGTCGGGGCCGGAGCCTCCGAGCTCGGGGGGGAGATCCCGCGCCCTCTCGGACCGCTCGCCCTGCGCACGCCGGCGGGGAGGGACGGCAGGTCGAAGGGATCCCCACCGCTCTCCCGGGTGATCGCGGGAGCCCCGCTCGCGACCGGGGCCACCACGGATCCGTCTCCCTCCCCGTGGAGGAGGGAGGGATCGAAGGGAGCGCGCTCGGCGAGGCAGGCCGCGCCGATGCGGGCGAGGGAGAGCTCGAGGGGCTCCCGGGCGCGAACAAGGCTGAGCGCGCGGTGGGGGCGATCCCCGAGGATCGCGTCGACCATGCGGGTGCAGGAGCTCCCCGGCCCGGTCTCCAGGAAGACGCGGGCTCCGGCTGCATAGGCGTGCTCGATGCAGCGGACGTAGTCGAAGCCATGCAGACCCTGGTCGGTGATGGAGCGGGCGATCCCCTCGGAGGTCGGGGCGTGGGGCGCACCTCGATAGGGGGAGTAGATCTCGATCCCGGGGGGGGGGTGAACCGGAAACCGGTGGAGGTCGAGGTACTCGGACTCGACGCCTCGGAGGACCGGCGAGTGCACCGTCGTGACCCCATGCACCGGGAAGAAGTCGGTCCCGAGCTCGCGGACCACCTCGGCCACCTCGAGCGGGTCGCCGCCGATGACGCACTCCGTGGGCGTGTTGACGATCTGCAGGGAGACCCGGGAGCGGCGGCCGATCGCGCGGCGGACTTCGGCGGCGGGCCGAGGGACGATCCCCGCGTTCCAGCGCGCCGGAGTGCCGGCGGGGAGCCCCCAGGCGCGGGCGGCGGCTCGGCAGGGTCCGGCGAGCTCCCGCGTGAAGAGGGTGCTCCCGGCGAGCCGCCGGAGCATCGCGTCGCGATCGCGCCAGACGCCGAGGGCGAACATGCTGGCGGTCTCGCCGAGGGAGTAACCGATCGCGGCGGTCGGTCGGACACCGCAGCGCAGCAGGAGGTCACCGGCGAGGCTGGCGACGGTGACATGCCCCAGGATCCGGTCCAGCTCCGAAGGGTCGAAGGGCGGGTCCCCCGGCGTCGGCCAGAGGGCCTCCCGCGGGAGCTGTTCGGCGAGGGTCCCGCTGACGGCGGAGAGCTCACGCCAACCCCGGGGGAAGCGCGCGAGCAGGTCGCGCCCCTGACCCGGATGATCGTTCCCCGAGCCCGGGAAGAGGAGGGCGACCTCACCCACGACGCCGAGGGGAGTCCGGTGGGAGAAGAAGGTCGCGCCGCCGGAGAGCTCGCGCTCCGCTGCCTCGACCGTCCTTCGTCCACGGAGCACCTCCCGGGCGCTCTCGAGGCGACGACGAAGCTCCCCTGCTCGGCTCGCCGCGAAGGCGATCGCCCGAGGGCGAGCCGGATCGGGGGGAGAGCGAAGGAGGCGCTCCCGGGCGATGCCATGGAGGGGAGCCGCGGGATCGGCGGGGAGCGTCGCCTCGAGGGCGTCGATCGCGCGGAGCAGGTCGCCATCCCCGGCACCCTCGACGACGAGGACCGCGGGCGGCGGCTCCGCGCGACGGAGAGGGGAGGGGCGGGAGAGGCGCGTGGCGGCGGGAGCCGCCTCGCGGAGGACGAGCTGGCCGACATTGCCGTCGATTCCGCCGCATCCCACGAGGACCCGCCGGGGGCCATCCCCCGCGCCGGTCCACCACGGCTCCGGTGCCTCCGCGAGGCGGAAGCGGCGGGCGAGCTCCTCCTCCGCGCCCGCGCGGAGTCGGGTGCCGACCGGGAAGGAGGGGAGGAGGTCATGGGCGACCGCAGCCGTTCCTTGCAGCAGATTCACGAGTCCCGCGGCGGAGCCGGTGTGACCGACATGGAGCCCCGCACAGGAGAGCGCGGCCGGGCGATCGGGGCGTCCCAGCCGGGCGTCGATGAGGACCCCCGCCTCGATCGCATCCTCCTCCGGGGCGCCGCTGGTCCCGGCGAGGACGAGGCGGATCCGATCGCCATCGATGCGCGCGTCCTCGAGGGCCCGATCGATCGCCCGTCGCCACGCCTCCCGCGCCGGCCGCGGGGGATCGATGCCTCCGCCGCCGGCGAACGCGATCCCCTCGATCACGGCCTGAACCCGGTCCCCGTCACGCTCCGCGTCGTCGAGGCGCTTCAGGACGAGGGAGACGACTCCCTCGGAGAGGGCGCCACCGCTGCCGTCGAGGGAGAACGGGCGACTCTCCCCGCGGGAGGAGCCGGGGGCGAAGCGGGCCCGCGAGACCTCGGAGCGGACATCCCCCCCGAGGTCGACCGCCCCGACGAGGGCGAGGTCGAGCTCGCCGGAGCGGAGTCCCCGCACGGCGCGCTCCAGGGCGCGGAGCCCGGAGGTCTCGTCGGTCGTGTAGGTGTGGGAGGGGCCTCCGGCGCGGAACTCCCGGGCGACCCGGCTCGCGACGATGCTGCCGAGGGAGCCCATCACGCGGGGGGCGGTGAGGGGCTCGCAGAGAGAGTCGGGGAGGGCGGTGAGCCATCGCGCGCGCTCCTCGGCCGAGAGCTCGATGCCCTCCTCGGCGAGCCAACGCTCTCCCCACCCCCTCGCGAGCCACCGGAGGTGGAACCGCGTGGAGGCGAGGTCGAGGGGGATCCCGGCGAAGACCGAGGCGCGCTCGCCGAGGTCGATCCCCGCGGCCCCGTCCCCTCCGATGCCGGCATCGAGGAGAGCCCGGCGCGCGGTCTCGAGGAGCCAGAGCTGCTGGGGGAGGCAGTCGGCGAGCTCGGTCGGGGGGATCCGGAATCGCCCCGCCGGCAGGGAGAGGGGGCCGAGGCGCCGGGCGCGGGGAGCGAGGGCGCGCAGCGCGCTGCGTCGGAACCAGTCGCTCTCCTCGACGCCGAACCAGCGGGGTCGGTTTGTGCGCCCGTCGGTCCGGGTCTCCGCTCCGAGGAGGCGGCCGAGGAGCTCCTCGTCGCGCCAGCTCCCCACCTGACCGGCGAGCCCGATGATGGCGATGGGCTCGCGCGCGCGGATCTCGAGCGGCGGGCGGCGGGGGGAGCGGTCCGCCCGGCCGGTCGGCCCGGGGGCCTCCTCCACGAGGAGGTGCGCGTTGATCCCGCCGAACCCGAAGGCGCTGATCGCGGCGCGGCGCGGGCGCCCGCCGGGGGGAGGCTCCCACGGTCGGGCCGAGGTGGGGAAGCGGAAGGGGGAGCCATCCGCCTCGATCTTCGAGTTCGGGGCCTCGAAGTTGGCGGTGGGCGGCAGGGTCCGATGGCGCAGGGCGAGCAGGGCCCGGGTCAGGCTGGCCGCGCCCGCCGCAGTGAGGAGGTGCCCGATGTTCGCCTTCACCGATCCGAGGGAGCACTGACCGGGCTGCCACCCGTCCTCTCCCCAGAGCTCGCGCAGGCTCCCGAACTCGGTGGCGTCCCCGACCGGGGTGCCGGTGGCGTGGCACTCGATGAGGTCGACCTCGGTCGGGTGCCATCCGGCGCTGGTGTAGGCGGCTCGGAGGGCTCGGAGCTGCCCTCCGCGCTCCGGGGCGAGGAGGCTCCCGGCCCGATCGTTCGAGAGCCCGACCCCGCGGATCACGCCGTGGATCTCGTCCCCGTCCCGCTCGGCATCCTCCAGGCGACGGAGGAGGAAGATCCCCGCCCCCTCCCCGACGACGAGCCCCTGCCCTCGACCATCGAAGGGGTGGCAGCGCCCGGTCGGCGAGAGCGCGCGGAGCTGGGAGAAGCCCATCTGGGTGTAGAGAGCGTCCGGTCGCGAGACCCCCCCCGCGAGGGCGGCGTCGACGCGACCGTCGGCGAGCTCCGCGCACGCCTGGGCGATGGCATAGAGGCTGGAGGCGCAGGCCGCATCCAGGGTCTCGCTCCCTCCCCCCAGGCCGAGAGCGCGCTGCAGGGCGGAGGCGGGGAGGCCCCCCCCGAGCGCGTTGCGCGGGTCCCCGATCGTGGTGCCCGCCGGTCTCCTGTCCGCATCATCGGCGGACGGTCCGAAGAGGGTCTCCCGGACCGTGTCGCCGAGGATCGCGGCGCCGACCGCGCTCGCGCCATCGGTCGGGAGGATGAGGTGTCCGAGGTGCACCGACACCCGCGTACGATCGAGGCGCTCGGTGCGCGCGGTGCGCCACGCCTCGATCCCCGCCACCAGGGCGACGAGGACCGAGGGGTCGAGCGCGGAGAGCCGGTCGAGGGTCAGTCCGGGCGCGATGCCGGTCCGGATCGCGTCACGGATCGTCTCGAGGGGGAGACGGTCGAGGAGACAGGCGCGGATCGATCGGACCCGATCGATCTCGGGCTCCGCGCCGCCGAGGATCGAGGACGGCTCGACCGCCCAGCGGCCGGCGGGGATCTCCCGCGAAGTGTCGATCCCATCCCGGACCGTGCCCCAAAAGCCATCGAGGCCGGGGGCCCCGGGGAAGAGCCCCCCGATGCCGACGATCGCGATCGGTCGGAACGAGCCCTCCTGCGTCATGGTGCGCCCGGACCCCGGCGGGTCGCGCGGCCGGCGGCGAAGGCGCGGCCGAGGGAGGGGTCGATGACACACTCCGCGCCGTGGAGCCGCAGGATCGGCTCCCCGTCGGCATCGAGGATCTCAACCGTGGACGAGGCTCCGTGCTCGCTCCGCTCGTCGATCCTCACACGCACGGTGTGGCCCTCGACGGAGGGGGGACGGTCGTAGCGCTCGAGGCGCTCGACGAAGCACGGGAGGCAGGGGGAGCCCGCCGCGCCGATCGACCAGAGGATCTGGAGCTGGAACGCCGCATCGAGGAGGAGCGGATCGATCACCCAGCGGCTCCGATGGGGATGGGGCAGCCACGCGCGCGGATCGGGCGCGGGATCGCAGAGCGCGGCGATTCCCTCGTCGCTGCTCCCGATCACGCGGGTGATCGTCCGAAGGGTCGGACCGTGGAACAGCTCCTCATCGTAGGCCTCGACGACCCCTCTCGGGTGCGGGTCGAGAGCGGGGGACGGGAGGGGACGGGGCGGGGGGGTCCCGAACGGGGAGAGGATCGCGGTCCCCCGGGCGTGGAGGACCTCCCGCTCCTCCGCCCATCCGACCAGCTCGACCGGGACACGGAGCCGCTCCCCGTCGGCGCGGCCGTCCCCGAGGCGGACCTCGATCGTCGCGCTCCCGGCCGGGGGGAGAATGACCCCCTTCATCACCCGCCACTTCTCGAGCGCCTCCAGCTGGAGACCGGGGTGTCGGTGGAGGGCGGCCTCCGCGCCCCACTCGAGCATGAGGGCGAAGGGGAGCACCGCCCGCCCGTCGATGGCGTGATCCGCGAGGACCGGCATCGTTCGCGGGTCGAGGGTCATCCGGAGCGCGGTCTCCCCCTCGGTCGGTCGAGGGGCGGAGCCGCTCCGCGGGGCGATGGGCGCCTCCGCGGGGGGCGTGGGCGCTCGGGAGTCCGAGAGGGGGAGCGTCGCCGCCACGGGCAGCGGGTCGGAGGTCGGCGCGGGAGTCCTGCCTCCCCCGGGCGCGGGCCCGAGGACGGTCGACCAGATGGAGGCACCTGGCGGGGCGGAGAGCTCGCGCAGACAGGCGATGCTGCCGCCGGCGATGGGGATGAGGCCGACTCCCTCCGCGGCGAAGAGACGCGCGAGGCCGGGAGTCACCATTCCACCATCCCACGGTCCCCACCCGATGGAGGCGACGCGACACTGGGGGCGTCGCCGCGCCTCGAGGCACGCGAGGCGGTTCAGCGCCTCGTTCGCGATGGCGTAGTCGACCTGCCCCTTTCGGCCGTATCGACCGGTGGAGCTGGAGAAGAACGCGATCGCCCGAAGCGTGTCGATCGGGAGCATCGAAGCGATCGACGCCGCGCCATCGAACTTCGTCCGGACGACCCGCTCGAAGCTGTCGCGGGTCTTCTGCTCGATCTCGCGGTCCTCGATCACGCCCGCCCCGTGGACCCAGCCGCGCACGGGGCCCTCCGCGGCGGTGAGGTCGGCGATGGCGGCGGCGAGGCCCCGCCCATCCCGGACATCGACCGACCGGTAGAGCGCGCGTCCCCCGACCTCCTCGATCCGGGCGAGGGTGTCCGCCAGCTCACGGTCCGCGAGGACCCGACCGACGCGCTCCCCGATCTCCCGGGGGGGGAGACCCGGGTGGCGCTCGAAGAAGGCCCGCTTCAGCGTCGCCTCATCCCGGGCGGCGGCGATCCAGGTCGGCTCCGGCTCGGGAGGGGCGCTGCGCCCGAGGATCGCGAGGGTCGCGCAGGTCCGGGCGGCGATCGTGATCGCGCACTCCGCCGTCACTCCCCGGCCCCCGCCGGTGACGAGGACGAGATCCCCGCGCTCGAAGGGCGCGGGGTCCTCGGGGAGCTCCGCATAGGAGGCGTCGCGCTCCTCGAGGATGACGGTGCCCTCCGCGCGGAGGCCCACCTCGGCGGGGCCGTCGGCGAGGAGCGCGGCGGCGAGCTGCCCGATGGTGCCCGGGGCCTCCTCGATCCTCGGGTCCAGATCGACCGCGCGGCCGGAGACCCCCTCCCACTCGTGGGGGATCGTCTTCACGAGGCCGCTGAGGCTGCTCCCCAGGAGCGCCCTCTCGCCGGAGCACTCGCGCAGACCGAAGGCGCCGTCGACCCGGCTCACCGAGGCGACCCGTGCTCCCCCGGAGCGGCCGGCCTGCCGGAGCGCCGCGGCGCCCTCCTGCACCCGCGCGACCGCGGACCAGAGCTCGTCGAGCTCCGCCGCGGCGGGGGGGACGAGGATGAGGAGGCGGAGCACCGCCACAGCCGGGAGCGGAGCGTTGATGGGGCTCGTGCGGGCCGGCACGCCGAGGGAGCGGAGCGCATCGACGAGCCGACCGAGGATGGGGTCGGTCGCATCACCCACGACGAGGACATCTCCTGCGGCAGGGAGCGGCAGCCCTCCCTCGATGAGCCGTGGCGCGATGGCAGCCTCGACCACGCGTCGCTGGAGGCTCCGCTCCGCGCCGGCGAGGGAGGCGAGCGCCTCCCGCGTGGACGAGGCGGGAGGCAGGCTCGGCGCGGCCGCGATCGCCGGGGGCGCAGTCGGCGGGCTCGGCGCGATCGACGGCGCGATCGACGGCGCAGTCGCCGCGGTCGTGTCCGTCGCCTCACCGAACCAGGCGGCGATCTCCGCGAGGGAGCGCAGGGTGCCAAGGAGCTCCGGGGGCGGAGAGGGGAGCTCCGGGCGCTCGGTGCGGAGGGCGGAGAGGATCTCGACGCGCTTGATGGAGTCGATGCCGAGGTCCGCCTCGAGGTCCATGGCGGGGTCGATCGCGTCGGCGGGGTAGCCGGTGCGATCCGCGACGATCTCCACGAGGGCGGGGAGGAGCGTCGCTCCCATCGCGGGAGGGGAGGCGGTCGCGGCGGGGATCGAGGGAGCGGGGTCGATCGACGGAGCCGGGGCGGACGGCTCGACAGGGTCGGTCGCCTCGCCGAACCAGGCGGCGATCTCGGCGAGGGAGCGCAGGGTGCCGAGGAGCTCCGGAGGCGGGGAGGGGAGCTCGGGGCGCTCGGTGCGAAGGGCGGAGAGGATCTCGACGCGCTTGATGGAGTCGATGCCGAGGTCCGCCTCGAGGTCCATGGCGGGGTCGATCGCGTCGGCGGGGTAGCCGGTGCGATCGGCGACGATGGTGACGAGGGCGGGGAGGAGCCCGCCTCCGCTCGCGGGAGGAGAGGTCGGGGCGGCGTCGATCGAGGGGGCCGCCACCATTGGAGACGGGACCGACGGGGGTGGGGCCGGCGCGTTGGCCGGGGCGGGGGTCCCCGCGGGGGGCGCGTCGGTTCCCGCCGCCTCGCCGAACCAGGCGGCGATCTCGGCGAGGGAGCGCAGGGTGCCGAGGAGCTCCGGAGGCGGGGAGGGGAGCTCGGGGCGCTCGGTGCGGAGGGAGGAGAGGATCTCGACGCGCTTGATGGAGTCGATGCCGAGGTCCGCTTCGAGGTCCATCGTGGGGTCGATCGCCTCGGCGGGGTAGCCGGTGCGCTCCGCGACGATCGCCACGAGGGCGGGGAGGAGCATCGTTCCCGCCGCGGGAGGGGCGACGGTCGCGGCGGGGAGCGAGGGAGCGGGGGCGGACGGCTCGACCGCGTCGGTCGCCTCGCCGAACCACGCGGCGATCTCGGCGAGAGAGCGCAGGGTGCCGAGGAGCTCCGGGGGCGGGGAGGGGAGCTCGGGGCGCTCGTTGCGGAGGGCGGAGAGGATCTCGACGCGCTTGATGGAGTCGATGCCGAGATCCGCCTCGAGGTCCATCGTGGGGTCGATCGCCTCGGCGGGGTAGCCGGTGCGATCGGCGACGATCGACACGAGGGCGGGGAGGAGCGTCGCTCCCGTCGCGGGAGGGGAGACGGTCGCGGCGGGGATCGATGAAGGGGGGGCGATCGAGGGAGCGGGGGCGGACGGCTCGACCGCGTCGGTCGCCTCGTCGAACCAGGCGGCGATCTCGGCGAGAGAGCGCAGGGTGCCGAGGAGCTCCGGGGGCGGGGAGGGGAGCTCGGGGCGCTCGCTGCGGAGGGCGGAGAGGATCTCGACGCGCTTGATGGAGTCGATGCCGAGGTCCGCTTCGAGGTCCATCGTGGGGTCGATCGCCTCGTCGGGGTAGCCGGTGCGCTCCGCGACGATCGCCACGAGGGAGGGGAGAAGCGCGGCTCCGCCCGCCGCGGGGGCGGTCTCCGGGGAGGGGGGAGTCACCGGCGCGGGCGTGCCTCGCGTCGCCGGCCTCGGGGGGATCGACGCGCCCCCGACCGCGAGGGAGGCGCCGGTCGCCTCATCGAACCAGGCGGCGATCTCGGTGAGAGAGCGCAGGGTGCCGAGGAGCTCCGGGGGCGGGGAGGGGAGCTCGGGGCGCTCGCTGCGGAGGGCGGAGAGGATCTCGACGCGCTTGATGGAGTCGATGCCGAGGTCCGCCTCGAGGTCCATCGCCGGGTCGATCGCTTCAGCGGGGTAGCCGGTGCGGTCGGCGACGATCGCCACCAGAGCCCCGGTCAGGGGGCTCGCTCCTCCTCCGCTCCGTGCCGTCGGGGATGGGGCGGGGACGGGGGGCGCGGGCTCGGCCGTCCGCGGTGCGGCCGGTTCTGGAGGCGTGGAAGAGGCGGGGACCGCCGCTGCGGTCGGGGTGGGAGGCCTCTCACTGCCCGGGCTTGTCTGGACCGGACTCGTGTGGTGCGAGTGCGGCGGGCTCGGACTCGTCGGGGCGGGGCGCGTCGTTGCCGCGCCGACCGCGGCGCGGATCCGCGCCTCGATCCCCTCGAAGAGGAGCCGCTGGCTGGTGGTGAGCTCCGCCTCGAGCGCCCGGGCGTCCTCCGCGAGCCGCTCGATGCCGGCCCAGGTCTCGTCGTCGACCACCGCCGGGCGCGGGGGAAGTCGCCACTCCTCCTCGATCACCGGTGCGACGATCGGTGCGGACGGGGGGACCGCTGGAGGGGTCGCCGGCCAGGTGAGGTCGACCGGGGGGGCCACAGGGGGGAGCGGGGCGAGCTCTCCGGTGCTCCCGGGGGCGAGGTTCGCTCCGCCCACCGCGACGGAGGGACCCTTCCGCGCGATGGGGAGAGGGCGCGCGACGACGCCCCCGTCCCACCCGCGCAGGTCGATCGCGTGCCCGCGGGCGGCGATGGTCGCGAGGGTGATCGCGAGGTCGTGCATGCCGTCCCGGCGTCCGGCGCTGGCATCGAGGGAGACGACCTGGACGCCGGAGGGAGCGATCCGGTCGCCGAGGATCGCCCGGGTCAGACTCGAGAGGATCGAGCCCGGCCCGACCTCGACGATGGTGCGGACCCCGTCGCCGACCATCGCCTCGACCTGATCGAGGAAGCGGACCGGCTCGGCGATCTGACCGGCGAGCAGCTCCTTCGCCGCCTCCTCCGACGCGGGATAGCGACCCGCGGAGGAGTTCGCGTAGACCGGGATCGAGCCGGGGGAGAGGCGGACGCGACGGAGGACCTCCCGGAACGGCTCGCGCGCCCCGGAGATCGCGGGGGAGTGGAAGGCGGCGGAGACCGGGAGGCGGGTGGCGCGAATCCCCCGCGCCTCGCAGACCGTGATCGCCCGGGCGATCTCATCGCTGCGCCCGGAGAGGACTCCCTGGCGGGGCGCGTTGCGGTTCGCGACCACCAGATCGAGGCGCTCCTCGACCACGAGGCGATCGAGGTCATCGAGGGGGAGATCGACCGCGGCCATCGAGCCCGCGCTCTCTCCTCCCGCGTCCGCCATGAGCCGCCCGCGGAAGTTGGAGAGCTGATGGAAGTCCTCGGCGCGGAGGCGCCCCGCGACGTGGAGCGCGGCGAGCTCTCCGTAGCTGTGCCCTCCCACCATCGCGGGCAGGACCGCGAATCGGGCGAGGAGACGGGCGGCGCCGACGCTGACCGCCCCGATCGCGGGCTGCGCGTTCCGCGTGTCCCGCAGCGACTCCTCCTGCCGGCGCGCCCGGTGGTCGTCGAACGGATCGGGGGGGTAGATCCGCTCGGCGAGGGGGACCGGGTCGGACTCGTCCGACCAGTAGGCGTGCTCCGCCTCCTCGAGAGAGTGGAGCAGCTCCGGCGTGCGGCAGGCGAGGTCGCGGAGCATCCCGGTGCGCTGGCTCCCCTGGCCGGGGAAGAGGAACGCGAGGGCCCCCGGCGCGGCGCCCACGCCGTGGAACGCGCCGTCCGGCAGGCTCCACGGCTCATGGGGTGCGTCCCGAAGCTGCTGCTGGATCCGCGGGAGGCGGGCGGAGAGCTCCTCCCTGGGGGAGACGACGAGGAGGCGCCGCGGGGCAGCAGGGTCGAAGGACTCGCGGCTGCGCGCGGCGATGGCGCGGGCGGTGGCGAGGCACGCCCCATCGAGGGAGCCGCGCCACTCCTCGAGCTGCCGCTCGAGCGCTTCGGGGCCGTCCCCGCTCGCCGCGAGGAGGAGGGGCGCCCCTTCGAAGTCGGGGGCCTCCCGCGCTGGGGCTGCCTCTTCGAGGACCGCGTGGAAGTTGCTCCCGCCGAAGCCGAACGCGCTGACCCCCGCCCGGCGCGGGGAGCCGGTCCGGGAGATCCACGGGCGCGGCAGGCGGGAGAGCTGGAAGGGGCTCCGCCCGGGCTGCAGCTCGTCGAGGGGGCTCTTCACCTTGATGGTGGGGGGGAGGACCTTGTGGTGGAGCGCGAGGATCACCTTCACGAGCCCCGCAGCTCCCGCCGCGGCCTTCGTGTGCCCGATCTGCGACTTCACCGACCCGAGCTGGCACCAGCTCCCCTCCGGTCGCGCGCGGCGGAAGACCTCGGTCAGCCCGCGGACCTCCGTCGCATCCCCGACCGCGGTGCCGGTACCGTGGGCCTCGACGAGCTCGATCGTGTCGGGGCTCACGCCCGCCGTGCCGTAGGCCGCCTCCAGGCAGCGGACCTGACCCTCCGCGCTGGGCGCGTAGATCGCGGTCCCCTTGCCATCGGAGGAGCTGCCGATCCCGAGGAGCTTCGCGAGGATGCGATCCCCGTCCCGCTCGGCGTCCTCGAGGCGCTTGAGGATGACGATCCCCACCCCTTCGCCGAGGGTGGTGCCGTCTCCGTCCCGATCGAAGGGGCGGGCGTGTCCACCGGGGGAGAGGGCGGGGGTCTTCGAGAAGCAGGTGTACATGAAGATGTCGTTGAAGGTGTCGACCCCGCCGGTGACCACGGCGTCGCACCGCCCGCTCTCCAGCTCCATCGCGGCGAGGTGCACGGCGCCCATCGAGCTCGCGCAGGCGGCATCGACGACGCAGTTCGTTCCGCCGAGGTCGAGGCGGTTCGCGATCCTCCCGGCCACGACATTCCCGAGCAGCCCGGGGAAGGAGTTCTCCTGCCAGCGCACCATGCTGTCGGAGATCCGGCGGACCACCTCGCCCGCGGTCTCCCGGTCGACTCCGGACTCGGCGAGGGCCCGCCACCAGTGGTGGTGCCCGAGGCGCGCGCCGAGGGGGATGACGAGCTCGAGGGCACCGGTGACGCCGAGGAGCACGCTGATCCGCCGCTTCGCCTGCTGGTCCCGATCGAGGAGCCCGGCGTCCCGCAGCGCCTCCCGGGCGGCGTGGAGGCCGAGGAGCTGGGCGGTGTCGGTCGCCTCGAGGTCCCGAGGCGCGATGCCGAACTCGATGGGACGGAAGTCGACGGGGTCGAGGAAGCCGCCGCGACGGCCGTAGGTCCGGTCGGGGGCGGAGCGATCCTCGGAGAAGACATCCTCGGGGCGCCAGTGGGTTGCGGGCACCTCCGTGATCCGGTCGATGCCATCCCGCAGGGTCAGCCAGGTCCCCGCGACATCGGTCGAGCCGGGGAAGAGGCAGCCGAGCCCCACCACCGCGAGGGGGGTGGGGGTCGAGGTCGAGGCGCCGGGACCGGAGGCCGGGGGTGGATTCGGAGTCATGCCGGGGACCTCGCAGGCGTGGGGGTCGCCGGACGGGCCGGCAGACGGGGGGTGATGTCGGGGAGACCGGGAGGGAGCGCGATCCCCGCCCGACGGAGGTCCTCCGCCCGGACGAGGCGGGCGGCGCCCTCCATCAGGGCGTGGGCGACGGTCGTGACCCGGCGGTTCTCCACCGCCGCGAGGGGGGTCCCCGAGACCCACTCGTTGAAGGCTCCCATCGAGGGGCCGCACCAGATCTGGTAGTCGAGCTGCCGCCCCGGCTCTCCGCGGTTCGCCCACGCGGAGGAGAGGCCGAGGTACCACCGGAACACGAGCGCCAGCTGGTGCCGGGGGTCGCTCGCGGCGCGCTCCACCTGCGCGGGATCGCGGGCGAGGAAGAACTCCCGGGTCGCGGCCCACACCTCCTCGAAGCTCGACCGGAAGTGGGTCTGCTCGACCTTCCGACGCTCCGCCTCGGGGATCGCCTCCCACGAGTCGTGGCGTCGGTAGAGCTCGAGGAGCTGTCGGGCGCGCATGGGGAACATCGTCCCGCGGCGCAGCACCTGGAGCTCGACCCCCATCTCGAACATATCCGCGGCGGGGGCCATGGC
>Ga0181578_10002888_pt1 | contig 15874 bp, 10 predicted proteins | sample 071ome_21_FD_148659 | JGI IMG/M metagenome (GOLD analysis project Ga0181578, IMG submission 148659) | Coastal salt marsh microbial communities from the Groves Creek Marsh, Skidaway Island, Georgia - 071401CT metaG (spades assembly) | ecosystem: Environmental > Aquatic > Marine > Intertidal zone... | reverse complement strand
TTCTTCTGATGGAAATACATTGAATGCTTTCCTTAGCGATCAAGCATTCCAGGCACATGGACATGATGCTACAATTGGTGTTTTTAGTTATTTGGGAAACTGGTCGGATTCTATCTTTGTTAGTAATGACGGTGCTGCTTTAGGTGGTAACGATGCTCAAAACGAGGGATCTAATAATCTAGTTCAGGTTCAACAACCAACAGGATCATCTGCTGTTGTTGCCCACTCACACCAAGTTCAATTTCCTAGTAGTGCTGATATTGCTGCTGCTAATGAAATGACTTATCAGTTGTTAGAACCTGCTACTGGTGAAATTGAAATTGATCCTTTAGGACTAGAAACTACGGTTACTATCACCACAGAAAATATTTACAAGTTGGATGAAGCAACTCCTCCATACATTTTAGTAGAATACATTATCAAGTTCTGATATGGCAGCAAAAGTAGTTTGTATATCTGTAGTTGACGAAGCGGATACTTCCACTCATCTTAATAATAGAAATTCTGACTTTAATACTTTTAGAAGTACATATCCAAATAGAGAATTTTGGTTATTAAATCCACAACCATCATATACCAGTCAATTAGGTCTTCCTAGTGCGTGGAATAGTGATCCTCTTACTTTTGGTCCTATTACTGTTAGTAGATTAGATAGTAAATATGGAACGTCAACAGTTCCACCAACTTCTGATTGGTTTACTATTACTGGATTAGATCAAGCAGAAGAAGGAAGTGTCGTATCATTAGCAGTTGATACTTCTGGTTCTACTGTTTTGGCTGATGTCCAAGATTCTTATAACCAGTTTATTTCTGATTGTAATGCTGCTGGATTTGTCTTAGTTGTTAATACCACTTTTGGTAACGAACGCTGGATTGCTCCACATAATGTATCTGTTCCACCAAACACTTCTATTAGTGTATCTCCATCAACTATTTTAAGAAATGGTAGTGGAGCAACACTCTCTTGGACATCTGCTGGTGATATTACTGATATAGCTGTTACTGGTGTCACAAATCCTGGTCTTTCTGGTAGTGTCACAGTTAATCCACAAAATACTACAACATACGATATTACTGCCGAAGGTCCTGCTGGAGATTCAGGTGATAGTGTTACTTTAACAGTTGTAGATCTACCTAATATTTCTTCTTTTACTGCTTCTCCTAATCCACAAACTAGCGGCACAGATGGAATTCCAAATTATAACACTACATTGAGTTGGTCGGCGTCATCTGATCTAACTATTACCAGTGCCACAATCAGTTCTGGTACTTATTCTGCTTCTGTTCCAAATCCAAGTACTAGTGGATCTTTTGAGGTAACTAATTTACCTCAATCTGTAGCTGGTAGTGGTGGAGCTAGTAGAACATATACATTGACGTTGTGTCACTCGTTGGGATGTTCTACCGAAACAGTAACTGTAGAGGTTACTAATGATAATACACCATCTAATACCTGGACTACGGAATTTACTGGGTTGGATCCAAATACTGAATATGCTAAAAATCTTGGGACTTTATCTGGCATTGACATGGTAACTAAAGTATCATGCCCTACATCAGGTGTCTTTTTTGCTAATGGTGCTAATGGATCTTACGCTAATCCACAGTATTTTACTAATGGTCAAAACGTTTATATTAAAATGATAACATTACGATTTAATCCCGATCTTAGTGGTTTGGGGGCAAATGATTTATTCGGAAAACCAAATCCCAAAACAGTTAGTATTACGGTTGGATCCCTAGACCCATTTGATGTTACTTTTACTACTAGACCACCTAACATTGGAGAAACATTTAATTTTGATGGGGCGTCTGGTGAATATCCTTATGAAGATATTGATTTAATTACTAATACTCCTAGTGAATATGCTGTAACTCAAACTCTAAATATGGATGATATTGATGTTGACGTTGAGATAAGAACTGATGATCCAAACGTTGAAATTAAGATAAACAACGAACCATGGCAAAGTATTCAGGAGATTTAAATGCCTACCGTAACATTTAATACATTTAGAGATGCTGGAGATCAAAACTACTTATGTTTTTCTGGTAGTTGTGTAGGTCCTAATACTGGAACTTCTTTTGTAGATAAACCTGCTGGCAGTACTAATGGTTATTCTACCCAGGGTAGTGGACCAGGATCTGTCGGTTATAGAATTAATAGTAGCACACAAATTGGTCTTGACGATAGACAAGGTGCTGGTGCTGATAATGATTATAATGATCTCATTGTAACAATTACTTCTGGTAATGCGGAATTTCGTAGTAATGGATTGTATGTTTACTATGATCCTCCTGTAATTAGTGGGTTTTCTGCTTCTCCTAACCCACAAACTAGTGGTACTGATGGCATTCCAAATTATAACACTAGATTATCATGGGGATATCAAAATGCTACTTCATTAACTTTAACCAGCAGTGCTGGTGAGTCGTGGAATGTATTGGGTACAACATCTCGTAATATTACTAATCTCCCTCAATCTACTGGTAGTGGAGCAACTAGGTCATACACACTAACAGCAAATAATCCTGATCGCCCAGCTGTTAGTGAGACAATTACAGTTACTGTATATAATGATAGAACTCCTTCTAATAGTTGGACCACATCTTTCACTGGATTAGAACCAAGTACTCAATACACTAGAAGGTTGGGCACATTATCTGGAATTGATATGACAATTAAAGTTGAAAGTTCTTCTAGTGGTGTATTTTTCTCTAATAGTTCTGGTGGTGGTTTTGCTAATCCAAAGTATTTTACTAATGGTCAATCTGTTTATGTAAGGACAACTTCGTTGCCTTTTAACACAAATACTAGTGGATTATCTTCTTCTGCTACTAGTGGAAAAACGAATACTAAAACATTTTCTGTTAGTGTTGGAGGACTATCTTCTTTCAATGTCTCGTATACTACTAGAGCCCCAGTCATCAAAGAAACGTTTGACTATGACGGATCCGCAGGACAATATCCTTTTGAAGATATTGATTTGATTTCTAATACTCCGACTGAATATGGATTAACACAAACCCTAAACATGGATGACATTGAAATTGATATGCCTATTGAAACTGATGATCCAAATGTACAAATCAAGATAAATAATGGTAGTTGGCGAAATATCCAAGAGATATAAAATTATGGACGAAAAATATATTGGATTTTCTCAAGATGAAATTAGAGAAGATTTTAGAAAATTGATGGTGGCATCATCATCTCAAACCGTTTTATATGCTTTGTTTTTTGCTGAGGTTAGAAAAGACAGACGGTTATTAGATAAATTATTCGAACAAGTAAGATATGTCACTGAGAAATATCAGATGACACCATATAGTGTTATCAAGGACTTTGATAATGGTCTTGAAAATAATTATACTGTAGATCCCCAACTGGTTTCTGACATTTACGAAGAAGCATTAGCAGAACTTGAAGCGGAGATGGGAGAAAATAATGCCTGAATTTTCAAGATCTTTAGAAGTAGTTAAACAAGAAGCAAAAGAAAAAATGAAAATCTGCTTACAATGTGAGGAGATGAATAGAGCGATTAAAACATGTAAGCAATGTAATTGTTTTCTTCCTGCTAAAGTCCTTGTACCTGGATTACATTGCCCTCTAAACAAGTGGTGAAAAGATGTCATCAACTCCTGTATCAAATACATATACATCTGCTCAAAACGTTGACATTCCAGATAATCATGTCAATCTAACCATTACCGTTAATGGTGCTAGAGGTGGACAGGGTTATGGGGGTGGATCTAGTAGAGCTGGTGGTAATGGTAGAAATGGTACATTCCAATATCTTTCTTCTTACAATTTCACTGCTAGATCTTTAATTCTAGCTCCTGGTGATAATGGTGGTAATGGTGGTGTATATGGTGGTGGATCTGGTGGAGATGGTCCACATGACGGAGGAAATGGTGGACCTGGGCAATGGTCATATCAGCAAGCATATAACTGTGATCAAGGTAAAGGATATGCTAGAGATTGTGGTGGCAGTTGTGGATGTTGTAGTAACTGGTATTGTGGTGGTAGTCAGGGGAATGGGGATCCCTGTTGTGGTGGAGCACAAGGAACAGCAAATGAATGTTTTTGCTGTTATGAACCAAAAACTTGCTACAACACAATTTATGTAAATAGCGGTGGTGGTGGCGGTGGTGGATCATCTAGTGCTGTTTATGATACCACTGCTGGTGCCTATGTTGCTATTTCTGGTGGTGGAGGCGGAGGTGCTAGATCTCAGGGTACTGGAGCAGCTGCCGCTGATTGGACTTCTGTTAATGGAAATTTTTCTGGTAGCTCTGGTAGTAATGGTGGAAATGGTGGTCAGTCTGGTGGAACTGGTGGAGGAGGTGGTGGTGCTCCTGGCAATAGTTACAATAATTCTGCTGGATCAAAATACAACACACAACTAGTATCTTTATCTTCTTCTTCTCTAGGCAATACTCCAAGTATTGTTGTATCTTACGATTTACTTGTCCCTGAAGTAGAAATTAGCGCAAGTCCTAATCCACAAACTAGTGGATTAGATGGAGTACCAAATTACAATACAACTATAGATCTTACTCTTCAAAACTGGCAATATGCTGTTCTTACAGGTAATGGTATAAATCAAACTTACTATCCTGGCGATACCCTATCGTATACTGATAATAATCTGCCACAATCTGTGACAGGTAGTGATTCTCCTGCCACAGTTACATACACTGTAACGGCATATGCTGGATCTGAAAGTGTAACTGAAACTTTGATTGTAGAAGTTACTAATGATGAAGATCCTTCAACCACGAATTGGACTACCACATTTAGCAATTTAGAAAAAGAAACAGTATACTCGAAAAACATAGGTAAAATTGCTGGTGTTGATATGGTTATTGAAGTTTCGTGTGAAGACGATGCAGTTTTCTTTGCTAATGGTGAGAATGGATCTTATTCCAATCCACAATACTTTACCAATGGTCAAAACATTTATTTAAAAACAACAACTTTACCATACAACACTGACATATCTGAATTGTCTAGTGATGCTACATACGGCAAAACAAACACTAAAACTATGGATGTTGTGATTGGAACTGATACTATCGCTGTTAATTTTGTTACTAGAGCTCCAGTTATCAAAGAAACGTTTGATTACGATGGACAACCAGCTGAGTATCCTTATGAAGATATAGACCTAATTACTAATACCCCAGCATCATCTCTTGTGACACAAACTATAGAAATGGATGATATTGAAATTGATATGGAAATTAGGTCTGATGATCCAAACGTACAAATTAAAATTAATAATGGTGGATGGCAAAATATTCAAGAGATATAAATGACACAAGATTCTTCATTTACTAGCAGATCGCCAAACGACCAAGGTTACACGGGAACCAATAGTAATGGTGGGTGGTCATCATTCATGAATAACAATAATATTGGTGGTAGTGACAGTGGTACACCAACTAGAACTTTTAGTTGGACTATTACTTTTAATAATTATGGCAGACAAACATTCGACACTGCCGTAGATGACTCGGGATCTGTATCTATTAGTGGATATGGAAGTCAGTTTGTTATGGGTGGTTATGGTGGTCAAACTTCTAAAACTACTAGTAGTTATATTCCTCCAGGAACTTATACACTAAGCGCCACTTCAGTTAATAGTGGTAGTGGTCCATGGGGTATAGCATTAGATTGGACTGGATTCGTTCCGCCACCACCAGCTGTAATTACTAGTTTTACCGCTAGTCCTGAAATTCAAACTAGTGGTACTGATGGCATTCCGAATTATAACACTACATTAAGTTGGAATATTACTAATGCCACGACTGCTATTTTAACAACTGATGGTGGTAGTGGTGATATCTGGAATGGTGTAGCTTTGTCTTTACCTAATGGTAGTCTACCAATTAATAATTTACCACAATCTAGTGGTAATGGAGCAAGTAGAACATACACAATAACTGCTACTAACGTAGCTGGTAACACAGTTACTGATTCAATTACAGTTGATGTATACAACGATAGAAATCCTTCTAATTCTTGGACTACATCATTTACTAATTTAGAACCAAATACATCATACGCTAAAAAACTAGGAACTTTGTCTGGCATTGATATGATAACAAAAGTGTCATGTCCTACATCTGGTGTCTTCTTTGCTAATGGTGCTAATGGATCCTATGCTAACCCACAGTATTTTAGTAATGGTCAAAATGTTTACATGAAAATGACAACATTACCATTTAATACTAATATTAGTGGTGTAACTGGAGATTTTGGTAAAACAAATACTAAAACAGTTAGTGTTACTGTTGGTGGTTTGAGTGCTTTTAATGTTTCTTATGTTACCAGAAAACCTAGGATAAGTGAGGATTTTGATTATGATGGAGCAGTAGGAACTTATCCTTTTGAAGATATTGATTTGATTTCTAATACTCCGAGTCAGTATGGATTGTCACAAACTCTAAACATGGATGATATTGAAATTGATATGGAGATTAAGGGTGATGATCCAAATTTACAGATCAAGATAAATAATGGTAGTTGGCAAAACATTAGAGAAATTTAACATGGCAAGTAGAAGAGTAAAAACTGGATTATGGAGAATTTTCGTGCTTGTAAAGTCACAGCAGATTGGTGTGCTTGAAGAGTTTACAACTACTTACAATGACGAAGTTGTCAACGTAGAAGGAATTGATAGATATATCAACCCAGGTGATGATCTCTCTGGTGAAGATGAGATTGTACAACTTATTGCTAACACATATTTTGGTACGTTATGAGCGAAGTATTTCCTATTTTATACGACATGGAACCAGATGATATGTATAAATCTGGTAGATTTACTCCTGACATTACAGAACGACAAGAAATTACGGCAGATAAACCGATTCAAGTTAGGATCAATGGCGGTCCATGGGTAAACGTTAGACCTAGTGACCTAAATAAATCTGAGGATAATACCTGAAGTATAGTCAATGCCATATAGTAGCAATCCTGTGTACGTTAGTCCTGGGGATAACGTACAGGTAAGATATCCAACACCAGATACATGGAATACGCAGGTTACTGTAAATCTTCGTATTGGTACGGGACAGGATCCTGATGGTATTACTTTTGGTACAAAAATTCCTGATGCTACGCCAGCTGGATTTACTTTTACCGATCAGCAAGGATATTTAAATGCTTATGATGGCAATAGCAATAATACCTTAACTGGTGGTAGAACAACTTTTGAAAGAGACACTACATATTATTCCAATTTAATCGAGATGTCGGGGTTTGAAGTCCCCATTGACGGTGCTATTTCTGCTGTATCTAACGGTCCTAAGAATAGCAATACGTCTAATACAACAGCAGAGTTTAGAATCTTTAGAGATGGATCTTTTGACTCTTGGAGAACTACTATTAGTGGTAATCTTGCTGAAGGTACAGGCGGCATTCAACCAGGAGATAAAATTCAGTTAAGGGTAACTACTCCTGATTGGTATATTACTTGGACTAGAGTTACATTTAGTGTAAATGAAACCACAACTGGTGGCGGTCTTGGTTCTGAATATACTGCTGCTGGTGTATCATCTTCTGCTATCTTAACAGGAACGTGGGATATTTCCACTAGACCACAGGATCAATCGATTCCTGCTAGTGAAATTAACTTCACTGATCGTGTTGACATGGTTCCATACAGTGAAGGTGGACCTCAATATTATTATCATCGTGTTGATATTACTAACATTGATGACGATGCTGTACTAAGAGTATCAACTACTGGTGTAGCAAGAGTAGTCAAGGTAGAGGGTGGTGGAAATGCTGCTGCTCCTACTAGTGGATATTCTACATCTTTAACAGGCGTTGTTCTTGGTGATGATGTATTTGTTAGAATGCCTAATGGCACTAACTACACAGAAAAAGAAAGCGGATCAATAACAGTATTTGCCCAAGGTGGTGAGACATACACTAGAGGTAGTAATTCTTATGAGAACGTAGATGATGGTACAACATATGGATCTGGTACTTATGCTGTATCACAAACTCTTGGTAGCGTAACTGATAATTGGCAAATCTGGACAGAAGTAGATAGATATCCAGATGCTATTGCAGCAACACCCATCTTTACATATGGTATTAAGACAGAAATTGTTAGCGTAGGCGGAGTAGCAGTAACAGGTTCTGGATTTAACTACACTGGTACATTTAGTACCACTACTAATGGATCTGGTGAGGGAATGAAGATTAAACTTCTTCCTGGTGGATCAAGTGGCACTTCATTTTCAACAATTAGTGAAGAAAACGGATATACTACAGCTTTCATTTCAGACCCAGGATATGACTATGTTGCTGGTGATATAGTCACAATTATTTCTCCTGGTGGTAGCAATGCTCAAATCAGAATTTTAGAGTATGAAAAGATTACAATCTCTAAAACTGTTGATGCCACATGTGAACCTGGATTTATGTACTTTGCCGACATGCCAGTGTCAGGTCTTGGTACAGAATATACAGACGGTGCTTATGATGACCTAGAATCTCCTTATACTAATCTACAGAATACAATCCTTGATGATACTGGGTCTTCTGTACAAAGTATCAATGCAAATTTGGATGGTCAATCCGTAAAAATCAGGGCAATTATTGATGGAACTGGTGGTGAAATTAGAAAAAATAACACTGGAGCATGGACTGGATCTCAAATTACTGTTGAGAATGGCGATACAATTAATTTAAAACTTAACTCAAATAGTACATTTGGTGGTACGGCTACTGCTAAAGTTAGGATTATTGGTCCTACAGCAGGTAATCCTGACTTAGGTAACCCAACTGGGGGTCCATCCCCTGCTTCTAAGGCAGAAAAACAAACTACAATGACTCTTACTACTAGATCTAGAAGAGTTATTCCATATCCTTTCCACGCTGAACCTGTTTTCCTTTCTAATCCTAATCAAGAGCACATTGCTGAAGTTGCTATCGAAGGTTTAGACGTACAAACAAATGCTGAAATCGTTAATAATGGTGTAGGAGATTTGAGTACAAATGGATCAAACTGGTCTAATAGTGTTACAATTCAACCAACTGATACTACGTTATATGTTAGAACCAATGCCGCTACTAATAGTGGAGGAGTGAAAGAATTAACGTACAGAATTTACAGAGATGGTCAGGAGGCATATGATACGTTCAGAATTTACACCCGACTCTTTAACAATCTAGGATTTTTTGGATTTTTACAAGCAGATGGTGATGGTGCCAATACTTATCAGACATTAGAATTGCCATATTACGCTACACAAGATTTTTATGTAACACTAGTTGGCGCTGGTGGTGGTAGAGGTGGTGATGATGCTCCTAACTCTCAAGGTGCTGGTGGTGGTTCTGGTAACTTCCTTAGATTAAGGGTACAGAGAGATGATTTTCCAGATCAACCTGGATTCCCTGGTGTTACTGACGGTAGAGTTAGAGTATATGCTCCTGATAAAGGAGGAGACGGTCAAAGTTATATTCAAGGAGCTGGCGGTGGTGCTGGTGGATGGGGATATGCCATGGGTGGCGCTGGCGGAGATTCTGGTAATGGAGATAAATCTGGTGCTGGTGGGGGCGGCGGCGGTGCTGCCGCTATTACAATGTTAGATGGAACTTTAATCGCTATGGCTGGCGGTGGTGGTGGCGGCGCTGGTGCTGGTAATGATACTGAAGTGCCACGTTCTGATGCTTTTGGTAACTGGGATGGTTATGGTTCTCTACAAACAACAACCACTGACATTAATTTGGGTGGTGATGATGCTCCTGATGCTACTGGTTCAGGCGCTGGTCCTGGCGGTGGTGGTGGTGGATATGATGGCACTGCTGGAACATTGTTTACCCAGAAATTAGATGCTGATGGCAATGTTATTCAAACTACTGATTTAGATGCTAGGGGTGGACTTGGTGGCGGTGCTTATTATGATAGTACAAACACCGTTATTCTTGCTGGTACTACATTGGACGGTCTTGGTGCCCCTCCTGGACAATTTGGTAGAGTTATCATTGAATATGGACCACAGGATGTTACTCCAGACGATTTTGACTTTGATCAGGTAGATAGTGTTAACATTAATACTCAGGTTGTTTCTAGTAGAGCACTGATTCAAGGAATTACAGGTAAAGTGCCAATTCAATTATCTTCTCCTGGATTTACTGCTACTGCTAGAGTTTGTACTTCTGATACTGATGCTTCTTGTGGTGCTTGGGGTGCTACTCAAATTGGCAATAACGAGTATCTTCAATTAAGAGCAACAACTGGAACTTCATATAATACGCCATATGAAGTACAAGTTGAAGTTGGTGAAACAACATCCACGTGGGTTATTAACACTGGTCCACCACCAGATACTACAGTAAATTTCTTCCAGTTTACAGATGCTGAAGATGCTCCTTTGAGCACTTTAACTACTAGTGAGGTTGTTACTATTAGTGGTATTAATGTTCCTGTGGAAGTCACTGCTAGTGGTGGAGCTGAAATTAAAATCTATAATTCTGACAACACAGTAGATTTAGATTGGACATCTGGATCAACAGCAAATTATATCGAGAACAATCAGAAACTACAAATTAGAGTCACATCTTCTGCTGACTATAGTGATGATGTTGATGTTGTTGTGACAGTTGGTACTGGATCTAATTCCGAAGATATTTGGACGGTTACAACCTTGGATGAAATTGATACTGAACCAGAAGCATTTAGTTTCTTGGATGTTAGTAACGCTAACCCTAATACAACATACACAAGTAATGTCAATGTTATCGAAGGATTGGGCGGTCCTACTTATTTCCAAATAGATTATGGTGATAATGATCAATCAGATTCATCAACTCCAGCGTTAGCCATTATTCTCCTTGATGGTATCGAGCAACTCAATTCTTCTGGTGATCCACTAACTTATATTCAAGTAGAGAATAATGATCAGATCTCATTGAAATACACTACAACTGGTGTACTTGGAGAACCTAGAGAGTTTATCACTAGAACTGGTGGCACATATAATACAACAACTCAAGAAGTAGAAGGATCTACCGATTACCCAGTATATGAAACTGACTGGAAAGTAACAACTGCTGGATCATTTGTATCCAACCCAGCAGCATTTACCTTCCAAACAGTTCTAGCAAGTGGGGCTGGTGTTGACACTAACTCAGTCGAAGTTCCCTCTATTTCTGGATTGGGACAAGTTACGCCAGTTGTCACCACAAATGGATTGAAAGTTTCTATTAATGGCGGCACTTTTAATCCTTCTAGTGGAGAGTATACAGTAAATAATGGTAATACTATTCAAGTACAGTTAGAATCTTCTGAAATTCCTGGATTCACTAGAACTGGATCTATTACTATTGGTAACTATACGACATCATTTACTGTACAAACTCCTGCTGCTGTACAGGACCCAATTAAGAGTCAGTGGTATAGTTCTATTCAACCAGTAAAATATCTTGTTGCTGGTGCTAATGCTGGAAGTCAAATCCGTTTTGATACTAAGTTTGATGGTCTTCCTATTGGATCTATGATTCCTGTATTCCAAGATGCTACACAATCTGATAATTGGGGAGATCTAGATGGCGAATTTACTTCTAGATTCCCTGGTATGTTGTACTGTGATGGTAGTTATGTCGAACCAGAAGATTATCCTATGCTCTTTGCTCTATTACAATATAGATACGGAGCAGAAGCAGTAACTGGTGAAACATTTACCACTACTTTATACGATGTCAATGGTAATATTCTTAAAGAAGATGGTGATGCTAAGATCTTAATGAGATTACCTGATCTTAGAAACAGATATCTTAAGGGAACTGGTGTTATTGATGGTACTCAATTATCATCTCCTGGACTAGCACCTACATATCAACCAACCAAACTTGCTGGTGCCCCTGGTAATCAATCTCCTGGAGCATTTGGTGGTATGTGGTATGTTGATACCATTGGAGATCCTGGATCTGGTGAACTTGAACAAGTACAAACACCTGCCGAAGGTTTACCAGCAAATGAATCTGATTACTTTGGTATTGCTCAGGTACAAACCACTGGTTATACTGATGTCAGTGGTAACGTGGAATTCTTGGTATCTGGATCATGTGTAGCTCAAGTAAGCCTTAAGAAACAAAAAGTTTATGATGTTCCACTACACTTCCATGAACTAGTTACTGGTCAGAAGGACCAGGGAGCATTCAAAGGTCGTGTTAACTGGGGTAGTGATGGTGGATTTAGATCTCCTGCTGCTAGTGCTAGTGAAACATTTGTTGGTAAATTGAGTACCACATATGAATATGAAAGACAATATGGTTTTAACCAGTGGGGATATTTAACTAGAAACGACGTTTACGTTCCTGACAATAATCTACCACGATCTGCTTACTGTCCTGGTAAATCTACAGAATGGTGGGATGGTAGTACAGAAGATTGGTCAGATCCATCAGGTTATCAAGGTATTTCAGACATTGGCAATCCGTCACCAAATCCTCAATTAGTACAACCTAATATGCTTGCCGTCGATGGAGCTATTTTAGGAGTTGATGTTACTTCTTCATCCACAACCTCAAGTGGTGGAACATATTCCCAGGTTGCTTCATCTGGTGGTGGTGGATCGGGAGCAACATTTACTGTAATACGAGGAACCACTGCTGCAACTACTGGAGGAGATATTCAAAATCTTAGCATTGGTAATGCTGTAGCTCCTGATGTGACCGAGCAAGTTGTTTATGAAGACATTACTGCTACTCCTGGCGCTAATGTGACTGGAACTGGTGCTGTGTTCGCTGTACTTATCAATACAAATAATACATATAGTGTACAAGCAACTACAGGTGGATCTGGATATAATGTTGGTGATACTCTCACTATTCCTGGAACAACATTTGCTGATGATGGTGGTACAAATGGTGGTACAGATTCAAATGGCGATGTCATTGAAAATGCTGATGGTAGCGATCCTCCAGTTGAAGATGCAAATGGTAATGAAATTGTAGACGCGAATGGAGTTGCAGCACCAGATAATAGTATTACAATTACTGTTAGTGCTGTTGGACCTGCTAGTTCAGGAAATGTTGGAGAAGTAGTATCTGTTACTGTTAACTCAGGTGGATCTGGTTATACTAGTGGCGGTACAGTAACTCTTGCTGCTGGTAATGTTGGAGGATCTGCTATTACTTTAACTATTAACTCAATTTCTTCTTCTGGTGCTTATGGAGAAATTAATAATTATATTGATGTTACTAACTCTCCTTGGCCAGGTAATGGATCATCTGACTTTAATGGTGTTGTTGGTGCTTATAAACAGTTTACTAGTGTTGACATCCCAGAGAAACAAGCTACTATTAAAGGATATAATCCAGAGAGTAAATTGTTCCACACTCATTATGTTTCTCTATCAGCACCATTTGATGATGACGGAGAAATGTATAGTTACGGTAACTATGACACTTATGGAAACAAGAGTGCTGGTTTAAATACAAATGCTAGCACACATGGTCTTGAATCTGTTAATCTGGAATTCAATTCCATTGCTGATCTTGGTGTTCAAGTTCTTCCTGGTACATTTACATTGTCACAGACAAAACAACTTATCCCAACACCATCACTAACACCTCAAGATGAAGTAGCATTGATGTCTCCATACACTTGGACCAAGTGGTTGATTAAGGCATACTAAATAGTAAAAAGAATTCTGACAGAAATGGCGTTCAATCCAGACGATTTTCAATTTGAATCTATTGCTCCTCCAGAGGAACATAAACCTATTCTGGAGTGGAATGCTCTTGCTAGATTTATTGTCCTCAGAACAAGAGGAGAAAATAAAGAGTGGGAGTATTTTGCCGCTAAGTTAGATCCTGCTGTTAATTCCAATCTTTTGACACATTGTCCAGACGAGTGGTCTAATGATAATGATCGAATTATTAATTTTGCCATTTATGAGGATGGTGAATATATTCTAGAAAAAGAAAAGCAAAAATTTGATTTTGCTACTAAGAAATCAAAATGGATTAGATATCAGTATAAGAATCTTCAACTAGATGAAGTAAAAGAACTATTTGAAGTTCTTAAGGCAGCTATTGAAGTTAATAAATTAGATCAAGAAGTAATTAGAACTAGAGAGATTGCTGATCTTGCTACATCAAATGAATATATTGTTGGTATTGATGAGCAAATTAAGCAAACTAAAGAACTTTTATTAAACAAGAGTGATTGGTCACAGTTGGCAGATGCTCAAGAAACATATGCTGGAGAGGTTGATAATTGGACTACCTACAGAGCATATCTTAGGGATAATATTAGATCGCCAGAAGATTTTGATGATATTCTGGACTACCTTGTTTGGGATGCTGATTTTAGATGGCCTATTGATCCTGTTGCTTATCACAAATTAGATCCAGATGGCAATACTGAGTATCTAAGTGTACCAGAACACTTCAGTAAATCTATTACTGGTACTGGTAAATTTGCCAGTGAAGCAATATATGGTAGTGTTGAAGCTGCTGCTATCACTATGAAGTCAAGATTGAGGAATGGTGGTATTCCAGTCACACAAAGAATTTGGGAAAAAGTACAACAATACAATTTAAATGATGGTTTGGCAGGTGCTAACCTAGATAACTTAACTATTGTGGAGGAGTGACATGTTTGTATCTTGTAAAAACTTTATGCAGTGGATTCAGAACTACACTGAAGCACTACAAACCACTGTTGTACTACTAAGAACTGTTGGTCCTGATGGTGTAGATGATGCTGCCAAAGCAAATCAAATCTACTCAGCATATTATCTGAACATGCAGTCAGAAAATCCTGCTATCTTTGACAAATTGTTGTACAACGAATTCACATTTGTGGAGTTTAGCGATGAAGAATCAGCACAAGACTTCTGTAGAGATAACTTCCCAAACGTTAAACCAGACGATACTGATTATTTCATTCAATACGTTATTTTTACTAATGGATTGTATGGCGGAGGAAACGACGGCACTAACGGACTGAGAGAACCAGAACCAGAACCACTTCCATAACTGGCACGAACCGCCCACCACGGGCGGTTTTCTGCTATAATTACAGGGTAGTCAGCAAGGCAGTCGATGCTCACCCTTCGTCCTCACCAGCAGCGTGCTCTTGCTGCTCTTGAGAACAACACTCACGGTCAAGTCATTGTCCCCACTGGTGGTGGCAAGACTATCATTATGATCAAGGATGCTCAGCGTCGTCTGACTGCTGCTGCTACGCCACAGACTATTGTAGTGGTCGCCCCACGTATTCTACTGGCAAACCAACTCTGTGATGAGTTCTGGTCTGCTTTCAATGGTGATGTTGATGCTGAGTTCTTCCACGTTCACAGTGGTGAGACTTCTTTCGGCAGCAGCACCAAAGTCCAGAAGATTCAATGTCACGATGCTGTCTGTAAGACTGCTGGTCTTCACCAAGTCATTTTCACCACTTACAATTCGCTCCGTCGTGTTGTAGAAGCAGGCATTGACATTGACTGTATCTATTACGATGAGGCACACAACTCTGTCCGTCGTGACTTCTTTGAGTCTGTGCTTAATGTTGATGCTAAGTCCTACTATTTTTTCACTGCCACTCCTAAGCACACCCATTCTCCTTATGGTCGTGGCATGAACAACAGCATGGTTTACGGTCCTATTCTTGAGACTGTTCCTGCTCCTGAGCTTGTCAACAACGGCAGCATTCTTGCTCCTGAGGTTGTATCCTACGAGGTTGACTTCGAACGAGTCAAGGGTAAGTTCTCTTACGAATCTGACAAGGACACTCTCACCAATCTCATTAATGACATTGATGCTGATGGTAACAAGATCCTGATTGCTGCTCCTAGCAGCAAGATCATGTTCAACCTGCTTACTAAGACTAGTGTGCTT
>Ga0181578_10002885_pt1 | contig 15883 bp, 17 predicted proteins | sample 071ome_21_FD_148659 | JGI IMG/M metagenome (GOLD analysis project Ga0181578, IMG submission 148659) | Coastal salt marsh microbial communities from the Groves Creek Marsh, Skidaway Island, Georgia - 071401CT metaG (spades assembly) | ecosystem: Environmental > Aquatic > Marine > Intertidal zone... | reverse complement strand
TGGTCGGGGTGAGAGGATTCGAACCTCCGGCCTCCACGTCCCGAACGTGGCGCGCTAACCAAGCTGCGCTACACCCCGTAGCGGCGACCGATGCTATCCGGCAGGGACCGAATCACCCTCGGGGGTGTCCGCGGAGTCAGCCGGCTCCTCGGACTCCGCGCCTTCGGCGATCTCGACGTCACCGACCTGCTCGCTCGCCGGCTGGTCGATCGGAACACCCTCGGTGAAGGTTCCGCCGGCCATGACCGCATCGACAGCGCGGCGAAGACGAAGCGCATCGAGCGGCTTCACCAGCCAGCCCTCAGCATCCGAACGCTGAGCGAGATATAGATCAGCGACCCGGTCAAGCAACATGACGACGCGGGCGTGCTCGAGTTCACCGGCCGACTCATCAAGGCGCAGCGACTTCACCACCGCCATACCCCCCATTGACCCGATCTGCATGTCGACGATCACCAGATCGGGAGACCGATCACCGAAGAGACGGGCGACCTGACGGCCCTCGCGGCAGACCGTGAACGACGTCTCGGGTCCACCGAGGGCAGCGGTCACCTCATCGACGATCCAGTCGGCATCGGTGGCGAGCAGGATGTGCACGGCGGCGACACTACCGGTCGTCGGCGTTACCGTGTCAGTTCGATCCGGCTCATCGGAGTCACCCCCAACGACCACACCCCACCGGAGTCCACGTGCGCACGACCCTCAAGGCCATCGTCATCGGCATCCTCGCCTCGGCGGCGCTCGCGCTCGGAGCCATGCCCGCCGGTGCCCAGGACGACCCGCCATCCGATGAGCCCGCGGTCGCTCCGGTTGACGTCCTTCAGGTCGACGGTTTCATCGACCCGGTCGTCGTCGCTGAGATCACCAATGCAGTCGACGACCTCGCGACCAACGGCAGCCAAGCCCTCATCCTTCAGGTCAACAGTCGCGGTGTTGTCGTCGACGACGACACCTTCACCGAACTCCTGTCCACGATCGCCGACGCCTCGCGACCTGTCGCTGTGTGGGTCGGCCCATCCGGCGCCCGACTGCTTGGAGCCGCCGTCCATCTGCTCGCCGTTGCCGACGTGTCCGGCATGGCGCCCGGAGCCGAAGTCGGCTACCTCGACACCTCAATCATCAACCCGGTCGCCGCCACCGACCCGGCAGCCGTCGACGCTCTTGACGCGCTCATCGGACGCTCGGTGGGGCTCACCGATGCCCGCACGCTCGGAGTGTTCCGCCAGCGGATCTCCGACGAGGGCATCGCCACCATCGCGAACATGCTCGACGCGCTCGACGGCTACGAAGGTGACGGTGGCGTGCTTGAGACCACCGAGGAGGAGATCACCGAGGACGGCACCGTGCAGCGCACCACCACCGCCGTGCCACGGTTCTCGAAGCCCGGACTCGTCGACCAGCTCTTCCATACCGTCGCCAGCCCCCCGGTCGCCTACCTGCTCCTCCTCGTCGGACTCGGCCTCCTCCTCTTCGAGTTCTTCACCGCCGGCGTCGGTGTCGCCGCCGTCGTCGGCATCGCGAGCACCCTGCTATCGGCCTACGGCCTCGATGTGTTGCCCGCCCGCGGATGGGCGGTCGCGCTGCTCGTCGGAGCGACCGTTGCCTTCGCCATCGACGTTCAGGTCGGTCTGCCGCGAGCGTGGACCGGCATCGGGATCACCTCGACCATCGTCGGCAGCCTCTGGCTGTTCGAACCACTGCCCGGCACCTCGCTTCGACCCTCGTGGTTGACGCTGATCGTCGGCATCGGTGGCGTCATGCTCGCCTACATCGTCGGCATGCCCTCGATGACTCGAACCCGTTTCGCTACGCCGACCGTCGGTCGCGACTGGATGATCGGCTCGGAGGGAACCGTCGTGAGCGCCGTCGCCCCCGACGGAATCGTCCGCGTCGGTGACGCTGAGTGGCGGGCCCGCACCAACCGGGCCACTCCAGTTGAGGCAGGCGAGACGATCCGTGTCGTCGCGATCGACGGTGTGACCCTCGAGGTCGAACCGCTCGAAGGAGCAGCCCGCGACTACCGGCGCTGACGGAGGTGCCTGTCCCTCACTCGGTCAGGCGTGGCCCGGCGATTCGCTGATCGTCCCGTCGACGGGTGACTGCTCGCCGGTCGAGTTCAGCGAGAAGCGGCAACGCGAACTTTCTCGTGGTGCCCGTCGCCTCGCGAAACGTCGACACCGTGAAGCCCTCGGGCGCGGCGCCAAGGAGCGCGCGGGCTACCCCGATCGCCGCGTCGATCGCCTCCGGATGGAAGGTGACTCCCTCTGATCTCACCAGCGCTCCTGAGCGCACCAGATCGCCGACCACCCGCCGGTCACCGGCGGCCACGTCCGGAGGTGTCATGCCGGCGGACCGGAACACCTTGAGCACCCGCCGCTCCTCGGGGTTCTCCGCTCCGGCTCGCCGAAGACGGTTCCCGGCGATCTCGAGGTCGTCGCGTGACTCAGCGACTGCCCGCTCGACCTCGTTGAGCGCGGCCACATCGGCCCCAGCGGGGTCATTGGTGGCTTGGTCGAGGTGCGCGTCGATCCGTTGACGTTCATCGGGTGATACCAGCCAGTCGCCGATGCGGAGAGCGTTCATCGTCTCGGGCACGTCGTCGAGACCGAGCCGGAGCAGTAACTCATCGACGGCGATCGAACCCCGTTCACGCACCGGTCGAGCTGGATCGTCGTCGGGTCGGGCCGACGCGGCCCGCTTGACTGGGTCGACATCGAGCACCACCCCGCCGGCGACGGTCTCATCACGTCCGGACTCGCGCAACACGAACCGGTCACCGGGAAGCACCGGCAAGGCGACAGGGGAGTGGATGCGCACCGCGCCGGTCGAGCCGGGCGATAGCGCCTCGGCGCCGAGCACGCGAATGCGCACCGGCACCGCCCGTGAGCCGACATGCCAGGTGAAGGCGCCCCGCCGCGAGAGGTCGTGGCGCAACTCGGTCAACACGGTGAGCGAGGCGTCGACCGTCGTCGTGTGCCACCAACGTCCTGGGCTGATCACCGCGTCGCCACGTTCGACCTCGGCACGGTCGATACCCGACAGCGCGATCGCCACCCGTCCCCCAGGCTTGACCGCTTCGAGATCGCGACCATTCGACTGGAGTCCGCGTACCCGAGCCGATCGGCGTCGAGGCCCCACCTCGACCGCGTCGTCGACAGCCAGCGACCCACCGGTCAGCGTTCCGGTCACCACGGTCCCTGAACCGGTCGCCGTGAACACGCGATCGACCCACAACCGTGCCCGGCCGCGATCGGTTGGGGCAGCGAGATCATCAGCGGTCGCGACAAGACGCTCGCGGAGCGCATCGAGACCCTCGCCGGTAACCGACGACACCGGCACCACGGGGGCGCCTTGGAGGAACGTGCCTGCCACCCGAGTCGCGAGCGAAGCGGTGACCTGATCTCGACGTGCCCCGTCGACCAGATCGACCCGGGTGAGGGCGATCACCGCGTGGCTCGCTCCGAGCAGATCGAGGATGCGCAGATGCTCCTCGGTCTGGGCCATCCAGCCTTCGTCCGCCGCCACGACGAACAGCACGGCCGATGAGTCGCGATCGAGAGCGCCGACCCCGGCGAGCATGTTGTGCACATATCGAGCGTGGCCGGGCACGTCGACGAACGAGAGTCCACGGCCATCCACCTCTGTGAAAGCGAAGCCGAGCTCGAGGGTGAGCCCGCGCCGATGCTCCTCGGCGAGCCGGTCGGGATCGGTGCCGGTGAGCGCGCGAACGAGTGACGACTTGCCGTGATCGACATGGCCGGCGGTGACCACGACCCGATGCGGCTCGACGGCGGAGTCGACGTTCCGCGTCATCGGAGCACAGAGGTGATCGCAGCGGTGATCATCTCGTCGTCGACCGGGCTGACCGAACGTAGATCGATCACCGTTCGGCCCTCGTCGAGTCGCGCGATGACCGGCACCGCGCAACGTCGCAGGGCCGTGACGAGGTCGACATCGAGGGCCAGACCAGCCGACGGGATGCCGCGTCCGGGCGCTGATCCGGCACCGGGTAACGATTCGAGATCGACGACGGAGACGCTCTCCGGGCAGGCCTCGGCGATCCGTTCCGCACGGGCGCGCACCTCCGCGACCGGCGCTGAAGCCATCGACCAGAACGCGACCTCCTCGGGGCGACGATCGAGCAACGCCATCACCGTGGATTGCAGCGACTCGATCACCAGCGACCCCGGTCGAAGGGCGCGCATGAGTGGATGTTGTGCGCAGCGCGCCACGAGTTCGGCGCGCCCCGCGATCACTCCGGCCTGTGGGCCACCGAGCAGTTTGTCGGTGGAGAACGTGACCAAGTCGGCTCCGGCCTCGAGGGTCTGACGCGCCGCTGGCTCATCGGTCAACCAGGCGGGTGGAGCCCCAGCGAGCCACGGCGTGTCGGCGTCGGCGAGGCCACTACCGATATCGACCGCGACGGGAACGCCGAGCGCGGCGAGCTCGCGCACCTCGGGACGTTCGGTGAACCCCTCGATCCGGTAGTTCGACGGGTGCACGCTCAAGATCAGCGCGACATCGGCCCCGGGGCGAGTGATCGCCCGCCGATAGTCGTCAGCCCGGGTTCGGTTGGTGGTGCCGACGTCGACAAGACGCGCTCCCGACCGTTCGATCACCTCAGGCACCCGGAACGATCCGCCGATCTCGACCGCCTCGCCGCGACTCACCGCTACCTCGCGGCCATCGGCGAGCGCGGCCGCCACCAACATCACCGCGGCGGCGTTGTTGTTGACCACGAGAGCGCTCTCCGCCCCGCAGAGCAGTCCGAGCAGCCGGCCGATGCCGGTCTGGCGCGATCCGCGACGACCGGAGCCGAGATCGAACTCGATGGTGCGCGACCGCGTAGCGGTGGGCAAGGGCGCGCGTCCGAGATTCGTGTGAAGCAGCACACCGGTCGCGTTGATCACCTCGGTGACGAGGGAGTCGGCGAACCGCGCGACCGCCGATTCGAGCGTCGTCGATGACCAGTCACCGGAGGCGATGGCGCCTCTCGCCAGGTCGACCAGCACGGCGTGAGGCAGCCGGTCCGCTCGAGGCAGGTCGCGCATGGTGCGCGCCAGCGCGTCGACCGAGGGAGGGCGTCCGCTCACCCGTCGGAGCCTACGCTCGTCATGTGAGCGAGTCGCCCGGAGACCCGACCCCCGCGGACGGTCGCGTGCCGATCGGAATCGAAGTCGTCCGACTCGACCCTGACCTCCCGCTTCCGACATACGCCCATGACGGTGACGCCGGGCTCGACCTCTACGCCCGGGAGGGTGGGCGCCTCGCACCGGGTGGTGGTCGAGGGCTTGTGCCGACCGGCATCGCGATCGCTTTGCCACTCGGTCACGCCGGGCTCGTGCTGCCGCGGTCGGGTCTCGCGCTGCGCCACGGCGTCAGCGTGGTGAACGCGCCCGGCCTGATCGACTGCGCCTACCGCGGTGAGATCAAAGTGGTGTTGGTGAACACCGACCCGTCGGAGCCGTTCGAGTTCACACGAGGTGACCGCATCGCCCAGTTAGTCGTGCAGCGAGTCGAACAGGTCGAATGGCGAGAAGTCGCCGAACTCGACGGTCACGACCGCGGCGGCGGCTTCGGTCACTCGGGCCGCTGAACGGCGAATTCGACTCGAGGCGCGTCAGTTCTCGGTGACGGTGACCGAGAGGATGCGCACCTCTTCGAGTGGCGGCACGCCGTTGGACTCCGGGTTCCCGACCGCGTCGAGAGCGACCAAGGTGTCGTCGAGGCCTTCGGTGACCTGACCGAACAGGCTGTAGTTCGGTGGGAGCGCGGCGCCGCGATCGCCGGAGATGATGAAGAACTGGCTGCCGTTGGTGTCCGGTCCGCTGTTGGCCATGGCGAGCGAGCCGATCTGGTAGTCGCCGACGGCGGGCAGTTCATCGGGGAAGCGGTAGCCGGGCCCGCCCGTGCCGGTCGCCGTTGGGTCACCGCACTGGACAACGAAGTCGGGGATGATCCGGTGGCAGACCGTGTCATCGAAGTAGCGGTAGCGGGCGAGAGTCACGAAGTTGTTGACGGTGAGTGGAGCGGCCGCTGGATCGAGCTCGACGGTCAGGTTGCCGAAGTTGGTCTCGATGACGGCCGAGTACGACCCCGCCTCATCGATACACATCGGGGGGTAGCCGTCGAACTCGCGACGCTGCCCCGTGGAGCCATCGGTCGGGGGGCAGGCCTCGGCACTCACCTCGGTCACCGTGGTCACGTCTTCGACAACCTCGGTGGTCGGATCATCGACCCGCTGGTTCACGGCCTCGTCGTCACCGGAGAAGGCGCCCCCAATGGCGGCGATCGCGACGACCGCGCCGATCGCGCCGACGAGCACAACTCCCCATCGGGTCGCGCGACGGCGCACGCCGACCATGCGCTCCCGTCGAACCTCCCGCTGCTGGCGTGCCGCCCGGTTGGCCTTCTTGCGTTCGCGTTTCGCCGTTCCCACGAGTGGGGAAGGCTACCGGCCCGCCCTAGCCGACTCGGGTCGGTTCGTCGCCCGCGTCCTCGTCGAATCCGCTCGACTCGGGCGCCGCATGCGGATCGAAGTCGTCGCCGACGCTTACCTCACCATTGACGAGGTGGATCCAGGTGCCGCCGAGGTTCGGAACCCGATCGGCCAGGAGACCCTGATGACGCCGGAGCGCCCGGATCACCCCCGAGTGAGAGACGACGAGGGTCGGCGCGCTACCGATCGCCGCGCGAAGGAGTTCGAGAGCCGTCTCGGTCGCGCGAGCGACGACCTGCTCGACCGGTTCGAAGCTGGGCGGGCGGCGATGGTCGTCGAGATAACCGGGCCAGTCGCGGCGGATCTCGTCGGGAGTCAGCCCCTGCCATTCACCGGCGTGGGCCTCGCGCCACCGGTCGTCGATGCGAGGCGTATCGAGGTCGAGATGCGCGGCGATGATCCGAGCCGTCTCAGCGGCTCGCGACAACTGACTCGACACGACCGCGCCGAAGCGGATGTCGACGTCGACGAGGGCGATGGCTGCCCGTCGCGCCTGATCTCGGCCGAGGTCGCTCAGGTCGATGTCGGCGCTGCCCTGCCACTTCGCCCGCGCGTTCCACAGGCTTTGACCGTGGCGGAGCACGAGCAACGACGCCTCGGATTTCATCCCCCGAGCATCGCCGGACACACTCGCGTTCACGCGTGCCGAGGGTAGTGGCGGTCGCCGGAGCCGCTCTCAGCCGGTGGGTACGATGTGGCCGTGCCGGTGCTCAGACTGTTCGCGGCCGCACGGGAGGCGGCGGGAACCGGGCGCGACTCCGTGGAGGGCGCTGATGTCGACGCTGTGCTGCGTGCCGCGGTCGATCGGTATGGGGAGCGGTTCGCCGAGGTGCTTCCCTCGTGTCGGATCTGGGTGAACGGTGATCCGGCCGAATCGGGCCACCCCGTCACCGACCAGGACGAGGTGGCGGTGTTGCCGCCGGTGTCCGGAGGCGCTCGATGAGTGACACCGGTGCTGGCGACCCGACCGCGCTCAGCCTCACCGATTTGCGCGCTGAGCGGTCCGCGCTGCAAGACGCCGACGATGTCGTGTCGTATGTGCGCCGGGCTGCGCAGGCGCGCCTCGATCTCGCTCGCGCGGAGGCTGCGCGCCGGGTGCTCGCCGCACAAGGCGTCGTCGAAGCCGTCGATCCCGACATCTCCGGAGAATTGCGTCGCGTGCTCTCCAACCAGTTGCGTCCGCGTGGCCCGGCCACGGGAGCACCGAGGCCGCCGCGAGAGGAACGGTTCGACATGGGCGACGACGAGCGCGCCCGCGAACTCGACCAGATCTGCGCTGATGGCGGTTTCTCTCGTTTGGGCGGTCTGACCGACGACGAGTTGTCGGGTCTTGTTGGCGCGTTGGAGGCGTTCGAGCGAGCGATCTCCGATGATCGGAGGCAGCGGTTCGAGCGCATCGACGCGCTGAGCGCCGAACTGGCGCGCCGCTACCGCGACGGCGAAGTCGACGTCGACTCGCTCTTCGCCGACGGGAATGGAAACGACCCTCAGTAGCGTTCCTCTCTCGTAGCGACCGGCCGGTCGCGGCGTCCCGAGCACTGAGGAGGGGAGACATGAGGGCTGCCGTCATCTCCATGCACACCTCCCCGCTCGCGCAGCCGGGCTCAGGCGACAGCGGCGGCATGAACGTCTATGTCCTTGAGACGGTGTCCGCGCTCGCTCACCTCGGTGTCGACTGTGTGACCTACACGCGGGCCGATGCCGCTGGACTTCCCCGGGAGGTGCTCGTCGAGCCCGGCCACTTGGTGGTGCACATCGAAGCCGGTCCGCATCACCTCCCGAAGGAGGCGCTCACCGATGTGCTCGATGAGTTCACCGACGCCGTCGCGGCCGACATTGCCGAGCGCGGCGGTGTCGATGTCATCCACGCCAACTATTGGATGAGCGGCATCGTCGCCCATCGACTGAAGCACCGCCTCGACATCCCGTTCGTCACCACCTTCCACACCCTCGCTCGGGTGAAGGCGTCCGGCGGTGACGTCGAGTCGATCGAGCGCGATCGCGCTGAGGCCGAGGTGATCGGTTGCGCTGACGCGGTCTGCGTGTCGTGCGATTCCGAGGCCGACGACTTCCGTCGTCACTACGGGGATCCGGCGGGCCGACTCGAGATCGTGTCGCCCGGGGTTGAGCACGCCTTCTTCACTCCCGGCGACCGGACGGGAGCCCGGCGCGCCATCGGTGCGGAGACCGATTCACCGCTGATCGTGTTCGTTGGTCGCATCCAGCCCCTGAAGGGCCCTGATGTCGCGATACGCGCCCTCGCTCTGTCGCGCCATCGCGACGCGCGGTTGATCGTGGTGGGTGGAGCGAGCGGGCCTGAAGGCGGCGAGGAGTTCGAGCGGATGGTCGGCCTCGTCGATGATCTCGGGCTTGGTGAACGGGTCGAGTTCCGACCCCCGCAGGCCCATCATCTGCTGTCGACGTACTACCGGGCTGCCGACGTGGTGGTGGTGCCGAGCCGCAGTGAGAGCTTCGGGCTGGTGGCGCTCGAGGCGAGCGCCTGTGGAACCCCGGTCGTGGCGAGCGCAGTCGGTGGACTGTTGTCGTTGGTCGACGATGGCGAGTCGGGCTTCCTCGTGGATGATCGCCGTCCTGCGAGTTTCGCGACGTCGATCGACGCGATCCTCGACGACCCGGCGATGGCGACCTCGATGTCGATGACCGCGTCGCTCCGCTCGAGTCGCTACACCTGGCGGGCGGCCGCCGAGCGCCTGCGGGCCACCTATCGGACGGTGATCGACCGCTCCCAGGTGGTGTGCCAGTGAGTGAACTCCGGTCGGTGGCCGAGGTCGCCGATCTCGTCGCGGTTATCGACGCGGCGCTTGAGCGGTTCCGTGAGGAGCACGAGATCGTGCTGGCGATCGACCGTGGCACGACCGACGGCACGCGGTTCGGCGAGCCTCGCTGGTATGTGCGGATGGCGGGGGAGGAGAAGGACGTCATCACCGTCTGGTTGACCCTCGGGCAGCGGACGCTCCGCTACGAGACCTACGTGTTGCCGGCGCCGGAGGAGAACGTGTCGGAATTCAACGAGCAGTTGCTGCGACGCAATGACGCCCTCGTCGGCGCCCACTTCTCGATCGGCGCTGAGGACGCCGTGTATCTCCGCGGCGAGTTGGTTGACGCCGCGGTCGACAGCGCCGAAGTGGATCGCATCCTCGGCACCCTCTACGCGACCGTCGAGCAGGTCTTCCGACCGCTGCTTCGAATCGGATTCGCGAGCCGCATCACCGACAGGTGATCAGGCCTTCCGGCCACTCAGCCACCGGTGCCCTCTGCACCGGTCCGGTCGGGTCGGCATCATTGGGAGGTCGGATCCCCGAGTCGATCCGGCCGGGCTACCAGCGTCGGTCGAGGTCGATCGCGACCTAACGTGCCGCCATGGGAGAAACGCGATCGACCCTCGCTGTCATCGGCGGCGGGAACATGGGAGCTGCCCTCGTCGCCGGGATCATCGCCGAGGGCGCGGTAGCCCCGGAGGCGATCGTTGTCGTCGAATCCTCCGAGGAGCGCCGCGCCGCTCTCGCTGACCTCCTGCCGGGAGTGATGGTCTCGGCTGACATCGTGCCGGCCGAATCCGCGTTGATCGCCGTGAAGCCGCCGGCCGTCGTCGATGTGGCGCGGGCCGTCACCATCGCTGGAGTCGACCGGGTTGTCTCGATCGCGGCTGGGGTGACGACCGCGTCGATCCGGGCGGCGGTTGGCGAGGCGGCCGACGGGCGTCATGTGGATGTGGCGCGGGCGATGCCGAACACGCCGGCCATGGTCGGTCGCGGGGTCACGGCGATCTGCGCTGACGCCGAGTCCGATCCCGGGGTGCTCGACTGGGCCGAAGGTCTGCTTCGCGCGGTCGGGGTGGTCGAGCGGATCGACGAATCACTCTTCGACGCGGTGACCGCAGTGACCGGCTCGGGTCCCGCCTATGTGTTCGCCTTCGCCGAAGGTCTCATCGAGGCCGCGCGATCCGTCGGACTGCCGGCTGATCGCGTGCCCGGCATGGTGTCGGAACTGCTTCTCGGGTCGGCGACTCTGCTGGCTGAGCGGGGCGACGCCGCAGCGTTACGAATCGCGGTGACCTCACCCGGTGGAACTACGGCGGCGGGGCTCGGCGAGTTCGAGCGACTCGGTCTCGACGCGATGATCGCCGCCGCGGTGGAGGCAGCACGGGATCGCGGGCGCGAACTTGGCGCTGGGTGAACCGCGCATGTCCGGCGGATGTCCGCTTGTGAAAAGAATCCCGAATGTGTCGCTTTTCACACCACCGATCGCCTGCTTAGACTGAAGGTCTCAGTCGCACCGGGCAACCGGTCGCGCCGACGGGGCTGGTGCCATCGGGGGGTTGGCACCAGCCCCGGTCGTTTTTTCGGCGAGTGCTACTCCGGTGCTCTCCGCCGAGTCGCATTCATCGCGCGGGTACGGTTCGGGCGTGCGGCGAATCGGTCTGCTCGGCGGCATGTCGTGGGAGTCGTCGGTCGAGTACGAGCGCGTGATCAACCGCGAGGTCCGCGCCCGTTGTGGTGGTGTCGCCTCGGCCGATCTTGTGGTCCGCTCCCTCGACTTCTCGGTCATCGAACAACTCCAGGCAAGCGATCGATGGGAGGAGGCCGGCGATGTGCTCGCCGCCGCGGCGATCGACCTCGAGCGAGCGGGCGCCGAGGTGATTGTGCTGTGCACCAACACGATGCACCGGGTGATCGATCGGATCGAGGCCGCGGTCTCGGCTGAGGTGCTGCACATCGCCGACGCCACCGCCGAAGCCGCTCGCCGGGCCGGTGTGGCCGATCTCGCGCTGCTCGGCACTCGCTACACAATGGAGGCTGACTTCTACGCCGGCCGGCTCCGCGAGCGACACGGGCTCACGGTTCGCATCCCCGGCGAGGCGGACCGCGCCGAGTTGCACCGGATCATCTACGAGGAGCTCGTGGTTGGGGTGATCGACTCCACTTCGAAGCAGCGAGTGGTCGACATGGTGGAACGTTGCGTCGTTGATGGGGCCACCGGGGTGATCGCTGGGTGCACGGAGATCGAGTTGCTGATCGGCCCCGACGACGTTCCGGTCGAGTTCTTGCCGACGGCGCGACTCCACGCACTGGCAGCAGTTGACCGCGCGTTCGCCGACTGAGCGACCGTTAGCGTGCTGGCGTGGCCCGCCGGTACGAGCACGTGAGCCTGCTGACCGACTACGGGACGGCGGATGAGTTCGTCGGGGTGGTGCACGCGGTCATCGCAGACATCGCCCCTCACGCTCGCATCACCGACCTCACCCACGGGATTGCGCCCTTTGATGTGCGCGCGGGCTCTCTCGCGCTGGTGCGCTCGATTGGGTACGTGCCGGAGGGGGTTGTGGTCGCCGTGGTCGATCCCGGGGTGGGCACGGAGCGTCGGGCTGTCGCGATCGAGGTCGGCGACGGGGCCGGAATTCTCGTCGGACCCGACAACGGGCTGCTTGCCCCGGCGGTCGCGCTCGCAGGTGGAGCGGGTCGCGCGGTGGTGCTCGACGATCCGAGCTTCCATCTCGAGACGCCCGGGGCCACCTTTGCCGGCCGCGACATTTTCGCTCCGGTCGCCGCTCACCTGTGCAACGGCGTTGATCTCGCCGAGCTCGGCTCGGCGGTCGACCCAGCGGCGCTGATGCCCGGCACGATCCCGCTTCCACGGCATGAGGGAGACGAGGTGATCGCTGAGGTGCTGTGGGTTGACCGATTCGGTAACTGCCAGATCAACCTCGGCTCGGAGGAGTTGCCTCCGGGGTGGGGGACGGTGCTCACCCTCCGACTCGACGACCCGACCTCGGCGACGGGATCGGTGCGCCGATCGGTGCGTCGGTGCTCGACCTTCGGTGAGATCGGTGGAGGCATCGGCCTGGTGGCCGACTCGCACGGCTTGTTCGCCGTGTGCCTCGACCGTGGTTCGGCGGCCGCGGAACTCGGCATCGGCGAAGGCGATCAAGTGGTGCTCACCGACGGCGGCGGCGCTGACCCTGTCACCGTCCCGGTCGAACTCGGCCGCGGGTAGGGTCGCGGCGTGCGTCCCGCCACCACCTTGGCCCTCGGTTTGCTGCTCGCGGCGATTCTCGTCGCCGGCATCGTCTCGCTCGTCCGTCTCTGAGCCGTCGCCTCGGTCCGCGTCATGCTCGCGACGCTGGTTTTGGCAGGGAAAATCCGCGCCAAGGAATCTTGAGCAGGCTTTGTGAAAACTTGCACGAGCCTCCTACTCTTGACGTCGATGCCCCCCCATCGCACGAAACGACGCATCCCCGATGCCACGGTGTCGCGCCTGCCGATCTACCTCCAGATCTTGACGGCGCAACTCGAGGTCGGTGTCTCGAACATGTCTTCGGAGGAACTCGCCGGACTGGCCGGTGTCAATGCCGCGAAGGTCCGCAAAGACCTCAGCTATCTCGGCAGTTACGGCACCCGGGGCGTCGGTTACGAGGTGCAGTACCTCGTGTATCAGATCCGCCACGAACTTGGTCTCGAGCACGACTGGCACGTCGTGATCGTCGGTGCTGGCAACCTCGGGCAGGCACTCGCCGGCTACGGCGGTTTCGCTGACCGGGGCTATCCGGTCGCAGGGATCGTCGATGTGTCACCCGACAAGGTCGACACCGTCGTCGGCGGAGTTCGGGTGCGTCCCCTCGACGACCTCCATCAGATCGTGTCGGCGAAGAACGTGTCGATCGGTGTCATCGCCACCCCGAGCGAGGCTGCTCAAGAAGCGGCCGATCTGCTGGTGCGAGCTGGGGTCACGAGCATCCTCAACTTCGCCTCGGTGGTGCTCTCGGTGCCGCTCGGTGTGACCGTTCGCAAAGTCGACCTCGCCGTCGAGCTCCAGATCCTCTCGTATCACGAGCAGCGTCGGGCCGCGGCTGCCACCGGACTCCGAGCCGTGTCGGGCGAGGCCGGACGCGGCGCGAGCGCATAGGGTTCGATCGATGTCGATTCTCGTCGTCGGAGTGAACCACCGGACCGCTCCGCTCAGCGTGCTTGAGCGGTTGACGCTCACCGGCGACGAGATCTCCAAGACCGTCGCCGGGCTCGCCGCCCGAGACAACCTGCGCGAGGTCGTGGTGCTCAGCACCTGTAACCGCACCGAGGTCTACGCCGTCACCGAGCGCTTCCATGGCGCCTACGCCGACATCAGCGACCACCTCTGCACGGTGAGCGGACTCAATGCCGATGAGTTGACCCCGCACCTCTACTCCGAGCACGACGATGCCGCGGTCTCCCATCTCTTCGAGGTGGCCGCCGGCCTCGACTCCGTCGTCGTCGGGGAAGGCGAGATTCTCGGCCAGGTGCGCGACGCCTGGGAGGTTGCTCGCACCGAGGGCGGCGCGCGTACCTCAGCCAACCTGATGTTCCGACTCGCCCTCGAAGTGGGTAAGCGCGCCCGCACCGAAACCGCCATCGCTCGTGGTACCGCCTCGATCAGCCACGCCGCCGTCGAGATGGTCGCCGAACGTCTTGGTGATCTCGCTGGACGGCGGGTGCTCGTCGTCGGAGCCGGTTCGATGGGTGAGGGCATCACCGTCGCCCTCGACGCTGCCGGGGCCGAGTCGGTCACTGTGCTCAACCGCGACATTTCCCGCGCTGATCGGGTCGCGACTCGGGTCGGCGGACAGGCGGCCGGCCTCGATGCCCTTCGCACCCACCTCGCCGACGCCGATGTAGTGCTGACGTGCACCGGCGCCGATGGCACTCTGATCGACGTCGACATGGTCACCGCGGTCCGCGAGCCGGGCCGACCGGTCGTCTTCGTCGACATCGCGGTGCCCCGTGACGTCGACGCGCGTGTCGCCACGCTTCCCGACACCGTGGTGCTCGATCTCGACGATCTGAGCGCGTGGGCCGATCGTGGACGAGCCGAGCGCCTCGCCGAGACCGACGACGTGCGACGCCTCGTCGCCGAACAGGTCGACCGTTTCGCTGCCGAACTCACCGCGATGCAGGCGGCGCCACTGGTGGCCGCCATGCGCGAGCGCGCCGAAGAAGTGCGCATCGCTGAGGTCGATCGGTTCGCCTCCCGGCTCGATGGGCTCACCGCCGATCAGCGGGCAGCCGTCGATGCCCTTACGAAGGGCATCGTCAACAAGTTGCTCCACGAACCCTCGGTCCGTCTGCGTTCGCAGGCCGGAACACCGCAGGGTGAGCGCAACGCCGCCGCGGTCGCCGACCTCTTCGACATCGAGTGACCCGAGCGTGAGCGTCGACCGGGTGCTCCGCCTCGCCACACGGTCCAGTCCCCAGGCGCGCACCCAGGCCTCGGCGGTCGCCGATGCGCTGGCTGCGGCTGGCCATCCGTGCGAACTCGTCTTCGTGGACACCGAAGGCGACCGTTCGCAGTCGGCCGGCACCCCGCTCCACACCATCGGAGGTCGCGGGGTGTTCACCAAAGAGGTTCAACGGGCGGTGCTCGACGGTCGCGCCGATCTCGCCGCCCACTCCGCCAAGGACCTCCCGACGGAGCCGGTGGATGGCCTCATGGTGTCGGCGTGGACGAAGCGTCGCAGCGCCCGAGACGCCCTCGTCGGTCGCCCCCTCGACGATCTCGCTCCGGGGGCGACGATCGCGACCGGTTCAGTGCGTCGCCGCGCCCAACTGTCGGCGGTTCGCGGCGATCTGCGCTTCGTGGAGCTTCGCGGGAACATCGGCACGCGGCTCGAGCGGATCCCCGACGGCGGGGCGATCGTGATGGCGGTAGCGGCCCTTGAGGTGCTCGGTCTGACGGATCGAATCGCCGAGGAACTCGATCCAACCGAGTTCGTGCCAGCCGTCGGTCAGGGCTGCGTCGCCGTGGAATGTCGCACCGATGACGAGGTAGCGATCGCCGCCCTGTCGGGTGTGAACGATTCGGCGACCGCTCGATCGGTGGTGCTCGAGCGCGCCTTTCTCGCCGAACTTGGCTCGGGCTGCTCGCTACCGGTCGGCGCCCATCACGCAGATGGCGTGCTGCGCACCTTTCTCGCCGGAGCGGCCGGCGCGATCGATCGGCAATCGGTTCCGATCGACGAGTCGACGCCGGTCGACACGGCCCGTGCTGCGGCGCGCGCCGCGCTCGAATCGGTTGGTGGATGGTGAGCGCCGAGGGCCCGCTGTCGGGCCGCACCGTCATCACCACCCGCGAGATGCCCGGTGACCTTGATCGTCGTCTCGTCGCGCTCGGCGCCCACGTCGTTCAGGTGCCGATGATCGAGGTGGTCGATCTCGACGTCGAGCCGGTCGAGGGTCCACTCGACTGGGTGGTCGTCACGTCTCGTCATGGTGCGTCGCGCCTCGTCGATCTCCTCACCGCCGATAACGGTCGGCCGTCGCTCGCCGCCGTTGGTGTCGCCTCCGCCCGGGTGCTCGCCGAGGTGGTGGGCCGCGAGGTCGATCTCGTGCCTGA
>Ga0181578_10002861_pt1 | contig 15981 bp, 10 predicted proteins | sample 071ome_21_FD_148659 | JGI IMG/M metagenome (GOLD analysis project Ga0181578, IMG submission 148659) | Coastal salt marsh microbial communities from the Groves Creek Marsh, Skidaway Island, Georgia - 071401CT metaG (spades assembly) | ecosystem: Environmental > Aquatic > Marine > Intertidal zone... | reverse complement strand
TTTCCTCTTAAGTACGTGTCAAATGTCCGAATTATTACACAATCATTTAGTACCCCAGAGAGCATTGGATTTACGGCGGAATAACTTATAATACGGTTTAACTGTCCGAATTGTTTTCCGTCCACTTTTACCAAGCAGAAATATGAACTTATACTATGACTCAAATGTCCGAACGAATTCTAATAGACCCATTGCACTAAGGAATTCCTATCATTTCCCATATTTAATGTGACGGTTCACGACTCGTCATTCATACATACGATACGAAGAACACCCAACGGGCAGCGGGAACGATCGATCGATCGCGCGACGTCCCCCGTCGTCGTCGTCACTCGACGAGCGATAGATTCGATCGTCACCGCCGCCCGTTGGGTTCGGTCGGGCGACGGGCGACGAGAACGAACCGTTTTACATCCTGGGCGCGCGAGGGGGTTCGCGCGAGGGGGTTCACGCGCTCGTGGTCGTTCGCCCGAATTGACTGACCGACTGATTTGATTCTTCGATTGGTTGGAGCGTCGAAGAATTCTTTTCCGTCCGTATCGTTGAGTGATATCGAGATCTCGAACGACCACGGGACGATGTCGGCGTCACCGGCGCGCGCGCTGCGGCGAACGGCGTCGGAGGCGCTGGACGCGACGGTCACGGCGCGGTTGGCGTGGAGCGGTTGGACGCACTTGGTGAAGCGAAGAAGGCAAACGAACGAACACGCCGAGGCGATGTGGAGAGACCGATCGCGGCGAACGACGGGGCGAGTGTTGATGGGGTGGTATCGAGCGGTGAAGTTTGCGGGGAAACGAAGGCGGATGCAGTTGGATCGAGCGGAGGCCAAGTTGAAGGCGATGCGAGCGAGTTGGACGTTGTTGGCGTGGAAGGAGGCGACGCGGGAAACGAGAATGAAGAGGCGAAACGTGATTCAGAATTACTTGGTGTGGAGGGCGAAACGGTTTTTGCGGGCGTGGAGAGAGGTGACGGAGAAGAGCTTGAAGGAAAACCCGGAACGACGAAGGGTCGGGGGTAAGACGGTTGAGGAGGAGAAGGCGGGGGGCTCGCGCGGGGAGTCACCCGCGGCTACGGCGGCTTCGTCGCCGAGAAGCGTCACGCGCGAGCGCAAATTTAAGAGAGTCACCGTGGCGGACATGCAACAACGTTTGTGGACCAAGGCGGATCCGTCGAAACCGATGCCGAGCGGGAAAAGTGCCGTCAAGGATGTGGAGGAAGAGTTGGCTGATGATACGACGGCGACGACGACGACGACGACGACGACGGAGACGACGACGGCACCCGACGAAGCGTCGGAACCGGCAAAGAAATTCTCTCGAAACAACCAACGCGTCGTCGTTCAGCGTCGTAAAAAGGTTTTGGCGGCGTCCACTGCGACGAATGAACAACAGCCAGAGTCTCCAGCGGCGCGCGTCAAGATGAGCGCGCCGAGCAAGGAGACACTCGCAATCGACAACGAACCCGCGATGCCAGTGGCGCCTCCGGCGCAGCAGCAACAAGGAGAACAACAATCGTCAAGTTTAGACGCGGTGACGTCTTCGTCGTCCTCTTCGATGTCAGCCTCCATCAGCGTTATTATAGTCGTCGTCTTGGCGCTCGCGTTGTTTGGCGCCGTGGCGCTTCTCAGCACCCTTACCGGCGTCTCCATCGTTTCCGGAGGCCACTCGAGCGCGACAGAGATGGTTCGCCAGCACCTTTCTGAGGCTCAGAGAAACGTTACCATTTTAGCGCGCGCGTCTGCCATGCAGCGGAGAGAACTCGAGGCTTGTCGCACGTTTGGAGGAGGCGTTCCGGATGCGAGCCAAAACGCCGCCATCGCGTCCGCTGAGGCAAAGGTGTCCGACTCTGTCGTGCACGTGGCGGACCTCGAGATGAAGCTCTCACAAGCCAAGGCTGAGACTGCGCAGGCGATCAGCGCTAAAAACTTGGCGGAGGATCGATTGAAGCGATTGGGATCTGGCGCTTTGGATGCGGTCAAGTTGCAAGAGTCTCTGCAAAAAATGACGACGCGAGCGACGTATTGCGAAACTACTTCTGCGCAGGCGCTCAAGTTGAAGACAGCGCGCGACGCCGCCTTGTCTCGAGCCGAAAAGGCTGAGGAAGCGTCGTCGAGATTGCGATCGCAGCTCGCGCATGCGAAGACCCAACCAGATGGGGCGCAAAAAGCCCTCGTGCAGACGACAGAGGTGGCTAACACGTGCAGGTACCAAATCGGCAAATCAGCATACGTGCCTTCGTACCAACCAGAGGCGTCATCATTCTGGCAAATGGTGTTGGATCTCTTCCCATCCCTTCGTACCATCTTTTCGGTGTACGCTTTTGTATTCTACGCCGTTTGTGGGTACGCGTACTACGCGCGAGTCGTACTTGAGCAAGTCGTTGCTGAGCGGGATCGACTCGTCACCGAAGTCGCCAAGATGCGCATGGGAGGAGGTCCGACGCGGTTTACGCGAAGCACGGAGATTCACCACTCGACTCCCGTGCCGATAGGCCTCGACGATAGCGATGCGAGCGATGGAGAGACCGCGACGAACCACGCTCCTACGACGAGCGCCGGCGTGAGCCTGGAGAGCGCAAACTCGTTTGATCGTAAGCGCTCGAGAAGTCTCAGCGATATCAACATGGAGGACCAAGCGGGCACGGCGCTGAAAAAGACCGCCACTGAAGACGGAGAAGAAGATGATGAACAAGAAGAAGACGTTGAAGAAGCGGACGAAGGCGCCGCGGAAGTGAACGATGAAGAATCCGAACCAAAGGCGGGACCTTCGTCAGTTTCGTTCTCTGATCAAGCGGAACCATCCACGGAGAGGTCGGTGCGACTGATTGAGCGTTGGGTGGAAAAGTCGCAGGATCAAGAGATCAAGGATGAGCTTTTGCGCATTCGCAGGCTCGTGGAGCTCGAGGATGAACGCGAAGTAGCGCAGGAACAAGCGGACATGGAGCGACTCAAAGTCATGACGGATGGCAAGTCGACAACGCCAAAGGCGAGTAAATAAAAGAAAGGTGCCGCCTTCTTGTAAAACAATTTAATACTTATCGCAACACAGTATCACAACATCACTAAGACGTCGCGCGCAGCGCCAAACTGGCGTCAAACAACGCGGGTAGCTTCAAGGTCTTATCCTCTATGTGTCTAAGTTTGGATTCGAGCTCAAAGAAACCGTTCACGCGCGCCAACTCACTCGGAGCTTGGTTTCTATCATCCGGCAAGAGATACGCGTCCAAACACGCGGTGTCAATCTTTTCTAATAAATAATCAATCACAGATTCGTGGCCGTAGATGGCGCACTTGTGCAACGCCGAGTGACCGTTCACGTTGATCACCGAGTGATTAACGTGTTGTTCCTCGACCAGCCACTTGACCATGCTCAGAGCTTCGTCTTGGTCAGTCTCCGTCGTGCAGGCCCAGAGCACGGCGTTGCATCCCCAGCGGTTCGTTGTCCCGCAGTCAAAGTCTGGATTCTTCGTGAACCACTCAGCGACGTGACGATGGTTTTTCCAGATGGCCAAATGAAAAGGGTAGTCTCCATCGTACGAAGGCACGCGCGGATCCGCGCCTCGCTCGACGAGCCATTTGCACGTGTCTAGCTCGCCGTTTCGAGCGGCCCAGTGCAACGGAACTCGGCCATCTTTGCGAGCGGTGTGATTTGGGTGCATGCCGCACTCGTCGACGAGAAAAGCGCAGGCTTCGACGAAACCGCCACCCGCGGCCCACATGAGAGCGTTGCTACCAAAGGCGTCCTTTTCATTCAACGCGTCCCAGCCCTCGGCGATTGCGCGACGCATCGCCTCAACGTCTCCTCGCGAAGCGGCGGACATTCCAGGGGATAGCTCTTTGCGATTGTTCGAATTTCTCCAAGCCTTGGGCTTGCCCGCACCGGAACCACGCCAAGAGCTCGACTCAAATTCAGTCTCGTTGTCCATCGCCGCGCGCGCGGCAGCGGCGCAGTCTGGACCTTCACCTCCGACCGTCCAGTGTTGCCTCAGGCCACCGCCGTGCACGGCGTAGTACTTGAGACACCCATCGCATTGTCTCAATCCAAGAGACGTGAGCACGTCGTCGTGTCGCTTCGTTGTGAGGAGAATTTTCCCATCCGCCGTCGGTTTGGCGCGAACAAAGTAATCGTCTTCGTCGTTGCTCAGCGTCTCTCCCTCTTCGCTGAGTCTCAGACGCTGCTGCTCCTCAATCACATCAGCAATTTGACGCGCAAGTTTTGCCTCTTGACCCGCGAGCGATTCACCCACGAAGCCGCGACTAGCTAGGATCCTAATCGGCGCGCAGCTCATAAAGTTGTTTGAAGGTCGACGACCAGACACATTTGCCCTTAGATTACCCGCCATAAAGTGCTCCGTCTGAGCGAGCGGCGACCACTTCGACTGGTCCAACGCGATCGACACAGCCTTGGCCATGTGTTCGCTCAAGATACCATACTGAGCGGACGATGCAAACGTGGTATCGCTGACCTCGGATCCAGAGCCAGCGTCTGATTTCGTTTCGCACTCCAAGAGTTGCTTCTTCGCGGCGTACGGCTTGACAATCTCTGACGCACCGAGCTCTGAAATTGTTGCTCGCACTGCATCCTCTAAATCTGCACCCATCGGTGCCGTGATGCCGCGCGCGTTGAGTTCTTCGAGCACGAGCTTGATTTTCGTCGGTTCGATGCCTGCAAACTCGGGTATGCGTTCCGTCAAAATGGCCGGACTATGAAAATGTTCGCACGCCTCGCGACTGGCGCGCACTTTGACAAACGCCCGAGTCACCATCTCGCGATAGAAGCACGCCAGAGCAGTGTGAGGAGGGGCTTTTTTCAACCACTTGGCTAACGACCAGGCGTCGAAAAGCGCTGTGTTTGCGCCTTGGCCCTTAAAAGGCGACATTGGATGCGCGGCGTCGCCGATGCAAATAACTCTCGAAGACGACGCGCGAGGAGTCATGTGCGGCTTTTCTTTCGCTTGCGCTCGCGATACCGGCGGCTCTTCTCTATCGTAAAGCGGTCCGGCCCACGCATCTTCCCAATCCGTGTGATCGAACATGTCACTGACCGGCTCGTGCCATCCCTGCGTGTGCTCCAACACAAAGCTCTTCACCTCGCTTCTCGGCGCCTTGCTCAACGCCCGCGCCGTCTCTTCATCCACGCGCACGCTCAACTGCCACATACTCCTCGGCGGCGTCCCTCTCTCCTCGTTCGCCGCCTCAAAAGGCATGGTAAACATTCTCGAACGTCCATCCACCGTGTAAAACCCTTGACGTCGAAGAAGCGCGTGGTTCAAATCCGTAAATCCCGTGCACAGCGCCACGCCGAGATACCTCAATTCGCCGCCCGATTTAAGATCCCCACCAGCGTTCGGTGCCCGACGCACCGCCGATCTCACACCATCCGCCGCGACGAGTATCGTTCCTCTCACCGTCTCCCCGCTCTCGAGCGTCAAAGTCACCCCAGATTCGTCCTCAATGTAATCCTTCATTCGCTCGCCCCAACGCAACCAATCCTTTGGAATTTTCTTCAACAAAATTTCTCTCACAACGTTTCTCGGCACTCGCAGATTCGTCGGTTTATCGTCCCCACCCTCGGAAGACGTCGTCGTCTCATTTTTTCCATCCAGAAACGCCCCTCCGTAGTACCCCAAAACCCGTCCACTCGCGCTAAACGTCCAATGCGCCGTCGATTTCGTACTCGACGCTCGCAACGCTTCCCAAGCGCCCAACCCTCTCAACGCCCCATTCGTCTCGCTGAGCGTCACCCCGTACCCTTGTCGACGCGCCGACGCCGAGGCATCGCGCTCAAAGACCAAACACCGCGGTCCGCGCTTCTCGGCGTCGTCTCCATCGTCGGTTTCGTCGCACCACCCGGTGTGAATCTGCGCAGCGAGCGCGAGACCAGCGATACCGCCGCCGACGATGAGCACGACGTCATCGGGTCCGAGCGCTGTTTTACACCCCGGTGGCTTCGTGCGTTTGGTCGACGACGACGGAAACGACGACGAGGACGACGACGTACCGGACGCCGGCGGGACGTCGGGGTGCATGCCGACGTCGTCCGCCGAACGACGAGGTGTGAGGCGTCGCGTACTCGAAGGAGAGTGTGTGGAGCGGAGTGGGAAAAAATGCGCAATAGTTACAACAGAAATAGAAAAATACATCATCGCGTCCTCACCCGATGTCACCGGAACCCCGTGAAGACCAACATTGACCCAGTCCACTCGCTGCTCTCCAGAGGCATCTTCTTAAATCCCGGCAGTGCGTCTTCAGAGGGAACGCGCGGGCGCTTGTACGCGATGTCGCGCTCGAGCGTCACGCGAATCCCGAATCTCGGTTCCCACTCCGCGTTCGTCCGCTCAATCACCCGCTCGAGCGCGGATAAAAACTTTTCCTCCCTCGCGCTCGACTTGCACAGCGACACGCACGAGTACACGCAACAAAACGGGGCGAGCACGACTGAAAAGATGCCCGCCACCGCGCACAATCCAGAGACGTAGTCGACGCTCGACGCCAACGTCTCCTTGACGTCGGTTATAAACACATCGAACGTCGGCTGATCCATCCCGCGTTCGCGCAACAACATCGACACATTGACGTGGCTTCGCATCGCCGTGCGCGATTCCCGTTCCGGGGCGAACATCGACATCGAATCCGCATTCCAGCAGCACCCTCGCAACGCGCGCGAGTGCGAAGACAAGGCGTGCGTTTCAAAGGGTAACCGCACCGCGACCGCGACCGCGTCCACGGTTTCCGGCGGCGGGTACGACGGCGGCGGGGTGTTCCCGCCGTGTCCGCCCGCGTCCGACATTCCCCGTTCCCGCGACGCGCGTCAGCCAGTGCGGTCGCAACCATCTTGTCGCGAATTTGTGTTTCGTGAAACCGGCAGAGTGACCGTTCATGACTCGTAGAAATAGGTGAGGGTCGTACCGAATGGGAACCAACTCGTTCCAGTTTTGCCGTCTTCACTCGTCTTTGCTCGCGTTTTCTTTCGTAAGCGACGACGACGACGAGGGCAGAGCGACGAATCGAGCGCGGGGGAGACGAAGAGAGAGACCGACGGGTCATCGGTTTCGCGGAGGATCACGAACGAGAACCGCGCGCACACCGCGCGCGCACACACTTTTGGGGTGACTTTTTGCAAGGCGAAAGCGAAAAGAAAAGCAAAGTGACGGTGACGGTGAAACGGCGACGGTTGCGGTGAAGGGACGGACGGACGGACGGGATGAGGACCGAGAGCTCAAACGAGGCAGCAGTCGGAGCGTATACGCCGCTTCCGGACGACGTGCCCATTTCGGAACGCGTGCCCATGGAGGTACGGTTGCGGTGCGCGGTCCATCACTCGGGGTGGGTCAAGCGAGAGTTTTACCCGTCTTCGCAGTTGTACCGTGGCTTGTCGTCTTGGTTCAACAAGGATGAAAATTTGGTGATATATGAGCAAATTCCATTAGTCGCGGGTAACTTGTACGACGCGATCAGTGCGAACGATTACAGCGCGGTGGGGGCGATGATGTACCAATACACGGATATTGCGTATTGGCTCTTTGTGAAGAAGGCGTCGGCTGACTCGGGTAACTCGCCGTTTCACGGTACGTCTCTCGATGGATTGATTCGTTTCTTTTCGCTGATTGACTCTTGTTTTTGCTTTTTGTCTCTCTCGATTGATTGAATTGAGGCGTTTATTTGCGATCGATGACTGATGATGAAACGCTTTGATTTTCCTTCACGACGCGCAGTCGCGGCGGCAACCAACAACGTCAAAATGCTGCAACTTTTGGAAAAGCGCACATTAGATCTCGCGGAACAGTTAGATCTCAACCGGAAGGATGGACCAACAGATTTGAGTGACGTTATAGATCTTAATATGCTCGATCCAAAAGAGAGGGCATGGAAAAACATAAACACGCAGCGCCTGTTTGAGACGATCATTTCGGCTCGCAACCTTAGTGGAGGCTCTCCGTTACACGTGGCGTGCGCCGTCGGAGCTATAGACTCGGTCAGGTGGCTCGTTGCCAAAAATGGGGTGCACACTCTCGAGAATGACGAGGGCATGGATCCCATATCCATGGTGTGTTCATTTGTGAGAGCCAGGAAAGTCAACGACAAAAAGGGATACAGCGGTATCGAGTGCTTGAAGTTCTTACTGTCTCGTCCCGACGTTAGCGTGAACAATAGAAATGATATAGGTTGGACTCCTTTACATTTTGCCGCTCGTGAGGGCTGTTTGGAAACCATCAAGCTGCTGTTGGAAGCGGGCGCAGATCCGTGCGCCAAGTCGACGCTCTTGACTGAGAGGGATTTTGATGGAACGATTCTCGAAGTCTTGCGCGACAGCATCACGCCTTGCGACGTTGCTGATGATCCACGGATCAAGTCTCTCTTGAGAATGGCTATTTTCCAGAAAGAAAGAGGCAAACCCATCGATATCAATGCGATTGAAAATCCATCGGCGAGCGCCGACCCAGAGTCTGAGTTCAAGGTGATAGAAGCTCTGGACGCGAATGAAGAAAAGAAGAAGAAGAAACTCGAGAAAAAGAGAGAGAAAAAGAAGGCAAAGAGAGCGGAGATGCGGAGGTTGAAGGAGCAAGGCGAGCAAGATTCGCAAGATGAGCAGACCGAGGAAATCATCGCTGAAGTTAGGACGTCACAGGAGACGCTGGATGAGAAGGAAAAGCCGGTTCAAGAAGAGACTACTGCCGAAGAAGTCAAGACGTCACCGAAAAAGTCAGTCGAGAAAGACACCGCCTCTGAAATGCTCAAGTCACTGAAAAGGCCGCATGACAAGGAAAAGGTGGTTGAGAAAAAAATCATCGCCGACGTCGAGAGCGTGTTGACAAGGCCCGGTGAGAAGGATGCGCTCGATTCAAAGCCAAAGATTGACCTTGCTTCACGTGAACTTGAAGAGGTCATACCCTCGAAACTTGTCGACTTTGCTGTGGGTCGTGGTGCGTCCATCCATCGATCGACGGAGATGATGGATGAGAAGCAGGAGGAGGATGCCACCAATGCAACGGATGTGCCGCCGAGCGACCCAACGACGTCGACAGTCACGTTGAGGAACAACGATTCGGATGCCATAAATGTGAATATTCCTTCAGTCGGTGCTGAAGAAGAAGTCCTAGATGACGCTGATCCACGCTCAGAGGTAGATTCTCAGACACATGCGCTGGTGACGAGCGATGATGACGAAGAAACTCCCGAGTGGGCAGAGGCTGATGTGCCAGCCGAACCAATGCCGCACGAGTTCATGGTGGCACCTCTGGCTGGGGACACAGACGCAATGGCAGAGACGCGGACAGAGATCAAACCGTCCACTAAGGCTGCGTGGGGAACAACAATCCCTGAAGCCGTGCGTACGAGTGTAACATGTCCCGACCCGGTTCCCCGAGTGATTCCTTCTTGGGATAAACAGGTTTACCAGGTCGATATGAAACCACAGTGGGAAGAGTTGAGCTGGGCCAACCGCGCTACGGAAAGGATGGAAAACGTTCATTTGGAAGCGTTAGCCTCAGGTATCAACTGTGGTCACGTCTTAGGACTGGACTTGGACAATTTGAGTTTCGGACAGCTCGATTCTCTCGAGGAAGTCCATCGAGAACTCATCGCGCGTCTCAATGACGCCAGAATTTCCTTGGCGCGACGAACAGAGCGAGCGCGCGTTGAAGAGGAAATTCGCATCCGCCGCGAGATGGAAGAGCTTCGAGCGCATGCACAGCTCGATAGAAGAATGTAAATCGTGCCCGCAATGTCAAAATAGTGTAGCATGTAGAAGAATTGAAAATGTAAAGACGCGTCAAAAACATAAATTATCAACTACCGTATTATTGTTCTAGCTAAAACAGCAGAAGATGAAACGTCGCTACGCACTACCGATGAGGAGCAAAGGAACCTATACCGACCGCACCCACGCGCTGCCATCGAGTCGCGGTCCACTTGACTCCGCGAACGACTGGACAGCCCGCGTGAAGAGAGAGCTCGTCCAATTCGCCATTCAGATGCGCATTGTAAAAGAGCAGAGCGTCTCCTCGACGAGGCTTCACCGCGAGAACGTCGCCGTCTCCTCGACGTGCGCGCTCACACGCAGTCTTAAAATCGTCCTCTTTGCCCCCGCTTTTCGACTTGGCGCTCCGTTCTCTTCCCAAAGGCACGCCGAGAGGGAACACCGTCTCTCCTCCCTCCTCCACGTCGCTCAGATACATCAACACGGTGGCGACGCGCTGGCCCCCATCTCTCACGTTCACGTCGTCGTAGAAAAAATCATGATGCGCTTTATACTCCTCCCCCGGTCCGTACTTCATCACCTGAATCGTCTCGCCTCGATTTCTCGGCAACATTGTCCACGCCGCCACGCGCAGCTCCACGTCTCGCACCACCTCGTCCTCGTCATCTCTCGTCCTTATCCATCCCCCAGAGCTCGTTCTATCGTCGCTCACCGTTGCGTTCCCCCCATCATTATCCACTACTTCGCTTCTACCCATCGTCTCGTGCGCCAATCGTACCAAATGTTCCGTCTCTCGCCTCGTCAAAAAGTTTCTATACACGTACGCCCGCGGCGTCGCCGAGACTTGTTCCACCCACTGTCCCTCCGACACCCCATCGTCGTCACCACCGTCCCCGTGTCTCCTCGTCGCGTACTTGACGTACTCATTCGCGTTCAACCCGTGCGCGTCCTCGGCGTCCAGCACCTCGTCTCGGTGATCCCTCGGTAATCGCACGCGATCCGCCACTGCGGTCGGCATCGACGCGGACATCATCATCCACGACGTCACCAACACCACCGAGACGAGCGACGACGACGACCGGGACGTCGTCCGCATCGTCGTCCGCGTCGTCGTCGTCGTCGTCGCGCCGACCGACCGACCGACCGACCGACGCGAGGTTGGTTGATTGTCCCGTCGCCCCGCGCGCGCGAAGAGAAGAGCTTCGAGCAGCTTGGAGCTCGAGCTCGAGCTATCTATGATACACTATGTCGTGTATGAGTAAACAGTTATTATGAATACGTCCTCTCGAACGCGAAAACGAGAGGGGAACGAGAGTAACGGTTCGGTTCGCGGTTCGACGCGAACGACGACGACACATCGCGACGCGGCGACGAACGATGGCGAGCACGGTTGGAATGATGGACCCGGCGTTCTTCGTCGGAAGAAACGAACTCATCGCCTGGGTGAACGGGTTGCTCGGGCTGAGCCTGACCAAGGTGGAACAGTGCGCGAGCGGGGCTGTGTATTGCCAAATCATGGATGCGTGTCACAACGGCGTCGTGCCGATGCATCGGGTGAACTTTGAGGCGAAAGGGGAACACGAGTACGTGAATAATTACAAAGTGCTTCAGGTGGTGTTTGAACGGTTGAAGATTGCGAAAAACGTCGAGGTGACGCGATTGGTGAAGGGACGACCGCTGGATAATTTGGAGTTTTTGCAATGGATGAAGTGTTATTACGATAAGACGACGGGAGGTGGGGCGCTCGTGGATGGTGGATACGATGCGGAGGAACGACGGGCGCACGCTCGTGGAGGGGCTGCGTTCGTTGGGGCGAAGAAGGCGTCGGTGATGACGAATGGAGGTCAGAGAGCGGGGGGAAGGGCGCGGGCGGACAAGAGCCGAACGCACGCGGATCGAGAACGAGAACGAGGCGGAGGGGGATCGACCCGGGGTCATCGAGACGCCGTCGCGGGGAACTCCGCACCCGTTGGAATGTCTTCGCGAACCGCGACGGGTGGATCCGCGGCGACTTCTGCGCAGGTGAGAGAGTTGACCGAGGCAAACACGGCGCTCAAGCTGCAAGTTGAGAGAGCTGAGCAAGAGAGAGAGTTTTACTTTGAAAAGCTTCAGGATGTCGAGTACTTGTGTCAGAGACCGGAGTTTGCAAACAATCCGCTCACCAAGGTTGTGGAGAAGATTTTATACCACACCGATGGCAAGGCGGACGTCGACGCCATCATCGCTGAGTGCCTTCCGAGTGTCGTCGCAAAGGCGAACGAAACCGCCCAGACGCGCGCGGCTGAGGGGTCGCAACCCGAGCCCGTGGAACCGACTCCGGTGGAACCGACTCCAGTGGAAGCAGCCACGGCGACGCTCACGGCGTTGAGTCTCGAGCGCGCTGACTCGGTGCGCACGCTCGGTGCGTCTCCCCTCGGTACTCCGCCTCCGATGTACGACGAAGAGGATAACACCAGCGACGCTCACCGAAACGGCGGCGACCAAACGCAAAACAGAATACCTCCACCCTCGCCGAAATATTTCAATAGTCCTCTTCCGCCTTCGGCTCGCACGCCGCTGGGAGAAGCGAATAACAACAGCGTTTGAAACAGAATTTTTATGTAAACAATCAATCAAATCAATCAATATTACGCTCTACTAGTAAGTCTAACGATGATGGCGACATCACGACACGCCTTGTCCGTGAAGACGCTGTTGAAGCAGCTCCACTTCCTCGTTCGTCGAACCGGCGGCGTCGCGCACAGCGATTGCCGCTTCAGACGAGAGCAAGTCGACGTCGCCCAATGCGACGAGTTCGGACGACACCAAAACGCGCACAAATAACATGGTGATAAAGAGCCATCGTTGTTCGGTGAAGGGTGGAACGGCGCGCTCGAAAGAAAAAGTTCGCAACAGCGTCGTCAACCCTTGCTCGATGCGTCTGCGCTCTGAGGAGATGCCGAGCTTGACGCACAGCGCAGGAACGTATTTGGCTAAATTTTCATTCCACGCCTCGCTCACAGACGTCGTGTACTTGTCGCGAGACGGAAGCATATCGATGAAGGAACCGTCGGCGCGCGACAGCGCGAAAGTCGCCTCGGTGACCATGTTGTCGATCGCCATCCACATGATGCCGAATTGCGACACGGAAGGAGCCGCCGTCGCCGCCATCATGCTCTCCTCCTCTGAGGAATAGGCGACGGAGGACATTTCGTCGTCATTGTCTTCGTCGTCGAATTCTTCATCGCCGTCAGAGAAACCCGGAATCCGATTCGCAGTGAGCGTTGCCGCGAGCATTTTTCGCGTCACCTCGGCGACGTCGTCGGCAGCATCTTTCGTCGTCGTCGTCGTCGTCGTCGTCTCGACCGTCTCGCCGTTCTGTTCCTCGTCGACGTCGGCTCGTACATCAAGCGTCATTCCACCGCCGTCCGTTTCTCGGGGCTCCGTGCGAAGTTGGCCTTCAGCGAACCGTCCTCCGATGCTTGGAATGAACTCACCCTCCTTTGGTTTCTTTCCCTCGCCGTACGTGTCGAAATAAAAGACTCCGGTCGCCACGGCGGCGGCGGCTTGCTCTTCCTTTTTCGCCGCCGAGGACGCTTCAATCTCTTGAATTTCAGACTCGTTCCACGTGACCGAGCGAGCGTCACGCCGCGCTTCCTTTTTCTCCATCTCTCTCTGCGCCTCAACCTTTTTTCGCGCCTCACGCGGGAGAAAACCATCGACAGACATGGCTCGAGCCATTCTATCCGATTCTAAGAGCGGCGCCGACGAACCCGATGCCGAGCCCGGGTTCGCCTGTTGTGCTGCTCTTTGGACGTTGCGTCGACGCTCGACAACTTGTTCTTTGAGCACGTCTGCTTCCCCACCTCGCGGTGCCGCAGACTTGGTCGCCGCGCCCCGCGCCGCGGACACCGCATCTGCGGACTCGCCGAGCCGAATCGCCATCGCCTCCGCCGACGAAAGGTGTTCCCTCGAACAAAACCCGCGAACGAACGCCGCGTCTCTCACTTTACGCGCCCCGGCATCAATCTCAAACCTCTTCTTGTTCGTTTTCGTCGGAGAAGAAGACGCCGCCGCCGACGCTCTATCGCACAGACACCACCCGCACGCTCCCATTCTCGAACGCTCTCCGCACGCGTCGATAAAGTCGTCTCGCGTCAACCGCGCCTCTCGACACGCTCGCTCGAATGAATCCTCCGAAGTAAACGATGACGAAGACGTCGTCGTCGTCATGAAGACCCGCTCGACGAAGGCCAGTTTCTGCGACGCCAAAAGTCGCTGTTCCCGCTGCTGCCGCTCTCGTCGTGGCTCCCGCCCGACGACATCTTCTTCTTCGTCTCTCGCTCCTTCTTCGATCGTCGTCATCGGCGCCGTCGCTCCTTCATCGTCCGAAGACGGAACCTCCTCTTCGTCGTCTTCATCGCTACCGCTACCGCTACCGTAACGCAACGCCACCGCAGTCTTCATCGCGCTCGAGGACGACGACGACTGACGGCGCGCGTCGTTCCACGAGACGACCGAACGCGTCGCGTCGTGTCGTGTCGTGTCGTGTCGCGTTCACCCGTAATTTCGTGGTTTACACACCTTTAGAAATGTCCGGTGAACGATTCGACTCTCCAGACATTCGTTCCAGGTTGGACGTAATATGTCCAATTAGGCGTTAGTGCTCCACACTACGACTAAGTCCTGCGTTCTCGACAAGCCGGCCTTAGCTCAGATGGAAGAGCAGCTGACTGTAGATTGATAAATCTATCTGAATTTGACACGGGTCACACCGTGGTCACGAACGGTTATCAGCGGGTCACCCGTTCGATTCGGGTAGGCCGGATCTTTTGCCTCTGTCTACCCCTTAAATACGAGTCAAATGTCCGAGTTGTTACTTTCACATACTCGACTTTTTGCACGCGTGCGCGGTGGCCCACGAAAAACGCGAGGCTCGGCGTGATTATCGTCAATCAACCTAGGTAGTTTTGTGTAGTCATTAAAAATAATTGCTGCTGTATGTGTAGGGTGATACGGAGTAGGTGATATGAGCGGTGGTCTTCTGAAGAAGAGAGACTCGAGGCGAACGACGCGAATTCGTCGTCGTCGTCGTCGTCGACGCCACCTCTCGCCGCGTCCGCGTCGCTTACTTGCCGCGCTTACCCTCCTTCTGGATGACAACTTCGTCAACGTAACGAATACCCTTACCCTTGTACGGCTCTGGCGGACGCTTAGCGCGGATGATGGCGGCAAAGTTGCCGACTTCAACCTTGTCGTAGCCGCTCACGGTCACCTCGGTGTTGGACGGGCACGCCACCGTGACGCCCTCCGGCACCTTCATGATGACCGGGTGAGAGTATCCGAGAGACAAGTTGAGGTCCTTGCCTTGCATCGCAGCCTTGTAACCAACACCGATGAGCTTCAACTTCTTCTCGAAACCCGTAGAGACGCCCACCATCATGTTGTTGCACAGCGTGCGGTACAAGCCGTGGCCCTTGCGGGCGTCCGGCGAGTCATTCGCGCGCGCAATCTTAAGCGCTTCGCCCTCCTCCGTGAACACCATAGTCTCCGGAAACTTCATCTCCATGCTACCCTTCGGTCCCTGCGTTGGTTCAAATCGCGAAACGAAGCGGCGCGGCGGCGTCAGTCGTCGAGCTCTGAGCAAAAAAAAAGAGGCCCTCCAGCACACAGAAACCCTACTGCCGGCGGCCTCCACGCGACCGACATCCCCACGCCCCGATCCTCGGCGACGCTCGATTCCCACTTCCAACGCGCGCGCGCGATGAAACGCATTATTCCTCATTTCCTCCCCTCGTCGTCGTCCCCGTCCTCCCTCGTCTTTTCGTTCGTCCACGCACCTTGACCGAGAGATGGTTATCCTTCAGGGTGTACGTCACGCCCTTTGGCACCGGCACCGGCTGCTTGCCGATGCGCGACTCCTTCGCCTCGACGACGCGGCGCACGCACGCGCGCTGCGCGCTCGTCGATCGTTGGTTAATCGTCGCGGTGTCTCCGCGCGCGAACGCGGACGCGTTCGAGGTGAGCATCATCGTTCCGGCCGGTCCTGTTCGGGTCGCGGTCTGCCGTCGGGCGCTCCGTCGGCGCGCCAACGCCAACGCGCGCGACACATTTATTTTTTTTACACTGGTGGGTGGTTGGTTACGCACCCGGGTGCGCACCCATATTACGTTCCTTCATACAGAAATAGAAATAGTCACCCTGATGGTTTTAAATGGGTGTTAAATAGTGAGTGCGCGCGTCCGTCCGGTTCGCGTCCGCGGACGAAGCGACACTTCGCGGACGAACGAACGAACGGAGGGAC
>Ga0181578_10002858_pt1 | contig 15992 bp, 15 predicted proteins | sample 071ome_21_FD_148659 | JGI IMG/M metagenome (GOLD analysis project Ga0181578, IMG submission 148659) | Coastal salt marsh microbial communities from the Groves Creek Marsh, Skidaway Island, Georgia - 071401CT metaG (spades assembly) | ecosystem: Environmental > Aquatic > Marine > Intertidal zone... | reverse complement strand
TCTTCTACATTTCTCAGTGAAAGTGGAAACCTCACATACAGCATTACTGCAAGTTGGATGATCTCAGGACTGGTTTTAAAATAGCGGAAGGATACAGGATCGGACATGCGTTAGACGCTAATACCCAGCATGCTGTCGGGCAAGGTGGTTTATTCTGACAGAGCCCTAAGATACGGTCAATTTGGCTAATTTTCCCATGCAGATTGACGATCCGTCAAAAAAGATCTTTCGCGAAATCAACATTTACGACCCATGCAGCTGCGGGATATTTTCTCTCAAGACAATCCTCGGCTCAATGTGCTGGATCGGAAGAATTGGAGAGCTTGCCGCGATGGAGCCCAAGAGGCGAATGACAGACTGTTCCGCAACCAAGCGCGCGTTTTGATCGATCACTGCATCCACATGTCCTGAACAAAGCCAGGATGCGACATCCTTGCTGAGATCGTGCAGCACCAAAAAAGGAGCATTTTCCTGCGGACAAGCGCGCACGGCTTCGACAATGCCGTTCCGACCACCGCCGATACAGTAGGTCCCCACCAGATCCGGCTCACGGCGCATGAGAGCTGCAAGTGCGCGGCGGGAGCGGTTGTTCTCCTCACCTGTCTCAATGGGGTCAAGCAGCCGCAGTTGCGGAAAGCGGGACGCCATTGTTTCGCGAAATCCAAGTTCGCGTTCGCGGTGACCGTGAAAGCTATGACTGCCAAGAAAAAGGGCGATCCGCCCGCCCTCTTTTTGACCAAGCGCCATGCCCATCAGTTGTGCGGCCGTTCGACCTGCAACGCGGTTGTCCACGCCGACATAGGCCGAGCGGGCAGATGCTGGAATGTCAGACGCGATCGTGACCGCCCGCACCCCAGCGGCGACTATATTGTCGACTTGTCCCTGGATTTCCGGATGGTCGACTGCGACGAGGCCAATGCCGTCGGTATTCTCGGACACATTCTCCAAAGCGCGGGTCATCGCTTGTGGCCCAATGCCAGAAACCAAGTGCACGCGGCAGGTGCCAACCAAGGGCAAGGATTCTGCAAATTGAGCAAGTATGGACGCCACTTCTGAAAGGAACGCATTCTGTCCGGCAGGGATGAAAAACTCCAAATTTGTCGGGCGCGACGGCAGAATAATCATACCCTCAGACGGCAAATAGCCAAGATCCCTTGCTGCCGTCAGTACTCGCTGAATGTTTGCGGCGCTCACCCCCGCGCGGCCATTGAGAGCGCGATCAACCGTCGCGGTTGAAACCTTGGCGGCCTTTGCAATGTCGCTGATGGTGGCACCTGCCATGTTCAAAAAACTTCCGAGAAACTCTGAGATCTGATGTAATCTGATGTAATTTGCGCTTGAAGTAAACCACGCTTGGTCGGTATTTTTTACTCTAGTCCGCCTCGCAGATGGCTGACCTGGGGAGGGAAAATTATCAATGCTAATCCCAGAATAATGCCGCGCGATTATTCGCTGACTGGGTCCGATACGGAACGCGCCGTTGCTGCGGGATTGGCCGCGGCGGAGTGGTATTACACGGATGTGCCTCGAAAGGTCATGAAAGATCTAATGAAGCGCCGGGATGGTGTGGCAATGCGCGATACTGTGATCTGGATCGGATTACATGTCCTCTTTGCAGCAGGTGGCATTTACTTCTGGGGCGCATGGCCGGCCGTGTGCTTCTGGCTGGCTTACGGCGTGCTCTATGGCTCCGCATGCGATTCTCGTTTGCATGAGTGCGGCCTGGAACCGCATTTCGGACCCGGTGGATGAACAACGTGGTCTGTCACATCGCGTCCTTTCAGGTGATGCGGAACCCTATGAGTTGGCGGTGGAGCCATGCCCGCCATCACACGGATACTTCCATCGTTGGGCGCGACCCTGAGATTGCTTGGATGCACCCGATCAAACTTGGGCTCAAAGCCTTGGCCTATGTCGGGCTATGGGATGTTTGGGGCTCCCTCAAAACGTTGCTGCGAAATGCCGCCGGCCGACTGAGTACCGACGAACGCGCCTATATTCCCGAAAGCGAAATTCCCAAAGTTGTCTTCTGGGCCCGTGTCCATGTGGGCATTTATGCGTTGACGCTCGCTGTGGATTTGGCGATGCTGATTAGCAAGGCGGGCTGGCTCTCCCTAGTGCCCGCAAAACAGTTGAATGACGATAAATTCAGAATGGAGTGAAGGATCAACACATATGATGTCTGAAACGGCAGGTGCCAAAAAATCGTTAGACTTAATCGACAATATAATCGATTGTAGGGATCGGTCAGTGCTGATTATTGGCGCGTCAAGAGGGGGCATTGGAACTGCGATTGCACATGCCTTTCAGACCGCAGGCGCACAGGTAGAAATCACCGGCGTTGAAGACGAACCCCACGACAGCGCGGCAAGTTTCGAGTATTCTCGTTTGGACGTCACCGACACTAACGCGGTCAAAGAATTTGCCTCGGAGCGAGATCGAATAGATGTACTGGTCAACTGCGCTGCAATCACAAAACGAGATTTCGAGTTTGACGTCGATTTCTTTTCGCAAGTTATTGACATTAATCTGCAAGGTACCTTCAGATGTTCATTAGCGTTTCATCCTGCGCTACAAAAATGTCATGGTAGCGTAATAAACATTGCCTCTATGTATGCGCGTTTTGGTAGCCCACGAAATCCGGCCTACGGCGCGTCCAAAGCCGCGGTCGAGCAACTGACCAAATCACTGGCAATTGCCTGGGCCCCAGACGGTATTCGGGTAAATTCCATTGCGCCTGGGTTCATTGTTACTGAACAATCTGCTCGCGCTAGAAGTAATCCGGATTTTGTGAGGTTAATTGAAACTCGTACCCCGATGAAGCGCTGGGGTGAGCCAAACGATATCGTAGGCGCAGCACTTTTCCTGGCATCATCATCAGCCAGTTTTGTTACGGGAATTTGTTTACCAGTGGACGGAGGGTATTCGATTGCCTGAAGGATTGCATAAGATCGGCGTCGCAGTTATCGGGACTGGCTTCATTGGTTCGGTTCACATCCAATCGTTAAGCCGACTTGGTGTCAATGTGGTTGGATTACTGGGATCGTCCGCCAAGCGAAGTGCAGAAAAAGCTCGTGAATTTGGATTACCGAATTCCTATGCTAGTCTGGGAGAGCTTCTTTCCGATGAATCCGTCGACGTCGTACATGTGACGTCTCCCAATTATGCTCATTTTAGTCAAGTAAAAGAGATCCTTAACGCCGGTAGGCATGTAATTTGCGAAAAGCCGTTGGCGATGACGTCAATTGAATCTGCCGAAATGGTGGAGCTTGCAGAACGGTTGGGCAAAATAGCGGCTGTCTGCTACAATATCCGCTTCTACCCCCTTAATCAGCATGCGCATAGGTTTGCGGCAAACGGCGAACTTGGTGACATTAGGTTTGTTTCGGGCCATTATCATCAGGATTGGTTGGCAAAAGAAACGGATTGGAATTGGCGCCTACAGTCTGAAATCGGCGGCGCTCTTCGTTCAGTCGGGGACATAGGCACGCACTGGGCAGATTTGGTGACTTTTGTCAGTGGTAAAAAGATCGAGGCTGTGTTTGCTGAACTTGTAACTTTCCTGCCTGAGAGACAACGGCCGATCAGTTCCGTTGAGACATTCTCCCGCGGTGCGGGAGAGACGGAACCCGTCATGATAGACACGGACGACGTTGCGATGATATTGTTACGATTTTGCGATGGCGCGCGCGGTGTAATGTCGACAAGTCAGGTCAACATAGGTCGGAAGAATTCACTTAAATGGGATATAACTGGTACCAAGGCCAGCCTCGCATGGGATAGTGAAACGCCGGATCATTTATTTGTTGGTCATAGAGATCGTGCTAACGAGACCCTGATGCGAGACTTTACTTTGATGAACGATACCGGCGTGGCGGCAGCGACGCTTCCACCAGGACATGTTGAAGGATTCGCCGATAGTTTCTACGCGTTCTTTCGCGCGGTTTATTCAGACATCTTAGCTGGTGGACGACAGCCAGGTTCCACGTGGGCTTCATTCAAAGACGGGCATCAAGAAATGATATTCTGCGACGCAGTTTTGAGATCTTCACTAGAGGGTCGTTGGGTCAATTTGGACGAGGTGTGAGGTAATGAAATTAGGACTTTTGACAGCGCCATTTGAAGATAGTGACCTTCTGGACGTTGCTAAATGGGCCAGCACAAATAGATTTTCGGCTCTGGAAGTCGCCTGCTGGCCGTGCAGCGGTGGTGAAAAAAGAAGATACGCCGGAACCTCACATATCAATGTAGATGGCCTGTCGTTCGATCAGGGTCAACAAATTGTCGGTGAATTGGAAGCTTTGGGTGTCGAGATTTCGGGTCTGGGCTACTATCCAAATCCGTTGCACACAGATTCTGATCATCGAGATGAAGTGATTGACCATCTTAAGATGGTAATCACTGCTGCAAGCAAGATGGGCCTAAGGATTACCAACACATTCATTGGCGGTGACAGAAAGCTGACTGTCGATGAAAATTGGAAGCGGGCCGTTGAGATTTTTACTCCCATTGTCGCGCATGCACGCAACAGTGGCGTGACTCTGTGCTTTGAAAACTGCCCCATGATTTTCAGCGAAGATGAATGGCCTGGTGGACATAACATCGCTTATTCCCCCAAGATTTGGCGTCGAATTTTTGACGAATGGGGCAACACAGTTGGCATGAATTTCGATCCCAGCCACTTGATTTGGCAAATGATAGACCAGAGGCGTTTCATTCGAGAGTTTGGTCCTCACATGGCGCACGTTCACGCCAAGGACTTAATGATCGATCAAGACGGATTATACGATCACGGCATTATGAGCGCTGGCATGGGATGGCAAATTCCTCGGCTATGTGGTCTTGGAGAAGTGAATTGGGCGGAGTTTTTTTCGGAACTTTATAGGGCTGGGTACGACGGTCCAATCATTATTGAGCATGAAGACAGATTGTTTGAAGGGAGCGATGAAAAGGTCAAGCGCGGGTTCCAACTCGCCCGAGACGTTCTGCAACCGTTCATCAAATGAAGTGGGCAATAGGGCCTGAAAACTGTAAACAAAGGAGAGAAAGAAATGAGAAAATTAATGTTAGCGGTGGCCGCAATTTCGATTTCGAGCGCCATTTCATTCCCTGCATTCGCAGCGGACTATAAGATCGGGGTTTCAAACACGGTCCAAGGCAATGGTTGGCGGGAACAGATGATCTGTGCCATGCGCGCGCAGGCTTTGGTTGAGCCTGACGTTTCGGGTTTGATTGTGTCGCACCGCAACACGGACAGTGCGGGGCAATTGGAAGATCTAAATAACCTCATTGCTGCCGGTGTTGACGCAATTGTACTGAACCCGTCTAACCCCGACGCTTTAAACTCGGCTATTGATAACGCGATTTCCAAGGGCATAGTTGTTGTTGCGGTTGACGCAGGCGTGACGGCGAAAGGTGCGTATATTCTGTCCAACAACCAGGAAAAGTACGCATACCTTGGTGCGAAGTGGCTTTTCGAAAAACTAGGTGGTTCGGGTGACGTTGTTTACATGCGCGGTATCGCCGGTGTTTCCGCAGATACAGACCGTGACAATGGTTTCAAACGTGCTTTGGCTGAATTCTCTGGTATCAATGTTGTGCACGAGGTTTTCACTGGCTGGCAGCAGGACCAAGGAAAGCAGCAGATATTCGATTTCTTAGCAACTGGAATTCACTTTGATGGGGTCTGGACAAGTGGCATCGACAACGTGATCGTCGATGCATTTGTTGAATCTGGGGCGCCGTTGGTCCCGATCGTTGGTGCAGATAATGCTGGCTTCGTCCAGTACCTGACCGCAGTAGATGGGCTGGAAGGTGCAGCTGTGACCAACCCTGGTTCAGTTGGTGGTGCGGGCATCGCGCTTGCAGTTGATATTCTCAATGGAAACGCCCCAACTGAAACTACTGTCTTGGTGGATCCAGTACTCTGGGAAAATACGACAGCTGATGGCCGTGCAGTCATTGAGGCCGCACAAAATCCGAACCTCGACCCTGAGTGGCCTGTATCTGTGACTGTGCCAGGTTGGACAGATTATTCCATGGATCAAATCATCGCTTGCAAAGGTCCAAGTTCCTAAATGAAATTGCGGCCTCCGAGAACGCGCTCGGGGGCCGTACCCAGCCTTAGGGATTAAAATGACAAATGTTCAGCATTCTAACCCAATTTTGGACGCGGCAAGTATTGCCAAAAGTTTTGGCCCAGTTCGTGCCTTAACAGACGCTCGGCTTCGTGTGAGCGCTGGCGAAATTGTTGCCCTCCTGGGTGCCAATGGTGCAGGAAAATCGACATTTGTAAAAATTCTCACCGGAGCACTAAGCCCTGACTATGGTCGGGTATTAATCCGTGGGAAACCGGCAAACGTAGGTTCACCAGCTAAAGCACGCGCATCGGGTTTAATACCGGTTTATCAAGAGCCCTCCCTAATTCCTGATCTATCCGTTTTTGAGAACTTACGTTTGAGCGGCACCTCGGTGGAGCCATTTCTAGAGTTCGTTACGAAACTTGGAATAGAAGACATTCGATTGGAAGATGAAATTACCAGCTTACCATTGGCAACCCTGCGCATTCTTGACCTGGGTCGTGCTTTGGCATCCAATCCTCAAGTCTTGCTTTTGGATGAGCTTACAGCGGCATTGCCTACCGATTTGGTGGAAAATGTACTGAAAGTGGTTCGCGAGCAGGCAGACGCTGGCTGCGGCGTAATATACATTTCGCACAGGTTTTCCGAGATCTCTTTGCTATGCGATAGAGCGAGCGTACTCCGCGATGGCCAAACAGTTGGCGAACTTGTCATCAAGCCAGGCGTTGAAGAACACGTGGTCGAGCTCATGCTGGGCGCTAAAATTGATCTTTACCAGCGCGAAGGACTGAGTTCCGCTTTACCAAATTCTAGTACTCCAAGGCTATCAATAAAATCCTTATCAGCGGAGCCTAAATTAGAGGATGTATCTTTTAATTTGTACTCGGGTGAAGTCCTTGGCGTCGTCGCTTTAGAGGGGCAAGGCCAAGATGAACTATTTGAAATACTTTCTGGCTTCAGGCGACAGACGTCTGGCGCAATAGAATTGAACGGTAACCTGGTTTCATTTGCTCATCCTGCAGATGCAATTGCCAAAGGACTTATGTTCGTACCTGGCGATCGAGCGGATGCCTTGCTAGCCGAAAGGTCAGTCCACGAAAATATCGCTCTCCCTTTTTCCGCCGCGGGGTCGTCCTGGGGGCCTCTTAAACGTCGATTTGAAAACGAACGCGTAAAACACGCTATTGAGAAACTTCAAATAGATACCCGTGCTCAAGGGGAAGTACGGCGACTTTCGGGTGGCAACCAACAAAAGGTGACCATCGCGCGTTGGCTAGCAAAGGGTGTAGAGACCTTGCTGTTGCTTGATCCGACGCGCGGCATTGATGTGCGAACCAAGCGCCAAATTTATCGGCTTGTCCGCGAACTAGCAACTCAAGGAGCAGCCGTGTTGTTTTACACTTCGGAATTGGGCGAAATTCCGCTCGCATGCGATCGGACAATCGTCATCTTCAATGGCCGCGTTGTTGACATCATCGACGCCAAGGATGCCACGGAGCAAGTGTTGATGCGGGCAGCATATGGGCTTGAGCGACAAGGAACGGAAGCATGAGCGAATTGGTGCGCAAAAACACATGGACCCTGGGTTTACTTGCTCTTTTTTTGGTACTTCTTGCTTTCACAAAAACAATTCAAACCAACTTTGGCGTTTCTGGTCTAGAAAGTCTCGCGCGGGCAGCGTTGCCATTTGCTTTTGCAACGGCTGGGATGGCAGTTGTCGTTATAGTAGGCGGCATAGACCTTTCAGTTGCTTCAATAATGGCCGTTTGCTCAGTAATCGCAGCTGTCTCGATGCCCGTTGTAGGTGGGGTCGCAGGCATATTAATCGTTCTCACTTTGGGTACGGTAATGGGCGCAATAAATGGCGGTGTAATCGTCGCAACCAAGGTGCCAGACATTGTTGTTACCTTAGCAATGCTCTTTGTTTGGGAAGGGGTTGCGTTACTAATCCTTGAAACACCTGGGGGACAAGCTTCCGACTGGCTGCAAGCATCAATTCAAGGATCTATATTCATACCAGGACTTCCTAAAGCATTATTAGTTATTGCTATAGTGGTCTCTGTTGTTTGGTTGCCCATCCGACGCTCACAACTCGGACTGTCAATTTACGCGACTGGTAGCCACGAGATTGCCGCGTTTCGCTCAGGCGTATCGGTTGGAGTGACGCGCATATGGGCCTACTCAATTTGCGGACTTTTTTGCGGATTTGGTGGGCTTAGTCTTGTATCACTCACTGGTATTGGAGAGCCAGTTCCTGGCCCCTATCTGCTGGCTTCTGTAGCTGCCGTAGTACTTGGTGGGGTTGTGTTAGGTGGAGGTCGGGGTGGCCTTTTGGGGCCAATTATAGCGGTTTTTGTTCTCCGGATTATTCGTACAATCCTAACACTAGCCGGCGTAGACCCTAATATTACCACGATAATTGAAGGCACCGTTATGGTTAGTGTGGTGATGCTTGCCGCAATTTTCACTTACCGTGGGGGCAGAGCATGAAGGATACACCAACTGTTCAAGCCAGTGTGCGCCTCGGACGCTATCTGCGCGACAATCCAGTCATTCCCTTGATAGCATTTCTGCTTCTGCTGATTGTAGCTCTTGAGATAATGAAACCTGGGATGATCATGCCAATTAGGGTCGGACGCAACGGGATTTTTTCCACCTTTTGGATAGGCAATCTCATCAAATTCGCGATACCCTTGGCAATGCTCGCAGCGTGTCAGGTGTTGACAATGTTGACGTCGGGGATCGATTTATCAGCGGGTGTTGTAGCAACCGTTGCAGCCTTCGTTTGCGCAACCGCGAGCCCACTTGTGGGCGTCGGACCTTCAATTCTAATAGCATTGAGTGCAGGCGCTCTAGTCGGACTAGTGAATGGAATTGGTTCGGGCATTATAAGGGTCCATCCCCTTATAATGACACTAGGCACTGGATTGATCGCCACAGGTTGTCTGCAGGTTTATCAACGCTTCGTTATTTCTACCGGAACTGAAATCCCTGGCTTTTTGCTTTGGTTGGGAACTGGCCGAACGCTCGGAATGCCCAATGGGTTGTTCCTGTTCATACCGTTCGCGATCGGTATCCTGGGGTTAATGCGGTACTCAGGCTTTGGACGTCTGCTGTTTGCTTTGGGATCAAATGAGCATGCGGCACGCCTTTCTGGCGTTCGTTCGTGGCAAGTCCTTGTAGCTTTGTATGTGTTGTCCAGTATAATCGCATCTTTGGCTGGACTTCTTTACCTTGGCATGATCCGTACCCCCTCTTTAAGCTTAGCCAACCCGCTTTTGTTGCCTTCGGTTGCCGCAGCGGTCATTGGTGGCACATCAATTTTCGGAGGTCGAGGCAGTTTTGGAGGAGCGATAGTCGGTGCTTTGATACTGCGCGTAATTGACACGCTTTTAACATTATTACAAATGCCACAGGGTGCAAGAATTATGATTTTTGGCCTGATAATTCTTGCGGTGACGGCGATGTATGTACGCATTACAGGGCAGAGGTGAGGGCTGATCAATGATAAAGACTTTGGTGGTAGGTATGGGTCAGATGGGCAAAAACCATGCCCGAGCGCACCATAATAACCCGAATTCAACGATCATTGGCCTGGTGAATAGGTCTAAGCCAAATCTGCCTGATGAACTAAAAAGTTATCCAGTATACTCAACTTTCGAAGAAGGACTGTCGGCTAAGCCAGATTTGGTCGTGATTGCGACCTATACAGACACCCACGCTGAATTTGCCATTCGCGCGATGGAAGCCGGCGCGCATGTTTTTGTTGAGAAACCCCTTGCCCTGACAGTTGAACAAGCAGAACTGGTGGTAGAGGTAGCACAACATACCAAACGCAAACTTGTGGTTGGCTACATCCTCCGCCACCATCCAGCGTGGATGCGAATGATAAAAGAAGCGCGTGCGCTTGGCGGCCCCTACGTGTTCCGCATGAACCTAAATCAGCAGTCCAGCGGATCAGCGTGGGAAATTCACAAAGCGCTAATGCAAACGACCTCCCCGATTGTAGATTGCGGGGTCCACTATGTTGATGTGATGTGCCAGGTCACGGACGCTGATCCCGTTTCCGTTCAAGGAATTGGCCTGCGTCTGTCAGATGAAATCGCCCCAGACATGTACAACTATGGTCAGCTACAAGTTAAATTCAGTGACGGTTCGGTAGGCTGGTATGAAGCTGGGTGGGGCCCGATGATGTCGGAAACTGCTTTCTTTGTTAAAGATATTGTCAGTTCAAACGGGTCTGTTTCTATAGTTGACTCTGAAAAGGGTGCATCATCCGATGTAAATGGCCACACCAAGGTAGGTGGATTACTGGTGCACCGTTCTGACAAGGATGAATATATCACGATGTCCGAAGAGCCAGGACATCAAGAATTATGCGATGCAGAACAGGCATTTGTGTTGGACTGTATCGAAAATGACAAAGATTTAACTCGACACATGAAGGACGCGGTAGTTTCATTTAGAATTTGCCTTGCTGCCGATCAGAGCATCAAAATAGGAAATCCGATCTATTTGACTTGATGTACTCAATTAAACTAACATGCACAGCCTGTTTTTAACTCCTAATGCATTGATCATAATAATATTTAGTATCCGCCCCTATCGAACTAATGCTATTGAGCAGAACCCCCAACTAATACGCAAAACATTCAAAACTTCGATGATCGAATTTTGTCAACCCGTGGCAAAAATGCGCCTTTTGCAGCGATATTCATGAAAATGGCATGAAGGATTTTATTGGCATCAGAATCTCGAACTTCGCCGACGCAGAACAGGAATCCACGTGGGACATGCTTTAGGTTGCTGTGTAGTACATTTCGTCTAAATGGAGTTTGACTTGTTGAGTTTCTACGAAAATAATAACGCAAGAATTTAGCGCTCTAAAAAATAAATTTGAAATGAGCAAAGCGGAGGAAGGCTGAGTTAGTTTGGGCAAGTTCGATACGCAAACCGTCGATTTCAAAACCAAACTCCTTGATATTTCAAGCAGCTGTCTGACCGCATAGTTTCATCGTCGATAAACACAAAAGCAAATTCTGGATGAACGAAAAGGCGCAGCTGCTTCCAAATCATACCTTTATATTTATGGCCTTTTGACTTTCCTTTGATTGTCTTGCGGCAAATGTAAGTTTCAAACTGTGCAGATTATCTTTGGCACTGTTTTCTGGCTCTTTTCTGGTTTCGATGGCAACCAGCAGTGCACCCATCGCCCCTTGGAAGCCATCATTGAACCACTGGCCTTCAAGTTTCGGTTGCGCTACGCCGTCCAGTGTAGTCAGTGTCACTTTTTGTGTGCTGAGGTCACTGCCCGTCGATGTTAGCATTCCATTTGTGCCGCAAATGACGGTGGTGTCACGAGCTCCAGTTTTGACGGCTCCATCAAAAACTAAGCTGGCGTGACCGCCGTCGAATTGGACAAGGGCTTGAGCCAGCAAAGGCACCTTATTCAACTGTTCTGACGCGTAGGTGGCAGTAGCATAAACCGAGCAATCGCGTGCACCGATAAATGACGTCAATGCGTCAAACCAATGGATACCAAAGTCATATAGGATCAAATCCTCGACTTCATCAAATGGCGTTCCAGCCGTCCAACTGTGGTCCCAATGGACTGCCGAATGGACCGAGATCACGTTGCCTATCAAACCTGCTTTTAATGCAGCACGCATCCACGAAAAATGTGGAGACCATCGGCCATTCTGGTTAACTGCAAGGAAGACGTTGTTTGCTTCAGCCAGAGCCACCAGCTTCGCGCCGACCTTCAGATCGGACACGAATGGCTTTTGGCTTAGCACGTGTTTTCCAGCCTTAAGCGCTGCTTCAATGATGGGCGCGCGGTGTTCGGGGTGGAGCGTAATGTCGACGACATCAATTTGCGGATTGGTAAGTATGTCCCTCCAATCCCCTACTATCCGGGCAGCAGGGCAGTACTCCGCGGCCTTTACTTTGGCTTTCGCTTGCGTTCGGTTCCAAAGCGCGGCGACCTCCCAACCCGCGGTCCGATAAGCATCAAGGTGGCTAGCCGAAATCCCACCAGTGCCAATCAAGCCAATTTTCGGGCGATAAACTTTCGGCATCGGCGGCTTATAAGGAAGTTCAGGCGCTGGGATTTCGACGAATTCAGCAGCCTTTCCAGCGTAGGTATCCGTGTCGCTCGCAGCATCCATCATGGCACAAGCTCCAGAGTGCGTTTTTCTTCCGCAGATAGTTTGGCAGTGTCGACGATCCGTTGAGCTATCAGGCAAAGCTCTGGGTCAAGTGGCCCTGCAACTTGCACGCCGCGTTCGATGCAGCCCAAAACATATTCGATGGCAGATCTTTCGCCGTGAAGCAGCGGGTCAACTGGTATTTCATGCCGCTCGGGTTGGGCGCGTGTCTGCACGGTGAGAAAGTTCGCATAATCGGGTGAGGAGATCGTGCCGTCAGAGCCAACGAATACAAATCCACATGTGGGTTGAGGCTGGATCGCCCAGGGATCGGTAAAAGTGCCCCAGCGGGTTTCCATTTTGGACAGGCCAGTCTCATAGCGGCAGACGGCGATGGCATGTTGATCGACCTCGATCCCCGGCGTGTAGTCTGTTGTACAGGTGATCTCTAGCGGGGCAACACCGCCCCGATACCAGGTGCCGAGCGTTGCGCCGTAGCCAAGATAGTCCAAGAGCGATCCGCCACCTGAGGCCTTTTTGTACCACCAACTGTCGGGCTTTCGACGCTCTACCTCTTCGGGGCTGACTTCAATTTTATCGGCAACGTGGAAGAGTGGTCCGCGGTTGCCATCATAAAAATGTACTTCTTGCAGTGTGCCAATCAGCCCCTCATCAATCAGCCGCTTTGCTGTCACATGGCTTGACACCCAACGCAGCGGCCAGTTGATGGCCAATTGTTTGCCTGTCCCCGCCATCGCCGCGATCATACGTCGAGCTTCGGCAGCAGAAGCGGCAAAGGGTTTCTCAACAAAGACGTGAACACCATGAGTTGCAAGACGCTCGGTGTAGACTGCGTGATCGGCTGTGGCTGCGCATAGGATTGCCATGTCGTATGGCTTGGCTGCCATGCAGATATCGAAATCGGTGAAAACGTGGTCTTCAGAGATGCCAAAATTATTGATAGCGTCCTGCATTCGGGCACGGTCAGGATCGAAAATTGCGGCAATCTCAGCGTCCGGGTGATTTGAAACCTCGCGCAACAAATCCCCCATATGCATATGATCAAAGCAGATGCCAACAATTTGGAATTTGGCCATGGTTTTTCCTCCCTTTTACGTCTCTTTGAACAGAAATTTGGTATCAAAAGGCACATTGAGGGTGGTTCCTTTAGCGCCTGAGATGGTGATGCTGTGACGGCTTAGCTTGGCGTCCGCCACAGGCTCCCCGGTTGACCAGGCGACGGCTCCAATCACGTGGCGCACGCGCGTTCTACCGCCAAGCGTCAAAGCGCCTGGGCCCACAAGGTCGGCCTCTGACGAGCAAGACAGCAAATACGCTGCGGCCCCCTCTTCGACCCCAAGGCAACCCGTGTGTCTGCTTGACCAAGGCGCATAGTCGCGGCCCGCATTGGAATGCCACAGCATGGTCATTGGCAACTCCCCGGCGTTGCGCAGGGACAGGAATAGGTCGCCCTCATGGGGCCGTACCACTGCCGTCCATCCCAGACCTGCCTCAGCGTCCAGGGCCATGACGAAATCCTCATGTTCTGGCCCCCAAGGGTATTGGGCCAGGTTGACCGCGTGCTCTGTTCCGGGAAAGCGCACGAGATCATCAGATTGCGCAGGGTAGAGCAGCTGCGATCGTCCGCGGTTTGGGTCGGACTCTTGCGGATCAGCAGGCGTTTCCCAAACACGTTTGCGGGACGTGGAAATCGTGGCGCCATTGGGCACCGAAACATTCGCATGGTTCGCCACAGGCACGGTGCCTTCGCCTCCAATGAACGTATGTGTCTGATAGACAAATGGATGATAATTTCGCACCTGCAGGTGCTTTTGAACCGTGGCCCCTTGCACAACATGGCCCAGCCGCGCGGTGAGCTTGCGGGGCTGATGTTGCTCTATCAACCAGTTGGCATTGGCAGGCCAGCCATGCAGTGCTGTCCCTTCGCTCCCTTCGCCAAACGGCGCACAAAAGAAATCCCCTGCCAACCACGCGATGTGAGGTGGTGTGCCTTCAGGCATCGTTTCCAACTCACCAACCCAAGGGGCCTTGTGCAGGGGGGAGATATGCCGCCCAGCGTCAAGCACGGTAAACTGTGCCAACACGCCACCGCGAGGTTGGAAGTTGAGTGAGATCCCTGCCGCCCGCAACCCGATCATGCATCAATCCGTTCCATAAAATGTTCAAGCTCATCGGCATTAATCGAAACCGTCTTGTCAGCTGTCGGAAAAGCACGTGTTGCGACGTCGTTGGCAAACTCTGTGAAAGCCGCGATCCGCTCTTCTTGCAGGCGGGCATATTCCGCCGAAAAATCTCGATAGGTCTTTGCATGACGGGGGATGTGACCATCGGTGTAGCCGAGAAGGTCATTTGCAAAGAGGTACTGCGCGTCACAGCCGCCGCCAGCCCCCATTGACCAGAGCAAAATATCGACGCGCTGGGAGATCGCCGTCGCCACCTCATGTGGCACCACCTCGATCTCTACGGCAAAAGCGCCCGCCTCCTCGTAGGCTTTGACCTCGCGGTAGAGATCGAACGCCTCATCCGCCGTTTTACCCACAGCACGAAAGCCTCCGGTCCATGTACTGCGTGCTGGTACCAGCCCGACGTGCCCCACGATTGGGATATGCTCGTTCGCAAGGAATTCAACGGTCTTCAATGACCCCGAGCAGTAAAGCGCATCGGCCCCTCTTTCGATGCCCTCACCGCACCAGCGCAAATAATCGTCAGGGGTGCCCGCCTCCAGATGCGTCAGCCCTGTCATCGAGAAGATCGTTGGTGCCACGTCCCTGTACTTGGGATGAAAAAGCACCTCGGGAGGCACGGAGGCGATGTCGATCCCCGCGGCCTCAGCTGCCGCAGCCTCATCTAGCGAAAAATAACGCAACATCGTGAGCTGACGCTCCCCCTTGAGCGCGCGTAGATCAGCAATTGTGGGCAGCTTTTTTGCGCTCATGGCACCATTACCAAAATGCGGTCGCCTTCGCGCTTTACCTCATAGGTTTCCAGAGCCTCGCACGCGGGAGCCCGCAGGGCTGCACCCGTCCGGTAATCAAACAGTGCGTTGTGTTTGGGACATTCCACTTCATAGTCCATGACCAAGCCATCAGACAGGTGCACTTCTTCGTGGGTGCAAAGTCCGGCGGTGCAATAGAACATACCATCCACGCCCTTAATGATGACATACGTTAGACCTCCATGATCCCACCGGATCAGATCTTCTTCTTCGATGTCCTCCGCCATACAGGCATCAATCCAGGGCATAACCTCATCTCCTTAGGCTTCAGCGTGCGCAAGCGCGGTATTGTGTAAATGCGCTCGGTAGGGTTTGGCCGTGGCCGGCAGTTCTTTGACAAGTGCATATCCAGGCTCGCGCCGTTGGCGCAGAACTGCCACGATCATTTCGCGATATCCGTCCCAAAGGGACGTGTTGGCCGGGGGCAAATCGTGCTTGAGAACCTCATGCAACTTCGGCAGCGCGTAATATGGCACCATCGGGAACATGTGGTGTTCCACGTGATAGTTCATGTTCCAATAGATCCAGCGGCTGATGGGATTCAGGTACAGCGTGCGGGAATTCAGGCGGTGATCCAGAACGTCTTCGGCCAGCCCGCCGTGCTGCAACAGGCCCGTCATCACCATGTGCCAGCAGCCATAAATCCGTGGACCGCCGATCAGCAGGAACGGCACTAGGGAGAGCCAGCCCGCCTTGCTAATCAGCATCGCCAAAGCCACAGCGAGCGTCAACGCATAAATGCCCACATGG
>Ga0181578_10002852_pt1 | contig 16010 bp, 10 predicted proteins | sample 071ome_21_FD_148659 | JGI IMG/M metagenome (GOLD analysis project Ga0181578, IMG submission 148659) | Coastal salt marsh microbial communities from the Groves Creek Marsh, Skidaway Island, Georgia - 071401CT metaG (spades assembly) | ecosystem: Environmental > Aquatic > Marine > Intertidal zone... | reverse complement strand
GGAGAGGCGCGGCGGAGAGACCCGGAGGAGGCCGATGGCCCGCGCCCCAGGATCCCGACAGCTCCTGCGCTTCGCCATCGGCGCGCTCTCCGCGGCGGGCGCGCTCTTCGGAGCCCTGCCTCTCCACTCCCAGGTCCCGGGCGCGGCCCCCTTCCTCCCCCTCCTGAGCACGGGGCTCCCGGCCGAGCCACGCTTCCTCGAGACTGCGGACCTCGACGGTGACGGGAGCCCGGACCTCATCGTCGCCACCGCTGCCGGGGTGCTCCGCTTCTCCCCCGATGGGCTCGGCGGTCTGCTCCCCGGAGTCCTCGTCCTCCCCGGAGAGGTTCGGGACATCGCCATCGGAGACCTGAACGGCGATGCGCTCCCCGACCTCGCGGTCGTCGATCCCGCGGGGATCGTGCAAGTGCACCTCGGCGCACCCGCGGGACTGATGCCGGGACCGGTCTTCCCGACCGGTGCGCCGATCGCGGCGGTCGCTCTCGAAGACTGGGATGGGGACGGCCTCCTCGACCTGATCCACACCGCGGCGGCCCCCGGGGGGGAGGTGCTGATCCGCGCCGGGGACGGAGCGGGCGCCTTCCCGGCTCCGCCCCTCGCCGTCGGGTTCGGGGTCCGCCCCGCTCACCTGCTCGCCCTCGACCTCGAAGGGGACGGCTTCCTCGATCTCGTGGTGGGGGACGACCTGGGGCCGGAACTCGCGGTCCTGCGCGGTGCCGGAGGCGGCGCCCTCGGCCCCGTCCTCCCGATCCCCCTCTCCGGACCCTGCCGCGGCCTCGCGGCGGGCGACCTGGATGGGAGCGGCGTCATCGACCTCATCGTGCTCGCCGAGTCCCCGACGACCTTCTGCGGAAGCGCCGCGATCCCCCACCTCGCCGTCGGCGCGGGGTATCTCCCCCAGCCCCCGATCACCGGGGTCTGCGGCCCCCACGACGCCCTCCTCGCCGACCTGGATCTCGACGGGAATCTCGACCTCGTCACCACCGACGGCGGAGACCTCATTCCGGCGGTGAACTGGGTCGATGTGCGCCGGGGCTTCGGGGACGGGACCTTCGAGGACCCGCTCGTCGCCCCGGTGGCGCTGGCGACGCTCGGCGCCCCTGCGCTGCTCCGGATCGACCTCGACGGCCGCCCCGACCTCGCGCTCCCCAGCTTCGGACCGGGGCCGGCCCTCGACCTCTACCGCAACGAGCTCTCCCAGGGGGGCGCGCCGTTCCTGCGCGGAGATGGGAACGGGAACGGCGTCCTCGAGCCGCTGGCGGATGCGATCCACCTGCTCTCCTGGGGATTCCAGGGAGGGGACCCGCCCCCGTGCGAGGCCGCGGCGGACACCAATGGAGACGGAGTGGTCGGGGCGATCGCGGACGCGATCGCCCTCCTCGGCTGGCAGTTCGCAGGAGGCGCCGCTCCCCCTCCCCCGTTCCCGGGGTGCGGACCGGACCCCGGGGGGGCCGCGCTCCCCTGCGCGAACCCGCCCCCCTGCCCCTAAGGGGCCTCTCTTCCTGAGAAGGTCCAGCCCGGGGAAGACACAGCCCCACAGAGAGCGCCCGGGCGGATCCCGCACAGCCGACGAGGAAGGCGCCGGTCGCCCCGCCCTGCGCCGGCTCGCCTCGCAGGACCCGGCCGTCGTTCGCGGCTCCTTCCGCCTACTGCAGCTCGTCGACCACCTTGCGGTAGCCCTGCAGGGCAATCCGCTGCATGTAGAGGGAGAGCCCGCGCTCGCCGCCGAGCTCCGCCCCCCCGCCGGCCCGACCCGGGCCGCCGTGGAGGGACTGCGGCAGCGCGAGACCGGAGCCGAGGGCCTGCTCGACCATCTTCTCCGAGCCGAGGTAGAAGCGGCCGCTCCAGCAGCCGCCCGACTCGAGGGCCGCCTGGAACCAGGCGTCCTCGTCGTTGTAGAGCGCGGTGACGAGGGTCCCGCCCCCGAGGGCAACCCCGGCCATCGCCTCCGCAGCCGAACCGTCGTAGGGGAGGAGGGTCGAGACCGGCGCGAAGACCTCCCGCTCGTGCACGATCGGCACGTCCCGGAAGTCCTCCGCCTCGAAGAGGGTCGGGCCGAAGAACCAGCCCCGCCCCGGCTCGGCGCCGACCCCATCGACCCGCTCGCCGGTGCCGTGCACCCGACGGGCGACCGCCGCGATCGCGGCGCATCCCTCGACCGCATCGTCGAGCTGGGAGGCGGTCGCGAGCGCGCCGAGGGTCACCCCCTCCGCGAAGGGGCTCCCGACGACCGCGCCCTCCAGCTGCTCGATGAGCGCCTCGCGCACCTCCGCGATCCGGTCGCGGGGCACGAAGATCCGGCGGACCGCGGTGCACTTCTGCCCCGACTTCTGGGTGATCTCCCGCGCGACATCGCGCAGGAACAGGCCCCAGGTCTCCGAGCCCTCCTCCACCGACGGCGCGAGGACCGTCGCGTTCAGGGAGTCCGCCTCGATGTTCACGGGGACGGAGCGCTCGATCAGCTCGGGGATGCTCCGCAGGCGGTTCCCCGTGTCGGCGGAGCCGGTGAACGCGAGGACATCCTGAGGACCGAGGCGGGTGAGGAGGTCCCCCGTGGAGCCGACGATCATCGAGAACGCGCCCTCGGGCGCGAGGCCGGACTCGACGACGATCTCACCGCAGCGCGCGGTGACCCACGCGGTGCTCGTCGCCGGCTTCGTCACCACCGGCATCCCGGCGAGCCAGGCCTGGGCCGCCTTCTCCGCGAAGCCCCACGCCGGGAAGTTGAAGGCGTTGATGTGGACCGCCACCCCCTGGCGCGGCACCGAGGCGTGGCGTCCCCAGAACTTCGCCGAGCGGCCGAGCGCGAGACCCTCGCCGTCGAAGAGGATCTTCCGGTCCCCGAGCTCCCGCCCGAGGTAGCCGTAGTAGCTGAGGGTGCCGGTCGCGCCGTCGATGTCGAACTTGGCGTCCTTGCGGGTCACGCCCGAGTCCCGCATCGAGAGCTCGAGGAGCTCATCCCGATGGGCGTGGATCGCCTTCGAGAGGCCGATGAGCATCTCCCCGCGCTCGGCGAAGGTCATCGCGCGGAGCGCGCGCCCCCCCACCTCGCGGGCATGGTCGAGGGCCGCGCCGAAATCGATGCCGACGCTCGAGGCCCGGGCGATCTCCGCCTCGGTCGAAGGGTCGTGCAGGGGGACGAATCCATCGGTCGCGGCGTGCCAGGCGCCGTGGACATGGCTGCGCAGGGTCTCCATCGAAGGGCTCCTCCTCGGGGTGTGGGTCCCGCGCTCGGAGCGCGGGCTCGCGAAGCCCGGATTCTCACCGAAGCGGGACGACGCATCGAGGGGAACGGTGGGGTCGGACCACGAAGGGGGGACCCGGCGGGGCCGGGGGCGGAGACGCACGCGTGACGGGGAGGAACCGACTCAGGGGTTGGGAGACGGGTTGCAGAGGTCGAGGGAGTCCTCGCTCGGGTCGATGCCGAACCCCGGGAAGGGGTAGGGGATCGTCGGCCCCGCGCTGAAGAGGAAGGTCAGGCCGTAGATCGCGTCCCCGATGTTGAGGGAGCCGTCGTCGTTCGTGTCCGCCGAGTCGGGGCACTCGGGCGGGGGCCCTCCGGTGAAGAGGTAGGAGAGCAGGAAGATCGCATCGGAGATGTCCACGCCGAGGTCGTAGTTCGCATCGCCGCGCATGAAGATGAACTGCGGCTGCGCGCTGACGGTGCAGCTGCCGTGGAGCATGTAGGGCGTGATCGAGCCGTTGTTCGAGGACGCGAAGCGGTTCGTGATCGGCGGGGAGCCGAGGCCGTCGATGAACTCGATCAGCCCGACCGTCCCGAGGCTGTTTCCGAACGGGACCGTGTAGATCAGGTTGGCGATCGTCTGGTCCACGCCGGGGTCGAGGGTCCGGCCATCGAACGGGTCGAGGAAGTCGAAGACCACCGCGATGATCAGCTCCGACGCCGCCCCGTTCGGGTTCAGGTTCGTGACGAGGAACTCCGGAGCGAGGGAGTCCACCTGCGTCCCGTCGAAGTTCACCTCGGAGAAGGGCGTGACCGCGTCATCGTAGCGGATCGACACCTGGTAGCCCTGCAGAGGATCCGGATGGGAGGCGAGGAGCGGGTGGCTCACCGGCTGCCCTGCGAACGCCACGATGTCGGCGATCCCCAGGACGTTCGGCGGGAGGGTGGCCGTGAAGGCGCCGGAGAGGGTGACGGAGTCCTGCCCTCCGGGCCCGGTGACGGTCAGGGTGATCGAGTAGGTTCCGGGGTCGAGGTAGACATGACCCGGGGCGAGGGAGGTGCTCGTCGAGCCATCTCCGAACTCCCACAGCTGCGACTGATAGAGCCCGCTGCTCGCGTTCGCGAAGGAGACCCCCACCGGGAGCACCGTGTCATCGAGGAAGGACACCGTGAAGTCCGCGACCGGCGGCGGCACATCGTTCGTGCACCAGACCCGATCCCCGGAGAGATAGGCGATCCGGTGGTACCCGAGACCATCGATGACGAGGTCGGGGTCGGTCGCCCCGAACTCGGCGTCGAGGGGGGCGCCCGGGGGGAAGACTCCGGCCGTCTGGCGCGAGAACCAGAGCTGCCCACCGGCGGAGTACGCGGTCGAGGCCAGGCCGTCCGGAGCGACATCGAGGGCCGGGCGGCCGACCACGGAGGAGCCCACATGGACCACCGAGGGGCCGGCGATCGCGCCGAGCGGTCCGCAGCGGTGGACGAGGGTCCCCACCTCGACGGTGAGGACGTGGAGGATGCTCTCCCCCCCGTGGAGACGGAACTGGGTGATGTCCTGGGCACTGTCGACGAGGAGCTGCTCGGGGAGGAGCGCGACCGAGTCCCGGCGAGTGCCGTGAAGATTTCCGTCGCGGATGTAGCCGATCAGCACCTCACCGGCGCCGAGGTCGACGATCTGCGGGAGGTCTCCCGAGGCGATCGTCTCGACCGGTCCCGCTCCGCTGCGGTAGCGGATCGAGGTCTCCCCCAGAGGAGAGATCGAGACCCACGCGACATGGACGATCCCCGCCGAGTCGACATGGACCCAGGGGTCGCGGTCATCGAGGTCGTCATTGAGGATCGCTCCGGCGGAGACGAACTGACCGGAGGCGTTGCTGGCGAGGTAGATGTCCCGCTCGCTCGGTCCCCCCGAGCCCTCGACCTGGGTGTAGGCGAGGAACTGGAGGAAGCCGGCGGAGGGAGCGATGGTCGCGCCACCGTGGGCCTGGGGCTGAACGACCTGGGGGATGGCGGTGAGGCCGCTGGCGGAGTTGGCGTGGAGGATGGTCCCGGCCGAGCTGGTCGCCACGGCGACATGCTCACCTGCGATCCGGATGATGCGCGGCGGCGCGCAGGCCGCAGAGCCGTCCGTCACGGAGACCGATGGATGGAACTGGGCCCCCAGGGAGGCGACGCCACCCAGGAGGCAGAGCACCACGCGGGCCCAGAGGCCGATCATGCGCGAGAGACCCATCCGACTGCTCCTCGAATAACAGCCCGAACACGGACCAGCCATCGCTGCCCGATAGTGGCCCGTTGGCCCGGCAGCATGCCCGCGTTCGCAGGGAGTCCGCCACGGACTCCATCGATCCATCCCGACGCTCCCGTGCCCCCCTCCCTCGACCGCCGGCCGCCTCTGCGAGGAGGTCCGGGGCGGCACCGCCACGCGTCACCCCCGAAGGGGGCCGCGTGCGGGGTCCGCGCGGGATGGGTTCAACGGAGCGTGTATCCCTGCTCGGAGGAGACTCCCCCGAACTTCCATTCCACCATATGGCCCCGGCATCCGCTACGGTGCACCTCCGGGGCTCCCCGGCGGTTCAGGGAGAGGAGGCGGGTCGCAAGTCCGCTTCAATGTTGAAGATGAGCCAGTCCCTGGCCGCATCGGGGCCGTCCGGCCCGCGCAGGTTGTAGGCGCTCCCGATCGGTACCCGGAAGGTCGCCTCCAGACGGAGGCGGGGCTCGCCGTCGAGGTCGAGGTCGGGAGTGAGGGACCCGGTCGCGCCGACCTCCACCGACTCGTCCCGCAGAATGAACCGACCGCGGGCGGTGATGGGGGTTCCTCGACCCCACTCCACCCCCCCGATCGCGGCCCCCTCGATGATCGTGAACCGCGCCTCGGGGTGGTCCCCCACCCGCAGCACGCTCGCTCCATGGATGTAGCCGTCGAGATCCGGCTCCCCCATCGTCACCGACGCGGTCTCCACCCGGAACTCCCCGGAGAGGCGGTCTCCGTCGTCGAGGGTCAGGCGGCCGGTGACCTCCTCCGCCCCGCCGCTGTAGTTGTCGAGGGGGGCGGGAAAGCGGAAGGCGACCGGTGGGGTGCTCGCCCGATCGTTCGTCGGGTCGAGCCTCCAGGCCCGAGGCAGCGCCCCCACCCCCACCGCCGGCGGTGCGTCGGGGGGAGCGGGGGGAAGGGGCAGACCGAGCGCCTCCCAGCTCTTCACCGGCGTCGCGGTGGCCAGGGGGCGGTAGACATCCTCCCCGCCGCGCTCCCGGAGGATCCAGTCGATCTGCTCGGAGAAGCGTCGCCCCGCCTCCTCGAAGAGTGCCTCCCGCGCGCTCCACGGTCCGCTCAGGCTCTCCCCCCCGAAGCTCCAGCGAGGCTCGTGACAATGAAACGGCGAGAACGCCGCCCCGGAGAGGTAGAGGGTCCCCTCCTCGGAGATGTAGGGGTGAACGTCGATGTAGACCGACCGATCTCCGCGCCCCAGCTCCACCCGCGGTGCTTCCGAGTACCCGTCGAGACCACGGGTGATCGCGGCCCTCGCGGCGGCGACGAAGGAGGCCTCATCATGGCTGCGCAGAGGGTGTCCGCCGAGCGGGGTGATCTTCATCGGAGCGGCGATCCGAGCCCGCCCCGATCGCCTCACCGCCACCCCTTCCCGCGCTCGGGGCTCACCGCTCTGGGGGATCCGACGGACGGTCCGGACGAAGGAGCGGATCCGGTCCGGCGTCGTGAACCGCCCGACGTAGGTGGAGCGACCGAGGTGGTTCTGGTGAACCAGCAGCGGGGTCGCGACGACCTCCGGCGGCGCGCCATCCCGGGCATCGATGACCTCGAGCCGAGCCCCGAACTCCCCCGCGATGCGCTCGAGGGTCGGCAGGACCGCGTCCTCGATCGCGAGGGCGTCCTCGGAGCCGTCCCGCTGCAGGAAGAGGACGAGGGAGGAACCATCCGGAGGCGGGGAGGCGGCCTCCTCGGGAGAGGACCGTGGTCCGCCCGCGCAGCCCGCGAGGGCGACGGCGAGGGCGAACCCCGCGATGACGGGTCGGGAGCTCCCGAGGCCGAGCCACGACGCACGGACGCGACGGGAGGGGAGCCGAGCGGGCACGGTGAGCGGATCGGAAGGGGCGGACATCGGCTGGGCCTCCTCAGGGATCTCCAGAGCCCCCTCCGACGGGTGAGGACCTTCGATCCCGGAACAATTGCAGGGGCATCATGCCAAGGACGCACTTCGGCATCCTCCGACTCCCCGGAACTCCTCCGTCGGGTGCCGAGGAACTTGTCCCCTCCTCCCCGATCAGGGATGATCTCCCCCTCGGGGAAGGACAGCGACGGCGCGGAGGGGATCCCCGTCTCCTCTGCTTCGCGCCCGCCGACGGAGTGGATCCGTTCGGCACCCCCACCGCGCGCTCCCCGCGCGATCCGGATGGACAGGACGACTCCCCATGCCCCGCGTCGCGTTCACTCCCCACCTGCGAAGGCACCTCGCGGTGGAGGATGTCACGGTGGAAGGCAGCACCGTGCGCGCGGTCCTGGAGGCGGTCTTCGTCGAACAGCCCCGACTGCGCAGCTATGTCCTCGAGGACTCCGGCGCCCTCCGCCAGCACATGGTGATCTTCGTCGACGGGGAGCAGGTCGCCGACCGCGCCTCCCTCGCCGATCCGGTGGGGGACGGGAGCACCCTTCATGTCCTCCAGGCACTCTCCGGCGGCTAGGGCCGACCGACCGGGAAGGAGCCCCGTGTCCCCGCGATTCCTCCTCGCCACCCGCAAGGGTCTCTTCACCCTCTCCCGCGATGGGGGCGGGTGGTCGGTCACCGGCCCCGAGTTCCTCGGCGTCCCCTGCTGCGTGACCGATGTCGACCCCCGCAGCGGCGCGATCACGGTCGGCCTCTCCCATGGACACTTCGGACCGAAGCTCCACCGCTCCGATGATGGCGGGCGCAGCTACCGGGAGGTCACCACTCCCGCGTTCGCGCCCGAGGACGGGGCGAACGTGGCATCGATCTGGGCCCTCGCCTCCGATCCGCGCCACCCTGACGGTCTCTGGTGCGGCACGGTCCCCGGCGCCCTCTTTCACTCGGTCGATGGGGGCGAGGAGTGGCGCCTCGTCCGCTCCCTCTGGGATGACCCGACCCGGGAGCGGTGGTTCGGGGGGGGAACCGACCTGCCCGCGCTCCACACCATCGAGGTCGACCCGCGCGACCCGGCGCGGATCCTCCTCGGCATCAGCTGCGCCGGGGTGTGGGAGACGGAGGACGGCGGAGAGAGCTGGCGGAGCATCGGTCGCGGACAGTACGCGGAGTACATGCCCGACGACCTCCGGGAGGACCCGGTCGTTCAGGACCCCCACCGGATCCGACGCTGCGCCGCCGCACCGGATGTGCTCTGGATGCAGCACCACAACGGCGTCTTTCGCTCGACGAACGGGGGCCACGACTGGACCGAGTGCCCGTCCGTCGATCCGAGCACCTTCGGCTTCGCCATCGCCGCGGACCCCCACGACCCCGCCGTCGCCTGGACAATCCCCGGGCTCGATGACAGCGTGCGGGTGGCGTGCGAAGGGGCCCTCTGCGTGAGCCGCACCGAGGATGGCGGAGCCACCTGGACCGCCCTCCGCGAAGGTCTCCCCCAGGAGCATGCCTACGACATGGCGTTTCGCCACGCCCTCGACATCTCCTCGGACGGCCGCACCCTGTGCTTCGGCACCACCTCTGGAAACGTCTACATCTCCGAGGACCGGGGAGAGCGCTGGGAGACGATCGGGACCAGCTTCGCCCCGGTCTACTCCGTCGAGTTCTGCCCACCCCGCCCTGACCCCGAGGAGGGACCCCCGTGATCTCCGAGCCCGAGAGCTCCCCGGCCCCCGGCGCCGAGCGCCAGCTCCCCCGGAACCCCACCCGCGCGGTCCGGATCGGCACGATCACCGTCGGCGCCGGCCATCCCATCGCGGTCCAGAGCATGTGCGCGACCCGGACGAAGGACATCGACGCCACCGCCGAGCAGCTCGCGATGCTGGTCGACGCGGGGGCCGATGTCGTGCGGATCGCGGTGGATGCCCGCAGCGATGCCGAGGCCGCGATCGAGATCGCCCGCCGCGTCCCCTCCGCCAACCTCTGCATCGACCTCCAGGAGAACTACCGCCTCGCGGAGCTCCTCGCCCCGCATGTCGCCAAGCTGCGCTACAACCCGGGCCACCTCCACCACCACGAGCGGGAGAAGCCGTGGCGGGAGAAGGTCCGCTTCCTCGCGGAGCAGGCGCTCGCCGGGGACTGCGCGATGCGGATCGGAGTGAACTGCGGGTCGGTCGACCCCGCCAAGGTCGCGGACTATGAGAAGGGGGACTCGATCTCCCCCATGCTCGACAGCGCCCTCGAGCACGCCGCCTGGCTCGACGAGCTCGGCTTCACCCGGTACGTGGTCTCCCTCAAGGACTCCGACCCGCTCAAGGTGATCGAGGCGAACCGCCGCTTCGCGGAGGCGCGCCCCGATGTCCCCCTCCACCTCGGCGTCACCGAGGCCGGACTCCCTCCGGATGGCGTCATCAAGACCCGGGTCGCCTTCGAGCAGCTCCTCTCCCGCGGCATCGGAGACACGGTCCGCGTCTCCCTGACCGTCCCCAACCCCCGCAAGGGGGAGGAGCTCGAGGCGGCGCGGAGCATCATCGATGATGTCCGCCACGGCCGTACCCGCTCGGTGGTCCACTACGATCGCAGCGGCCTGAACATCATCTCCTGCCCAAGCTGCTCCCGGGTGGAGAACGAGGCCTTCGTCGAGCTGGCGGAGGAGGTGCGGGAGATGACCCGCTACGCGGCGGAGCACGCGATCACGATCGCGGTGATGGGGTGCCGGGTGAACGGCCCGGGAGAGACGGACGATGCCGACCTCGGGCTCTGGTGCGCCCCCAGCTACGTGAACCTCAAGCGGGGGGAGGAGTCCCTCGGGGCCTACCCCTACGACGAGATCATCCCGCGACTCCGGGAGGAGCTCGATGCCCTCATCGCGACCCGCGGGTGAGGCGCGCCCCCCGGGGAATCCTCGGTCGATGACTCAGGGGCAGGCGGAGAAGGTCGCGCAGTCCGGCGCGGTGGTCGCGGGCTCGAGCCCACAGAGGGGGAACGGCGCCGCCGGCGGGGGTCCCCCGGCGAAGAGGTAGGTCAGGAGCGAGATCGGGTCGGCGATGTTCGTCGCCCCGTCCGCGTTCACGTCGAGCGACTTCGGGCACGAGCTCGGCGCCCCCCCGCTGAAGAGGATCCCCAGCCCGTTCACGGCGTCGGAGATGTCGACTCCGCCGGTCTGATTGATGTCCCCGCGGATGAACGGCGTCCCCTCGCACTCGTCCGGGATGCCGCTGGCGTCCCCGTCGGCGCTCGTCCCCCCCGCGATGTCGCAGGCGTCGGGGAGGCCGTTGCCGTTGCAGTCCGGCTCGGCGCCGCTCGCGATCTCGCAGGCGTCGAGCGCCCCGTCCCCGTCGCAGTCCCCGCCCGCGGCGAGGTCGCACTCGTCGGGGACGGCGTTCCCATCGCAGTCGAGGCTCGCCCCGGAGGCGATGTCCTGGTCATCGGGGAGCCCGTTCCCGTTGCAGTCCTGGGGACCGCACTCGAGGTCGCGGAGGCGCACATCGTCGATCGCGGCCTCCACCACCGAGCCACCGCCGAGATCCCCCACCGTGAAGCGGAGCTGGGTCGCGGGGGAGAGCGCGGCGAAGTCGAGGACGCGGAGGGTGTGCTCGAACCACTGCCCCGACGCCTCGGGACCGCTCGGCCCGACCGTCTCCACCTCGACCCAGTCGAGGCCGTTCGTCGAGATCTCGACGACGAGGACATCCTCGCTCGGGTTCGCGCCGGTGTCGTTCGAGAACCAGCGCCAGTAGGAGAGGGTCGGGTCGGTCAGGGCGGAGGTGTCGATGAAGTTGGTGTAGAGGGTGGTGACGCCCCCATCGACATCCGCCTCGGTGTCGAAGCCGCCGACGGTCCCCTGCCCGGTGAACCAGCAGTTCACCCCGGCGCCGATGGTGTGATCGTCCTCGGGCTGGGCGTTCGTCCCGTTCGGATCTCCGTAGGTCCAGTTCCCCGCGGTGGCCGTGTTCGGCGGGCCGGGGAACCAGCCGAGGTCGATCTCGAGGTCGTCGACCTCATCGACGATCGAGTACGCGCTCTCCGCGACGAAGGGCCCGCTCGCGCCTGCGGCCGGCACCGTCACCCCGGCCCCGCTCGTGGCCTGGGCGGAGAGGTAGTAGGAGACGATGGAGCCACACGCGGCGGCGGGGAAGGTTGCGCGATAGGCGGTTCCCCCGAGCGCGGTCAGGGGGAGGTCCGTGAACCCGCTTCCCGTGTCGACGTGCAGGAGGGCGGTCCCGGGCTGGACGGAGACCCCCGGGATCGGGGTGATGTCGAGATCGAGGGTCGTGCCCCCCCCGGGGGCGACGATCGCCGTCGGCCCGTTCGGCAGGGTCACCACCAACGGGACGACCTCCGCGGGACCGGGAACCATGGCGGTGATCGTGCTCGGCGTCCCCGGCGTGAAGAGCTCGAGGGTCATCGGCACGAGGTCGGCGGTGGCGTTCGCCCGGAAGCGGTAGTTGTAGAGGGTGGAGAAGCGCAGGGCGTTGGCGTTCGGGTTCGCCGCGTGGGACTCCGTCTCCCACCGCACCTCTCCGGCGCCGGTGGTGATCGTCCAGTCTGTCCCCGAGATCGGCTCCCCGCTGTGGTAGTCCACATCATGGAACCCCTCGGAGGAGGAGAGCACACCGCCGGGAAGAGAGATGGAAAGCCCCCCGACGGCGCGCGTCGAATTCAGGTTGTGGACCGCGTACTCGTACTCGAACTCACCGCCGCCGAGGTCGGTGACCTTCGCGCCGATGATGAGGATCCCCCCGCTGCCATCGAGCACCTGAGTGAGGACGACGCTCGGGTCGAACTCCTGCCAGGCGTGGATCGCCGAGAGCTGGCGGCGGGTGGTGTCGAGGTAGGAGAGGGTTCGATCGGGATCCCCGCCCACCGCGACCTGGCGGTAGCTGGCGTTGTTCGCCGCGTTCCCCGCCGCGGAGTCGTCCGCCGCGAGGTAGTGCCCCTCGACGAAGTAGAGGGCTCCCACATTCTGCGCCGGATCGACATCGTCCATGTGGACGCGGAGGCGGCGCCAGGTGAAGTCCTGGTTCACCGGGTCGAGCTGGACCGGGAAGCCGAAGAGCCCGGCAGCGGGGTCGTTCACCTCGGAGCGCGGCCCGAGTCCGGCCTGGTTCCCGTTCAGCCCGGAGGAGTAGGGGTCGGAGCAGCCGACTCCGAGGATCTGGGAGTCGAAGGGGTTCACGCAGTTGCAGCCGCAAATGTCATCGAAGAGAGCGGAGAACCCGTGCTTCAGCCACGACATGCCGACCTGCTCGAAGCGGCCGTCCCGCAGGCGGTACATGTTCTGGGCGATGACCGGGTGGGCGGTGGTCGCCGCCTCCCAGAGGAGCACCTCGGTGCCGATGTTGCAGGAGGTGGTGCCGATCGCGTAGGCGTAGTGATCCCCCGCCTGCCCGTAGGAGTTCGGCGTGAGGAGGTCACCGACGATGACATCGGGACCGAGCCCGCCGGGACCGTTCCCCGGATCGCACTGGGCGCGGACGGGGGTCGAGCTCGCGCCGATGAGCACGAGGACGAGAACGAGAGTCAGGTCGAGTGGGGTGCACGCCGTCCGCATGAAGCGAACGTTCGCCGCGCGGCTTTCCCGCAAGGACATCGGGGTCCCTCTCCAGCACACTCCCGGCGGTCGAGCCATGACCATAGGAGGGAGCACGCTGTTGGTTCGGTTCTCGGAATCTGCCCTTCAGATCGGAGGTCCCCTCGGCGACGTGTGTACAGGACACTTCGCCGAGGCGCCTCGATCCGATGCACTCTCACCCCGGATTCCGCCTCGTGAAAGACGGGACCCTCACCTCCCCCCGGCCCGCGCCGCTCGGGAAGGTGTCAGAACTCACCCAGCCCCATTTTACGATCGATCCTGACCTTCGGAACCCTCCCCCCGCGGGATGGCCCCCTGTGGCCTCCATTGGCGGATGATCGGACAAACTCCCGCGACCTCCTCGGGAGCAGGGGTGGACCGGATGCGGACGCGACGCCTCCCCGCCGGGGTCCATGGTTGACCTCGAACCCGGCTCCCTCGACTCTCCGAGGGGCGGGCGGGCTCCCTCTTCCCATCCTTCGAGCCCTCCGCGCTCTTCGGGAACGATCGCCACCGAACCGGGAGGTGAGCTCCATGCGGACTTCCAGACGGCCCTTTCCCTTCTCGCACGCCACCGCCGACGCCTCGGGGGCCCGAGTCCCCCGGATTGTCCTCGGTACAGTCCTCCGCACCGCCGGTCGACGAAGTCCGCGGTCGGGAGCCTCCCGCGGCGTTCCCCACGGTGTCCCCCCCGCCGGACCGGTCCGCCGGGCGCTCCCCGCGCTGATCGTCGCGCTCCTCTGCTGCGCGCTCCCCGGCGACAGCCAGGTGCCGGGGGATGGCCCCCCCTACTCCCTCCGCACCGCCGAGGACTGCGGCGCGCTCCGCGTCTCCCTCGAGAGCCTCGCCGCCGGCTGGCGCTCGACCGGCACCCCCTTCGTCCTCTCGCAGCTCCGCTTCCATCCGGCGGTGCAGGCGGGGGGAGTGCGCGTGTACCTCGGCGAGGTGGAGCGCACCATCGCGACCCCCGGCCTCGCCCTCCCCGGCGCGCCTCTCCCCACGACGACCTGCCGCCACACCTTCGCCTATGTCCATCAGATCGGCGGACCCTGCGCGATCCCCCCCGACGCCCTGTACCTCTCGAGCGGCGCGCCGCGTCCCTTCGGACGCGCTTCCCGGGAGACCCTCACCCCCGGCCTCGAGCTCGACTTCTTCCTCGCGATCCTCGGTGAGCTGGAGGGTGTCTCCGGAGGCGGGGGGCTCGCACCGATCGTCGCCGCGTGGCAGGCGACCCCGACCTGGGCGATCACGAACCTCACCACGGCGGTTCAGGAGAGCGCCCTCGTCGGCGCGATCGAGTTCACCGACCTGGCGAGCCCGGGAGCGCCGCCGATCCTCTTCCCGGTCTCCGCGCCGATCATGGCGGGAGCCTGCGGAGAGGTGGTGACCCCATGAGCGCGGTCGATCCCCTCCCCCTCGCGCCGCTCCAGCAGGTCCTCCTCACGAGCCCGACCCTCCGCCAGCTGGAGGAGCGGTGGCTCGAGGCGGGCGGCGGCGCCCCCGCCTTCGCCGCGCTCCGCGCAGTCGCCCTCGGGGACCGGGCGATCCCCTTCGCCAGCGCGGTCGCCGAGCACGGCGCGAGCTGGGGGGAGGCGACCGCCATCGTCGGTCTCGCCGATCCCCGGCGGCAGCGGAGCCTCCGCGGACTCGACGGCTGGGAGGCGGAGGTCGGCGGACACCTGCCGACGGGCTCCCTCGTCCCCTCCCTCATCGCGGTCGAGCGGAGCATCTGCGCGACCCGCCTCCCCGACCTTGAGGCGGCGTTCACCCACCTCCACGCGGCGGAGGAGGCGATCGCGCAGCTCCCCACGGAGAGCGCCCGCCAGCTCCTCCTCCCCCACCTCCTCCACGCCAAGGGGCTCGCCCATCGGGAGCGCGGGGACTACCAGCGCGCCTTCACCGCCCTCGCCGAGGGGTTCGAGGTCGCGACGCTTCTCGGCCACCGGCGCCTTCCCACCCTCGCCCAGGAGTGGGGCACCCTCCTCTGGTCGAGCGGCCAGCTCGAGGCGGCGCTCCGGGTTCACACGAACCCCGAGGTCCGGAGCATCCTCGAGGCCCACCACCCCGACCTCCTCGCCCGCTCCCGCCTCTGCGCGGCGAAGTGCGCCATCGACCTCGGCGAGCTCGACACCGCCGCCGCGGAGCTGGCGGCGGTCGAGCAGCAGGATGGCGCGGGGGATCCGCTGCAGCCGGTGACTCGCGGCTACGCGCTCCTCTACCGCGGAGAGCTGCACCTCGCGGCGAGCGCGGCGGAGGCTGCGGACTCAGGGAGCGAGCCGAGAGAGGGCGCCCGGACCGGCTTCGAGCTCGTCGATGCCGCGTGCGCCCACTTCGAGGGGAGCGATCCCCCCGAGCACCCGGGCCTCCTCGACGGGAAGATCACGATCGCCCGCTACGCGATCGCCACCGACGACCGCGACCGCCTCCTCGCCGTCCTCCACACCCTCCTCGCGGAGGCGGAGCGCCACGGCTGCCTCGAGGCGCGCGCCCGCGTCCTCCTCCTGGAGAGCGCCCTCTTCGTGTCGGAGAACCCACCGCTGGAGGCGGCGTTCACCGACCTGATGCAGCGGCTCCACCTCATCAACAACCCGGCGATCCTGATGCAGGCCCTCGCGAACCTCTACCTCCACTCCCTCCGCCACCGGGAGACCCCGGACCAGGCCTTCCTGATGGCCCGCCTCCGCAACCTCCAACCGGTCCTCGAACGCAGCTGCTGGCAGGACCTCTACGAGACCCACATCGAGAAGCGCTACAGCTGGGCGATCGAGAACCGCCTGGCGGAAATGCTGGAGGCGGAGGAGATGCTGTTTGAGGGGGAGGTGGAGTGCTGAATCCGAACGAGCAGAGGAGTCGCGATTCCTCAAGATCCGTCCCCCGCCATGAGGAAACGAGCCCACTCCTGCGCTGAGACAGAGTGCTTGGCACTCACGACCAACTGGATCCGACGCGTCGAGTTGTTCCCTTGGGCCCGCTGGATCTCGCTGCGCAACAGATCAAGATCACTCGGCTTTGATAGGTGAACCGGAAATGGAATGGAGAGAGCGAGATCACGAGTCTCTTTGCGCGTGACTAGACGAACCGACTCCAGAATCGCGCCCTGTGCCTGCAGCCTTCGCAACAGAAGAGCTAGCCCCTC
>Ga0181578_10002844_pt1 | contig 16036 bp, 11 predicted proteins | sample 071ome_21_FD_148659 | JGI IMG/M metagenome (GOLD analysis project Ga0181578, IMG submission 148659) | Coastal salt marsh microbial communities from the Groves Creek Marsh, Skidaway Island, Georgia - 071401CT metaG (spades assembly) | ecosystem: Environmental > Aquatic > Marine > Intertidal zone... | reverse complement strand
CCCAAGGCCCCAAGGCCTAGAGGCTCAAAGCCTCAAAGGCCTAGCGACCCGCATGATCAACCCCGCGTGTGTGTGTGGGGATGGCGAACAAGCTTGGGTTCCGGTACAACGGGAAATGAACCAGGAGATGTCATGACGCAACTACTATCGCAGATAGATGATGCGGTTCGGCCGCAACGTGACGCTTACATCGAGCGTAACCCCGCAAGCGCAGAGGCTTTTGCGTCGGCAAAAGCCGCAGGCATCGCCGGCGGAACGAATCGCGCCTCCATTTTTTACTCGCCCTTCCCACTGACCTTTATTGATGGTGAAGGCGCTCGAGTGAAAACCGCAGACGGACAGACGCTCACTGACTTCTTAGGTAATTTTACCGCCGGGCTCTTTGGGTACTCGCCCGAGCCGGTTATTCAAGCGGTAACCAACGCCATGGGAACCGGCCATGCGCTGGGTGGCGGCGCCAACCACTACGAGGCGCGAGCAGCAGCCATCATGACCGAGCGCTTTCCATCTCTCGAGATGGTGCGGTTCTCGAATACCGGTAGCGAGGCCAATACCTACGCTATCAATACAGCGCGTGCGGTTACAGGGAAGAGCAAAATCCTTGTGTACGACGGCGCTTACCACGGGGCTTGGATACATGGCGGCGTGAGTGCCGGTCCCTTGGATACGCCCTACGAGAAAATTACTGTTCCGTTCGGGGATGCGGAAGCAATCAGCAATGCGATCCTCGAGCATCAAGCGGATTTGGCGGCCGTGCTGATCGAGCCGGTGATGGTGAATCCAGTGCTGTATTTGAAGCAGGTGGCGCCAGCAAGCTACTTGCAACCAATCAGAGCAGCGTGTGATCAGGCCGGGTGCGCGCTCATTTTTGACGAAGTGATGACATCAAGGCTCGCTCCCGGAGGTGCCCAGGCGCTGGTTGGCGTAACGCCCGACATCACGACCTTTGGTAAATATTTTGGCGGCGGTCTGCCCCTTGGTGGGTTTGGGGGCAAGCGCGAATGGATGGAGCGACACGATCCACTTCATCCTCAAAGCATCAATAGTGGGGGCACCTTCAATCAAAACCCTATTAGCTTGGCTGCGATGTGCGCAGTCTTGGAGGAACTCTGGACCCCAGAAATTTGCGTTCGGCATAACGCCCGAGGGGACGCTTTTCGCGACGCGATCAATGCGGTTGCCAGGCAGCACAACGCGCCCTGTCAGGCCATGGGAACCGGCAGTCTGATGACGCTGATTTGGCAGGGGGCAGCGGTGTTGCCTCATGCTGACGACCCTACTGTTGTGCCGCTGCAGCTGCTGAAACACCCGGGGTCCGCAAAGGTGGCCGAGTTATTCTGGTTCGATATGCTGTTAGAGCACGACCTCCTCGCAGGCCGGCCCATGTTGAATTATCTAACGCTGCCGACCCCCCTCACGGCAGACGATGAATCGGCCTTTCTTGATGCACTAAGCGCATTTTTTGTGCGCCACAAGGGGCTGTTACGGGCGTTCGGTGACGAGACTGCCGGAGCATGAGGGACGAGCCCGGTGTGGGCTCGGTCAATCAATCACGCGCGGTGATCAATGAGACAAAGGAGCAAATCTACGTGACTATTGCCATAAGAAAAATGATCAAGGCCGCTCTTTTCATAAGTTGCTGGTTGATCAGTGCAGTTCATGCGGCGCCGCAATTATTCGAGCCTAGCACCATATTCGATCTTGAGGCCATCGCGAACCCACAGATTTCGCCCGATGGCACGAAAGTGCTCTACGAGCGTCGCGGCTTTGACATCATGACGGACCGCGCCACCAAGGCGCTTTGGCTCTATGACTTGAAAGCCGAAGTGCATGAGCCAGTGCTGGCTGGCGGTGCATCCTTTGGCTCGGTGGCTTGGTCAAGCCAAAGTGATTATGTGGCCGTCGCTGTCCGAGGGGCGTCCCGCTCGATGATTAATGTGGTGCGCCTTGAAGGGCGGCTGACTGCTACCGTCGCGAGCGTGTCGTCCATGCCGTCTCAGTTGGTGTGGTCGCCTGATGATGCGTCCATCGCGTTTGTTATGTCGGTCGATGCGGAGTCCAAGCCGATCTACAAGATGCCGGCTAAGCCCAAGGGAGCGAAATGGGCGGCCTCGCCGATTGTCGTGGATCAAGTGCGCTACCAGTTCGATGGGCGAGGAATTGTTGAGCCGAGCTACCGGCACGTGTTTGTTGTGCCCTCCAGCGGCGGCACACCAAGACAGCTGACGGAAGGGGATTACAACCATACAGGACCCGTGTGGTCGGCTGTTGGCGAACAACTGTATTTTTCTGCGAATCGGCATGCCGACTGGCAACGAGAGACGGTGGAGTCGGACTTATTCGCGGTTGATGTGACAACCTCTGCTCTCACGCAGCTCACCAGCGCCCCCGGTGCTGAAATGCGTCCGCAATTGAGTCCTGATGGAGGGCGGCTGCTCTATTTGCAGGAAGACAACGACCCGATCACTTATCGGCAATCCCAGGCAATGACGCTCGATCTTGAGACCGGTCAAACGAAAGTCATCGAGATGGGCCTCGATCGATCAGTGGATGCGGCCAAATGGTCAGGCGATCAAATCGCGATACAAGTCGACGACCAAGGTCAGCGGAAAGTTCTTTTGCAAGCACGAGATGGGTTCGACGTCATATCAGATAGGGTAAGTGGCGTGACGCTCGGGCGGCCCTATATCAGTGGAAGCTTTGACGTGCGAGATGGGGTGTTCGCGTTTACCGAGGGCAGTGCGACTCGGCCATCAGACCTTGTGATTCGGCAGGGCGGTTCGGCTGAGCAACTCACTCGGGTCAATGAAGATGTGCTTGGGCCGCTTGCCCTTGCTCGCGCTGAACGGCTCGTCTATCCCTCGAGCTTTGATGGAACGCCGATCGAGGGTTGGGTGCTGTATCCGCCAGGTTACGACGAAAGTAAGCGTTACCCGCTCATTCTCGAACTGCATGGCGGACCGCACCTCGCCTACGGCCCCCATTTCTCGGCTGAGCTTCAGCTGATGGCGGCTGCCGGTTATCTCGTGTTTTATGACAATTACCGCGGCAGTAGTTCTTACGGTAAAGCGTTTGGCAATTTGCTCCAGGGGAAGTATTCGAGCGCAGAAGACTTCCAGGATCACATGAGTGGGATCGATCGATTAATTGAAGAGGGTAAGGCCGACCCGAACAATTTATTTGTCGCTGGGGGTTCTGCAGGTGGGATTGCCACCGCCTACGCGATCGGCCTGACGGATCGATTCAATGCTGCGGCCGCGGCTAAACCCGTGATCAATTGGCTGAGTAAAACGTTAACGGCGGATTCCTATGTCTACCAAATCCGTCACCAATTTAGCGGTCCGCCTTGGGAGCGCCTGGAAGAATATTGGCAGCGCTCACCGCTATCGCTCGTAGGCAACGTCTCGACGCCGACGCTATTGATCACCGGCGAGGAGGATCGCCGCACGCCGATTTCTGAGACCGAGCAGTTTTATCAGGCGCTCAAGCTTCGGGGTGTTGATTCGGTGATGGTCCGGTTACCAGATTCAGCCCATGGCATTGCCAGTAGGCCGTCGCGATTGATCAGTAAAGTGGGGCATACGCTTGCCTGGTTCGACCGCTATCGAAAGCGAGAGCCGGAAGACACAAACTGACGCTGATTGCTTGCAAGGCCCCATTACAAAGTCTTGGAGCGCTAAGGGAACTGTCAGCTAAATGTCGTTGCCCCTCACTCGCGAGATCAACCGATCTCGATGGGACCTCTTGTTTAGTGAGTCATCGGGCTGATTTCACCGTTTGACCCTTGGGTTCACTTTCTGAGACATTTACTACTAACTAGTGGGCCTCATGGTGCCCCTCTGATACGCGCACTTACTAGCCGCGAATAGCTGCTAATAGGAGCGGATAGTTACGAAGCCGAAGCGCCGACAATGATCGGGCGAGCGAGGGAAGGTTGATGGAACAACACCAAACATTTTGCAGGTATTGCCATGCCTACTGCGCCATGGTGGCGACAGTCGAAGATGGCGTGGTTGAGTCGGTGAAGCCCGATACGTCTAACCCCATTTATGGTGGCTATACCTGCATCAAGGGGCGTCAACTCGTTGAGCAGATGTACCAAGATGCGCGACTCACTAAGCCGCTAAAGAAGAATGCGCACGGCGAATTCGAAGAAGTCACGAGTCAGCAAGCGCTGGATGAAATCGCGGCAAAAGTAGCGCAGATTCTGGAGGAGTCAGGGCCTCGAGCGATTGCCACTTATAACGGCACGGTGGCATTCCAAAATTCGGCCCAGCTCGCCTATTCAAAGGCCTGGCACGACGCCATTGGCTCTGTTTCCTATTACACCAGTGTCACCATTGACCAGCCCGCCAAGGTTTTCGTTGGTTCGAGGATGGGGTATTGGGCGGCAGGCAGTCACTTTTTCCACGACTCCGATGTCGCGCTCATCATCGGGAATAACCCGCTCGTGTCGCATTACGCGCCGCCTGGCAGCGTTCCGTCGATGAGTCCATCGGCGCAGCTGCGAAAAGCCAAGCAACGAGGCCTGAAGCTCATTGTTGTTGACCCTCGAGAAACGGAACTCGCGCGCCGGGCAGATCTATTTCTGCAGGTGCAGCCCGGTCAGGATGCGGTACTGGTCGGCGGCATGATCCGCCTCATTCTGGAAGAAGGCCTCCATGATCAGGCCTTTTGTCAGGAGTATGTTGAAGGGCTTGAGACATTAAAGGGAGAGGTCGCAGAATTCACGCTTGATCGAGTAGAAGCGCTTACCGGCATACCTGCAACGTTGGTGGCGGAGGCCGCTAGAACCTTTGCTGCTGGCCCTCGCGGGGCCGCTGTCACCGGGACTGGTCCTGAAATGAGCAGTCATCCGAATTTGACGCATCACCTCGTGGGTTCGCTGAATGTGATTTGCGGCCGCTTTTACCGTGCTGGCGATAAGATCCCGAATCCTGGTGTGCTATCAAGACCCACCCCACGGTTCGCGCAGGCGCTCAATGTGCCGACGGCCTGGGGCCGCGGCGCCCAATGCCGGGTAAGACCTGAATATGGTGAGCTTAAGTCGCCCGGGCGATTCGGCTTGCAGGGCGAGATGCCGACGTCCCAGCTGGCGGATGAAATTCTGGTTGAGGGCGAGGGGCAGGTTCGTGCGCTCTTTGTCATCGCAGGCAACCCGATTTTGGCGTGGCCTGATCAAGAGAAAACGCTGAAAGCTATGCGGTCACTGGATTTATTGGTCTGCATTGACCCTTATATGGCGGCAACCGCCGAGCTTGCCCATTACGTGTTACCACCAAAACTCACGCTTGAGAGGGAGGATGTCACCCTCTTGTCAGACGCTTGGTACGAGAAACCCTATAGCCAGTACAGCAAAGCCGTCGTGCAAACCGATCATGACGTGATCGAGGAATGGGAGCTCTATTCCGGGATTGCAAAACGACTCGATATTGAAGTGCGCATGGGTGAGACCATCTTTCCAAGTTCACCGGAACCCACGAAGTTTGAACTACTCCAGGCCATCACTAAGGGCTCGCGAGTTGACATTGGCTATTTGCGAGATAACCCCGGTGGCCATGTGTTTGAAGATCAAACGGTTGAGGTTCAACCGGCCCAAGAGGGGGCAGAGGGGCGATTACAGCTTTACCCTGAGGGTGTTGCAGAGGAATTTGAGGCGCTTCGAGCGGACCATGCGAGCCTCGAGGAAGGGTCAGATGAATACTCCCATGTCTTGATCGGTTACCGCAGCAAATATGTGCTGAATTCCTTTGGGCTTAATTTGCCGGCCATTAGGGCGAAGCAAGGCACGACCAACCCTGCATTGATTCATCCCAATGATCTTGCAGAGTTAGGTATTGACGATGACAGTGAGGTGGTCGTTGAGTCCGCATTTGGTGCGATACCGGCTGTTGTTAGAGCGACGGATCGAATCAAACGCGGCGTGATTGCCATGCATCACAGTTGGGGCGCTGCACCTGACCGGAACGCATCGGTGAGAGAGGTGGGCTCGAATACCAACCTCCTGGTGAGTAGTGAGACCCAGTTGCAAGCGTTTACCGGAATGCCCAAAGCGAGCGGAATTCCTGTGAGGATCAGACCGTAGGAGTGCAGGCAGTTAGTCGGCACCAGGCGCCGGATAGTGTGCATCAAAGCCCTTGCAGTTAGTGTAAGAGCTTGGTTAAGTCTAAATGGGCGAAGAGTAAAGTGCTGATCATCGAAAGTTCAGACGAAGGGAAAGTAAGAATAAAAACATATAAAACAATAATTTGTAGAAGTAATCTATAACTAATCGAGAAATATTGTTGCCTAAGATGTTCAGGCAAGCTACACAGAATAGGGAAGCGGGTGATCTAGAGGGCTCGCACTATCGTCGGCTTCTGGGGACCCAAAAAGGATCGAGAGGTCCAGTCGAATCCAAAGGCCCAGGCAAATTTAGAGGTCCAGTCGGATCGAAACGCCTAGGTGTGTCAAAAAGTATGGATCATCAAGGTCTGGGTGGATTGATTGGGCCTGGCTAGCTACAAGGACACAAATGCCGGCAGTATTGAGTTAGCGAAAACAGATCGAAGCTAGGGCTGATAGCGGACACAAACAGAACAGAAACAGAATAGAAACCGAATCAAAACCGAATAGAGACAAAATAGAAACCGAATAGAAGGTTACAAGGAGGCGATAATGGCGTTTGATACGTTGATTCAGGGTGGCGAGGTCGTTGATGGAACTGGGGCTGCTGCCCGAAAAGCAGATGTAGGCATTGTTGATGGGAAGATTGCGGCCATCGGTGATCTAGCAGGATCTGAAACGGCGAAGACCATCGATGCGACTGGCCAGATCGTCACGCCAGGCTTCGTGGATCTACATACCCACCTTGATGCACAAATTGGCTGGGATCCAGAGCTGACTTCCAGCTCCTATCACGGAGTAACCACCGCGCTCATCGGCAATTGCGGTGTTGGGTTTGCGCCCGTTTCCGAGGAAAACCGCGCTTACATGGCCAAACTCATGGAGTCGGTGGAGGACATTGCCGCTGAAGCGATTTTAGATGGTCTGCCTTGGGATTGGACCAGCTACGGCGGTTATCTTGATTCCATTCAAGCCATGAAGCCCGCGCTCAATATTGTGGGGTTGGCCGGGCACTCATCCATTCGATTTGAGGCCATGGGCGACAAGTCGATGGACGAAGGTGTGCAGGCCGATGACCGAGAGCTCGCTCATATCGTTAAGCTCGTTGAAGAGTCGGTCGCCGAGGGTGCGGTTGGCTTTTCAACTTCTCGCTTCCTGCCTCATACGGTACCCGATGGTCGTTGTACCCCTGGCACTTGGGCAGACCTTAGGGAAACCCGAGCCATTCAAGAGGCCGTGATTCGCGCGGGTGGAGCGGGCGCCATTTTCCAATCTGCGAACGACTTTCAAACCCGCTACGACACTGAAATCGAAATGTTTGAGCAGGGCGCAGATTTAGGGTGTCAGATCATCTTCTCTGGCGGTGCGGGTCCCCAAGGCGACGGCGGAGTCAGTCGCTGGGCCGACTTCTTCGCTAAGCAAGATGCTAAAGGCAGGCGGGTAGCAGGCATCTGTCATACCCGGCCAAGCGGGGCATTCTTTGGGCTCGCGCAGTTATCGCCGTTCACGAAGGAATCGAAGGCATGGCGAGACTTGATGGCGTTGCCAACCATTGGTGCGCGGGTTGAGGCCATGAGCCAGCCCGAGATGCGACAAACCCTGATCGATGAGGGCATCGCCGCTGGCAGTATGAAGCAGCTCGCACCGATGCTGCATCCATTCGGTGTAGACGCAAGGCCGAACCTTGATTTTGAGCGCAAGGCGAGCTTGCAGCAGTTAGCCGATGAGGCTGGCGCAGACCCTGTTGAGATCTATGTGGATCGCTTGATCGCATCTGAAGGCCGCGAATTCTTCAACTTCTGGATGTTTGGCGGAGCGCTTGAGAATCAGTGGGAATACATGCGACTGCCCAACATCGTGCCGATGCTTGGAGATGCTGGCGCCCACGTTGGGTTTTTCACGGATACCGATTCCCCGACTATTTTGCTCAGTGAACTAACGCGCAAACACGGTGTGTATACGCTGGAGGACGCCATTCACAGGATTACTCAAAAATCCGCAGACATTCTGGGGTTGAAGGATCGCGGTGTTCTGCGGGAAGGCATGATGGCCGACATTAACGTCATTGATTATGAGAACCTTTGTTCACAGCAGCCCGAATATGTGAATGACTTCCCCCACGGCGGCGGTCGCTTCGTCGTGAAGAGTCAGGGGTATACTGCAACCTTGGTCGCAGGCAATGTCGTGGTCGAGAATTGCCAGCATACGGGTGTTCGACCGGGTCAGGTGATTCGGGAGTTCGTACGCGGCTAGCGAGTTGGCTGAAGCGTTGAAGCAGTTTTAGCAGGAGATGCTCGATGCATCCGTGTGAGTGGTGGGAGAAACTCAGCCCGAGCGTCGACCTGCAGGACACTCGGTTGTATTTCGAACCTGCCGCTCATGATCCTGCTTCCGCGCCCTTGCTTGTGCTTATCCATGGTGCGACGGTTCCCGCCTGGGAGTTCTCGTTGTTGGTCCCAAAACTGGTGGATCGGGGTTGGAACTGCCTCTCGTTCGATCTAATCGGGCACGGCGAGTCAAGTATGGCCTCAGGCCCTTACGATCACGGAGCTTTCCTCGAGCAAGTATCAAGAGTGCTTGATGCTTTGCCGGTGAAGGAGTTCTACATCCTGGGCCACTCACTGGGAGGTATGCTGGCTGCGAGTTGGGCATCACAGCAGCGAGGACGATTACTAGGGCTCGCTTTGGCCGCGCCATTGGTTGATTTTGATCAGGGGCGAACAGCACGGCAGCTCTTAAAGCTACCGCTAATCGGCAACGTGCTCGTATACGCCGTCTTGCTCCCCTCTCTGATCATCCGGCGGATGTGGCGATACCGGACATTCGATCGTGGTCAATTTGGCTGGTGGTTCGCGCAGCAAGCATTGAAGCCCGGATTCGGACAGGCCTTAAAAAACCTGCTGACCTCGGGCGTTCTGGATGATCAGTTGCACCGCTACGAAGGGTTAGCCAAAGAGGTCTCGAAAATAATAGTACTAAGAGGCAGCGAAGATGAGGTGTTTGCGTTAGGTCATAAGCAGAGGCTAACCGATGTTTTGCGTGAGGCGCTTCAGGTTGAGGTGCCCAATACCGGACACTCGCTTCACCTATCTGAACCGGCCTTCGTTGCGAAAAGTTTAGATCAGTTGCTATTGACGTAGCGCGAGAAGGGCGCAGGGTTAGCGCCATGCAGATTCTCGCAGGATGTCTCTGAGTGATGAGACGATTGAACTTCCGCGCGATCCTTATTCACTGTTATGCAAGATCGGGGGTGGCGGGGTAGTTCTAAGCATGCGAGACTCTTTGATTGGTTTTTTAGTGCACCTTTGATAGAGGATTGCTGATGTTTACGGCCGTTCACCACATCTCACTCAATTGCGCGGATGCTGAACGCGATCGAGAATTTTACGTCTCGGTCTTGGGATTTGAGGAGATGCCGAGGCCTGATCTCGGTTTCAAAGGGGCTTGGCTCAGGATCGGTGCGCAAGAGTTACATCTTTTAGAGGTTCCAGCCTTTGAGGCGCCCAAAGGACAGCACTTCGCGTTCCAGGTGGCAGACATTGATGCAGCTCGCACGCACCTGATGGCTGCGGGGGTGAAGGTTTCAGACCTCCGGGAAATGACCGGCGTCTGCAGGCAGTGCTTTTTCAATGATCCGTCCGGGAATCTTTTGGAACTCAACCAGCCGATCGCTCAATAAGTGGCAGAGCGTCGACCCCTCAGCCCCTTCTCGAGTGCGGACCAAACAGCTAGATATTGGTGTATTTGGGCATCCGAGAGGTGACTTTCTTCACGTAATTGCGCGTTTCTTCTCGGTTATGCCTGTTAGTCAGAAACCAGTAGAACTCTTCTGGCGTCATTTTATTGACTCGATCTACTGCACGCTGTTTGTTGCCTGCCGGATCCAAACTCTTCCACAGGTTCCCCGCGCCCCCGTTGTAGCTCGAAATCATGGCGTATTCGAGTTTAAGCGGGTGGTAGATACCCCTAAGGTAGCGGTCAGCCAGAATCGCTAAGTATCCGGTGCCGACTTCTATATTGTTTTGCGGGTTATAGAGATAAGCCGATGTCGGTGTGTGTTTGTAGCCCGCAATGAGTGAAAAATAGTCTCGGCCAGCGGTATTGGCTTTGATCTGCATCAACCCAAGGGCGTTGGAGCGTGACCTTGCCATAGGGTTGAAAGAACTCTCTGTTTCCATAATGGCCATGATGAGAGATGACCTAATCCGATGTTTGGTGCTCGCCGCTCGAACCCACTGTTCGTATTTGTTGCCTGCGACGCTCTTGTGCTGGCGAATCATAGGGATCCGGACGGTGAAGTCGCCCCGTTGACTCAGCGCGGTGTCAAAGAGGTGAAAGGCGAAGGCTTCGGCCTTTTGCTGAGTATCGATAGGCTGGCCGTTATGGTCGTGTACCTGGCCATAGAGGAAGGGTTTCCCGCTTTTTCCCTGGAGGCCCAAATCGTTGGCAGTACCTGCGTCGATCACGCCAGGGTCGATCTGCGTGAGGAGGACGTCCTGGATGTCTTTTAGCAGGAGGCCGATGGATGGGGCGGATACGACGATTAGGCCCCGGTCAAAGTCGATCAGTACGCGTTCGGTTTGGGAACTGCGAAACGCATAGACAGAGGGAATGAGGGACCCGCGTTGATCGGATGCCCCCGCGTATTCCTCAAGCAGCAGGCGCACATCATCAGGGTAATCTCGATAGTCGGCGGCGATGCCTGGCAGCACTGGAATGAGCATCAAGCCGAGGAATGCGAGTCGCCTTGCCCACGCCCCAGGCCAGGAGCTTTCTCGTGCAGCGAAGTTCAGCCGCGGTGTTCCGCTTCGGCCTGTCAGCGTTCTCAATCCGCAAACGAGACCAATAGGCAAGTTTCTCTCGACTGGCTGTGGCTTACTCATGGGGATGAGCTTACCAATTTATTGATGACTGTCCGATGAGCGGGGTTGCCAATGAGTCGATTGGCCTTGAGCTGATGATCTCGCGAACGGAATTACCGAATTCCGATTTATCGAGGAACCTGTACGTCGATGGAGCGATGAAGCGCTTTGCCCATGAGCTCATGAATGATGATCAATGCGAGCAGGGCTTTCTTCAATTGATTGTTATTGAGCGCTTTTGGACGCATGGCGACACCTTTTTTTCATTGGGTGATTCTTCCATTACACGTTCAAATTAGCGCATTTCGTATCGTTACATGCTAATTCCTACCATTTTGTGGAATTTTGGATGGGAATCGGCTTGAATGTTGACAAGCATCTAACAAGGACGTTCTTTTGACTCGGCCTATTTCAACCGATTGCTTCCGACTTTTTCTTCTCTTTGTGATCACTATGCTGGCCTCATTCGGGGCGAATGCAGACCGTGTCATGGTCAGTGGCCTCAAAGGCGAAGTGAACAATGGCAGCGTTGATCAAGTCATTGAAGATCTTGAGAACGCGGAGGCGACTTCAAGCCATCTGTTCGTTCTGAAAATCGACACGCCTGGGGGCTATATCGAGCCGACCCGTCGGCTAGTTCAGGCAATCCTGGATTCTCCAGTGCCTGTGGTGGGCTATGTTGCACCCGCTGGTGCAAGAGCCGGCAGCGCGGGAACCTTTATCTTGAGCGCTTGTCACATCGCAGCCATGTCACCGGCGACCAACGTTGGCTCCGCTAAGCCCATTATGTTGACCTTTGGCGACCCAGATCCTGATCTGAAAGATAAGCTTATCAATGATGCCGCCGCCCAAATGCGCTCGCTGGCCCAATTGCGTGACCGCAACGCGGAGTGGCTCGAATCGGCAGTCGTGGATTCGAAAAACATCACCGCCGATGAGGCATTGGAATTAGGGGTTATCGACCTGATTGCGCCCAACCAATCTGAGCTGCTTAAACGATTAGATGGCCGTACCGTCGAGTTGGCGGGTGATTCCATCACGTTAGACCTTGGTGAAGTCGAGACTGTTGAGGGCGAGGCAGGGGCAGGCCAACCTGAATTCTTGTGGTGGGTCTATGCAGGCATTGGCTTGCTGATATTTGAGATTATTGCCCCTGGCTTTATTGCCATGTTCTTTGGAGCGGGCGCGCTGATTACAGCGCTCGCCATTTACCTCGGTTTCCCGACGGCAGAGGGGTATCAATTTGGGCTCTTCACCGCGCTGTCGTTGGTATTGCTATTTGCCTTTAGGTGGCGATTCAAAAAGACCTTTACCGGCGATTCAACAGCAGAGCAGGGCTCGTCTGAGCTTGAGGAAGGAATGGTCGGTCAGCGAGTGGATTTTGTCTCTGGGTTTGATGAATCGAGCAAAGGTCGAGGGGTTGTTGAGTTCAGAGGTTCCAATTGGCAAGCGAGGGGTAATTTCGATGTGATCGAACCTGGTCAATCCCTCGTGATTTGCGGTGTGAACAGTAATGTACTTGAAGTGGAGGTGAAGTAATGGAGTGGTTGACTTGGGCGGTAATTGCAGTCTTTGTTGGATGGGTATTTTTCCAAACGGTGCGGGTGGTTCCCCAGCGGGAAGTGTTCGTGGTGGAGCGGTTGGGCAAGTTCTACAAGTCGCTAGAGGCAGGGTTCCACATCCTGATTCCCTTTATCGATAAGGTGTCCTACAAGCACACGCTGAAAGAACAGACCATCGATGTTCCCTCTCAGAGTTGTATCACGGCAGACAACATCGCGGTAGAAATCGACGGCATTTTGTACCTGCAGGTTCAGGATGCACAGGCTGCGAGCTACGGTATTCAGGATTACAGATACGCTACTTCTCAGCTTGCGCAAACGACACTGCGTTCAGAGATTGGTCGAATCGAACTCGATAGAACGTTCGAAGAGCGAGACACGATTAACGCGCAGGTCGTGCAAGCAGTCGATAAAGCGTCAAATCCTTGGGGCGTCAAAGTGCTTCGCTACGAAATTAAAGATATTAATCCTCCTACAACGGTTCGAGATGCACTCGAGAAGCAAATGCGAGCGGAGCGGGAGCGTCGCGCGGTAGTCGCAGAGTCCGAGGGTGATCGACAGGCCCGAATCAACGTGTCAGAAGGTGAGCGACAAGAAATCGTCAACCTCTCTGAGGCGCAAAAGCTCAAGCAGGTCAACGAAGCGGAAGGTAAAGCGAGAGAAATTGAGTTGCTTGCGGCCGCAACTGCCGAAGGTATTCGGACAATCGCCGGCGCCATTAACGAGCGCGGCGGAATGGAAGCGGTGAACCTGCGTGTTGCCGAGCAGTACGTCGAGCAGTTCGGTAAGCTTGCTAAAGAGACGAATACGCTCATCTTGCCCCAAGAAGTGGGGAACATCGGCGGCTTCGTGGCTACTGTGACGTCGGCTATGCAAGCGGTTAATAATGGCGGCGAGAATAAGGGCCCTGAGACTAAAGTCCCGGTTGAATGAGGCAGTCAGGCGCTGTGAACGTCGGGTGCCGCGCTGCCCGCACATGACTCGGCGCCCGCGCTAGTGACATGGATTGATGCTTAAGCGTTTCGCTAAGGGGCGGATTCTGCGTTAACTGCGCGCGCGTCGGTTCGGCCATCACGCTCCTTTACCCTATATCGGTTCGCCTACGAGACTGATGGGGTAGGCTCTACATAGCGCGTGAGCCGCGCAACCATTGAGTCCTAACCCCTATGCCCAAAGCTTATTTTTATGCCGGCCTAACGCTCCTCATGTGGGCAACCGTGGCGACGGCCTTCAAGCTGACGCTCAACGTCGCAACTGTCTTGCAAACTCTTTGGGTGTCGACGCTCGTTTCGAGTGCCACGCTATTGATGATCTGTGCCGCCAAAGGGGAGCTTGGCGCGTTGTATCCGGCATTTAGAAGAACCCTCGGGCTAACCTTGCTCGCAGCGCTCTTAAACCCGGTGGCCTACTATTTGATTTTATTTGAGGCATACGATCGCCTGCCAGCGCAGCTCGCGCAGCCAATCAATATCACTTGGACGATTGTGCTCGCGCTCATGGCGGGGCTCATTCTGAAACAGCCCGTCAGGTGGGTGGATTACGCCGCGGCAGGCATCGGGTTTTTTGGCGTGCTCATCATTGTGAGCCAAGGGCAATGGAATTTCATCGATTCGGCGGATTGGTGGGGTGTCTTTTTGGCGGTCGGCTCAACAGTGATTTGGGCAGGGTACTGGACCCTAAATGTAATGGACGACCGGCCGCCGCTCGTTGGTATGACGCTCAATTTCTTGCTGGCAACACCGATGATTGGCGTGTTGTGGTGGCTGAATGATGGCGCCTGGCCGCCAATGACCGGCATTGCTGGCGGTATCTACATTGGGCTCTTCGAGATGTCACTCGCGTTTTATTGCTGGTCGCTTGCTCTCAAAGCCACCGATAACACTGCGAAAATCAGTAACCTGATTTTTCTGTCACCCTTTATTTCTTTGCAGCTTATCGGGTGGATTTTGGGTGAGTCGATTCATCTCACGACCTACGCTGGCTTGATTGTCATCCTTGCCGCGATCATCTGGCAGCAGCGCTGGCACGCGAATCAGCAGAGAGGCTGAGGGCCAACCCTTGAAAAGTTGACTTGCGGGCCCTATCTAGAGGAAGTCAGTAGGAGCATGCACCATGTCGGATGAGAGCGAATTTATACCTCGGGATATTGAGGAAGAAGGGTCAGCGAATGCCAAAGCGCTGGTGCACCCTGATTCGATCATGCCGGACACGCTGCAGATCATTCCGCTCAAAGACCGGCCTTATTTCCCCGTTCTTATCCAACCTCTCGTCGTCAACCAAGAGCCTTGGGGACCTGGCCTTAAGATTGTCTCCGAAAGCCCTCATCAACTAGTTGGGCTTTGTTTTGCACCCGATTTAGGTGAGGGGGAAAACGCCAAGCTCGATCGCATCAACGCGGTAGGCTGCGTTGCAAAGGTGCACAAGATGCAAGCCGCCGACGGGAAGATCCAGTTCATCGCACAGGGACTTAGACGGTTTCGAATCGAGTCATGGGTCAGGAAGTCGCCGCCACTTGTGGCTCGAGTTCAATACCTCGATCCGACGGATGAGGAAGATGAGAACCAGATCCGCGCTTACGGCCGGTCGATGATTAACATTATCAAAGAGCTTGCGTCGCTGAACCCGCTGTATTCCGAGGAGTTGAAGCATTACCTCAACTATTTCACGCCGAATGAACCATCGCCGCTCACGGACTTCGCAGCGGCGATCACCAGCGCGGATCCGATGGAGCTCCAAGGGATCCTCGAGACGGTTCCTATTCTCGACCGGATGCAGCGCGTACTGCTGCTCATGAGTCATGAGCTCGAACTCGCGAGGCTTCAGGCCAAGATCACGCAGCAAGTCCAAGATCAGGTGGATGATCAGCAGCGAGAGTTTTTCCTGCGTCAGCAGTTGAAGGCCATTCAGCAAGAGCTTGGCATCGCCAAAGACGACCGTGAGAGCGATGCGGACAAGTTCCGGGAGCGGCTGGAAGGACTCATTGTGCCGGAGGCCGTGAGTGAAGTGATTCAGGACGAGCTCGACAAGCTCCAAATATTAGAACCAAGCTCCGCCGAATATGGGGTGACGCGGAACTATCTCGACTGGATGACGAGCGTGCCATGGAACAAAACGTCCGTTGATCAGCTGGACCTTAAAGCAGCTCGAGATATTCTCGATGCGGACCACGACGGTCTGGATGATGTGAAAGATCGAATCATCGAGTTTCTAGGAGTGGGTACCTATCGTGGTGAGATCGCGGGTTCAATTTTGCTCTTGGTGGGCCCACCAGGGGTCGGCAAGACCAGTATCGGGAAGAGTATTGCGCGTGCGCTCGGGCGTGAGTTCTATCGCTTTAGTCTTGGCGGCATGCGCGATGAAGCGGAAATCAAAGGCCACCGGCGCACATACGTTGGCGCCATGCCAGGCAAACTCATCCAAGCGCTAAAAGATGTCAAAGTCCAGAACCCGGTCATCATGCTGGATGAAATCGATAAAATTGGCGCATCGTTTCAGGGGGATCCGGCC
>Ga0181578_10002841_pt1 | contig 16042 bp, 12 predicted proteins | sample 071ome_21_FD_148659 | JGI IMG/M metagenome (GOLD analysis project Ga0181578, IMG submission 148659) | Coastal salt marsh microbial communities from the Groves Creek Marsh, Skidaway Island, Georgia - 071401CT metaG (spades assembly) | ecosystem: Environmental > Aquatic > Marine > Intertidal zone... | reverse complement strand
CCGAGCGCGAGTCCGACCGCGAGGAGGAGGGTGTGAAGTGGCGGATAGATCGATGCCCACCCCTCGCTGGTGAGAACCCCGTTCTGGATCACGAGCGATGCTGCGGCGTCACCGGTGGGCAACGTCAGTCGTCCGTTGGCCACGATGGCGGCATGGAGTAGCTGGGCCATCTCGTCCACGGTCGTCGGCATCCGGCCGTGCGTCTGCGACGCGAGGATCCCTGACCCCAGTGCAGCGAAGATGCCCGTGAAGATCGCGAACCGTTCCGCGGTGGGACGTCGAACCGCGTCCCAGGCGCGCCCCGAGGCTCGCCCCGACGTACCGGTTCCCGCCTGCATACGCATCGCGACCCAGGCCAGCGTCACGACGATCAACGTGCCCGACACCCCCAGGATCCACGCAGCCTCGGCCGCGTCGCGCGTGGCGGCACCGGCGGGCCCGGCCCGGCGGGGGTCCAGGAGTCGATGAGCCGGGAGAATAGCTGAGAGCGCCAGCGCAGCGGCGATCAGGCGGTGGGACAGAGTCATGCGGGAATCTTAAGGCCGCCGGCGTCCGTAGCCAGAACGGGGCAGAACAACAGGGATCATCACGGTGTTTGCATCCTGCGAGGATTTGGGTCTTGCACTTTGCGAGTGCGATGAAATACCCTTCGAGGGTCCGGACGAGTCGGCGCCTCCCGCGCTCGATCACCCCGAGCCCGAAGGCCTCCTACGTGGCCGAGCACGCCAGCGAGATACCGCGGCCCCAACCGGGGCTGGTCGCCCCGATGCCCGCACTGCGCGCTCGGGATCTGTTGCGTTGGCTGTACCTCGGCCGCTTCACTCTGGTCACGGGGATCCTCGTGGCCGCGATCCGGCTGTGGTTCGAGGCACAACCGTCGGACACGCTGGCCGCCGCAGCCATGTTCATTTCGGCGGCAGGCCTGACCGTATGGTCGTTCTGGTATACGCACATCACCGGGCACGAGCCGAGCGAGAACTTCCTGTACGCCCAGGTCGTGTTCGATGCACTGCTGGTCACGGGCATCGTGCACGTCACCGGTGGCCCGGACAGCGGGTTTGCCTCGGTCTACGTCCTCGTGATCGCGTCTGGCGCGCTTCTGCTGCCGCTCCCCGGCGGTGTGTTGATCGGTGGGCTCGCCAGTATTCTCTACTTTGCGGATCTGGTGTGGGGGTACCAGGAGACGTTCAGCATCTTCGTGGGGCTGCGGATCGCCCTCTTCACGGCGATCGCGTTCGTGACGGGAATCCTGGGGGACCGGGTGCGACGGGCGGGGCAGGCGCTCGGGGCGGTCGCGTCCGAATTGGCGCAGCTGCGGCTCGAAACGGGCGACATTCTCGCCCACCTGACGACCGGCGTGATCACGGTCGGTGGGGATGGGCGGCTCGCGTACGCCAACCCGGCAGCGTCGGCGCTCCTCGGCCGCGATCTCGAGCGACTGATGGGCGGGCCGGTGCTCGACGAGCTGGACCGCATCGCCCCGGATTTGGGCGGCCTGCTCCAACAGGCGATTCACGGCGGAAGGTCTGTGTCACGAGGCCGGGTCATCAGGGTGGGGACTGACCCCCCGCTGCACCTCGGCGTGAGCACGGCGGTCCTCGAACGAGGAGAGGATACGATGCCGTCCGCCACGGCTCTCTTGCAGGACATTACGGATCTCGAGCGGCTCGACGAACTCAAGGTTCGAACGGAGCGACTCGAGGCCGTTGCGACACTCTCCGCGTCACTGGCGCACGAGATCAAGAACCCTCTCGCGTCGATCAGAAGTGCGGTCGAGCAACTGAGCGGGGGGCGCCTGAACGATCGTGACCGGGGTGTTCTCGAACGACTCGTCCTGAACGAGTCGGACCGACTCAGTCGGCTTCTTTCCGAATTCCTCGATTACTCGGGACTCGGTATGAGCACCCGGGCCCGGATCGATCTGTACGATGTCGTCCGCGGGTGCCTGCTCCTGGTCAAGCAGCACCCCGATCTGAAGGGTGTCGAGGTGGTGGCGGTTCTCGAAGACGGGCCCATGCCGATGGTAGGCGACGCGGATTTGCTGCACAGAGCCCTCTTCAACCTCGTCCTCAATGGCGCACAATCTGCCGGAAAGGGGGGACGGGTGAGGGTCACACTCGATAACGAAGCCGGCAGGCTCCGACCCCGCGGGACCGAGGTCGAACACCCGATTCGCCTCTCGGTGTCCGATTCGGGGCCGGGGATCGAGGAGGAGGAGCGGGCGAGGATCTTCGATCCGTTCTTCACCACCAAGACCGGGGGTAGCGGGCTCGGTCTGGCCGTGGTGCATCGAGCGGTAGAGGCGCATGACGGCGCCACGTTCGTGCAGGAGGGGCCGGAGGGTGGGGCGGAGTTCGTGATCTTTCTGCCCGGAGCGCCCGAGGGCGCCGGGCTTCAACATACGGGAGTCGGTAGGTGAAGATTCTTCTGGTCGACGACGAGACCGCCATTCTCGATACCCTCGAAATCCTGTTCCGGGGTGAAGGGTGGGACGTCGCGGTCGCGGATTCCGGGCCGAAGGCTCTGGCTGCTCTGGAGGACGAGCGACCGGACATCGTGTTGACGGACATTCGGATGCCGGGGGCAACGGGACTCGAGGTGCTCGCAGAGGCGCACGACGTAGATCCCGAGATCAATGTGATTCTGATGACCGCCCAGGCGTCGCTGCAGTCAGCTGTGCGCGCGGTCAACGAAGGTGCCTACTACTACCTCCAGAAGCCCTTCGCGAATGATGAACTCCTGGCCATCTGCACTCGGGCTGCCGAGGCGCGCAGCCTGAAGGTCGAGAACCGAAGGCTGAAAAAGGAGATCAAGCGGCGCAAACGACCCGCCGCGGGCAGACCCACCGGCATCGCATCGAGGTTTGTCGAGGTGCTGGAGCTGGCGGAGACGGTTGCCGTGACGGACTCGACCGTTCTGATCTCGGGGGAGAGCGGAACGGGTAAGGAGGTCGTGGCCCGGTATATCCACTCCCTGTCCGAACGGTCCGACGGTCCGTTCATGTCCATAAACTGCGGAGCTCTGCCCGAAAGTCTGCTCGAGAGTGAGCTCTTCGGTCACGTGAAGGGCTCCTTCACGGGTGCGGTGAAGGACAAGGATGGCCTACTCGTTGCGGCCTCGGGGGGCACTTTCTTCCTCGACGAAATCGGGGAGATGAGTCCGTCCACCCAGGTGAAGCTGCTCCGCGCCATTCAGGAACGGGAGGTGATCCCCGTCGGGTCGACGAAGTCGATCCCCGTCGATGTCCGGATCGTGGCCGCCACCAACCGTGACCTGGAAGACGAGATCACGCGCGGAGGATTCCGCAGTGACCTCTACTACCGACTGAATGTGATTCAGCTGCGCCTGCCCCCACTTCGAGAGCGGCGGGAGGACATCCCGGTTCTCTCCCGACACTTCCTCGAGCGGGCGAGTGTGGACGCCAACGGCAAGAGCCCGTACTCACTGAGCGAAGCCGCGATGACGGCACTCGCGGAGTACGACTGGCCCGGAAATGTGCGTGAACTGGAGAACGCGCTCGAGCGAGCCGTGGTCGTGTCCCGCACGTCGGAGATTGCGGCAGAGGCGCTGCCGGAGCGTGTGCGCGAGGCCCCGCCGCCACGACTGGCCGCGAGCGAGTCGCCACCCAACCCGACGATGGAGGTCGTGGAGCGCGCCTACATTCTGTGGGTGCTGCAGGCCGAGGGGGGCAACAAGACGAAGGCGGCCGAGGTCCTGGGCATCGACCCCTCCACCCTGTATCGAAAGCTCAACCGCTACGGGATCGACGAATCATGAAGCGTCACCTTCCGTACGGAAGACGCGTCTCGGACGACGACCTCGCGTGGGACCGCGTTCGACTGACCGTAGTCATCCCGGTATACAACGAGGTCCGCACGGTCCAGACCCTGCTCCGTCGAGTGCGAGAGGTGCCGCTCTGGCTGGAGGTCATCGTGGTCGACGATGGCTCGACCGACGGGACGCGGGACCTTCTGCCCCAGTTCGAGGGCACGCTCATCGACCGCCTCATCCTGCACAAGCACAACCGTGGCAAGGGTGCGGCTCTGAGGACGGGCTTCGAGCATGCCACAGGGGACGTGGTGGTCGTTCAGGACGCCGACATGGAGTACGACCCCTACGAATTTCCGATGTTGCTGCGGCCCATCCTCTCCGGGAAGGCCGATGCGGTGTACGGCTCGCGCTTTCTCGGCGGCCCGCACCGGGTGCTCTTCTTCTGGCACTCGGTCGGAAACCGCTTCCTGACCCTACTGTCGAACATGTTTACGGACCTGAACCTCACCGACATGGAGACCTGCTATAAGATGATCCGTCGCGAGCTACTGCAGGAGCTGCCACTCTCGGCCAACCGTTTCGGGATCGAACCCGAGATCACGGCCAGGCTCGCGCAGGCCGGTGCGCGCATTTACGAACTTCAGATCAGTTACGACGGACGCTCGTATGCAGAGGGCAAGAAGATCGGATGGAAGGACGGCGTATCCGCGCTTCGCTGCATCGTCCAGTACAATCTCTTCGGCCGGAAAGCGAAGCCCTGGGCGTCACCGGATGTCGCCTTATGGGACACCCAGGAGCGTCTCGCGTCAATTTCCGTCGACCTGGAGCAGGCTCCGGCGCTCGAAGACCGGGAGGACTGAGATCGTGCCAGCCGACGCGGCGGGCGGCGCTTCTGGTTCTTGCCGCAGCGTTGGCCGTGTTCGCCAACACCTTCGGCAACGGCTTCGCCCTCGACGACAACTGGTTTCTCGTCGAGAACCCGGTGGTGACGGAGGCCCGGTTCTCGGATGCGTTCTTGCGGGCTTCGTGGCCGGGTGCGTTGGAGGGCACGGGGAACTACCGGCCGCTCGCTCTGTCGAGCTTCGCGCTCGAGTGGAGCCTCTGGGGTGATGCTCCGATGGGATACCACGTCGTCAGCGTCCTCGTGAACGGCCTCGTCGCCGTGCTGGCGTTCTTTCTGCTTCGAGCGTTCTTCACGCCGTTCGCCGCCGGACTCGGAGCGGTGTTCTTTGCCATTCACCCGGTTCACGTGGAAGCCGTCGCGAACGTTATGGGTCGCTCGGAGCTGTATGCCGCGCTCGGGTACTTCGGGGCGTGTCTCGTCTATCAGTACTGGAGACCGACTGGACACGTTCGCGGTGCCCGTCTTCTGGCGATTCTACTGCTGTTCTTGGTGGCGCTGGGAGGCAAGGAGATCGCCGTCACGCTGCCCGCGATGCTGCTGGCTCTCGAGGTCTATGGCGGCGGGACCACCGATGTGGTGCGTCGGCTCAGGCGGGAAGCGCTCACCTACATCGGCGTCTTCGCTCTGATGGCGTGCTACGTCGTGATTCGGTGGAATGTTCTGGGTGATGTCACGGGGGAGAGTGCGGCGGCGGGGCTCGCCAGTCTGGACGCTCGCGGTCGCGTGCTTACGGCGCTGGCCGTGTGGCCTCATTACCTGCGGCTCCTCTTCTTCCCCCTGGATCTCAGCGCTGACTACTCGCCCGCGGTACTCATGCCGAGGACGTCGGTGGACGACATGGTCCTGCTGGGCGGGGCCATCCTCATCGCGACATGCTGTGTGGCCGTTCTGGCCTGGCGTCGCGCACCGCTGATAGGGTTCGCATGCGCGTGGTTCGTAATCGCCATCTCGCCCGTCTCCAATCTCGTTGTACGCGCGGACGTCCTTCTGGCGGAGAGGACCCTGTTTCTGCCCTCGTTCGGGGCTGCGCTCGCGGTCGCGTGGGTGACCCGCGCGGTGCTGGAGCGGCCGGCTGGGACACCAGCGGCGCGGCGGGTGGCCATCGCGGGGGCCGTGGTGGTCGGCGTCCTCCTCTCGGCCAGGACCGTGACGAGGAACCCGACCTGGTTCGACACCATCACGGTCTTCGAGACTCTGAATGAGGAACATCCCGAGTCCTGGATGACGTGGCGCATTCGGGCGATCGGTCTGGACAGCCGGGGAGAGAGTGACCGCGCGGCGGAGGCCTGGGAGACCGCGTTGAGCATCGCGCCGGACCACTACCAGCTGCTCGTGGATGCGGCCGAGTTCTTCGAACGCACCGGCCAGCCGGAGCGCTCCGAACGTCTTCTCGATCGGGCGGTTGAACTCCTCCCGGGCCATCCGGTGGCGTATCAGCGCCTCGCGGAGTATCGGATCCGTCGGGGCGATGGGCGCGGCGCACACGCGGCTGCCGCGGTGGGCCTCCGAGCGGCCCGACCCGACCCCGAAATCTGGGCCCTGCTCTCCGAGACGTACGTCATGAAGGCGGACCTCGAAGCGGCCGTGCGGGCTCGACGTGCGTCGATCGACGAGGAAGAGACCGAGGCCGGATGGCTTCGACTCGCGGACCTGTATGATGCGCTCGGACGACGGGAGGACGCAGACGTCGCCCGCCGGGCTGCCCTTCAACTGAGGCGTGGATGATGCGCTCATGAACCGATTCGGGTCTCCTCTGCACGATGTCCGGACGGCTGCACTCCTCGTGGGAGTGCTCGCGGGGGCCATCTACCTCAACGCGCTCGGCAACGGGTTCGCCTACGACGACATCCACATCGTCCAGGACAACACGCGGATTCACTCGTGGGAGACTCTTCCCGAGGCGCTGGTCGTCCCGTACTGGCCAGGCGACTACGGGCACGAGCTCGGTTTATGGCGTCCGGTCGCCACGGCCGTGCTCGGGGTGCAGCATATCCTCGGAGGGGGGGCTCCGTTCGTTTTTCACGCGGTGAACGTACTGGCGCACGTCGGCACTTCGCTGCTCGTGCTGGTCCTGTTCCGATTGCTGCTTTCGGCGCCTGCAGCCTTCGCCGGAGCTCTCCTCTTCGCAGTGCATCCGATCCATGCGGAGGCCGTCGCGAACATCGTCGGGTTCTCGGAACTCGTATCCGCGGCTGCGATCGTGGGGGCCTTGATCGTGCATATCCGCGGCGGACCGGTCACTTCTTGGTCGACGGCGCTGGTGATGGGGCTCCTCTACGCCATCGGGTTCGGTTCCAAGGAAAGTGCGGTGACACTCCCGGGGCTGGTCCTGCTGGTGGATGCGGCCCGTTCCCGACTGGGTGTCTCGGAACTGCCGCGTTATCTGGCTGACCGATGGCGGGCGTATCTCGTCCTGTTCGTGGTATCGATGGCGTTGCTGTGGGCGCGTTTTCAGGTCCTCGGGAGCATCGCCAGTCCGTTCGCTCCGCTCGGGGGAGATCTACTCAACGAGATCCCCCGGATCTGGACGCTCGGTGAAGTCTGGGTGCATTACGTCCGACTCTGGGCCTTTCCGCTCGATCTGTCCTCGGACTACTCGCCCGGCGTCATCCCGATCTCGTTCGGCTGGCGGGTCGATAATGCGCTGGGCGTGGGCCTTGCACTCCTCTTCCTGACCCTGGCCCTCATCGCCTGGCGTCGTCCCGATCTCGCGAAAGGTCGCAATTCGGGTAAAGCGGCGGCGTTCGGGGGCGTCTGGTTTCTGATTGCGATCTCGCCGATCTCCAACACGGTGTTCCTCTCCGGAGTTCTTCTCGCTGAGCGCACGCTGTACCTGCCCTCGGTGGGCCTTGCAGCCGCCACGGGCTGGCTTGTCGTGCGCCTTGCTCAGGACCGTAAGCGGGTCGCGTGGGTGGGGCTCGCCATCGCAGTTCTGGCGAGCAGCGTACGCACCTGGGCTCGCAATCCGTCGTGGTACGACAATGCCACCATGCTGACGACGCTGATCGACGATTACCCCCAGTCGGGGCGGTCACAGTGGGTGCTCGGTGACGTGCTCGTGATTCGAGGCCGCGTGAGCGAGGGGCTCAGGTCGTACCGGGCCGCGATCGATCTGCTGGGTACGCACTATCAACTCCTGACCGAGATCTCGAAACGTCTGATGGGCGAGGAGCATTATCGGGCTGCGGAGGTGCTTCTGCGCTTCGCGATCCACGACAGCCCGCAATATCCGCTGGCCCATGGACTGGTGGCATTGATCCGAGCCGAACACGGTGACGCCGAGGGAACGGAGGCGTACGCCCGTGCCTCACTGGAGCGAGAGGACGTCGACCCGACGCGGCACCACCTGCTCGCCTGGGCTCTGGCGAGTCAGGAGCGCTTCGAGGAGGCGGCCGACGCACGGGCCCGCGGGCTGGAGCAGGGTCGTGCCGTCTTCTGGCAGCAGTACATGTATGAGGCGTATACCCGCAGGGCGGAGGGAGATTCGGTAGGCGCCTACGCCGCCGTCGATACCGCATGGTCCCGCGTCTTCACCGACATCGGCCGTGAGGCTCTGGATTCGGTCAGAGTGACTGAATTCGGGCTTGAATCATGGATCGAGTCGGTCGCGGAGCAGCCCGCCCGGGAGCGGTGATGCGCCGCCCAGTCTCGCAAGGTGCCGGTAATTTGCAGAATCCCATGGCAAGGTGCGAGGCGGGTTGGCCTGTTCCATGGTACATGGCAGTCCTAATATGTTGTGGGACATAGCCTTGGGGTGTTTTTGGCGAATTTGGTCCCGCGATTGCTCCTTTCCGCGTTCGAACATCACCGTGATTCACTCACACCTGGAGTACCAAGATGCGGGACAACAAGGGTTTTACCCTCATTGAGCTCCTCATCGTTGTCGTGATCATCGGAATCCTGGCGGCCATCGCCATTCCGAAGTTCAGCGCCACGAGAGAGAAGGCCTACTTCGCGGCCATGAAGTCGGATCTCAAGAACCTGGCCAGCCAGCAGGAGATCTATTACTCAGACGCGTACGCCTACACGACCACGACGACGGACCTCGCCTTCACGAATTCCGATGGCGTCACGGTCACGATCACGGCCTCGTCCTCCGGCTGGACCGGCACGGCTACGCACGCCGCGCTCGGCACCGGTGAGGGCTGCGCCATGTACTACGGTACGGCAACCGCGCCGACCTCGCCGACCACGCCGACTCAGCCCGGTGAGGTTGCCTGCACCAGCTGACCCTTGGGTCGACTGACAGGCCCTCGCATCTCGATGCGGGTGTGATTTGAAGCGGTAGGGTGGCCTGGGCCTCGGCTCAGGCCACCCTTCGTGGTTTTCCGTTTCCTCTCTCCTGAGGTTGCATCGACCGTGCATCGACGGACAGCAGGGCCTATCGTCGTGAAAGACGCCCGCGCGGCGAGTCCGGCGGCGTGCGGTATCATGAGTGGCCGCGACGTGCACGAGGGATTCCCAAGGAAGCCGAAGCACACTCGGGGGCATTCAACGTGACCTCCTCGAGCGACCTGCAGGAGTTCCTGCGCGTCTTGCGAGTCATGGAGGCCGACGATGCCGTCCGCCTCGATGAGACGGGGTCCGGTCCACTCGCGGACGTGGCCGAGCTGATCAACCGGATGGCCGATCGCATGGCCGAGGACCGGCAGGTCCTGGCGGCCAACATCCGTTCCCTGGATGAAACCAACCGTGAACTGCGCGATGCGCGGGATCAGGTGGTCCGGTCTGCTCGTCTCGCCTCGGCAGGCACATTGGCCGCGGGAATCGCGCACGAGGTGGGGAATCCGCTCGGTGCCCTCATGGGCTTCGTCGACCTGGCGCGCGTACGGGCGGGAAGTGACGACCCCAACGCCGAGATCCTCGACTCGATTCGGCGCGAGGCGAAACGGATCGATCGGATCGTGCGTGGCCTGCTCGACTATGCCCGGCCCGAACGAAGCAACGACGAGGAGATGCCCGTCTCCGAGGTGGTCCGGAACGTGCATTCGCTCCTTGAGCATCAGGGACAGTTGTCCGAGGTCGATCTATCCGTCGTGATCGAGAGCGGGGGGGAGCAGGCCATTTCGTATCCCGGGCAGCTGCAGCAAGTGCTGGTGAATCTCCTCCTGAACGCACGGCACGCCGTCACGGGTGTGCCGGACCCGCACATCCTCGTCCGAGTCTTCGTGGAGAACGGGCTCCTGGCCGCGATGCCCTCGCGTCGAGACGAGGATCCTCTGGAGGCGGATTACATGCATCGGCGTCGTCGTGACGTCGACGCCGAGGGCCCAGCGGCCGTCGCCGGGGCGGATCTCGTCCTGGCGATCGAGGTGACGGATAATGGAAGCGGCCTTCCAGCGGAAGCGATCGAGAACCTCTTCGACCCGTTCTTCACGACGAAGCCCCCCGGGGAAGGCACGGGCCTGGGTCTCTCCATCTGTGCGCGGCTCGTGGAAGGAATGGGGGGGACGATCGATGCCTCGAACCGGGAGTTTGGAGGCGCCCGTTTTGTCATAAGGCTGCCGGCGTCCGGCCATGTCGGCGAAGCCCACCCCGAGTCGGAGACGGAGGCCCCGTGAAGCTCCTCATCATCGATGATGACGCTGGTCTGCGGAAAGCGCTCACCATGATCCTCACCGACGCCGGGTATGAGGTGCTCCAGGCCGAGGACGGGCAGCACGGACTTGCCGTCGCCCGTGAGCAGCAGCCGGACATGATCCTCTGCGACGTCCGGATGCCGAAGCTTGGAGGGATCGAGTTCCTCGAGCAGTATCGCTCCTCCGGTGGACAGGCGCTGATTCTGGTGATGACCGCCTACGGTGGGCTCGATCTGGCGATGGAGGCGATGAAGAAGGGGGCCTACGACTACATCCCCAAGCCCTTCGGCGCCGACGATGTCCTCCTCATCGTTCGGAAGGCGCAGGAGCGAGAGCACCTCCGAAGAGAGGTCAGTCGTCTCCGCCGCGAGGTCCGTGTCGATGCACGGTTCGGAGAGATCGTGGTCGGGTCGCCTGCGATGCGCAGCGCGATGCATTTGGTCCAGAAGGTTGCGCTGTATGACTCCTCAGTGCTCATCTCGGGCGCGAGCGGCACGGGGAAGGAGCTTGTCGCGCGTATGGTGCACCGCGAGTCGGCTCGGGCGAATGCACCGTTCATACCGGTCAACTGTGGTGGTGTACCGGAGCAGCTTCTCGAATCCGAGTTCTTCGGCTTCGTGCGCGGGGCGTTTACCGGTGCCGACAGTGACAAGGAGGGATTCTTCGAGGCGGCCGACGGAGGAACGCTCTTCCTCGATGAGGTCGGTGAACTGCCGGGCTCCCTTCAGGTCAAACTGCTTCGCGCGTTGCAGGAAGGAGAGGTACGACGGATTGGTTCGACCGAAACCGTCAGCGTCGACGTTCGCGTCATCGCGGCGACCAATCTCGACCTGGAAGACGAGGTTGAGCAGGGCAACTTCCGCAAAGACCTGTACTACCGACTGGCGGTGGTGCCGATTCACCTGCCTCAGCTGTCTGCACGACCTGAGGAGATCCCTCAGCTTGCCCTGCACCTGCTCGAGCGACACTGCGCACGACTCGGGGTCTTCGTCGATGGCATTGCTCCGGAGGCGATGGAGGTTCTGCTGGCCTACTCCTGGCCGGGCAACATTCGAGAGCTCGAGAACGTCCTGGAGCGTGCTCTGGTGCTCACGGATGACGACATGGTCACGCTCGAGGATCTGCCCGAGGCCGTCCGTCGGCCCGCGCCGGACACGCCGGGTATCGGGATCGACGGCGACGACCTGTCGGTGAAGAAGCACGGGGCGCGGCTGGAGCGCCACCTGATCCAGGTGGCACTCGACCGTACCGGCGGGAACAAGACCCAGGCTGCGGACCTCCTCGAGCTCTCTCCTCGGGCCCTTCGGTACAAGATTCAGGAGTACGGGATCGGTTAGTCCGATCCGGGCATGGGGTCGCCCCCGGCCTCGGGCCACGTTCGCCTCATGCGTGGTCACTCCCTCATCGAACTCCTCTTCGTTCTCGTACTCGCGGCGGTTGGTGCGTCGGCACTCGTCCCGACCGCGCGGAAGCTTCGGGATCGAGCGGTCACGGCTTCACTTCGTGAGGCCCTCGTCGTGGGCTTTGTCGAGGCGCGGACCTCGGCGGTCCGGCATGGCGGTGCGACGCTGACGCTTCGGCGGGCATCACCCGCGTACAGAGTCGATACCAAGGGTCGGACGGGAGCGTGGATCAGTGTACATCGGCCCCACGTCCGCCTGCGTCTCGATGGACAACGGGACTCGATCTCAATCGACTTCGATCGGATGGGCCTGGGACGTCTCGCGAGTCACTCCATCGACGTCTTCGCCGGGGATGTACGTCGGCGCCTCGTCGTCTCGAGCTACGGCCGGGTTCGTCGACAATGAGCCGTTCGGGGTTCACCCTGCTCGAGGTCGTTGTCGCTTCCCTGTTGCTTCAGGTCGCTCTCATGGGAGTGCTCGGTACGCTCAGCCGGGCCACGGAGGTACGCACGCGAGCCGAGCGAATCGAAGATGCCATCACCGTTGCTGAGTCGGTTCTCGATTCACTGCTCTGGCTCAGCCCGATCGGTACTGAGGGCCACGCGTCCATCGGTGCCGTCGACGTATCCTGGTCGAGGGCCGGCTCGGAGTTGCGCGTGATTGCACTCGGCCCAGCGGGCGATCAGGTCGACCTCTCGGGGTGGAGGCCCCGATGACCCTCCGCTGTTCCGGCGTCACCCTGCTGGAGGCCTTGATCGCGGTCGTGATCAGCACGGTTGTCGTGACCCTCGCGGGGCGCACTCTCCTGCACGCGATGGCGGTATCGCGTGACGCAGTTGTTCGAGACGATCGACTCATTGCCCGACGAATCGCACGGGTAACGCTCCGTTCGGAGCTTGCAGCGCTCGGGCCCGGTGAGGCTCGTTCCTCCGGGGGAGATTCGCTTCGATTGAGAGCGATCCGAGGCGCAGGGCGCGTGTGCCGGATCGAATCCGATTGGATCGTGGCCGATCTTCGAGCCGGGAGATCCCCGGAGCCCGACAAGGATTCCCTCGAGCTGATGGGCCCTCTCGGTGCCGTCCAGGTGGTTGACCTGATCGGTACCGGGTCTGAGCCGAACGCATGTGGCGCGAACGCGGTCGGCCGTCCGACCCGTCTCCGTTCGTCGGGTCCGGTCGATCCCGACGTGGTCTTCGTCCGGCTATTCGAGACCGGAGCGTACCACCTCGATCTTGGCGCGCTGCGGTATCGCCGAGGAAGAGGCGGGCGCCAGCCGCTCACCCCCGACGTATGGGATGAAAGGAGCAGCCTCGTATTCGACGCGCCGTGGATTCGTGCGTCGCTCGTCGACGCCCGTGCGGAGTCGACGGCCGTTCCCCTGTTGGTGCGAGTCTGGTGAGGAGCTCGCGCGGGGCGGCGATCCCATTCGTGCTCCTGTTGACGCTCGCTCTGTACGCGCTGGCGTGGGGGACCTTCGTGTCGGCGTCCTCTGCCCTGCGGTCGGCGAGGGCGGCCGTGACGGTATCTGAGCTCGTCGCGGGGGTCGAGGCCCGGGTTGTCCGTGAGATTGAGCGAGGCCCCCCGGGTTTGGCGGACAGTATCGCGATCGGCAGTTCGGGGTTCAGGGGCGATTCCTCGAACGTCCGGCCCTGGCGGGCGGAATGGACCCGGCTCGATCGGGAGACGTGGCTCGTCCAGGCCACGATATGGCCGGGAGAGGAGGATCTGCCCGGTACGCCGCTGCGTGCCGCTCGATTGGTCTGGGTCCTCGATCCTCAGGCACGGATTCTCGCGTTGGCGGACGTGACCGTCGCAGACACCGCGACGGTGACGGCGGGCAATGCGCCACCCGGGCTGACGATCTCGGTGGTCGACTCGCTCGTGCTCGGACTGCTCACCGTGGACGGAGTAGCCGAGGGGCTCCCGCGGCTGGCGGGGGTCGTGACGCCACGATTCGCGACACGATCCGGTGAGTGCGATACGTCGGTCGCCGAGAACCTCGGGGATCCGACCGGGACGTCGGTATGCCGTGATGTCGTTTCCCTGCGCGGGGTCGACCAGGGTATCGAGGTTCGGGGAGGCACGGGCCACGTCCTCCTTGCCGGGCAGGGGGACATCTCGATCACGGACGGGGCGCTGCTGCGGGGGATTCTCATGACCGCGGGCAGGGTACGCGTGCTGGACGGCACGTTCGAAGGTCTGATCCTCGCGGGGCGGGGCGTCGAGGTCGCTGGGGAATCGATCTTCGTTCCGGACCGGGCATCCGCCCTCCTCGCCCTCGAAGCGCTGCGGGATGTCCGGTCGTCCGGGCGACTCCTGCGGCCCATCCGGAATGTCTGGGGCGGCTAGCTCGCCTCGAGCGCCTTATCGATCATGGCTCGAAGCAGCCGGTTCCTGAGGTTCCAGTCCGCTCGTCCCGTCGCCCGCGAAAGGGCCTGGTACGCGCTCGACGCGGCCTGCGCGCGCCCGGTCTCGAGGTAGGCCAGGACAGCGATGTCGAGCAGAAGGTCCGGCGTGACCCAAGGCTCTCCCTGGCCGACCCGTCCGACGAGGACGTCTGCGGCAGCCGCGGTCCGTTCCCAGTCGCTCGTCGAGTATCCGTGCAGGAGGTCGACGGTCGCGCGAGCGGGTGCAGGGGCGTCGGCTTGATCGAGGAAACCCCAGACGTTCCGATAGAAGATCGGGTCCACGTACCCTGTCGTTCCTCGATGAAGAGCCATTTCTGCCCGAACGAAGCTCGCACTCCATATGTCCCAGCCGGTCAGCTGTATCGGACTTCGGGAGAAGGTCAGGAATTGCTGGAGATGAACCAGCTCGTCCTGCCATTCCGGGAACTCGATCGGAGCGATGCCACCCCTGTCGACCAGGGTGCCGCGGAGCCAGGAGCCCAGTTCCCGCAGCACCGCAGGAGCTAGACCGTAAGCAGGTGCCAGACGGTATGGACGTGGGTCGAGATCTTCGCCCGACATGTGGCGGGCGAGATTCACACGACTGATTGCGAAGCTGAATACGCCTTCGGCGCCCTGCTGGTCGAACCGTGTCCGCTCCGCACCAAGATCCAGAATGGGTCGGTAGTCGGAGTTCACGGGGGGATCGCCGTCGAGCACGGGCCGGAACGTGTCCTGATCGAACATGAACAAGGCGTCCATGTGCTGGGGCTCGAAGGTCGGCGCCCCGGATGTCATCGCCCGGAAGGACTCGGTCTGCACCACGGACCAGTCTGCGGGGCCGAGCGGCTCGAGGCTGGCGACGATGGCGACATCCGCATCGCCGACCAGGTAGGCTCTGTAGTACGGAAAGACCTTGTCGAGTGCAGCGAGGACGGAGAGGAAAAGGTCATCATCGAGTTCGTAAATCTGCAGCCATTGCGAGAGCACACCGCCCTTCGAGAGGAAGTCCGAGATGCGCTCGTAGAACTCGAGCGTGAAGAGGGACGACGTCCCGCTGACCCACGGGTTGCTGGGCTCGGCGAAGATCAGGTCGAAGCGTTCACCGCGGTGAGCGAAATACGACTTCGCATCATCGAAGACGTAGGTGGCTCGGGGGTCTGCGAATGCCGGCCCGTTCGCCGGCAGGAAGACGAGCGAGCCTTGGACCATCAGAGGCTCGATCTCGAGTGTCACGAGCTTTTCTATCCGCTCGCTTGTGAGGAGTGACGTCGCCGACATTCCGGATCCGTGACCGATGTTGGCCGCTGTTCGGGCGTCCGGACGGTGCGCGAGACCAAGGATCGGCCCCAACGTTTGAGTCGTGAAATCACGGCCGTGGGGGATCGGCAGAATATCGAGCGAGTCGGACCGTGCCCCGACCCATCGAGGTCCGAGCGTGGCGTCCGGTTTTCCGTTCGTCGCAAGGACTACGACGCCATCGGAGGTACCGATATGAGCTGACACGGTGGCGGTCCGACCGTCCTGGTAGAAGAGACTGCGCCACGCTGTATGTCCTTCGAAGTCTCCTCGACGGAAGACGCCGCTGGTGATGGTGTTCGCGTTGAAGTCCACCACAGAGCTGATACCGACGAAGGCGAAGATGGACACCGCGGCGATGAGGAGCGGCGTACGGCGGCCGGCACCCGTCAGGGCGCCCGAGCGCTCCAGGAGCACGAGACCGAGCGCAACATCAAGTACGGCCCCCGCGGTGATCAGCCCCTCGAGTCCGAGAAGAGGGAGCGCGATCAGTCCGGCAAGACCGGCCCCGAACACGGAACCCAGCGTATTCACCCCGTACACGCGCCCGATGACGTCGTCACCGTATCCGGACCGCAATAGCGTACCCGTGATCAGGGGTAGGGTGGCCCCGGCCAGAACCGTGGAGGGGAGCATGACCACCATGCACAGAGCGTAGCGGCCTATGTTGAAGATCGCGTAACCATCCGGTTGGCCGCT